>Ga0181530_10007541_pt1 | contig 10331 bp, 7 predicted proteins | sample PEATcosm2014_Bin_42_FD_119769 | JGI IMG/M metagenome (GOLD analysis project Ga0181530, IMG submission 119769) | Peatland microbial communities from MTU Mesocosm Facility, Houghton, MI, USA - PEATcosm2014_Bin10_60_metaG | ecosystem: Environmental > Terrestrial > Soil > Wetlands > Peat | place... | reverse complement strand
TTGATTGCATTTCTGGTTTTCGCCGCCTTGGCCTTGGTTGCCGCGGCGGCCAACGCGCAGACGGCGCCGGCTCCTGCCCCACAGGCCGCGCCTGCCGTGTCGACTCCTGCGACGCCGGCTCCCGCGCAAACCACGCCGGCCACGACGGGCACACTGCGCGGCCACATTCTCGACCAAACCGGCGCGCTCATTCCCGGCGCGCAGATCACCGTGACCACTACCAAGGGAGCCACCGTGGGAACCGCGACCGCGAACGCGGCTGGAACCTACGTGGTGCGCGGATTGCCGGTGGGAAGCTATATCGTGCAAGTCACGTACGCCGGGTTTGCGCCGTTTGTCTCCGCGCCCATTCCGCTGGCCGCAGGGCAATCGAAGAGCGTGGACGTCAAGATGGCGGTCGAGAACACGCAACAGCAAGTAGTGGTGACCGACGAGGGCGGACCGACGGTGAGCACCGAGGCCGGCGCCAACACCAGCGCCATCGTGCTCAAAGGTTCTGACCTGGATGCGCTTTCCGACGATCCCGACGAGCTCTCAAACGAGCTTCAGGCATTAGCCGGGCCTTCGGCAGGTCCCAATGGCGGGCAGATTTACATCGACGGATTTACCGGCGGCCAGTTGCCGCCCAAGTCGGCCATCCGCGAAATTCGTATCAACCAGAATCCTTTCTCGGCGGAATTCGACCACATTGGCTACGGGCGCATTGAGATTCTCACCAAACCCGGCACCGATACGCTACACGGGCGCTTCTTCGGGCAAGGCAACGACGACGCTCTTAATACCGGCAACCCATTCACCACGCAACTTCCTTCGTATTACAGCTACCAGTACAACGGCACGGTCAGCGGCCCCATCTCAAAGAAAGCGTCGTACTTCATGAGCGTGGAAGACCGCGAGACGCAAACCGATAATGTGTATTCGATCGTGGGCGGTCCGGTGTACAACCCCACCAGCAATACCTGGACGATCAGCTCCGGATCGGTTTCGGGAAGCCTTTTCAGCCCCGCCAACTTCCTCAACGTCTCCCCGCGCCTCGACCTGCAGCTGGGTCAGAAGAACACGCTCACCCTGCGCTACCAGTTCTTCCGCAACAACGTGACCAACGGCTCGGGCGGTACCACCTCGTTGCCGAGTCTTGCCAACTCATCGGGTTCCAACGAGAACACCGTGCAGCTCGACGACACGCAGATCATCACCGACCGCATCGTGAACGAAACGCGGTTTGAGTATCGACGCGCCAACTCCACCTCGACGCCGATTGGCGCCGTGCCTGCCTTTGGCGTGCTGGCCAGCACCGCGCCCAGCTTCGGAGTGCCGGGCGTATTCTCAGGCGGCGGCAACGGCACTCTGCCCTCGAGCTCTCACAGCGATCACTTTGAGCTGCAGAACTTCACCACCATGACCAAGGGCACGCAGGCCATCAAGTTTGGCCTCTGGCTCCGCGACGACCGCGAAGCTGAATCGAGTGTCGGAAACATCTACGGCAGTTTTACCTTTCCCTCGGTCACTGCCTTCGTCGATACATGGAACGGAATCACGGCCGGCGAAACCATTGCGCAGATTGCTGCGGCGTGCCCTTCCACACAGGCAGGCGGATGCGTGCCCAACAAGCTCAACTACACCACCGGCCCCTACGCTTTCCAGGGCAATGTTTTCAACGGTGCGCTTTACTACCAGGACGACTGGAAGGTGAACAAGTTCCTTACCCTTTCCGGCGGCTTGCGCTGGGAAACGCAGAATCACGTGGCCGATCACGATGACTGGGCGCCGCGCGTGGCCTTCGCCTACGCGCTCGACGGGCACAAGAAAGGCACCGTCTCCAAAACCGTCCTGCGCGGCGGCTTCGGCTTCTTCTATGACCGCTTCTCGGTTGGCAACCTGATGAGCCTCGAAACCCTGAACGGTACGGCCCATAGCCAGGTGCAGACCGTGATCGCCAATCCCACATGCTTCAATGCCACCAGCCTGAGCGCCATCAGCGGCGGCGTGGCCTCGTGCGGCACGGGCGCTGCGCGCACACCGGAAATCTATTCGGTTACGTCCGGCTACCATTCTCCCTATATGGAGCAGCTCGGCACGAGCGTGGAACGCCAGTTGACCAAGATCTCCACGCTAACGTTCACCTACATGCATTCCTCGGGCTTCCATCAGCTGGTGGTGCGCGACTCCAATGCTTTTTTGCCGGGAACTTATCAATATGGCAGCGCCACGCTCACCGGTACGCGTCCTAACCCCGCGCTCGGCATCGTGGAGCAGTACTTCCCGGAGGCGGTGTTTAACGAAAACCAGCTGATCGCCAATATTAATGCCCGTTTCACGCCGACCCTCGGCCTTTCCGGCTTCTACACTGCAAGTTGGGCCAACTCCGATGGCGGCGGCGGTTCGAATCCTTCCAACTCGTACAACTTGCGTCAGGATTACGGTCCCGCTGGCTTTGTTCGCAGGCAATTTCTCTTCCTGATGGGCAATTACACGGGCCCCTGGGCCATCACCTTCAATCCCTTCCTCATGTTTCAATCCGGACGCCCCTATAGCGTCACCTCGCCTTACGATCTAACCGGCGATAACTTCTTCAACGACCGGCCGTCCTATGCAGTCTCGACCGATCCTGCAAACGACGTCGTGCAAACCAATTTTGGCGCGCTCAACGTGGTCCCGCAGAGCGGCGAGTCTCTGGTTCCGGTTTCGATCGGCAGCAGCCCTTCGGCAGTTGCTTTGAACCTGCGCATTGGGCGCTCGTTTGGCGTCGGGCCCAAAATTGAATCTCCCGCCGGTCCGAATCCCGGTGGTGGCCGTGGCGGAGGCGGCCCCGGAGGTTTCGGTGGGGGAGGCTTCGGCGGCGGCTTTGGCGGTGGTGGCGGCGGTGGTGGTCGCGGCGGTGGCGGTGGTGGCGGCGGCTTCGGCGGAGGCCCCGGCGGCGGTCGTGGCGGCATGGGAAACACCGGCCACAAGTACTCGTTGAACTTCAACGTGCAGGCGCTGAACCTGTTCAACGACATTGACCTGGGCACGCCGCACGGCGGCATTCAGCCCACATTCAACTCGACCACCGGCCTCTACGGTCCGGGCTCCGAGTTCGGCAGATCGACGGGCCTAGCAGGTGGACAGTTTGCTTCGCCGGGTAATACCGCGGCGCGCCGCATCTTTGCCATGGTGGCCTTCCAGTTCTAAAGACAGGGAATAGGGAATAGGGAACAGGGAATAGAAGGCCTCGAAGTGCTGCCGGCTTTTCTACTCCCTATTGGCTATTCCCTACTCCCTGCTTGTAAATCTCCTCCCACGCATCGGCTGCGGCGTCGATGCTGAACTCGCGCACGATTCGTTCTCTCGCCGCTTCTCCTTTGAGCGCCCCTTCTTCTATGCCCCGCTCCATGATTGCCACCATTGCAGCCGCGAGCGCCTCGGGGTCTTTCGCCGGAACCAGCGTGCTGCGATCGCTCAGCAATTCGCGCACGCCGCCCACATCCGTAGCCACAACCGGCTTCTCCATGGCCATGGCCTCAACAATCACCTGCGGCAAACCTTCCCAGGCTGAAGCCAGCACGAAGCCATCTGCCGCGTCCAACAGCGCCGGCATGTCGCGCTGCAATCTCAGAAAAAGCACCTTTTCACGAATGCCCAAATCCTTGGCCAGGGATTCGAGCTCTTCGCGCGCGGCTTCGCTGCCCCCGCCGGCAATCCACAGCCGCGTATCGCTGCGCTGTTGCTCCACCTGCGCAAACGCCCGGAGCAGGTTGGGATAATCCTTCGCGGGCGCGATCCGCCCGGCGCATAGCCAGACGAAGGTGGAATCAGTGCCCGTGGCGGCGCGCCCCATTCGATCTCGCGTCGCCGCGCGGCGCCCTGCATCGGACGCGAACACCTCGGTGTCGATTCCCAGAGCGCGCACAGAACACTTATGCCTCGGAATCGCTTTCAGGCGCACAAATCTTTCCGCCGCGGCCTGGCTTATGGCCACCGTGCGCACGCTCCATCGGTCTGTCAAGCGGTATGCCAGCATGCGCATCCAGCCACCTTCGTACACGTTGTGCACGTTGGATATGACCACGGCGTGCGACACGCCGGGCAAACCGATTGTGAGCAACCGCGCCAGCATGTTGGCGTGAAAACTGTGACTGTGGATCACGTCCGGCCGAAACTCGCGCAGAAAATGCCGCCCGCGCCCGAATCCCGCCGCGACGCTCGCCGGATTCTTGCGCATATCGAGATAGGCGACGGGGAGTGTCGTCGGCCACTGCTCAGGCAAACGCGGCATGAGCGCGAGCAACGCCACGTCGTGGCCGCGCCTGGCCATGCGCTCTGCCACGGCCAGAGCCAGCTTCTCTGCTCCGCCCATGCCGAGCGAATTGAGAACCGTCACGATGCGCATGGGCCCACACTTTGCTAAAAGGATTGAGTGCAACGATCATAGCCCTTTCGCAACTGTCCGTCTTCTTATGCGAGCCGGCGCGGCCATGTTAGCCCTTTTGAGCGTCTGCGCAGCACCCATTCCGTGTTGCGGATTCACCCCTCCCTACCGCCTTGACGCGACAAGCAGCAGCGCGGAAACCCCAGTTTTTCCTAAGCTTATTTATTTCAAAAGAATCCTTTCGAAATTTTGCGAATTGGGCTGTACAATTCCCCCCAAGGAGACCTATGGCCGGAGATATGCAAATTACGTGCAGCGATTGCGGGCAGGAATTCACCTTCACCGCTGCTGATCAGACGTTCTTTCAGGAACGTGGTTACTCGACCCCGAAGCGTTGCAAGCCTTGCCGACAGGCAAAGAAAAACGATCAGGGGGGATCCAGCTACCGTTCGGCTCCTTCACAGGGAACTCCTGTGATTTGCTCGGGTTGCGGTCAGCCCACTACCGTTCCTTTCGAGCCGCGAGGCGATCGGCCGGTCTATTGCCGCGATTGCTACACGGCGCGCAAAGGAAGCGGCGGCGCTTCCAGAGGGCGCGACCGCTGATCAAGAAAGTGCCCGGCTCCGGGAATCTTTTCTCGAGCCGGGCCGCAACAGTTCAGGTTTCGCAGGGCAAGGCTTCGCGACGGTCGAGGTTTGGGCGCGCTTCTCGCAATGGCTCTGTCGAGAGTGGGAGTTTGCCCTCCTTCCCCACCGTCACTTTTTTTGAAATCGCCCGCGCACGTACGCAGAAGCCTTCTCTAAAGTTCGCACGGCCTCGTCGGTGACCATTGAATTGAAAGATGATGGGTACAGCCGATGCTACAATTCTGCGCAAAGCTCCGAAGAGCAGATGAAGTTGCGTAGAGGGACGGGATGAACGAAGAAGAAGACCTGAACGATGTAGACGGATGGCTGCTGATTTACGTGATCCTCAAGTACCTGGCGGCATTTTGGGGCACGGCCATGATTGGCGTGCAATTCTATGTCTCGACCATCAATCGTCGTCCGCTGAGCCACGCTCTCGACTTACCACTTCTTTTGATGGCAGTCGGCATCCTCACCAGCGTTGCGGCAGCAACGGCGGTATTGCGTACGAGTCACTGGGCGCTTCAGTTAGTAGGGCTCGATCTGCTCTATTCTGCTGTGGCGCAAATAATTGCCGCCATCGCCCTTATCGCAATCGGTGTCGGTTCGCAGCAGTTCCCTCTACTGCTGAGGACGATCGTACAGCTCGCGGTGTTGTGTGCGTGGTTTATGTATTTCCGGGAATCACGCCGAGTTCATGCGACTTTAGGCCGCAACCTTCTCGAAGAAGCAGCGGAACCTGTCGAGCTCTCAAATCCTGTAGATTTCAAACTTGACCAGCACCGAACTAAATCGTAGATAGACAGAGACGGCTCGGCCCGATAAAATATCGCCACGGACCCCTCCCGGAAAAGGACGCTTCCTACTTAATGGCCTCCCAACTCTCGTTTACGGGGTTCGCGTGGAAGAATCTCTGGCGCAGGCGACTCAGGACTCTGTTGACGCTGGTCGGGATTACCATGGGCATCGGCGCCTTCGTGGCCCTGGTGGGATTTTCGCGCGCCTTCGAACACGAGTGGATGCGCATGTATACAAGCTCCGGCATCGACATCGCAGTCGTCCAGAGCAACCTCCTCTCCAGTTCTATCGATGAGTCCCTTGCCACAAAAATCGGTGCCGTCCCCGATGTTGTTCAAGTGTCACCGATGATCTTCAATCTCATGGATCTGACGCCGGAAGTGAACGCATTGGTTTATGGCTGGCGCGCCAACTCCTATGAGCTCGATTCCCTCACCCTCCTTTCCGGCCACCGCTTTCACGAAGGGACACCGGAGATTCTCCTGGGCGATTTGCTGGCCAGTAATCTCGGGAAAAAGGCCGGCGACATGCTTTCCATCCAGGGCACAAGCTTCACGGTCGTGGGCATCTACCACGGAGGTTCGGCGCTTGAAGCCGGCGCCGTCATCATGCCCCTTGACCAAATGCAGATCATTGCCGGCATGGAGGGGAAAGTCACAGCGTTTCACGTCAAGCTGCGCCCCGCACCCGCAGGCGAAACCTATGATGAGTATGTCAAGCGCGCGTCAGCCGCCATTGAGGCCGCCCTGCCCGGTACTCGCGCCTATCCCGCGGCCGAGCGCGCCGCCAACAACCAGTTCGTCGCTCTGGCTCATTCGGTAGCCTGGGGCACATCGGCCATCGCGCTCCTCATCGGCATTCTCGGCATCGCCAATACCATGGCCATGTCGGTCTTCGAGCGCACCCGCGAGATCGGCATCCTGCGCGCCCTGGGCTGGAAGGGCCGCCACGTCATCCTGCTCATCCTTGCCGAGGCTGCAGCTCTGGGATTCGCCGGTGGCCTGCTCGGCATCGCCGCGGGATGGGGCGCGTTGCGCCTGCTCTCCTCCTTGCCGCAAACCGCCAGCATAGTTTCGGCATCCGTTTCGCCGTTGCATCTGCTCGAATCGCTCGTCATCGCCATTGCCTCCGGCCTGCTCGCCGGAGCGTATCCCGCGTGGCGCGGCGCACGGCTTTCGCCGGTGGAGGCGTTGCGCTATGAGTAGTCCCCTCGGCGCCTGCAGCCCCATTCTCGAAGCGCGCGGCCTGGTGAAGAGCTACGACGAAGGGCGCGTGGAAGCTCTGCGCGGCGTCGACGTGAAGATTGACGCGGGAGAATATGTTGCCATCAGCGGCCCCAGCGGCAGCGGCAAATCTACGCTGCTTCATCTGCTCGGCGGCCTCGATGTGGCCACGCAAGGCCAGGTTTTCTTCAACGGATCCGAACTGGGCAAGGCCGTCGATCTCGACACTTACCGCTCGCGCCAGGTAGGATTCATCTTCCAGGCCTTTTACCTGTTGCCCACGTTGCGCGCAGTGGAAAATGTGCAGGTGGCTATGCTGGCGGTGAATGAAAAAGCCAATCATCGCGCCGAGCGCGCCGCGTCTCTGCTCGAAGAGATGGGACTTAAGGCACGCATGCGCCATTTTCCCAACCAGCTCTCTGCCGGCGAGCGGCAACGCGTGGCCATCGCGCGGGCTCTGGCCAACAATCCCGCCATGCTGCTGGCCGACGAACCTACCGGCAACCTGGACAGCGTGAACTCGGCGCACATCATGGAGATCTTGCGCGGCATTCGCGAACAGCGCGGCATGACCATGATCGTCGTGACCCATGAAAACGACATTGCGCACGCAGCGCCACGCCACATTCGCATTCGCGATGGCAGGATCGAGTTATGAAAGCGCTGCGGGCGATGTGCCTCGCCGCGCTGGCGCCGCTGCTGTACGCGCAGACGGTGAATTTGAACGATCTGCTCGCCTCCATGCGCAAGCAGATCGAGACCGCCGATTTTCGCGCCACCGGACACCTGGTCTGGGTCGAACCGGGCGGAGCGCGAATCAGTTATCCCGTCACCATCAAGGCGCGTTGGTTTCCCGGCGTGTTGCGCGAGTTTGTGGAGGTGGGCGCCGCAGCCAAGACACCGGGAAATGCGCCTCCCGGCGTCCACCTCGTAACGCATGCGCTTCTCGAAATGCGGCCCAACGGCCAAAGCTCCATTTCGATCGCGCACCCCGGGGACAAATCTCCCGTCGCTTTGCCCGTTGAAAAATGGAGCGAGGGCCCGCTTGGGCCCGGATTCGGTTACGAAGATCTCCTCGAGCAGCAATACTTCTGGGCAGGCCAGACCTCAGGGGGCGAAGCCAAATTTGGCGCGCGCGATTGCGTCATCGTCAAAAGCACGCCCGGCGCCTCTGATCGCACGCACTACGCACGGGTGAAAACCTGGCTCGACCCCAGCATTGCGTTCCCCGTGTACGTCGAAAAAACCGTCAAGGAATCCGGTGTAGTGAAGGAGTTCACCTACTACGGCATCCGTCATGAGGAAGGCGTCTGGTCGGCGCACCAGGTTGAGGTGGAGGTGCGCGGCCAGTCCGGTTCCACGCTGCTCATCCTCGACCGTGGCAGCGCCAAGGCAAATCTCACGCTTGCCGATTTCAACCCCGCACAGCTCACGAAGTTTTAGGTGTCCGATGCACATCTTTTTTTGGATTCTCGCGTCCGTTGCGCTTCTGGTTTTTGCCGGAACCGTTTATCAGCATATCGGCAGTTTCCGCGATCGCCGCATGCACACAGGTCAGGGCCGCTCGGTGAGCATCGGCCGCGGCTACGGCCTCTACTTTTTTGAGGAGGGCCGGGGCGAACCGACGGTTCTTTTCGAGGCCGGAATCGGCGCCACGCATCTCAATTGGCGCGGCATCCAGGATCCCATTTCCGCTGTCGCCCGCACTATTGCATACGATCGCGCCAGCCTCGGCTGGAGCAGTCCTTGCCGCACGCCGCGCACGCCGGGCAATATCGCCCTGGAACTGCACCGCATGCTCGAGGCCTCGGGCTGTCACGGGCCGTACGTTCTCGTCGGGCACTCTTTCGGCGGCCTTGTCATGCGCCGTTATGCGTTGCTCTTTCCGGAGGAGGTCGCGGGCGTGGTGCTGGTTGACCCGATGCGTTGCGAGGAATGGCCTCCGCTCAACCCCTCCCGGCAATCGCATCTCGATCTTGGCAAGCGGCTCATTCGTACCGCTATGCCGGTGGTGCGCTGCGGACTGGCGCGCCTGCTGGTCACACGGCTCTTCGGCCGTCCAGACCACCTCTCCAATCAAATTGCCGGCGCCGCCGGCGCCAATCACCGTCACGTGCTGGGCCGCATCAAGACCGAAGTAAGAAAAATGCCGCGCAAAGTGTGGCCCGCCGTGGCCGCGCACTGGTCACGCCCGGGCTTTTATGCCGGGCTGCGCAGCCACATCGATGCCATCCCCGCAACCGTGAGAGAAATGCACACGGCCGAGCCCATTCGCGGCATTCCTGTCACCGTTCTTACGCCGGGAAACGCCGCTCCACTCACACCGAATCAACTTGAGCACATCGGCGATTCTGTCCATCAAACCATTGCGCGGAAAAGCGAGCATTGGATTCATCTTGATGAGCCCGATCTCGTGATCAACACCATTCGCGCCATGATCGGAGTTTCGCCTGCCGCCGTTGCCGTAGAGGCCGAGCCCGCGATGGCCTTCGTCACCGAGACTGCACTGCCTGAAGACGCCCCGCTTCTCGCGGCTCCCCGCTCCGCGCGCTGAAGCCATGTTCGCTATCCTGTAAATGAGCTTCCCCTTTGTCATCGAGAGGTAAGCTGAGGGCTCTTATGGAAGTGAAGGTTTCGCATGTCGACCGCGTCAGGTTCGCCATTCAGGCACGATCGCACATTGTTACATCGGATCAGCCGCTGGAAAACGGCGGAGAAGACTCCGGCATGACGCCGCCGGAGTTTCTGCTGGCTTCGCTTGGCTCCTGTGCGGCTTACTATGCCGCCGAGTACCTGCGGACCCGCCATCTCGCAGAGACCGGCGTGGAAGTTTCAGTGACCGCCGAAAAACTTCTGAAGCCGGCGCGCCTGGGCAACTTCCGCATCCACGTGCTCAGCCCCGTCGAGCTCACCCCGGAACACAACCAGGGGCTGCTCCGCGCCATCGAGCGCTGTCTTGTCCACAACACGCTGCTTTCGCCTCCGGAGATCAAGATCGATGTGACCACCGTCGGCGCGCAGTAACTTTCTCTGCCGTATGCATTGGTTTTGGTGCGCTATGAGGTAGGCAAGCTAGCTGCATCGCGATTCGTGATTCGTGATTCGTGGCTCGTGCGTCGCGAACCGCTGCCTGACCTCGAATCACTGCGCCGATACACGATTCACCAACCACGACTCACGAGATTTTCACGCTCTTGCCGCGCGAAAGCACCGCGGCCTTGCGGCGATCCTTTGAGGCGTGGTCGATCTTCTTCCAGAAGCCGATGAAATAGTCGACCGCCGAAATCACGGCGACCAGGGCCGCAAAGTAAATCGCGGCAATCGCGTACCACCTCA
>Ga0181530_10007531_pt1 | contig 10340 bp, 12 predicted proteins | sample PEATcosm2014_Bin_42_FD_119769 | JGI IMG/M metagenome (GOLD analysis project Ga0181530, IMG submission 119769) | Peatland microbial communities from MTU Mesocosm Facility, Houghton, MI, USA - PEATcosm2014_Bin10_60_metaG | ecosystem: Environmental > Terrestrial > Soil > Wetlands > Peat | place... | reverse complement strand
GCCACGTGGCCAATTTGGCAGGACAAATCGTGTCCGCACCGCGGACAAAGCGTGTCCGGCCAGAACGGCATCTGACGGGGGAAACAAAAAGCGCCGGCCAGGTTGCCCCAGCCGGCGCATGCATTCCGACAGCGCAGCTACTTCCTTGCGAGCTTTTCTTGCGCCCGCATCACATCGTCGCAGTAGCAACCCAGCGAGTTGAAGCCCTCGGCCTCAATATATCGCACCAGGGCTGCCAACTTTGCTTCGGTCTCCTTTGGGTTGAGCAAGGCAAGCGAGATCAGATACTTGGCCATCGTGGCGCAGGGCCTCTCGCGGATACTCCAACGCTTCCCGAGGCGGGTAATCGCTCGCACCTGGCTGTTGGTCAAGCCGATCTGTATCCAATAGTTTCCGGTGATCCAATCGCCCGAACTTTCGAGAGCTTTCTGCGGGGGCTTGCGCCTGCACCCCATCTTTGCCCTGTTCACGCCGGCCTCGCTTCCAGTGTGGCAAAGATGCCGCGGCGTTTGTAGGCTTCACGGATCGCGTTATCGAAGAATTGTCCAAGGGTGATGCCCATCCCGACAGCAGCGTCCTCGATGTGCGCAAAGAGATCGCGGGGGAAGTCCACGCGCACCCATTCGCTGCCATCCGGCTTGGTCAATACGCAGGTCACGGTCCCGGCAGCCAGGCGTTTGGCCTGGTCGTGGCGGATCGTATCCGGCAATTTGTCGGGGGCTGGGTAGTGCTTGCTTTTCGCTTGTGAAATGGTAGTGCTTTTGCTACCCCTTCTTACGGACTTGAGTGCGTTTTTCATAACTTGATTTGCGGACTTGGGTCTTTTGCCCTGGCTGCGGTGACACGCATCCGGGGCTTTTGTTATTTGCGCTCCTGTTGCCGGACCCATTGAAGCATCCGGAGCGTTGTTTCTCCGCCCGGCTCTATTTCGCCGGACAGCCAGCGTGAAACGCTCGCCAATGGGGCGCCCAGGTGTTTTGCCAGCTTGGTTCTCATGCCACGCTCTTGGGTGAGCCGGTTCAGATCGGCCAGCAAACTATCCAGTTGCGACTTCACGGCGGGCAGCTTTTCAGATGTTGCCATATCTGTCAACATCCTTTTTGGGGCTTTCCCTCCCGGCCGAGCCGCGCTGATAATTTGCCGATCCCAGGTTTCCCGATAATCCTCTTTCGGGTATTCTGAGATGAGAAAGTCTCCAAAGGCCTTAAGTGCGCCCAGGAACCCCTGCAGATTACTATCAGGAACGGTAGCAAGCCATCTCGCGCCCCAGTCCTCAACCAATCGGGCGGCTGCCTCTCGCACTTCAACCGAGCTCTCCAACTCGCCTCGTCGGCGAGGAGCCTGCTTGCCCCTGCCCAAGAAGCCTTTTCTGAGATGGGCATCATAGACCACGGAAAAAGGGTCAGAATCATTGCAGCCCAGGGCCTCTGCCTCAGGGAGGTCGAAATAATGGTCCCGGTTGCCTGAGCCGGTCGCCACCCAGATAGGGTTAACATCGAGGAACTGAAGCAGAAGGCGCGCGTGGTAATACTTAAGAGGCACCCGCCCGAGTTCAATTCGGGCAATTGCCCCGCTGTCCATACCCACGCGCATGGCGATATAAGACCGCGGACACAGGTACGCCTTCCGTTTTTCCGCTAGCCTGCGCCCGATCTCGATCTCCCGCTGGCTGACAGGGTTCTTTCTGGGCATACGAGAAGTTTACCGGTGGATGGGGATGCAAAAAAGGTCAAAATAGTTGTTGCCGGAAACCGAGGAACACGCTACTTGTGTTCCCAATGCAGCGCGCTGCAACGAAAAAGACAGCCAAGCGCCGGTGGCGCTTCCGGGGAATCTGCGCGGACGCGCGGGCTCTCGGAGTGCACCGAAACAGCCTCTACAAAGTGTTGGCTGGCGAAAGGCAGAGCCGTTCGCTCCTGGCGCGATGGGAATCGCTGAAGGCAGAGCAGACCAAAGTTATGAGCGAGGAAACAAACCCCAGATTCTCTCTAGGGCCCACAACGGCCAGCGCGGGTGAGCCTCAGGCGCTCGATCCGGCAGCAGCGAATGAGACCATCGAATGGGTTGGCGACGTGTGCGCCAAGATCGGTCTGACCGCAGTTGTGGTGCAGGCGCCTTACTCCTTACAGCTATGGCAGAACTCCGGTTTTGAAGAGCGGCTTGGGGAGGAACTCGGCGCGGCTCATTTGGGCCATTACGCCAACGCGAAGTTCGGAAACCCCATCAGCTTCTTCTTCTACGTCGCCAGCGAGAAGCTAGTCGAGGGGCTGCAGTTCCTGGAGGCCAGGGTGTCCGGCATCGGCCTGCTGCCACAGTGCAAGATCGGCTACGCCGATCTGGAGGCGAAAGTCTGGCGCTTGTTTTACCCGCGCGTAGAGAAGGCCGGCTCATGACTTCCGCGACCAAAACGACGGTCAAGTATGGCGTGCTCAGCGCGTGGACGCTAGGCTGCGCAGCGCTGGCCGCCTCTGGAGCCCTCCGAGCGTGCCCGATACCTGCGGAGCAAACCAGGCTCTTGTGCCTGATTGGAGTTGCTCTCGGCATGGCCATCCAGGGCGTAGCGCTGCTTCCAACTAAATGGGAGAGCCGATTGATCATCAGACCGCAAGCACTGGCTGCGGGCAGCATAATCCTTTTCACCGGGGCGGCCACGTTGCTGGCCGGCCAGTGCTGGGAGACCCGCTCCAAATCGGCGGTGGCCCTCCCAGACCCGAGCCAAGATTTTCATACGGTAACCAACAGACCGCTCGCGGGAGTCTATTCTGCGATGATATTCCCGCGGGCCTGGCATCGCGATGACGCCGTATGGAACGCAGTTGAAAAACCTGCCCGTTTGCCTGGTGCGCAACGCACCGGGCAGGCGGGTCAGGCGTTGCTATTGCTGCGCTGCTCAAAACGTTCTGGCGCGGGCGCGCCGGGCGACAACCGCTGCCCTGAGCAGGCAGCAATCAACAAAAAGAATTAATCGCGATGAAAATAAAATACCCGTTTCTATTGGCAACGCTGGCCATGCTGGCGTTGGTGGTTTGTTTGTTCAATGTCGGCGCCGTATCGGGGGGCGGGGCCCTATGCCTGGTTGCACTTTGGCAAGGGGCCATCCTCTGCCTTGACCGGCCTCGACCGGCACTGTTTACGACAGGGCTCTCGGCTTCACAGATAGATGAGATACAGAACGTGGTGCTGAGGATCGAGGCTTACGGGGCCAGGCTGAAGGATGTGCCCGACCGGCTCAAGAAGTTGGAGGATGAAAATGACGAGCTGCGCGCGCAACTGCGGAGCCTCAGGAAAAGGTCGATGGACGCCATCGGCAGCACGGGAGTGCGCTGGATCGGCAATAAGGCCTTCGTATCTGACGATTGCGCTGAAAGTTTAACCGCAGTCCTGGTCAGGGAACTGAACATGATTCCGAACGCGCTCGAGAGCCTGGTCCACGATGCCGGGACTCGGCAGCGGGTGGTCGATAAGGCGAAAGGCATCCTCGGCCTGGCGACCACACGCACGGCGATGGATGCCACAACGGTGCCACTGCCGACTGTCTATGTGCCGCAGGTGATCGAACTGGTCTGGAAATACGGCCAGGCGCGGCAATACGCAACAGTCTATCCTCTCGGGGCAGGCACGGTGAAGCTGCCACGGCTGAAGGCTGGCGAAGATGACTTCGGCTTCCTGGGCGCCGGCACGGCTGGCATGTCACAAGCCGTAACCGAGAGGCGCGTGACGGCGGAGCTGGTGACCTTCACCGCCAACAAAATGGGCGGCCTGATTCGCATCCCGACAGAGATCGAAGAAGACACCTTCATTCCGCTGGGCCAGTTTCTGGCTCGCTACATTGGGCGCCAGCTCGCGAAACTTGAGGACAAAACCATGTTCCTTGCAGACGGGAGCTCGACCTACGCCAGTTGCACGGGAGTAGGCCCCTATTGCACGGCGAATCCGACTTACTTGCAGCAGCTCGCGGGTGGGAAGACGAAACCGACCGATGCGACGCTCACCGACTTCCGCACGATGCGTTCATTGATCAACCCTGCAGCCCTGGTAGATGACCCGGCCTATTACATGCACCCGACGATGGAATCGTTGCTGGTGACGTTCAACACCATCGGCTCGCCGTTGATCTATCGGCCAGCGGTTGGCTCGCAGCCGGCGACGCTGGACGGCTTCCCGATTCATTGGGTGGGCGTGCTCCAGGCGAATTCGCCGGTTGCCCAGCCCAGTAAGTATCTGGCGATGTTCGGCTCGCTTCTCTACTGGTATCTTGGCGAGCGCGGAGCCCCACGCATTGAAGTCAGCCGCGAAGTGTTCTTCGCGACGGATGAAATCGCGATGCGTGCGCTGGAACGCGTTGACGTTGAGGCAATGGGCATTGACGCGATGGCCGCCCTCCAAACCGCGGCGCAATAAGCCAGAGGCAGAAACCAGAAAGCGCAAATGAGCTTGGCCTGGCCAGGGCCTTTTGAAGCGAACCCTGGCCGGGCTTTTTAAGAAAGAACAAATTGAATGAATAAGATTCTGATAATCGCGGGGCTGGCGGGAACACTGGCGCTAGCGGTGATGGGGCAACAAAGCGTGCTGCCGACTTACCAGACGTTCACGGCGTCGGGCTCGACTGCGGCGGCGGTGATCATACCGCAGAAGCCGACGAGCCAGCCGCGAGTGGTATCGGTAGTGGCGAGCAGCGACTCGGGGACTTCGACGCTGAACTTCTATGGCGGCACGACAGCGTTTTACGTGACGATCCCGCAGACCAACATTACGCCGACGGCAATCTACCTGAACACGACCAACGGGCTGGGCAACAATGGGGGCCTGCTCTATGTGCAGGGGGCAACGTCGAACGTGGTGGTGACTATATCCTCCTACGGGCTGACCAATTCGGTGGGAACAAACGGAGTTGGCTCGTCGGTGACCAATTCATGGGGCGTGGTCACGGCGACCGGCGGCGTGGGGATACCGCAGTTGCAGAACGCGGAAGTGGAATTGCTATCGAGCAGCACGGTGACGCTGGGCCTGGGGGTGAACAGCTACCGGGTCTATGCGTCAGACGGGATCTACGTGGGCAATTACGGCCGGGCGGTGTATCTGACAACGACCGGCGGGACGAATTGCGCGCTGAACGCCGTCACCGTGCATTACGACGCAGCAAGCAATTGAGCATTTGATAAGGCCTGGCGGCGCGGGGTCCTACGTTTCATTGCCCGCGCCAGCCGGCCGTTCTTTTCTCTTGTGACGATTGAATGTTCAACTCAGGCAGCCAGCGCGGCGCCGGCGCAACGCCGCTCCAAGCCGCTGCTTCCAATTCGTGGGGTGATCAGCCTGGTTGACAAGAACGAAGACCAGGTCTTGAGGCTGATTGAAGACGGAACACTTGAATGGGCATGGGACGTGGCGCTTGATCCAAAACGCGGGCGCAACAGGGAGCTGAGAGTTCTACCAGCTTGTGTTGCAGATTATCTGCGCGGGCAGGCGTGTTCACTCGAATGGGCTGACGTGCTACGGCTGCTGCTGCCGCGCGATGGCCCGGAAATTCTATCCAAGGAAATCACCTGCGTCCTGAACATTTCGAGCACCCACACATACCACCTTGCGCGCCGGAAACTGATCGTTGCCTGTTCGACCTGGCGGCGCGGGCGGGGCGGCTGTGCGCGGTTCACCGCGAAGAGCTTCATTGAATTCCTACGAGATCGTCGAGTGTTATGACAACCATCCCGAAACAAGTATGCCAAGAGATATTGAGATCGCGCACTGCATCGCTGCTGCCGAGGAGCGCATCGGTGCAATGGAGGTCCTGCTCGAAATGGCTGTCGGCCAGCTCAAAGGCGAGCGTCGGCAGATCGAGGAACTCAAGGCGGCCGTTGCCTCGCCCGTCTCCAGCCACGAAGGAAGCGGCCCGGTGGCACCGGCCGTTATTTCGCCCGAAATGCTGGCAGGTTGAGAGCCAGGGCGAGCCGGAAACCTGAGACGCGAACTATGGGGGGTAGAAGTCAAGATTTTGGCGGTCAAGCCGCGCCGGTTCCTGAGAACGTCTGTGTCTTGGGAGCAAGCCCCGGCCCTTCACCTATGCCGCCCCCCTCCGGGCAACCTCTACCCCTCTGCCCGGAGGGAACATTTTCATTGCCCTGGATTCGGGAGAATGCAGAATTGCTGCATCGGCTTTTCACGCGGGTTGAAGCGCGTCGGCAGCAAGGGGCCTCGGTGGATAAGGCACTGCGGCGCCGCTGGCGTGGAAGGCGCTTCCACACCGCACAGCGCGTCAAGGTCCGCCACGGCACTTCGCGCCTGCGGAACCTCTATTATAAGTGGAGGAAGAGCGGGAAGATGCCCGAATGCCTGGCGCTACGGTTTCCTTCCAAGCTTGCCCCCGTGCCGCAAGAAGTCGCCAGGGCTTTCGTGGCAGCGTGCGCTGTGGCCGGGATTGGTCGCTTTGCCCAGGCCTGGCGGTTGACTGACATCAAGGGGTTTTCTTACCACCGAGTGTTGGCAGCGTTGCCAGACCAGGTGCTCCGGACCATCCGGGAAACCTTTAAGGGCCGCCGCCAGGCCGAAATTGAGGCCCGGAAGCTGGTGGGGCAAGTCCGGCGGCAAATGCACCGCCTGCTAGCGGCTGATGCCTCCAGAAGCAGGAAGCTGAAGCGGCTCGCGGATTTGGTTTTTAAGGCGTCGGGCTGCCGCGAGGTAGAATCTATGCCCTCGGGGCAAAAGACCGTCATTCAGAGCTTATAAGCTTGCTGCAATGGCATCCTGCAGGGAGTGAGGAAAGGGCCGAGGGCGGAATCTAAAGGGGGGCAGGATCGTGGCTGACAGCGAAAACCTCCAATACAAGCTCCAGACGATCTTTGATTCGACGGGAACCAAGGAAGCTACTGCGGAGTTTAAGAAGGTAGAGGAGGCAGCAACCAAGGCTGGCGAAGAACAGGTCAAGGCGTCGGATAAGGCGTTTGCCAGTCACAAGGATTTGCGAGCGGCCGTTCATGGGCTGTCCGAGGAGTTCCCCATGCTTGGACAGATCGGGCGTTTGGCATTGCACCCTATCGGGCTGGTAGTAGCGGGGATCGCGGGGGCCTTTGCGATTTGGAAAACCAGAGTTCAGGAGCTGGCGTCCACCCTGGCCGGCGTTGAGCTGCCAGACGTTTCGGATGATCGGGTCGGGCGCGTGCTGAAGGCTGCGTCGGCGTGGAAGGAATATGGCGATGCCCTGAAACATACGGTTGACCAATACAACTCTGTGGAGCAAGCCAGCGCGCGCGCGGGGAAGGCCCTAGACGCGGAGAGCGAGCGGCAGAAAAAGCTGCTGGAGTCCCGCAAAGCGCTGGAGCTGGCCGATCTCGAAAGGCAGAAGTCCGGGCTGGCGCCGGGCCAATATGAGCTGGCGAAGGCCAATATCGAGGACTTTTATGAGCAGGCGGGGATCAAAGCGAGCCGCGAGGCAAAACAAAAGAGGCTATTTGAGGAGACAAAGGAATCCGACGCCCTGCTAGCCGACGCTGCGAAGAAGAAGCAGGAGGCCGCCAACATCCATGTGGTTGATGAGAAACAGGAAGAGAGGGTGCTGGCGAAGTCCAAGAGGGCTGCCGACGCCGCGGACGCGGATTTGGAAGAGCGCAAGAAGCGCATGAAGGAGCTATTCGACTTCAATGAGGGCTTGATGGGGCCCATAGATGCGGCCGCCTATCCATTCAAATATTTTACGCGCTACGGCTCAATGAAGGGAACCGAGGCCATCGCCCAGGAGCAGCAGAATATCAATACCGACCAGGGGATCATTGACACCTACAACCGGGCGGTCACGAAGAGCCAAGGGCGTGCGGATTTGCGCAAGCGCCGGTCGGAACTGGAGTCGGAAGCAGGCAAGGAACGCGGCGAGGGGGAGAATCTGCGCACGTCGCTGCTTGGGCCAGGTGGCAAGTTGGATCAATTCGACGCGGACAACGCGAACCAAGACACCGTGGCGCGGAACAATGCCCTTGCAGGCGCGTATAAGGCTTCCGGCCAGGTCAACGACAAGGCACACGAGGTCGTCACGGGAATCACGCGGGCCGTCGAAGAGGGAACGAAGGTTATGGCATCGGCGGTTGATTCCCTCGCTAGCCTCCATGCGGCTCAGAAGGAACTAGACCAGCGCATCAAGTCGTTAGAGAACACGAGGAAGCTGGTGCCCCCTGGAACATAACGTATGAATGCATTTAAGGATTCGAGACCGCCACGCCTTCCAGCGCAAGGGGAAGGCAACCAGGAAGGCCCGCTTATCGGCGTGCGATTGTTGATGCCGGAAGAACTCGCTCGGCTGTTCTGTTATCCGGGAATTGCGCATGGCGCGACGCAGATCATGGGGCGATTGTTGCAAGCGAGAATCGAAGCTGCGGGTTGCCTGGTCATAGGCATGACCTGGTCGCTTGCATTTCATCGGTCATTCTACACCTTCGACCTCGGCTCTAGGCACCGGCTAACAGCCTTGGAGGCTGTGCGAACAGAGCTTTCGGCGCTTCAGCTACTCGATTGGGCCCAAATCGCATGGGATGATGAGCGCGAGGGAATCTGGCGCCTATACTATCCCAAGAACGGGGAATTCTCCATGCCATCGCAAGAAGAGCGCGCCGCTGTTCAGGCGCAAGTCGCTGAAGCCATGGAGGCGGTCAAGAAATTGCAGAGGCTGCAAGATGGAAGTTCAGGCCAATAACCTTTTCACCGCAAGCCAGATTGCCCGCGCCGCTGGCCTCACTAGGCAGGCGGTCCATGCGGGCCTGCAGACAGTGGCGCCAGCGGGCGCGGTGAACAGCCAAGGTAAGGATGCTGCGGGCTGGCGCTTTGCGGATTTGCCGATGGACTGGCAGCTTGAAATCACGCGGCGCGGGGTGAAGCGCGGATTCGATAACGGCGAGGCATTCCTTGCCGGCCTTCCCGAGCCGTGGAAATGTCCGTTGCCCTGGGATCGGTTGCCCAAACATCAGCAGGAAAAGGCGTGCAAGCTGCAAAAGGCGCTGGCCCGGCCGCTGAGTTTGCGGACGGATGGGACGGCGACAGCTTCCGAGGTTGAGCAGGCCGGGCTGCAAGACTTTCAAGCGGAGTTCGGCTACTGCCTTTCGGGCCGGCACTGGCGACGGCTACTGCACCGCACGATTGAGCGGGATGCCGGGGAAGAAATCTGGCAGCGGTTGGAAATCTACCTGGATGAACGGGCATTTGAGACGCCTAAGCCCGAGCGCGATGCGGTGCGGATGGAATACCTGCACCGGGAACTCGATGAGGTGCTCACTGCACTGGAGAATCGCCAGCGCCCCACGCCGGCAGACCGGCAATTCCTTTGGGATGCCGTTTTCCGCCATTACGAGCGGCAGACCGAGACTCTCGCCGATTCGCCGAAAGGGAACCGGGAGCGGCGGCAGTTCAAAGCCTCGCTGACTAGCTACCTGTTCAAGGCCTTTCCCGAGCGGACGCTGTGCGCAACAGAAAAGAGCTTGCGGCGCCGGTTTGATGAGAAGCTGGATTTGTGGCGCCAGAAAGGGCGCAGGCCGGAGGCGCTGCAGGACGCGCGCCCGCTGACATCGGGCAACTTCCGCACGCCGGACTTTGCAGCGGACCGAAAGAAGATTCGCGACCTGGCTATCCAGTTGGACGGCAATGAGGCGCTGGCGCATCGGAGGCTGCGCGAGCGCGGCGAGCTGAGCCAAGAGTTTTGCGACTACTATCCTTACGACCCGCGGCGGGACAAAAGCGCACTGCCTAAGAGCGTCAGGGACGCAATCAGCTCGGACGTTGACATGGTTCTGCCATTGCGGCGCGGCCCGTGGCAGGCGCGGATGCGAGGCCCATATATCCAGCGTGACTGGTCGGCAGTCAAGCCGGGAGACTGGTTCAGCGCTGACGACGTAACCTGGAACCACTACTTCAAAGAGCGCCAAGCGGGCGGCGGCTGGCAAATCTTGCGCGGCGAGTGCCTGCTGATGACCGATTTGCGGACGGGCTACCCACTCGATTTCCTGCTGATTGCGGGCAAGTATAACGGCGAGCATGTTCGCAACCTTGCGCTCAAGGTGCATGATCGTGTAGGCCTGCCGCGTTGCGGATTCTTATTTGAAGGCGGGATATGGCAGTCGCGACTGGTCACAGGCGACCACCGGCAGGGAACGCCGGTCCACTGGCGCGAGGCTGAGAACGGACTTTGCGCCCAAGGTCTCAACTTGGAAGTGCGCCGCGCCACAACACCGCGGGCCAAGCCGATTGAGGGCTTGCTGCGCATCGTGCAGGAACGGATGCGTTGTATTCCCGGCTTCGTTGGCTTCAATGAACGCGAATACGATGCCGAGCATATGCAGGCGCTGATAGCGAGGGCACACCGCGGCGAT
>Ga0181530_10007530_pt1 | contig 10340 bp, 9 predicted proteins | sample PEATcosm2014_Bin_42_FD_119769 | JGI IMG/M metagenome (GOLD analysis project Ga0181530, IMG submission 119769) | Peatland microbial communities from MTU Mesocosm Facility, Houghton, MI, USA - PEATcosm2014_Bin10_60_metaG | ecosystem: Environmental > Terrestrial > Soil > Wetlands > Peat | place... | reverse complement strand
TGACCTTCGCAGCATATGTCATAACTACACGGGCGTAATCCCCGTTAGCGTCCGGTTGATCAAGCATCTCAAACATGATCCTAACCTTCTCTTCCGAGCGAAACTGTCCCTTCACTACCCCCAATTCTTTCACGGCGACTATGCGAGCAGCGTGCTCGCCTTCGGTCGCCAACTCGTCTAACCCAAATTTCAAACTCACTCATTTCTCCTTTATGTCTTGCCTCTTGCGTTGCATCCTGCATCCCGCCTTCAAAATGATTACCTCAGGCGTTGCAGTAGTAGCTGTAGTAGATATATTCTGTATATCTACAGATCATGTTGTTTATACAGTGTATGTACTACTACTACTGCTACTACAACGCCTAAGGTAATCATTTCAAAGTGAGCCGGTACTGGTTTGGGTGACAGGGCATTCCGGCGACTCGATTCCCGTTCCCACGAATCCACGAGAGGATACCCAGCCGTTGAAAGTGACTATTCGCCCGCTGAACGGTTGCAGTGCCACACCCCGTCGCCCGTGAGATGGTCAACAGCGACCGGCTGAACCTTTCTTCGTTCAACGACCGGTAGTAATCCAAAATTGCGGTCTCACTCTTCGTAAATTCTTTCGTAAAGTTTTTCGTAAGTTCTTTCGTAAAGTCTTTCGTTGGTTTCAGTGTCATATGCTTCTTTTCATTTCGGAGGTGGGCGCCAAGGTCTCCCCAGCGCCCGAATAGCTATTCAAGCGAAGCTTTCCACCTCCGTTCCAGAGATTTCCTGCTGCACCTTGGCCACGCATTGTGTGATTATCCACACGAGGTCTTCGATCCGTTCTTCGTCAGCAGGAATCATGGCGACATCGTAGAGCCGAGGAGCTACGATCTCTCTGACTTCTGCGTTCAAGGCGGGATCGTACGACGGGTCCTGCGTAGCGGACTCAGGCGTGTCAGGGCTTAGCGTGCCAGGGCTTAGCCTTTCTATCCTGACCCGCTCGACCTCGGCTTGCGCTTTCTGGACGTCTCCAGTCCGGCGCAGAACCGCTTCAAAAATTTCGTACAGGCTGGCAGTCTTACCTGTGAATGAGTTGTGATTAGGGATGGTCCAATATTTTGAATTTTTCCCGCCTCGGAACAGTGTTGTGCCCCATGGTACGTCCATTCCCCAGTCTTCGAGAAGGAACGAATTCTCTGGGAACATGGCGCTCAGCGCAAGGATGGCTAGCAACGGCGGATTCCACGGGGTGTAGAAAAAGATTACGTCGGAATCGTCGTTTACAATGTGTCTCTGTCGGTCATGGTAAACATTGCGGCACCCCCAGTTTTTGCACCCCCAATCCGCCCAATCTTTACTTTCAGCGATTTGCTTCGGCCTTGGGATGACTTTGTCCACATCGAAGTACACGATGTGCTCAGTGCTGTACGGTTTGTCGAAGATGTCGGTGCCCGTCTCCACGAACACTTCGTCACCTTTGATTGTGTCTAGGACCGACTGTCTGTTCGGTCCAGTAATTGTTAACTTGCAATCACACCAATTTGGCATAATGCCTCCTATTTGTTTTCTTGCTCGACCTCACGTTCTTGCCCGACTACGGGCGTGCTGTGGACGCCATCGACGTGGGCATCCGTTTCACGTTGTATAGAATTTCTACGAGTATTTTCTTCTGGCCGCAGGCCGGACTGTCTTCGACCAACCATGTACGAATACGAACAAAGGATTCCCGGTGGAATTTCGGGGTTTGTTTGCATCCCTGATGGGTAGGTCAGGAAAGGACTATGCCGCTAAGCGGGTCCGGCGAAAGCAAGCATTCAGATCGCCATTCCGAATGCTTTGCCCTCTACTAGAAGATGCCAAGTTTGGGGGATATGTGACGAAGTATTTTTATTGAGTCTTCCTGTCACTTCGCTCTTTCCGCACTTTCCTGATACAGAAAGCGTCGGGGTACATCGCCCGCAACCAATCCTTGATGCGGACTACCCGCTGACGATCTTTTGCGGTTGTCCTTCGTTTACAAGTGTAGTACGCCCTGATGAACGCATGATCCTCAGGGTTAGCGGCTTTCAGAGCATTCATTGCGTTTACCCGCAAGTCATGCTCGTAATCTGCCAACATCTTTTGGATATGTTCTTCAAGCCCATCCAGACCTTGCGAGAAAAAGCCTGACGTTTCCAGTCGCATCACATCCCAAGAGTCTGTGACGGTCTCATTCGATTCGTGGTCACCGTCATCAAGCACGGTTGTTTCGCTGTTGGGTTTGCCAACGATCCGATTTTTGTACACCCCCGTCTCATTGCTCGTCCCATATGCCCGCAACCAATCTCTAGCCGCAGATCGCCCTAGCGAATTCATCTTGAGGGTGTTCAACTGGCCATCTTCCCGCCTAAAGCCCTCGCTAAGAAGTTGCACCCAGACTTGTGAACGGAGACTGTTGACAAGTTCGGATTCTCGAAATTCTCCGTCAGGTTCGGAGAGTGGTCCTAACGGTTCATCTACGAACAACTCTCTACATTCTTCATCCGCTCCGACATTTTCCACCCTATCGGATAACTCAGTTATCTCCGCATCGGACAGAACTTTTACAAACTCCCACTTCGAAAGTTTCTCAGGCAACACTTTCACGATCCCCGTTGTAATATGAGCGTTGACTGTCTCGACTTCCCGTCTAGTCAGTTTGAAGGTTGGCTTTCGCTTAGGCTTCGGGCGGACTGCGATTTGTTTCTGGGCGACTTCTCTAGCCTTTGTTTGAAGTTTTGCAATCGGTTCAGAAGCGAGCGGTTTAGGTCGCCCGTCCAACATTTTTTCCCGACCATACCAATCATAGAGTCCCGAACCGCCCGAAAACGACAGAACGCCCTGTACTTGGTTTGCGTACTGTTGCTGGTGGTCGGTCGGCACTTGTACACTCTCCCCGAATAATTGATCTAACTGTGCCCGTGCTTTGTCAACCGCAGCTTTTCCTGCGAGCGGGTGATCATACTTTCTCCTGTCATTCACGGTCACCCGCCTGACTGCCCTTAGGCGAATTTTCCCCCGATGATTGTGAGATGATCTGCGATTCGTGCGGTCTCATGCTTCCCCGCATTTCTTCGCCAAATATGCTTCCCGCTCAGCTTTACAATTCTGTTCAGCGGCCGCATACGAGGTGCCTTCGACTAATCCAACTCCCTTCACGAACCATTTACGAGAAGTCTGGCGTTGAGTGACTGGTGTACCTGTCGGTACTTTGGGTGTTGGTAATGCTTTCGGTGTACCTGTCACTTTGGGTTGAATCGGAATGATGAGAGAATCTCTGTTCGCCTTACTCCAATCATAGGAACGAACAAAGTCCAATGCGGCCCCTAGCCTTTGCTGGTAATCTATCTCCCGAATCAGAAGGATGTTCTCAGCGGTCAATTGTCGGATCAGGGCGAGCCCGCCTGACTCACCAGCAGCGATTCCCAGAGAATCAAGGGAATCAGATTCAACCCCAATCTTTGAATCTAAAGAATCACAGATATTGGAATCTATAGAATCTGACTCACGTGAGTCAAGAGCCTTTTCACCGTGAGTCAAGAAAATCCCTTGACTCATGGTGGTCAAACCACCCTGACTCACAGTGTTTGTAAGTGTCAATTCTTCCCATCCTTTAGCGGTAATTCCGACTCCCACAAACGACCATCCTTTTCCTTTCACCCAAAAGCGGGGTTTGTGCCACAGATAGCCACCATCGATCAGTTCTTGACGGTGTCGCTGGATGGTTGCTTTGGTGCAGTTATTGCCGTCGGACTGTGCTGTGACCGCATCGTATTCTTTGTAAGTTCCTGTTGAATCGAGATGCCGTGAGATGTACGCCAGCAGTCCCCTGCTCATGATGCTCAACCCCTCAGTGCGGGGTTTCCTTTGATACTTTTCAATCTTCATTCTGTCCCTTTCTGTTACTGCTCCAATGCTTCCGCTACGAGGGCAAGATCATCCGCAGACAATCTCCCGAGTAGTTGTCCTACACTGCGGGATGTTTGAAAGCCGGTGCCTCGTGTAAGCTCTCTTAGCGCTCGCACCTTGCGAACCGTCTCTTGCAATTCAGGTCGCAGCGGTGCTCGTGTTTCATTTCTATCTGTCATGCTTTCCTTCCTTTCGGTATTTCTAGTGCAAAACAAAAAACCGCCAGCAGATATCCCTTGCGAGAGTCCACTGGCGGTAGGTTCCGGCTTCTTGGCAGTTGCCGAATATCAGAATTTGGGTATAACTATTCCGCCAAGAATTCGAACCTACCCCTATGGGGCTTGTGTGATTGTCCTGATCATTTGACCGGCGATCAGTGCCGTTTCGTATTCGCCCGGAGTTCACCCGGTTGCTGCCAGTCGAGCACTCGTTCTATGCGTCCGACCGTCTTGCGAGCAGGACTTACTTCTACTATCTCAGGATAGCATGGAATCTGGAATCGTGTCAAGCAAAATCGTATCAAATTGCGACATACTTACAAGCACTTACTAACCGTTGTATTAGTACAGAGAAACCGCTGTATTAGTACAAGAGTCGGGCACCTATCTACCCCCTGTACTCGCCCCTGCGGGCGGGAGTCACAGACCCCTTTGCACGCCTATTAGAAGCCGGGAATCATAAGCATTCCTTAGGGACGTTACCCCCCTATCCCGATCCCCAGATTCCAAGATTCTCCGATTCAGGCGGACCCGGCAAGGCCGTCGCCACCGTCGATACCCACCGGGGCTCCCGGCGGCACCCTATCGGACCAACTGATCGACCCCCTATCCGCCTTAGAATTAAATACTTATACCGTATAATTAACTGACTGGTTAATTTCGATGGTAATTGATTCTGCGATCTCCGCTTAGCCGTTGATTCCATTGACCCCCGACCCGAGCCGTACCTGTACCCGTACTTTAGGATACATCACAGGCAATACGCATATAAATCGTTTAGAATGAACGTCCTCCGGGTGACCTACCGATAGCGTATCGCCATTGCAAGATTGTTTTTTCTTCAATGATGGTGCAGCGTAGCCAACCAGATACCAGAGACCGCAAGCCGACATTGAAAGCTGCAAGCACACAAACGCACCTACGTTCTCTACTTCACAATCTCATAAAGAATACCCAGCACCACGGGCAGAAGCACGAGGATAATCCACATGTGCTTGATGATGCGGCCTGAGTTCTCGTCTACCGCCCGTGCGAGGTACTTGGCATCGGCTGAAATTTGGGCAGGGGGAGTCGGGTCAATTCCCTTGGCGAATCCTCGTCGTTTCAATTCCTCAGTTGCGGCGTCAGCCCAAACTGCGGGGGAGCCAAGGCTGTCGTCATATCCGGTAGCACCGCCCTTTCCTTGGCTTGCGTCATACAACTCACTGGCGGACATACTCTTTACTCTGTCTGCGACGGTACTCATCAAATATGCTCCCACTACTTCTTTGCTGCCCGAATTTTGGCCCATCGTGCCCGCTGTGCGGCTGCTATTCGCTTCCTGCCCGCTGCTGACATCTTACGCCGTGGCTTCGTGACCTTCGCCGTCTTGTGTACTCGTATATTGCCGCCACTTAACAGTGCCAGAACCTGCTGCAATCGTGCTATCTCTGACCGTACTTCTTGGACGATGGTTTCAATGCTCAATATAGCCCCCATGGTCGCAGATGCGACGGGCAAGGATAGCAGAGTGGCCCGATTCTTGACGATGCCCGCCCCCGTGCTTAGTACAGGCTCAGTTCGCCCGATTTTCCTGTCCTGTGAGCCACGACTGAATTGTCGCAGACCTGTACCTGTAGACTTTGCCAAGTTTGATGGCTGGGATTTTACCGATACGAGATTGGCGAATTACGAACAGGCGAGACACGCCTAATAGGACTGCAACGTCCTCAGGCGTGAGCAGTTTTTCTGGTGCTGGTGCTGAGAGCATTCATAAGCCCTCCAAAGACTGCGTTTCAGCAGTCCCCCTCAGATTGCCCGGTACTCCCCGCAACCTGAAGACCCGTTCCCAACTTTTGGACGGGGATTTCCTACAGATTTAGAGTATCAAAGTAGGGACCAGAAGTCAATGTATTTTTGCGGCTTGAAAGTATAGTAATGTTACCTAAATACTGTCAATCATGCACGAAAATGTCTTGACATGCCGATTTTAATCGGATACATTGCGTGCAGGGGGGAATTTCAATGGCTCAACAAGGCGAACTGAAACAGATAAACGGGAGTTGGATGGTGCGTTATTACGACGGCCAGAACCGCAGGATGAAGAAACTCGGCAGAGTGACCGACTATCCCACGAAGGACAGCATCTTTCCGGTCTATCAATCGTTCATGGCTGAGGTAAACAAGCCCACGTTCCGGCCCGAAGTGGGTACACTCTTGAAGACGTTCATCACTGAATCATACTTTCCTAGCGTGGCAACGCTCCGTGGCTCAACGTTGCGAGGATACAAAGCGATCTGGCGAAATCATCTCGAACCACGGCTGGGTAATCTGCGTATTCGGGAGATTCGGACCTATGACTGTCAAAAAGCCATGGATGCAATCGTTCGGGCCAACCCGAAATTGAAACAGGCCAGTCTTTCCCGTGTAAAGAGTTTCATGCACGCTGCATTTGGGGAAGCGATTCGCCTGGGACTACGTGAGGGCGACGTAAACCCTGCGTCGGGCGTCAAAATCAAATGTGTGAAGGGGAAGGGTGAGACGTTCGCCTATTCCCTAGATCAGATCAAAAACATTCTGGGTGCTCTCTCGGAACCTAGCAAAGTTCTAATGGCTGTCGCTGCGTACACAGGTCTGCGTCGTGGTGAAATCGTCGGACTCAAGTGGGAAGATTACGATGGGCAATCCATTCTAGTTCATAGAAATATTTGCTTCGGTGAGAAGGGCGAAATGAGCGTTGAACTCCCGAAGACCGAAGCATCGGGTGCACCTGTGCCCGTCATCCCTCCGTTGCGGGACATTCTCAATGCATGGAAAGCAAAGTCACAGGTCACCGCCGATTGCTGGATTTTCCAAGCCGGATTCACTCGCAAGAAAGACCATCCGGTCACCCTGCTTGATGCTGCGAAATTGACTCCGCTGTCGCCTGCAAACATTCTCCGTGATGTGATCCTTCCCGCCTTGAAGAAAGCGAAAATTGAATGGCTCGGCTATCACGCTTTCCGCAGGGGCTTGGCGACGAATCTCCGTGCTCTGGGTGTTGACGATCTGACCATCATGGAAATTCTCAGGCACAGCGATGTGAAGGTAACCCGAGACAGCTACATCAAGCGTGTGTCCGAGAAGGCAGAGGAAGCGATGAACAGGCTGGCGGATGAAATCGCCACACCTACGAAGGTTACGAACGGCACGAAGAGTGTTGACATGGTTCTGCCGGTGAGTGTCGCCTAAACCTAACGAAACGTCACACCATCACACCGTCACAGCACTCCAACAGGCTTGTTGCCAACTCTGGCCGGTCTCAGGAGCCACGAAAATACCTAAAGCCTTCGCAGCTTCGATGGTTGCGGTCTGGGTGAACTTCGACTGTGCGACTACGTCCGCCGCAAGCCTTGGCTTCATCATGTAATGCTTCAACCAGTTCTCGCACTCGCCGTTCGTCGGCGTGATCTTGACTTCTACTGGTACAATCCGGGCCAGTTTGTGAATCCGCCGCCCAGTGCCCGCTTGTCGTTTCAACTCTTCCCATTTGAGGCCGACGGTTTCAAGATTCGGTTCTGCACGTTTCAATTCGGCGGCGAGCAGTCGGGGAGTCATCCCGTGCAATCCGTACTGGCCGGTTCCTACCGCATCCAATAAGTCTTTACAGGTGCCGGTCCACTCATTTCGATTTTTAGGTGAATGATATCGGTTATCACTATTGAACCAGTCGATGACGCCCTGTACTGCGGTCGCATGCTCAAGACTGACGAATCGCAACTCCTGTCGATTGGCTTCGTACGCTGCTAAAAATTCCTCACGGGTAAACCCTAGTGCGGGAGCGGCGGCAATCGCCCAGCATGCGAAGTCTGCCATGCGTGGGAGTTCATCCTTCTCCCGTTCTTCCTTTCGCACTTTCGGAAAGTTCTTCAATGCGGTGCTGCACGCACTGAGCAGCCCGCCGAAGATTCTGTACCGATCCTTTACGAACTGGCTGAGCATCTGTCCATGGGCCTTGCGAGCAGTAATCTTAGGGAGCGGGATTATGATCATGCGGTCGCAGAGGTCGGCCCGTTCCGCAAGCTGCGAGATTCCGTTGAGCATGATCGGTCGGCAACCTTGGAAGAATATCTGATCGTCGTCAGTGTACAGCTTGCGTGTTGCAAATCCGGTGCCTGTGGCGAGACGACAGAGCGCATCACTCAGCCAGTTCGAGATACAGGAGAAGTTGTCGAAGCCTTGGATGTGAGAATGCATTGCAGAGATGGACAAGTCTCGTTCGTCTCTGGGTGCTTGGCGAACGCCCGTGATATTTGGGTCCACGAGATTTCGCAGGAACGTTTGACTCGTCGTCTTCGCCGATCCTTGCGAGCCTGTCATACAGAGAATCGGATACGGACCTGAGGGACGCAATGCGGCAACGAGCCATGCGAGCACAAGAATCTGGTGATTGCGATCTTGTACGTTTACGAAGTCCCAGAGTTTCTGGAGTTCATTCACTCCCCCTTCCCATGGTTCCGGCAAGGCATGCATCCCTTCGAAGCGCCGGAACTTCACAGGAGACGTACCAGACGATTGAAGAGTCCACCCCTTCGGCGTGATTTCGACCGTGCTCCACGGCGCATTGCAAAGGTCGATGAAGATGCGGTCTGGTTTCGAGTCTATCTTGTGCAAAGCCGTGCGAAGATACACGTCTTGCTCCGGGCTGTCGTATAGCGCAGTCCCTTCGATCTGGCGCAGCGCATCTTTGACTTCGGATTTCTTCGGCATGCATCCCATCTCTTCACGCATCCGCCGTTCGAGTAGCATCCGAAAAGATTTGGAAGATACTAGCCAGTTCTCGTAGTGATCGTTGACGTAGACTTTTGCCCACGTATCTTTCGCTGGATCGTGGAATAGTTCTAGCGGTGGAGTGATCATGTCGTGTGTGACAGCTTCGACCGCTAACGCCAGTTGTTCCGCCTTGGAAGGCTTGCACGGCTTCACCGGCTGATCTTCCAGTGGTTTGATCTTCGTGTCTTTCGATTTGCCCTTCGCCATATTCCCTCCTCACATCGTCACATCGTCACAGTGACAAGGATGCCGGGGAGAGTCAAGTTACGGTCGGGACTCTGAAGTGTTGCCTAAAATTTGTGGGATACGTGTTACCCATGTTTCTGTAACCGACTGATTTCAATGAACCGTGAGAAGGGGTGTGCAGTTCTGAAAGTGCTTGAAAATGCTGGAGTACGCAGAGATTACGAATCGGCTGCTCTACCAACTGAGCTACGTCGGCTTCTGGTTTGCTTTCTTTAGTTTACCAAATCGCTTCGTGGTTTTTGCTGTGCAACTGCTGTACATGCGATCTGGGCCTCAAGCTGCTTCATGGAGCTCGTTCGCACCGCGTCTTTTCCAATGCGGGTTGGGCCGTGGAATTCGCACAGATTCAGAATCGACTGTTCTCGTAGTGGGATTGTGGGGCTCGCCCAGCCGTGCCGCCACGAGGCACGCAGGAGCCATTCCCTCGGCGGAAACCCTAACATAGGCTGGAATGTGCGCAGTAAACGGGAGCGCCCCACTGACTCTAACCGGAGTCTGGGGCGCTTTTCGTTTTTTCACCTGCGCCAGAATCCCAAGGAGCCCGTCCGTGAACTGTCGCGGATGCGCTGGGGACTCATTCCAGCGTCCCGCCAAATGCGCCCGTGCTACGCGCCCTGCGCCAGCGCTTTGTACTCGTCATCGGATTGCGTGGGCAGCAGCACCCAGAGCGTGTAGATGCCGAGTGCAGTACCGATCGGAACATTCAACAACGCCACGAAGCCCCCGACCAAGGCAACGATTCGTGCCCACTCCTGCCGCTGCAGCAGGCCCCAACCGGCGATGAAGCCGGCCGTGGCTTTCGCCAGGATCAACCATCCGACAAAAGTGATCAGAGGACGCAGCCAGACGGTGATCTCGGGCGGGGGCCCGTTCGGAATATGGATCATGTGGCCGAAGATCGTCTGCGCGACAATGATCACGACCACTCCTGCAACCACGTGCAACGCCGAGTACGCCATCCAGAGAATGCCCACCAGTCGGACATGCTCGCGAACCCGGCTGCGCCGAAGCTCGACGAGTCCAAGCACGGTTTTGCCGCAGCGCCCGCAGCGCGGCTCACCCGATTGCAACTGCGCACCGCATTGATCGCAAAACATCGCTTGTCCTCCGAGGCTGCATAAATTCTGCCCTGTGGGTGATACGGATGCAAGCGCTCAACAGTTGCAAGACAGTTTTCAGTTCTCAGTT
>Ga0181530_10007528_pt1 | contig 10342 bp, 9 predicted proteins | sample PEATcosm2014_Bin_42_FD_119769 | JGI IMG/M metagenome (GOLD analysis project Ga0181530, IMG submission 119769) | Peatland microbial communities from MTU Mesocosm Facility, Houghton, MI, USA - PEATcosm2014_Bin10_60_metaG | ecosystem: Environmental > Terrestrial > Soil > Wetlands > Peat | place... | reverse complement strand
TGGTGGTCGGCGACGTGTGCGGCAACGGCCCCGTAGCCGCCAAAAGCACCGCCCTGGCCCGCAACACCCTCCGGGCTTTGGCCCGGAGACTCACACGGCCGACCCTGATCCTGGCTGACCTTAACCAGGTACTGCTGGACTGGCCCACCGATGACCCGCGCTTTCTGACCGCGATTTATACCTCGGTGCGGCCCTTTCCCGGCGGGGCCATGGTCCGGATCAGTTCGGCGGGTCACCCACTGGCGCTGGTGCGGAGCGCAAACGGCTACGTGCACGAGTTCGGGAAGCCAGGAACCCTGCTCGGGGTGCTGTCCGATCCAGAACTGTACGACTCGCGGAGGATACTGCGGGCCGGGGACAGTCTGATCTTGTTCTCGGACGGTGTGACCGAGGCCCGCAACGGTGCCGACCGCGGCCTGTACGGCGATGAGCGGCTCCGCCGCCTGGTCGCTGGGCTAGGCGACCTGCCTGCGGTGGCCATGGCGGAGGCCATCCATCTCGCCGCCCTCGCGTTCACCGGCGGGCCGCTCAGCGACGATATGGTGGTTTTTGTGATGAAGGTTCCCTCACACGAGGCGCTCAGCCTCCGGTTGACGCCGTGAGCCATGATGCTCACCGGCCCCGGCCCTTGCTGAGCGATCGTCCTCGGACGTTCACGCGGGCGCACGCGGATAAAGAACGTCAGGGGCGCTGCAGGCGGACGTCCAGGGCGTCCCGCACGGCGTCGCCGATCAGGTTGAACGCCACGACGGTGAGGATCAGGATGACGGCCGGCGGGTAGACCAGCCACCAGTACCCGTCGAACAGATAGTTCAGGCCGCCGGAGAGCATGCCGCCCCAGTCGGCCTGCGGCGGGGGCAGGCCCAGGCCGAGGAAGCTGAGCGCGGACAGGGTCAGGATCGCATCCGACAGGGTGAACGTGGCGTTCACAACGATGACGCCGATCGCGTTGGGGGCCAGGTGCCGTAGCACGATCCGCCGCCGGGTGGCGCCCATGACCTTCACCGCCTGCACGAACTCCCGGGTCTTGAGGGTGAGCACCTCACCGCGGACCAGGCGGGCGATTGGCAGCCAGGACAGCAGGGTGAGCAGCAGGATGATCACCCCCAGGTTCGGGGTCACCACGTTGACCAGGATCAGCAGCAGGACCAGGGCGGGGACGGCCAGGGCGGTGTCGATGACCCGCATCATCAGGGCGTCGACGATCCCTCCTGCCAGGCCGGCCACTGCCCCGTAGGCGGTGCCCAGCACGGTGGTGGCGATGCTCACCGCGAAGCCGAGCTCCAGCGAGGACTGGCCGCCGACCATCAGCCGGCCCAGCACGTTGTAGCCGGACGGGTCGGTGCCCAACGGGAACCGGCCGCCCGGCGGGAGCTTGGCCAGGCCCAGCTGGACGGTGACCTGGTTGGTGGGGTAGATCAGCGGCCCGGCGAAGCAGAACAGCGTGATGGCCGCGATCAGTCCCAGCCCGGCCACGGCCGCGCGGTTCTCCGCGAACGTGGCCGCGATGCGCCGCAACGGGCCGCCCGGCCGGCCCGCCATGGCGTCAACAGCCGGACCAGCCGGGCCGTCCGGGGCGGCCAGCGGCGGCTGCTCAGCCGCGGCCATAGCGGATCCGGGGGTCGAGGACGGCGTAGGCGATATCCGCGGCCAGGCTGCCGATGACCGTGGAAATGCCCACCACGAGGGTGGAGCCGAGCAGCACCGGGAAGTCGTGGCTGGTGGCCGCCTGGTAGAAGAGCAGCCCCATGCCCGGGAAGTTGAACACCTCCTCGGCGATCACGGCCCCCGCCACGATCGCCGGGAACGACAGCCCGACGATCGTGATGACCGGCAGCAGCGAGTTGCGCAGCACGTGCCGGGCCAGGATCAGCCGCCGGGACAGTCCCTTGGCCCGGGCCACCCGGATGTAGTCCTGGGCCAGGGTGTCGATGGCCGAGGAGCGCATGTACCGGCTGAAGCTGGCCACGCTGACCAGGGCCAGAGTGAGCACCGGCAGGATGAGCGCCCGCGGGTCGGCCAGCAGGCCGGTGACCGTCGTGGCCTGCGGCGCCTCCGGCGGCAGCAGCCGCAGCTGCACGCAGAAGACGGCGATGAGCGCGATGGCGAGCAGGAAGTCCGGCATCGAGTAGAGGGTGAAAGCGATCCCGGTGAACACGTAGTCGCCGGGCCGGTTCCGCCGCAGCGCCTGGTACAGGCCCAGCGGCAGCGCAAGGATCAAGGCCAGCGCGGTGGAGACGCCGAGCAGCAGCAGGTCCCGGGGCAGCCGCTGGGCGATCAGCGTCGAGACCGGCTGCTGCAGCGCGTAGGAGGTGCCCAGGTTCCCGCGGGCGACCTGGGCCAGGTAGCCGCCGAACTGCCGGTAGAGCGGCTCGTTCAGCCCGTAGGTGCTGTTGAAGATGGCGATCCGGCCGGCCGTGACGTGCGGGCCGAGCGCGGCCCGGGCCGCGCTGCCCGGCTCCAGGTGGATGAGGACGAACGTCAGCACCATGACGCCCATTACCACGGCGGCGGCCTGCCCGATCCGCCGGATGAGGAAGGCGGTCACGGCCGGTAGGACCAGACCTCCGCGTTGAGCCCCCCGGAGACAGGGTTCAGCGGCGTGAAGCCCTGCAGGGTGCTGCGGTAGACGAAGATGTTCGACGGCAGCGGGATCCAGAGCCAGGGCAGCTGCCGCGCCGCGTAGTCCTCGTAGCTGAAGAAGGCGCTGGTGCTGGAGCCGTACTCGGTGGCGTTGATGAGGCTGTCCATCTCGGTGCTGGAGTAGCCGCCCTGGTTGTTGTAGCCGCCGGTGTCGAAGAACCCGTCACCGGCCGGGTAGGCCTCGTAGGGGGCGTAGCCGAAATTCACCAGCTGCCAGCCGCAGCCCGAGGCCGGGTGGCTGCTGGCGGTGCAGGTGCCCACCTCGCCGGACAAGGTGTTGAACGGCTCGGCCTTGAGGCTGATCCGGACCCCGGCCTGGGCCTCGGAGGATTGGATGGCCGCGTCCTCCTCGTCCATCGTCGCGCTGCCGGAGGAGTAGTCGAGCTGGAAGCGGAGCGGCTGCCCGGCGGCGATCCCGGCGCCGCAGTCGGCGGCCCCGGTGCCGGCCCGCTGGCAGGCCGACGTCCCGCCCGGTGCCACCTTCCAGCCGCGCGCCTTGAGCAGGGCGATGGCCACCGACGGCGAGTAGGGGTAGGGGCCGCCGGACTTCTCCAGCGGCGAGGCCCAGGATGGGAAGGCCTGCACCGGGACCGGGCCATTGCCCGGGTCGGCTGCCCCGCCGAACACCTTGGACACGATCTGCGGGCGGTTGATGAGGTCTTCCAGGGCCTGCCGGATGTAGAGCTGGCGCAGCAGGGCCCCGGCGCCTGCGTTGTGGAGGTTGGGCATGATGTCGCCGACGGCCGGATAGGGCACGGGGGCCACCGAGTACCCCTCGCTCTTGAGCACGCCCTCCTGGGCGATGTCGTTGGGCGGGAGGGTGGCCACGTCGACGCTGCTGCCCGACCGCAGGGCGTCCACCTCGGCCGCGTCGGTGGTGTAGGGCACGTTGTTCCAGCGGGCCAGGATGGGCTTGTCCGGACCGGAGTAATGCTTGTTCGGCACGAAGTCCCAGGCGCCGTTGCTCTGGAACGAGGCCAGCGTCCAGGGGCCGTCGACCACCTTCCACAGCGGGTTGGTGGTGAACGTGGTCATCTGGGCGCCTTCCCTGGCCAGGAAGGCGTAGACCGCCTTGGCGCCCGCGGTGGTGTCGTCGTCGTTGCCGGCCTTGCCGCTCATCGAGGTCTTGTCCCAGGCGTGCTGGGGCAGCAGCGGGACCTCGCTCAGCACATTCTCGGTGTAGAACGTCGGATTGTAGGAGTGCGTCAGGTGCATCACGACCGTGTGCGGGCCGGGGGTGGCCACGCTGGCCACGTCGTCGGGGAACAGCCCCGGCACGTACAGGTACCAGTTCGGCACCTCGGCCTTGAGCAGGTGGTAGACGAAGGTGAAGTCCCGGCTGGTGACGGGCGCGCCGTCGGACCATTTCCACGGCTTGAGGGTGATGGTGATGGTGGTGTCGCGGTCGGTGAAGCGGATGGCGGAGAACAGGCTCTCCTGTGAGTTCACCGCCGCCTGCGAGCCGTTACCGTCGTAGGTGAGATTCGGCCAGAGCGGGTTCTCCAGGTTGGCGTTGTAACCGTTGGTGTTGGTGGCCGGGGGCAGCGGGAAGATGAAGTCCGGCGACGCGCCGACCCAGGCCAAGCTGGTCGTCCCACCGGCTTTGACGTGGCCTTTCTGGCTGCCGCCACCTTCGGAGCACGCGGCACCGACCAGGATCGCGGTCAGGATCACCGGCAGGGCAAAGGCCGCCTTCGCGCGAGGGATGCGCATGATTCTCCTCAGAAGTGGACTTTTCTCGCCTTATTCGCGCTGAATCCACCAGCGATGATAACGGCAGCTCGCAACCGGCGGCGGCAGAAGAAGCCCAGGTAACAGCCCAGTTTCCAGATGACGGGCGTCAGGAGAGCATAGGAGGATTACCCGGTGACTTGCGTGGTGTCGCCGGCTGGGGGCGGCACACGCAGCCGCACGCGGTGTCGGCGATCCGGTTGCCACAGCCGCCGCTCGCGGCGCGGCCTGCGCAGCGCCGACCCCAACCGCCCGGCGGTGCCCTCCTCGGCGCGCGCTGGTTAGGCTGACCGGCATGGCCTACGACAGCGAACTCGCCGACCGGATCCGGTTCCTGATCGGCACCGGGCCGGGCGTGACCGAGAAGAAGATGTTCGGCGGCCTAGCGTTCCTGATAGATGGCAATATGGCGATCAGTGCCAGCGGCCAGGGCGGTGCCCTGGTCCGGGTCGATCCCGCCGATGCCGACGCCCTGGTCGCGACGGCGAACGCCACCCTGGCGGTGATGGGCGGCCGAACGATGCAGGGGTGGCTGCGCGTCAGTTCCGTGGACCTGGAAGCCGACAAGCAGCTCACCGAGTGGGTCAAGCGGGCCGTTGGATACGCCCGATCGCTTCCGCCCAAGCGCTAGCGCGGGCACGCGCAGATCAGCCATCCCGCGCCCGGCAGCTCACCAGCGACGGCGAGCATCAAGCAACTCCCTACGGCGGCCGAGCCTACGCAGCCGGGCCAGTGCCTGGCGGGTCGTGATCCGGACGAGCGGGGTGGGTCACAGGTCGAGGACCAGGTCGTCGCGTGGCTGCGAGCAGCAGATCAGTACGCTGCCCTCGGCAGGGTCATCGACCGGGGCGGGGGCGTAGCGGACTGTTCCGGACATGACGGTTGTCTCGCAGGTGTGGCACACTCCGGTGCGGCATGACCAGCGCACCGGTACGTCGCAGGCTTCGGCGAACTCGAGCAGGCTGGCGTAGCCGGGGTCCCAGCGCGCGTTAAGGTCGCTGCGCGCGAACGCGACCAGGGGGCCGCTGCCTGGCTGGCCGGCGGGCGGGTGCGGCCGGCGGGCGGCCGCAGGTGCGATGCCGGGTGTCTGCGCGGGCCCGGCGCCGAAGACCTCAGTGTGGATGCGGGCAGCCTGGATACCGGCCGCGGCCAGGGCAGCGGACACATCTGCCATGAACGGGGGAGGTCCGCACAGGTAGGCATCGGCGTCGCGGGGCAGGTCCAGGGCGGCAAGGACCGGTGCCGACAGGCGTCCCGCCGTGTCGTAGTCGCGGCCCTGCATATCACCAGGGCCCGGGCTGCTGTAGCAGACGTGCCGGTGCGCGCTGGGCAGCGCGGCCAGCAGGGCTCGGGATTCGGCCGCGAACGGCTCATCGGCACGCCGGCGCGCGCCGTGCAGCCACCAGATGTCCCGGCCGGACCGGGCAGCGGCCAGCGCGTGCAGCATGGCCAGCACCGGTGTCGCGCCGACACCCGCGCTGATCAGCAGAACCGCCGACTGGCCCGGGCGCAGGATGAAGGTGCCGCGCGGCGCGGCTGCCTCCAGCAGGTCACCCGTCCGTACTCGGGTGTGCAGGAACTGGCTGCCGGCGCCGTGTTCCTCCCGCTTGACACTGATGCGGTAGTCGCGGGCGCCCGGGGGGCCCGACAGCGAGTAGCTGCGCAGTAGCGGCCGCTCCGCGGGGTCAGGGTGCAGGCGCACGGTCAGGAACTGGCCGGGCAGGGCGGCCGGCACGCTCCCGCCCCCGGGATCGGCCAGGTGCACCGAGATCACCGTCTCGCTCTCCCGGCTGATTTTGGTCACGGCCAGCGGCCGGAATCCGGGCCACGCGGGTGGCGGGCTCGCGTCGGTTAGGCCCGCGTTGCCAGCGGCCTTCCCGGGCTGGTCGAGCATCTCCTGGAACGAGGCCTTCCACCCGCCGCTGAGCGCCGGGATGCGCAGCGCGCGCAGCAGCTGCTGCCGGGGATGCCCAGGCAGGTACAGCAGGGCGTCCATCTCCGCGACCGTCATGCCCTCCGGGCCGGAGGCAAGCTTGATAATCTCCTGCCCGGCTTCCACCGCGCCCTCGGTCAGCACGCGGAAGTAGAAGCCGGGCCGGTGCTGGGAAACCAGCAGCGCGGGCATCCGGGGATCATCCATCCGGATGCCCACCCGGAAGCAGGTGACCCGCGGCTGGGTTACCTCGAAAACCGCACCGCCGATCCGGTACCGGTCGCCGATGCACACCTGATCGTCGGCCAGTCCCTGCACGGTGAAGTTCTCCCCGAACTGCCCGTACCCGAAATCATCCCGGCCCAGCTGCTCCTGCCAGTACCGGTAGGACTCGATCTGGTAAATGAACACCGCCCGCTGCTCGCCGCCGTGCCCGGCCAGATCCCCCTGCCCGTCACCCTCGATATTGAGCCGCCGCACCATCCGCGGCCCGGCGACCGGCTTCTTCCACACCGCCGTGTGCACCGTCCTGCCGCGCCAGGTCACGTCCCGCGGCATCCCCACATTGACCGACAGCAGACCGCCGGCCCGCTGCCCCGAAGTCACCATCAGCTCACCTTCTCACGCAAGCAGCCAGCCAGACCGCACCGCGCCGAGTTCGGCCGCGGCGTGCTGCAGGCGGTCGGGATTGCGGCCGGTAGGGATGACGTCGGCTTCCTCGGCGGCGCGAAGCGTGTCCAACAGTGACTGAGGGACGACGGCGGCCACCCTCTCGCCGCGGATGGTCAGATGGGTGATGACGCCACGGCGCGCCTGCTCCACGGCCGGGCTGCTGACCGGAAGTCACGCGCAGACCGGGAGCCGTGACCGTACCGAAGTGGGCTCAACGGCGTCGAGGGGCTCCGCTGAAGCGGGCGTCCGTATAGCGCTTGGTCCGCGAGAGAGGGTGCTGGTTCTCGGCCGGGTCCGCTTCGGCGTCCGCCGTATCGCGGCTGGTATATGTGTCGTAGGCCTTGAGGGTATTGAGCTCAATGTCGAAGCGCGCGTCCAGGGCCGTGGACAGCGCGGCCAGCGTCCGCAGCGTCAGGTTCTCCCCGCCGCCGAGGATCTGGCTCACCCGCCCGGGAGAAACGCCCATGCGGGCGGCGAGGTCGGCCCGGGTGAGACCGCGCTCCCGCATATACCAGTTGATCTCGTTCGTCAGCTGCGTGACAAGGGAAAGCATCTCTTCGTCGATCTGGGCATCCGCGGCCCGCCGGTCCGGTGAAACGCCTAGTCTGAAGCCCATCAGTTCCTCCACGTCGTTATGGCCAGACCCTGTTGCGCCCGGACGGTTGTAGCTTCCAGAGTACTTAGATTTACCTAAAGGTATAGGTATGCCTAAAGTCCTTAAGCTACGCCTAAAGTCTCGCCGACGCCATGATCTAACAACCCGCCGCACCTGATCGTTATAGAAACGTTATTTTAAGGCTGCCCGAGGTCCAAGGCTCACCAGGGGCGGGGCAACCTCGCCAGGGGCGGAGTGACGGGCGCAACCTGGGCAAGCTGGGGCTTTCTGTGACGTCCGCGCACAAGATGAATGACCCCAAAGGGCCGTGGAGAAGATCAAAGTCTAGCTAGATCACCAATCACCTGCAACGATATTTCTCAGGGGCGGCTACTGTCTGTGCTGGCACGGGCATGAGGCGAGGGGGCTTGGCATGCCTGACTGGTTGGCGGGTGCTGTCGGAACATTCGCCCTGTCGCTGATTCTGGCCTGCGGGTTCCTGCGGCTGCGCTGCCGGGGAGTCGGGCCCCCATTCGGGCCTCGCGCCAGGTTCTGGGCCATCTTCATCGTGGTTGCCGCGGCCATCGCGTCCACCGGCGTAGGCCTGGTCATCGTCGCCGCCAGCCACCACATCGCCACCGCTTATGCCGGGATCATCGTGCCGGGCGGGCTGTGGTTCAGCAAGTTGCCTACACAGGGTGACCGACTGTCATCAGGAAGGACGCTCCCCGCCGTCGTGCTGACGCTCCCGCTCAGCCGCTTGTACGACCGGATGGGCGACGACATGCAGGACTGGTGCGATACCAGGCTCAGGGCAGCATCGGCGAAACCGCAGTGGATAGCCGACGCCGTGACGTATTACTACGACCAGGTGCGAGGCGGGCTCAAGGACGGCCAGGCGCGGGCCGACCTAGGCCGCTGGCAGGACTCCATTACGCACAAGATCGGCATCGTGCAGCTGATCAGCCTGGACACCACCCCAGCTCGGCTGCGGGGAGCCCTGCAGATGCACCCCTCCACGCAGCACATACGCAAGTACAGCGATGACGACCTGCCGCGGCTGGTAAGCCGACTGGAAAGCGACGCGCTGAGCGAGCTGCACCTGTTCCTCGCCTATGTGTACCGGCTCGGGAATCACAAGCTGCTGATCTACCCGTTCCGGCCGTCCGCTCAGCGGGCCCCGGCCCGCCGTCCCGAGCCGACGGCGCCGGACCGGTAGGCACCGAAGCGAAGGCAGGAAAGAAACGCCACCGCCGAGGGACCGCAGCCGGGCCATTCGCGGCGTGTTCAGCATTACACTGCTCAGCTTGGCGGTTATGCCGCACCTCATTCTCGGTCAATAGCTTTTTGGCGACACCGAGCAGCTCATCACCGAGTGGGACGTCGCCTCGTCCAGGGCTCTGCGTGCCCGCAGCCGCCTCCCGCGCCGGGGCGGGGGGAAGTGTGTGGTGGCGGGAGCCACCTCGTCCTCGATACCACTGTCCGTGCCCTTCGACACCGCGATGGTCAGCGCCGTCGAGACCATCTGGGCGAAGACCCGACCGAAGAGGTGCCCCCGGCCAGGGCGGCGAAGCGATCAGGCCGCACCGGTCAATGACCGCGCCTCGGCGGGGCCGACTACGAGATCGTGAAGGTCGCCGCCCACCTCGAGTCGGCCCGACCGTTCGATCCCGCCGGCCTTCACCGGCTCGAAGCCGGCCGTTCGGATCAACCGCTCGACTTGCTCGCCAGCACGGTCGTCGTCGGTCACGTAGAACAGGACCGCCGGCTCCGGTGACCGGTTGGCAGAGGACTCGAAGAGATCGGCCGACATGGTTCCGAACGCCATGGCCAAGCGCGCCCCCGCCGGCAACCACCCGGCTACAACCTCGCCAGAGGATTGCCCCTTCGGCAGGAGACGTGAGACGTTACCTTGTGCGTCGATGGCGAGCGGGTTGCTCGGAACGACCACGAGCTTGCCGGTTAGCGGGTCGGCGATCTCGTCTATAACGCCCTTCAGCACGGTAAACCGCAGCGCGAGGACGACGGCATCGGCGCCCTGCAACGCGTCGCGGTTGTCGACGGCGACGACGGCAGCTCGGCCGATCTCAGCAGCCAGCGTTCGCGCCGACACATTGTCGGCGCTCGAGAGCCGCAGGATCTCGCCGCCTGAGGCGAGCTGGCGGGCGATGACCGATCCGATCCCTCCCGTGCCGATGATCGCGGTGGTCATGACCCAAACCTCCTCAGTCTCATGGTACTAACAACGGCGGCCCGGAGCATCGCCGCCCGAGCGGTCTCGCAGCGCCTCGCTGAGAGCGGGGGAACGGCGGGGAGGTGCTGTGAGGATGACCGTTTCCCCCGCCGTCCTTGTCCCCAGAACAGCGACAACGATCCGCATACCGGCTTCAAGGGCCTCGTCAAGGCGACGGTGTTCAGGGCAGTAGTTGCCACGGGCGGGTAACAGGATCAACGGATCGCGTCCCCGCAGCTCGCTCAGCGTGCGGACCCTGCCGGTGCGATCCGGCAACGAGTAGTCGGGGAACACACCGTCTGATCTGATGTCAGAACGCGTGGTATGACCGTCTCTTTAGCGCCTTGCCGGAAATGGCTGGCAGGGATCTCGGTGTCCGGGGGACTGGCCACCGTCGATGTGAGGGATTTCGCCGGTGATCCCGGCATTCACTCGGACTCCTCGGCGGGCGTACTCGATGGCCAGTGAGCGGGCGACCAGTCCCCCTCTGGGTCCGTGGTTTGCCCCACTTCGATCAGATGACCGTCGGGATCGC
>Ga0181530_10007519_pt1 | contig 10352 bp, 11 predicted proteins | sample PEATcosm2014_Bin_42_FD_119769 | JGI IMG/M metagenome (GOLD analysis project Ga0181530, IMG submission 119769) | Peatland microbial communities from MTU Mesocosm Facility, Houghton, MI, USA - PEATcosm2014_Bin10_60_metaG | ecosystem: Environmental > Terrestrial > Soil > Wetlands > Peat | place... | reverse complement strand
GCGGCAAGATCGATTTCAGGAAGCCTTCCCAGCGGGCCGGGTTCTCGCCATCGGGGCGGTATCCCTTCCCCATCGCATAGGCCAGAACCATTTCGATCCGGTATCGCACCCGAGTTGCCGTCTCGGGCACCTTTGTCCAAATCGGTTCCAGGACGCGGAGGACTTCCTGCTTACCGATCGCCTGCACCGGGAGATTAGCGATCAGCTTGGCATGGTCGCGCAACGAGGCTCGCCACTGTGGCCCTTCGCGCCGGTTCCAGTTGGTTTCGTGGCTGGCGATGTATTGCTCGGCGCACTCTGCAAACGTCTTGGTGTTGGTTGTGGCCCGCTCGATCACCGCAGCCCGACGCCTGGCTTGGACCCCCTGCTCTTTCGGGTTGATGCCTTCGATATGAACCAGCTTGCGACGCTCAATAGACCGCTGACGTGCCTCGGCCAGAGTGACCAGCTTGAATGACCCGAGCCCCAGATCATGGCGCTTGCCGGCGAACCGATATCTCAGCACCCACGACTTGCCGCCCGAAGGATCAACACGGAGATAGAGCCCGTCACCATCGGCCAGGAATTGCGGCTTGGAAGCGGGGGTGGCGGTGGCCACTTGGCGGACGGTAAGACGGTTGCTGAGCCGAGCCACAGGACGATCCTCTAATCCAATTTACCATCCTTTATAGGCGGCTCATGGCGCACTGTCAAGAACATCGACGAACGGTAGGATTGGCAAAAATGTGAGGATTTATCGGGTAATTTGGAACGTTGGCGAACGCTCACGGACACCCCTTTCGGCGGCTAGGTAATCCGCCGCAAAGCGGGCGTCAACCCGCCGCGCCCTCCGAACCATTCGCCCTCGCCGTCAGAGCTGGTCGCGCAGCCGCGCGAGGTCGTCGAGCCCTTCGGGACGCACCATGCACAGCACGTCGTCGAAGCCTACGGCGCGGATGCGCTTCAGCCGGTCGAGCGCTTCCGCCGCGCCGGTTATCTGCATTGTGGCCCGGCCGGCGAGCGGCATGTCGGCGACGTTACCTTGCAGTTCGACGATCACATTCGACAGCACCGCGCGCTTGCCGCCGGCATCGCGGTAGAACTGGACGCCCTTCTCGAGCTCCTCGGGTTGGCTGTAGAGGCCGGAGGCGATCCAGCCGGCGCAGCGCTCGGCCGAGTACACGATCCAGCGCTTGTTGCGCCAAGCACCGAGCATGAGAGCCGGCCCGCCCTCGGTGCCCGGCCACGGGGTCAAGGTGCCGCCCGCTATGGGTTTTCCCGCCCAGGCCTCGCGCATGATGTCGAGCGAGGTCATCAGCGTCTTGAAGCGCGCGTCATAATCTTCGCCGACCAGGTCGAAATCCGCCTTGGTTGAGCCGCAGCCGAGGCCGAGCATCAGCCGGTCGCCGGTCAGCGCATGCAGCGACTGAATGCGGTGCGCAAGCTCGGCCGGATGGCGCACCGGCACCTGGAGCACGCAGGTGCCGATCTCGATACGCTTGGTGACGGCGGCGGTCACGCTCATCAACACGATCGGGTCGAGCGTCGGGCGGCCGCGGCCAAACGAGTCGGTCATCCACAAACCATGAAATCCCTTCGCCTCGACCTGGCGCGCGAAATCGGCGAAGCGGTCGAGCGTGTGTCCGGCGATTTCCGGATCACCGCGCATCACATTGACGACATGCACTCTCATCGTTGGTCTCTGCCTTCTATTCGGATTTTTCGAGGAAGCGCTCGGCGAGGCACACGAAAAAGCTGACGCCGTAGGGGAGCGCGGTGTCGTTGAAATCATAGCGCGCGTTATGCAGGAAACAGCCGCCTTCGCCTGGGCCGTTGCCGAGCCACAGCATCGCGCCCGGCCGCTGCAGCAGCATGTAGGAGAAATCCTCGCCGCCCATCGAGGGCGCGACGGTGGTGCTGACCTTGTCGTCGCCGCAGATTTCCGCGGCGACCCCGGCGGCGAATCTGGCCTCGTCGGCGTGGTTGACTGTCGGCGGATAGCCCCGCCGGTAGGAGAACTCGACCTTGGCGCCATGCGCCGCGGCGATGCCGTGCGCGACCTCACCCATGCGCCGTTCGAGCAGATCCTGCACCTGCGGTCGGAAGCTTCTGACCGTGCCGCCGATATGCAATTCGTCGGGGATCACGTTGTAGGCCGAGCCGCCCTTCATAAAGCCGACGCTGATCACCGCCGAGTCGATCGGGTCGACATTGCGCGCCGGGATCGTCTGCAACGCGGTGACGATCTGCGCGCCGATGATGAACGGGTCGTTGCCGCCATGCGGGTGCGCCGCGTGGGTGCCATGCCCTTTGACCTTGATGTCGAAACGGTCCGACGCGGCGAGCAGCGGCCCGAGGGCCGTCGCCATGCTGCCGACATCGATGCCCGGCTTGTTGTGCATCGCGAACACCGCGTCGCACGGGAATTTGTCGAAGAGGCCCTGCTCGACCATCACCCTCCCGCCGCCAAAGCCTTCCTCGCCCGGCTGGAAGATGAAATGCACGGTGCCGTCGAAATTCCGCGTCCGGGCGAGGTATTTTGCGGCGCCTAAGAGCATCGTCGTGTGCCCGTCATGGCCGCAGGCGTGCATCTTTCCGGCATGGGTCGAGCGGTGCGAGAACTCGTTCAGTTCCTGCATCGGCAGGCAGTCCATATCGGCGCGCAAGCCGACCGCGCGCAGCGAGTTGCCGCGGCGGATTGTGCCGACCACCCCGGTCGTCGCCAGCCCGCGGTGCACCTCGCAGCCATATTCCTTGAGCTTCGCGGCGACGATGTCGCCGGTGCGCTCCTCCTCGAAGCCGATCTCGGGATGCGCATGGATGTCGCGGCGGATCTGGGTCAGCTCGGCGAGGCTGTCGGCGACCTCGGGGATGATCGGCATGGCGGCTCCGGGCGCAGCGTATCGCGCGGCAGCTTAGCGGCTTCTCCCGCTCGCAGCCAATGCCGGATCAGAAACTCAGCCGCGTCCTGAACACCAGCTCCGAATAAAAATAAAGTTCCGCGTCGAGCGCGCGCTTGATGTTCTCGGCGCGGCGGAAACCGTGCTGCTCCCCGGCGAATAGCAGGTAGCCGCACGGGATGCAGCGGCGGCGCAGCGCCTCGACCATCATCTCCGTCTGGTTCGGCGGCACGACGCGATCTTCGCTGCCCTGGAAGAAAATGACCGGGCAGTCGAGCTTGTCGGCGTGGGTCAGCGGCGAGCGCTCGCGGTAAAGCGCCTCCTCTTGCGGGTATGGGCCGATCAGCCAGTCGAGGTAGCGCGATTCGAATTTGTGCGTATCGCGCGCCAGCGCGGCGACGTCGCTGACCCCGTAATAGCTGGCGCCGCCCTTGAACACATCGCGGCCGGCGAGCGCCGCCAGTACGGTATAGCCGCCGGCGCTGCCGCCGGTGATGACCATGCGCGCGGAATCGGCCAACCCCTCGGCGGCGACATGGCGCGCGGCGTTGACGCAATCGTCGACATCGACGACGCCCCAATTGCCCTTCAGCCGCTCGCGGTAGGCGCGCCCATAGCCGGTGCTGCCGCCGTAATCGACATCGATCACCGCAATGCCCCGGCTCGTCCAGTATTGGATGCCCATGCTGAGGCTCGACGAGGCCGACGAGGTCGGTCCGCCATGGCATTTGACGACGAGCGGCGGCGCTTCGCCCTCGGGCGCCGCGTAATCCCGATTGTGCGGCGCGTAGTAATTGGCGAAGGCGGTGACCCCATTCTCGGTCGCGAACTCGAGGTGCCGCGCGGCGCTGAAGTAGCGCTGCAGATCGGGATCGGCGGCGGCGGCCGAGGATTGCCGCAGGGTCTCGACCGCACCGCTCTCGGGGTCGATGACCGCGATCGCGCCTGGCCCGGTCGGCGAACCGACGCCGCAGACGATCCGCCCGCCCGCCGCCTTGATCGAGCCGAATTCACTGAACGGCAGCACCAAGGGGGTCAGTTTGCCGGTGGCGAGGTCGAGCATGGCGAGTACGGTTCGCCCGCCTTCGCCATAGGTGCAGACCATTTGGCTGGCCGAGAGGAACGCGTAGCTCGACTGCCCGAACACCCATTGCGCCGGGCAGAACTCCGCCGCATGCGGACAGATCGGCCGCACAATCGCATCGCCACTAACATCGCAGCGGTGGAGGTTCCACCAGCCGTTACGGTCGGAGATCAGATAAAGCAAGCCATCCGGCGACCAGCCCGGCTGGGCGACCGACTCGTCGTCGCCGCCGGCGATCCTGCGGCGGCTGGCGAGGCTGCCATCCGCGGCGAATTCGCCGACCCACAGCTCGGTGCCGACCCACGGCATGTTCGGATGGTCCCAGCTGAGCCAGGCGAGCCGCGTCCCATCAGGCGACACGCGCGGCGCGGCGTAGAAATCGCTGCCCTCGACCAGCACGCGGCCGGCGCTCGGCGTCGTCGGATCGACCGCGACGATCGCGTTGTCGACCTGCCCGGCGCCGTGCGCCTCGCGCACCCCGATCCAGCGCTGGCGCACCGCGTCGATCGCGCCGTCGGCATAGCGCCAGCCAGTGCCCGACGTCGGCTCCGGGGTCAGCGCTTGCGGCGCGCCAGCGGGGTCGAGGCGATAGAGCCGCTGATCCGAAAAATTGCTGAAATAGACTGTGCCCTGATGAACCGTCACGGCGCCGCCGCCGTATTCATGGACGCGGGTGCGCACGTTGAACGGCGCCGGGGTGACGTCACCGCTGTCCTTCTTCACCAGCACATTGCGACCGCTTTCGCTCGGCCGCGACTCGGTCCAGTAAATGTCGGCGCCATCGACCAGCACCCCGCCGAGCCCGATCGTCTCGGCGACGATGAGGTCCGAGGTAATCGGCGAGCGCCACGCGCCATAGGGAAGGGTTTCGGCCATCGCTACACCTCCTGCGTCACGACGCCGGTCCGCACCGCGTCGGCGACCGCGACAAAGGCGTTGGTGACGGCGAGGATCTGATCCGGCGGTACCGGGTAGGGCGCCTTGTCCGCGACCGCGTCGGCAAATGCCTCGAGGTTGATTCGCGCCGAGTCAGGCCCCTGAAGTTTGATCCGGACCGGCTCGGCGCCACTCTTGCGGATGATGATGTCGTTGCGGCTGACCGCCTCGACGGAGCCGTGCCGGCCAAAGGCGTGGATGCGCAGGAATGCTGGCGTCGAGCGCACCGCCGCCAGGGTGCCGCCGACCCCGGAAGAAAATTCGAGCAGCACCGACAAGCTGTCCCACGGGTCGGGATCGGGCTTTTGCTTGAGGAGCTGCGCGTGCAGCCGGCGCACCGGGCCGGCGATGCGGACGAGGGCGTCGAGCACATGGAGGCCGGTGCCGGTCATCCCGCCCGCCGGCGACTCCTCGGGCTCCCCGCGCCACGCCGCGAACCCGGCCGCGACCTCGTTCGAGAAATTCCCCTCGACATGGAGGAGTGGCCCCAGTTCCCCGCTGTCCACCAGCCGGATCACCTCGGCGATTGCCGGAAAATAGCGCTTGTCGGTGCCGATGCCGAGCACCACCCCGGCGTCGCGGCAGGCCTCGACCGCACGGCGCGCGCCGGCGCGGTCGAGCGCCAGCGGCTTCTCGCAGAACACTGCCTTGCCCGCACTGGCGGCCGCGACGACCTCCTCGACATGCCGCGAATGAGGCGTCGCCAGCACGATCGCGCGGATCGACCGGTCGGCGAGCGCTTCCTCGATCCTGCTGCCGCCCAACAGGTGATGCGTTTCAAGAAAGTCGCGGTGCTGCGCGGGGTCGCGGCTGACCGCGCGGGTGAAGCGCAGTTTCTCGCTCTTTCCCTGCACCGCCTCGACCAAGGTTCGGCCCCAGCGGCCGAGCCCAACGATCGCCGCGTCGATCATTTGCCTTCGCTTTCCTTCCACCGCGCCATCCGGGTGTTCGACGGCAGCGTCTTGTCGAGGACCTTCCTCGCCTGGTCACGCCCGACGACCGGCAGGGTCTTGTCGTCGAGGAGGCCGATCTGCGTCAGCACCGATGCCTGGTCCCAATAGATGTGCTCGTGCACCAGCTTGTCCCCCTCGAAATGGATGATCGCGACGAGCGGCACCTCGACATATTTTCCGGTCGGCGGGACGCCCGGCAACATCCAGTCGATCTCGACATCGTGGGTGAAACAGAACAGCACCTCGTCGACCACCCGGTCGGCGCCCACCGTGCGCGAGACCGGGATCATCTTGGTGTCCTTCGGGTTCGAATTGACGAAATGGTGCCGGTAGAAGCGTGACAATTCTTTGTGGCCGACCCCACCGGTCATTGTGGGAATGTGGTTGACGTAGGGCTCCGGCACCATCGTTGCCATCGTCTTCGGCACGTCGCGCTCGCCGAACTCGAAGAGGCAATGCTGCTCCCACAGTGCTTCGAGATCGTGACCCTCCGCCATTTCCCGCCTCCTCGTTTCGATGAGCGCCGCAGCGATGCGTGTCATGCTGGCATGTCGGCCGTCAACATGCGACGCTAGTTTCATCCAAGCCCGGAGGCTGCTGATGACCTACCGCACGATTTCGGTAAACCGGATTTCCGGCGCGCTCGGCGCCGAGATCTCCGGTGTTGACCTGTCGCAAAAGCTCGATGACGCGGCGATCGGCGAGATCCGCCACGCGCTTACCGACAGCCAGGTAATCTTCTTCCGCGACCAGCACCTGACACCCGACCAGCACCTCGCCTTTGGCCGCCGCTTCGGCGAGCTGCAGATCCATCAATTCGTCGAGGGCATGGAGGGCAACGAGGAGATTCTCGAAGTCCGCAAGGAGGAATACGAGACGCGCAATTTTGGCGGCGGCTGGCACACCGATGTCAGCTATCTCGAACGCCCGGCCTTGGGCTCGGTGCTCTATGCCCGCGAGGTGCCGGCAGTCGGCGGCGACACCATGTTCGCCAGCCAATACCTCGCCTATGACACCCTGTCGGACGGCATGAAGTCGATGCTCGGCGAAATGGTCGCGGTGCACAGCGCGCGCCGGCCCTATGGGCTCAACGCGATGCGCCGTTTCGATCCGGGCAACAAATCGATGAAATTCCGCTACAGCGAAAACGCGCACGGCGAGGTCGAGCATCCAGTCATCCGCACCCATGTCGAGACCGGCCGCAAATCGCTGTACGTCAACGGCGCCTTTACGATCCGCTTCAAGGACATGACCGAGGAGGAGAGCGCGCCGCTGCTCAACTACCTGTGGCAGCACGCGGTGCGTCCGGAATTCACCTGCCGCTTCCGCTGGGAAAAGGGCTCGATCGCGTTTTGGGACAATCGCTGCGTCCAGCACAACGCGGTCAACGACTATCACGGCCAGCGCCGGGTCATGCACCGGGTGACGATCGAGGGCGAGCACCCGGTGTAAGCACCGCGCGATGACCCTCGAATTCCGCGCCGCGGTGCTGCATGCGCCGCGGACACCGATGACGGTCGAGACCGTCACCGCCGGTCTGCTCAAACCCACCGACGTGCTGGTGCGGATGCGGGCAGCCGGGCTCTGTCACACCGATCTAGAGGTGATCGAAGGCTCGCTGCGCTACCCGATGCCGATCGTGCTCGGCCACGAGGCGGCCGGCGTGGTCGAGGCCGTGGGCCCCGAGGCTCGGGGCGTCGCGGTCGGCGACCATGTTGTCCTGTCGTGGAACCCGCATTGCGGGCATTGCTTTTATTGCGACCGGGACCTGCCGATCCTCTGCGAGACCTACCTCGCGCAGGGGCCGAAAGCGGTGGCGTTCGACGGCGAGAGCCGCATCCGGCTCGGCCCAAATGGCGCTAATGCGGGCGGCGACCTCCGGCAGCTGATGTTCCTCGGCGCCTTCGCCGAATACGCGGTCGTCGCCGATCACCAGGCGATCGTGATGCCAAAGGAAATCCCGTTCGACCGCGCCTGCCTGATCGGCTGCGGGGTGATGACCGGGGTCGGTGCCGCGCTCAACGTCGCGTCCATCGAATACGGCGGCGTCGCTATGGTAATCGGCTGCGGCGCGGTGGGCCTCTCGGCGGTGCAGGGCGCGCGGCTCGCCGGCGCCGGCCAGATTATCGCCGTCGATCTCGATGATAAGAAATTGGCGCTGGCCGAAGAGGTCGGCGCGACCGCGCCATCAATGCCGCCCGCGAGGATGTCGTCGCGATCGCCAAGGCCAAGACCGGTGGGTGCGGCGTCGATGTCGTGCTCGAAGCCGCCGGCAGCCCCAAGGGGTTCGGCCTCAGCGTCGAGGCGGTACGCCCGGGCGGCGAGGTGATCTGGCTCGGCAAGACCGATGTCACCGCGGAAGTCGCGTTCCGCTGGGGCGCGCTGATGGGCGAGAAGCGCATCCGCCGCTCGAGCTATGGCGGCGCCCGGCCGGCGCGCGACTTCCCGCTGCTGGCGCGCGCCTATCTCGACGGAAAATTGTTTCTCGACGTGCTCATCACCCGCCACATCGAATTGAGCGAGATCAATGACGGGTTTGCAGCTTTGCGGCGTGGTGAGGCGATCCGCAGCGTCGTGACGTTCTAGCCTTGACCGTCACCCCCGCTGACCGCGGGTCACGCCGGCGGATCGTGAGACGGGGTTACGAATGAGCATTCTCCTTTCCTTCGCGCCGTTCATCGCTTTCTTCGTGCTGATTCGATTGGCGTCGCCGCTCGCGGGTATGATCGCCGCGCTGATCGTCTCGGCGGCGCTGGTCGCGCGCACGGTTCTGCGGGGCGAAACGGTTAAAATCCTCGAGCTCGGCGGCTTGATCCTGTTCGCGCTCCTGGTTCTGGTAACGCTGGGCTTCGCGCCGGATTGGACCGTGGCGCGGGTGCGGCTCGCCGTCGATGCGGGGCTCTTGGCGATCGTCTTGTTCTCGCTGGTTATCGGGCGCCCGTTCACGATGCAGTACGCGCGCGAGCGCGTTTCCGAGGAATATTGGAACTCACCGCAATTCTTCGCGACGAGCCGCCTCATTGCCATTGTCTGGGCTGTAGCGTTCGCCGTGTTGGTCGCCGCCGACGCCGCGGCGGAATACGTGCCGGCGATCCCGGTGCGGGTCGATGTCTGGGTGTCGATTGCCGCCTTGGCCGGCGCCTTCTCGTTTACCAACTGGTATCCGAAGGTTGCACGCCGCCGATCCGGCAGACCGGCGGGCTGACCGCTGCGATGATCACCGCGCTCAGCGCGCTCACCCTGGCAACGCGCGACATGGGCGCCGCGGTGCGCTTCTACCGGCTCGTCGGGTTTGAGATGCTCTATGGCGGCGAGAGCGCCAGTTTCACCAGCTTTCGCGCCGGCTCAAGTTTTCTCAACCTGATCGCCCAGCCTGCCGATCGTGAGTGGTCGTGGTGGGGCCGCGCAATCTTCTACGAGAGCGATGTTGACGGCCTCTACACGCGGCTTGTCGCCGCCGGCATCCAGCCCGCCGCGCCGCCGCGCGACGCCGCTTGGGGCGAGTGCTTCTTTCATGTTACCGACCCCGACGGTCACGAAATCAGCTTTGCCTGGCCCCTGAACCGTTGATCGCCCGCGCTCCGACTATTTGGCGAGTTGGAGCGCGGATGAGTAGACAGCCGGCGCGTTAAACGCGGCGTCGTGATCAGCGCCGGGAACCTCGATCAACTGGACGGAGACGCCGCGAGTTTTAAGTGCGGCGGTGTATTGTTCCGCAAGATAGGGGAAGGTGTTGGTGTCGTTGGTGCCGGCGATCACCACGATCCGAGTATCGGGGGTAACCCGATCGACGTAGCGAATCGGCGACTCGCTTCGAAAAGCGCCATTGTTGTTGTGTCCCGCATGCCACGCTGCAACGTCGAACGGTCCGGAAACGAGTACGGCGGCATCGGCCAGATGGGGGTGCCGCGCGAGGATGATGGCCGCCACCTGCGCGCCACCCGAATGCCCGATCAGAACCACTTTCGATGGGTGATAGATGCCCCTTAACGTTTGAATGGCCCCCGCGATATCGTCGATGTTCTCGGCGGTTTCGTTGTCGTGGTGACCGTAGCTCTCACCGGTCGACCCGAGGCCGGAGGGGGCTTGGTAGCCAGGCCGCGCGCCATCGCTATGGCGGTTGCGCTGGGAACCAGGTCGGCGAGCTGCTTCGCCCTATTAAAATAGTTTTCGGAAAGCACGGCCTCGTGCGAGAAGTCGCCGTGCAGCAGAATGAAAAGCGGCCCGCCGGTCGTCGCCGCGCTACTGCGGGCGGTGCGGATCAGTAAGCACTCGGTGCCGCCCGTGACAAACTGCGCATTATCAGGGTGATCGCACGGGGCGGCATGGGCCGTGGTGGCATTCGCCGAGACCCAAGCGTAAAGGGCCGTTCCAAGCAGGATTGCCGTTTTCAAGCTAGTACCTCTGCACAGAGGATTTGACGAGTTGCCCGTGGCGGGCGCGGAGGGGCGGTAGCGCTTCGGGCTCGACCAGCACCTCGATGCTGCGAGCGATGCCGGG
>Ga0181530_10007517_pt1 | contig 10353 bp, 8 predicted proteins | sample PEATcosm2014_Bin_42_FD_119769 | JGI IMG/M metagenome (GOLD analysis project Ga0181530, IMG submission 119769) | Peatland microbial communities from MTU Mesocosm Facility, Houghton, MI, USA - PEATcosm2014_Bin10_60_metaG | ecosystem: Environmental > Terrestrial > Soil > Wetlands > Peat | place... | reverse complement strand
CACCCGCGCCGCCGCCGGAGCAGTATAGGCCGGAGGCAGCGGCTCGTCCGAGAACCACGAGTCGGCGATGAATCGTCCCGTGCCCGAGGCACACATGACATCGCCGCCCCAAAGCGTGTCGATGCCGAGAACTGCATCTGCGACAAATCGTCCTAGCGAATCCATACGAATCTCCTTTTCATTGCACTTGTTTGTACCAGCAGGATAGCCACCGTTGGCTTTGTCGTATTCATAAGCCGTGGATCCATTCTGTGATGCGGCGGTCTGCGCCGTATTTTGCGCCGACTCCTTCCTCGAACCTGCTCACTTGGCAGAACACTTGATGGGCAACGCGGACGGTTGCGAAATGCCGTTGTCTGAACACATCATGCGAACCAGTTCAGCCCGGAAGGTATCCGGCAACCCTGACTTGGGATAAAACGTGACCTCGTAGGAGCCGTCGTCTTTCGTCACAACGTGACTTTTGTATACCCGTCGACTGCGACTCGCATACACCGCAAATCCAAACCTCCCATCAAAACACTGATGAGGAGCACAACCGCGCAAGGTCACAGCGAATTCGTTTTGGCCATCAGCATAATAGTCGGTTGTATTGGACGCCAACGTATAGAAATATGGATCGCGTAGGGTAAACGAGTCCCAAACAACTTTCGGCCTTCTATCATCAGTAACAATAACTACCCTCCATCCGTCAGATGAGCCGCGAGAGTGGCCGACGAAGACGATGTTTCTTTGACCAACTCCAGACGAAAAGGAAGCACTTCTCTCAATAGTCTGCAGGTAGTGCTTCGCTAGTGCGATGGCGTCATCAGACGTTGCACGCGACGTTTGCGCCGTGCCCATCACAGAGGGTAAGAGACATAAGGTCGTGGCCAAGAGAATATGCAAGATGATCGCAATCGTTCGTTTCATTGGAATGACTCCACCAGATTGATGTGCCGCCCGAGACTCTCCCCTTGGTAGCGAAGCTTCAACATTGCGTTGTAGCCTCCCTTATTATTCTTTTTCTGCGGACACTTTCTTCAGCGAGCCGAACCATACATACAGACAGAGTCCAATAAACAACAACGCGGAAACGCTTTGCGACACCGCATCGTTGGCGTAGAAGGGCGTCTGAATCCACTCTTCTTTGAAGTGCGGCAGCACGCGCAGCGCCGCTCCTATCACTCCGCCGAGCGCGCCGCCCGCCATCAAGCCGCCGGCAATGATGATGCCGCGCTCGCGGATGGTCTTACCCTGCTGGCCGCCAATTTTCTCTCCGCGCTTGTTCACCAGGTGCGAGAGGAATCCGCCGGCCAGGATCGGCGTGGTCAGTTGCAGCGGCAAATAGATTCCCAGCGCGAAGACCATGGAAGAGAGGCCGAGCATCTCCAACACCACGGTGACCATGGCGCCGATGCCGAACAACATATAGGCGACCGGCTGCCCGCTCATGAATCCCGACACCACGGCTTTCAGTGCGGAGGCCTGGGGCGCGACCAGGACCTGCCGCAGATCGCCGGGCGCGGACTCTCCGAACTGGAAAGCCTTGGCCAGCAGGATGATAGTCAACCCCGCGGTGATGGCCGCCGCGATGACCCCGATAAACTTCACCTTCTCCTGCGCCGAAGGCGTGGACCCGAGCCAGTAGCCGGCTTTCAGGTCGGTAATGAACTGTCCCGAGGCGCACAACGCTACACAGACCATGCCGGCCAGGGCCATCACGAAGAACATGCCGGTGGTCCCGGAGAGCCCGAACTTCAGCAACACCACCGCGGAGACGATGACGGTCAGCAACGTCATGCCGCTGGCCGGGTTGTTGGCCGTGGTGGCAATGGCGTTGGCGGCCACCGTGGTGAAGAAGAATGAGAAGAGCAGCGTCAGCGCCAGGCCCACGGCGACCACGGTCCACGAAACATGAAGTTGTCCGAAGAAGACGGCAACTCCGATTGCCGCCAGCACCACGCCGACGAGGATCGTGATAACAGAAATGTCACGGTCGGTGCGTTCCATCTGCGGCGCTTCCCCGTGGCGGAAGGCGTGCACCGCGATGCCGAACGATCCGACGACGATACGCAGGGACTTGAGGATGCCGACGAGCCCGGCAGTGGCGATGGCGCCCACGCCAATGAAGCGCACGTAATAGCGGTAGATTTCGGCCGCAGTCATGTGCGAAATGGGCATGGTCGCGGGATAGACCGTGACGTCGCCCATGTGGCTGCCGATGAACCAGATGGTTGGGATGAGCACGAAACTCACCAGAATGCCGCCGGCGCAAAAGATCAGGGCAATGCGCAGGCCCATCACGTAGCCCAGCCCGAGGATGAAGCCGACAGCGTCGAAATTGAAGACCATTCGCCCGCGGTCGGCCAGTGACCGCACTGCAGGCACGAACTGGAAGTTCAGATACTCCTTCCAGACGTGGAAGGTGGTGACAAAGAAGTCGTAAACCGCGGCGATGGCCGTGGCCTGCAACAGCAGACGGGCCTGGGAGCCACCCTTCTCGCCGGTGACGAGGACTTCGGTGATCGCCGTGGCCTCTGGAAATGGGAACTTGCCATGCATTTCGCGCACAAAGTAGCGGCGCAGCGGAATGACGAAGAGCACGCCCAGGCAGCCGCCCGCCAGACAGATGAAGATGGTCTGCACCGGATGCGGGTCGAGGTGGAGAATGTAAAGCGCGGGCACGGTGAAGACGGCGCCAGACACCACGGCGGCGGAGGCGCCGCCCATGCCGGTGACGATCATGTTCTCCAGCACCGTAGAGCGCCGCCGGTAGACGCGGGCCAATCCGATGGCGAGGATGGAGATGGGAATCGCCGCCTCCATTCCCTGGCCGACCTTGAGGGTGGAATAGGCCGACGCGACGCTGAAGACGATACACAGAAACGTCCCCCACAGCACCGCGCGCCAGGTCGCCTCCGGTGGCGCCATGCTGGCGGGTACCAGCGGCATGTAGATTTCGCCGGGCTTCAACGGCTGGTACGCGTTTTCGGGAAGAGACTTGGTTTCGACTTCGGCCATCGGTGAACGAGCCTCCTGACCGGGCGGACATTTTGACCGTAAACTCGGCCGTGACGTCACCCGATCGCGGTCCCCTCGAAAGAGGGGCGCTGTTGTCCATTGGGAAGTCAAACATAGGGTGCGGGGACACGCAAGGACGAACGTCACACGAGGAAGGGAATCGACCTTTTGCGAAAATCCATATCACCTCGCCAGAAGGTCCCGTAATCCGGAGGCCTGATAGCCCTACTTCGCCAGTCCCACAATCAGGTTGCTGGGGCCCGGTAAGTTAATCCGGCATATCTCGGCGAAACCCGCGGTCTTCATCCAGTACGTGTATTCGGACTCGCTGTAACTGGCGCCGGCGTCGGTCGAGACCAGCATATTCAGCGAGAACAGGGCGGCGTGCAGCGGCCCCGCTTTGTCGGGATTGAGGATGAAGTCCTGCACCACGAGGCGGCCATTCGGCGCGAGTGCCTGGCGCGCACGCCGGAAGATGTCGCGGTTCTCGTCCTCGGAAAACATGTGGCAGATCGCGTTCAGCATGATGAGGTCGTGGCCGGAACCAAAATCGTCGCGCAGCATGTCTCCAGCGCGAAGCCTGACTTGCGCTGAGACGCCCGCCTGGCTTACATATTCAGTGGTGAGCGGCACGACCTCTGGGATGTCAAGAATCTCGCAATGCACATCGGGGCAAGCCTTTGCGAACGCGATCGAGTATGCGCCGGAGCCGCCACCGAGATCGAGAATGCGGCGAACTCCGGCCGTGCTCAGGGCCTTCACCACCAGCGGGGCGCGATCTTTGGCGATGCGCTGCATGGCGGCAATGAAGTCGCGCGTCCACGCGGGGGCATCGTCGCGGTCATTATTATGATTATGATCGCCGGTATGGTCGACGCCGCGATCGATAGGGACCCGCGTGCCACTGCGCACCGCGTCGGTCAGCGTGCTCCAGCGATGCCAGATGTTGGCAACGTGCAGCAGACCATTGCGGTGGTTGTCTTTGGAGCCCTGAACAAAGAAGCGCGCCGACTCAGGCGTGTTCCTGAAATCGTCGCCGTGCTTCGAGAGCAATCCGAGAGCGACGAGCGCATTGAGCAGCATGCTGGCGGCGCGGGCATTCGCATTGATCTTCTTCCCAATCTGTTCCGCATTCGCTCCGCCCCCGACGGCGGTAAAGACGTCGAGTTCGAGCGCCGTCAGCAGGCAACGGCTCGGCATGTAGCCGCGGATCATCTGATCGAGCCGATCGGGCAGCATCCCCGATTTCTCGCGGGCAGCCATCGCGGCACGGAACTTATCCCGATGCTCGGCCGACATGGCCTTCATCGCAGAAGCATCGTTCCACGTCAGGCGATCGCCGGGCTTGCCGTCGCGTAGATGCGAACCGACGATTTCGGCTACGTCCGCCGCCTGCACGCGCCGGTACCACACCCCTGCCGGATACACGACTATCACCGGACCTTCATCGCACAGTCCCATGCAGCCGCAGGTAGTAAGCTGCACATCGTTGTCCAGGCCCCGCGCCTGTATCTCGCGATCGAGCGCGTCAAGCACAGCAAACGACCCGCTGGCTGTGCAGGAGGGAACACCTTCTGGTTTTTGCTGCGTGCAAACGAAAAGATGAAAGCGGAACGGTTCCATCGCGGTCTCCGAGCGCAGATTCTTGAATCAAACTTGCGAGCTCAACTGATGTTAGCGCGTTATTTCCAGTAACGCAGAGTCCTGCTTAACACGTCCTTGTGCGCTGCATCACAGCCGACTCGTCGTCCCAGACCGCAAAATGCCAAGGACGGAGGAAACCATGCACGGCAACGAGAAGGTCATTGCGCAGTTGAATGCGGCTCTAAGCGCGGAATTGACAGCCATTGTGCAGTATATGACGCAGTCGGAAATGTGCCAGAACTGGGGCTACAAGCGGCTGGGCGAGCGCACCAAGGTCCGCGCCATCGAGGAAATGAAGCACGCCGAAGGACTGATCGAGCGCATCATCTTCCTGGACAGCGTCCCCACGGTCGATGTCGGATTGAAGCCGCAACTCGGCAGCAAGGTGCAGCAGCAATTGGAAATCAATCTCAAAGACGAACTGGATGCGGTGCGCCAGTACAACGACGCCGTGAAGGTTTGCGCCGAGGCCCGCGACGACGGCTCCAAGGCCTTATTCGAGCACATGATCCAGGATGAAGAGCGGCACGCCGACTACCTGGAAGCTCAGCTTCATTCCATCAAGGAAATGGGTATCGCGAACTACCTGTCGCAGCAGTTGTAGGGCAGCTAATAACCTTCGATCGCTCGGTTGATTGATGTGAGGAGGATTGCGTCGCGCCGCTCGGTTTGTGAGGTCACCCGCACCTGTGATCCGAAGACAGCGGTCGTGTGACCCGAAGCACAGCGGTCTGCCCACCCACTCCTGTATCTAAGAGGACAGCTTTTCTATGAAAGCCTTCAAAGATGCCGGGCACCTGTTTCGGCTGGCCGCTGTGTTCCTCGTCGGCGGCCTGGCGTTTCTCGGGGTGCGTGCGTTTCTCGTGCCGAAAAGTTTCGGGCAGTACGGACACTACCGGGGAAACGCCATGGCCGAGGCCGCCGCTCGTCCGGCGAACTACGCCGGCCATCAGGCCTGCGAAGATTGCCACACCGACGTCCTCGAGAAAAAGAAAAGCGGCAGGCATGCGTACGTCAACTGCGAGGCGTGCCACGGGCCGCTGGCCAAGCACGCCGACGACCCAGCCTCGGTCCAGCCCGCCAAACTCGACACCGCCGTGCTCTGCGTCCGTTGTCACGAAGCGAACCTCGCCAAGCCGAAAACATTCCCGCAAGTCGTTTCCGCCGACCACTCCAACGGGCTGGCCTGCGATACTTGCCACCAGCCACACAGCCCGGCCATCGACGCCGGAGGCGCATCCGGAAAAACGACCGGAGGAACGAAATGACCATCACCCGGCGCCATCTGCTTCTGCTGTTGCCCGCAGCGGCTATCGCATGGAAACACGTCCTCGCCGGGGCTCCGGAAGCCTCCCCCAACTACACCATGAGCCAGCATTGGTGGAGCATGTTGATCGACCTGCCCAAATGCATCGGCTGCGGGAATTGCGTCCGCGCCTGCCAGGCCGAGAACGACGTCCCCGACGGATACTTCCGCACCTGGATTGAGCGCTACCACGTGACCGACTACGATATTGAAAATCCGCACGTGGACTCACCCGACGGCGGCAAGAAGGGATTTCCTCCGTCGAAAGAAGAGGGCGGAAAAAACTTCTTCGTGCCCAAGCTGTGCAACCATTGCGCGGATTCACCCTGCACCCAGGTTTGCCCGGTGGGCGCGACGTTTATAAGCCCGGATGGCGTGGTTCTGGTAGACAAGAAATACTGCCTCGGCTGCCGCTATTGCGTTCAAGCCTGCCCCTACGGCTGCCGCTTCATCAATCCGAAAACCGAAACTGCCGAGAAGTGCACTCTTTGCTATCACCGGATCACCAAGGGCCTGACTACCGCGTGTTGCGAATCCTGTCCGACCGGCGCGCGCCAGTTGGCCGACTTGAAAAACCCCAGCGACCCGATTCATGAATTCCTGAAGACCCACAGCGTTCAGGTTTTGAAACCCTACATGGCGACCCACTCCAAGGTCTTTTACAACGGCCTGGATGGATCTGTGCGATGAGACTCGGTGCAACAACGTTCGGTGCGATAAGGAGACTCTTAAACCGTTATGCCTGGCGTTGAAGGTTTCATGTATCCGAACGAAGTCGAGCTCCAGTGGAGCGTGCTGATCGTGTTGTATCCGTTTCTCACGGGGCTGGTGGCTGGCGCATTTATTCTGGCCTCGCTGGAGCGCGTTTTCCGGGTGGAGGCGGTAAAGCCCACCTACCGTTTGGCGTTGCTGACTGCTCTTGCCTTCCTGCTGGTGGCGCCACTTCCGCTGCAACTGCACCTCGGACACCCGGAACGGTCCTACGAAATGTACCTGACGCCGCATCGGACGTCCGCCATGGCCATGTTCGGGTTTGTCTACCTGTGGTATCTGATGGCGGTCCTGGTGTTCGAAATATGGCTCGACTACCGCCGCGACATCGTGGTGCTGTCCGAATCCACTACCGGATGGAGGCGCTGGATCTATCGCGTCATGACCCTCGGCTCAAGCAACATCAGCGAGCACGCCCTGGCGATTGATGAACGAGTGGGCTGGCTGGTTACCCTAATCGGCATTCCTTCCGCCTTCCTGCTGCACGGATACGTCGGCTTCATCTTCGGATCCGTCAAAGCGAACCCGTGGTGGTCGACGCCGCTCATGCCCGTGGTATTTATTTTTTCGGCCATGGTGTCGGGCATCGCCCTGGTTATGCTGATCTACATGCTGGTGACATGGTCCCGCAAAGAGACCATCGATATGCGCTGCGTGGACACGGTGGCGAGCTACCTGTTCTATACCTTCATCATCGATTTCAGCCTGGAAATGCTCGACCTGATTCACCGCATCTACGAGTCCGATGAAAGCTTCCGCAGCCTCGATTTCATGGTCCATACCAAGCTCTACATGTCGCATATCGTGATCCAGATCATGCTGGGCACAGTTACTCCCATTTTGCTTCTCGCCTTGACTCAGGTGTGGAAGCTCGGTGAAATGGCCCGCAAACGTATTTATGTTCTGGCTGGATGCCTGACCCTGATCGGTATTTTTGCCATGCGCTGGAACGTCGTGATCGGGGGCCAGCTGTTTTCCAAGAGCTTCCTGGGATACACGACCTACAAGATGGGACTGGTCACGCGCGAAGGATTGCTCGTGGCCATTGTGCTGACGATTTTGCCGTTGGTGATTCTGTGGGTGCTGGTGAAGCTCCTGCCACCCTGGCCAGAGAAAAAATCGGGCTCGCTCCCCGACGCCGCACCCGCGCACTAATTCTCCGAGCACGACGTTCGACCCGTATTCGTTGCCAGCCTCAAAGCCGGTGGAGATTATGGACGATCTCGACGCTTTAGCACGGCTCGCCGCACGCGTTGAGAAACTGGAGAGCCGAGTCTCCGTCCTGGAGCACCCATCCGAAACGCCCGCGTCGGTTCCCGCCGAGCCGCTCAGCCAAGCCGAGCCCCAGCCCGCCGCCGGAGCGTCCCCGTTTGCAGAAGCGGGAGGAGTCTTCCCGGTGCTGGGCAAAGCCATGCTCGGAATCGCGGGCGCCTACGTGCTCCGGGCCGTGGCAGAATCGGGATCGTTTCCAAAGTTAGCCGTCGTGGTTCTGGCGCTTGCCTATGCGGGGATGTGGCTGGTGTGGGCAGCGCGAGTCCCGGCCGAGGAGCGCTTTGCGAGCGCTGTCTATGCCACCACGGCCGCCTTGATCCTGGCTCCCATGCTCTGGGAACTGACCCTGCGATTCGAGGTGTTGCCAACGTCGGCGGCCGCCGGCGTCCTCGGCGTGTTCGTGATCGCCGCCTACGCTCTGGCCTGGAAGCGCAGCCTGGCGACGATCGTCTGGGTGGCCAATGTCGCGGCGGTCCTTACTACCCTCGGATTGCTGATCGCCACTCGCGACCTGGTGCCTTTCGTCTCGGCGCTCCTCCTAATGGCGCTGGCCAGCGAAGTGGCGGCAGCTTGCAATCGTTGGCGCAATCTCAGGCCGCTAGTGGCTACCGCGGCCGATCTTGCCATTTGGATTCTCCTCTATATTTACTCGCGTCCGGAAGGCATCCCCTCCGAGTACAAAGACGTCGCAACGCCGGTATTGCTGGCGCTCGGCTGCATTCTGTTTCTGATCTATGGAGCAAGCGTCACTTTTCGAACGACGCGCCTCCGCCAGAGAATCACCGTCTTCGAAATCGCGCAGAACGTCATAGCGTTCCTGCTGGCGGCCTTTAGCATCCTCCGTTTTGGAGGAAGCGTCGCTGCGCCGGTATTAGGTGCATTTTGCGTGCTGTCCTCGGCAGCCTGTTACGCGCTTGCCTATGCCTATTTCGACCGCTACCACGAAGAGCGCAACTACCACGTGTTCGCGACCTGGAGCGCGGCTCTTTTCCTGGTGGGCAGCGCTCTCTTTCTCCCGCCGTTGCTGTTGGCGTTGTGCTTGAGCGTGGCCGCAGTCGTGGCCACGCTGCTGGGCGTGCGCGCATCCCGCCTGACGCTGGAATTCCATGGCCTGGCATATCTGGCAGCGGCGGCGTACGCATCCGGACTGCTCGATTACGCCGGCCGTGCCCTGGTGGGAACGTTTCCAGCCGAGCCCGGATGGATGGTCTGGATCGTCGCCGCCTCGGCGGTTCTGTGCTATGTCGTCGGAGGCCGCTTCCGCACCGAACGCTGGAACCAGCGCTTCCTGCAACTGCTTTCGGCGATCCTGGCGGTGGCTGCGGTGATCACGTTCCTGGTTTCAGGCTTGGTGTGGCTGGCAGCCGTCGGCATGACGACGGGTGCATCGCAAGTGGCCGTCATCCGTACCTTGATCACCTGCGCAGTAGCGCTCGCGCTCGCCTTCAGCGGTTCCCGTTGGCACCGGGCTGAACTCGTCTGGATTGCCTACGGCACGCTGGCCCTCGTCACCGCCAAGCTGCTCTTCGAGGACCTGCAACACGGCCACCCGGGATCCACCGCCGTCTCCATCTTCCTGTATGCCCTCGCGCTGATTCTGGTTCCTCGCATGGTGCGCGTTGGGCAGCGAACCTGAAGCGGTGGAGGCTCTCGACCGACCCCGACCTTTCTCCCGAACTGCTCTCCGAATTAAGATAAGCCATGCAAAACGTAACTCCGGCGGCCATCACGGTGCTCGTGCTGGAGCTCGCACCGGCAGCCGCGTTTGGATTTGCGGGGCAGCGGGTTGGGCAGTTCTGCGCCCGTTGGCCATCCACCGTACGAACCGCCTTACCGGTACTCTGCGTGCTGCCTTATGTCCTGCTTTCCACGTCGCAACACATGTTCTCCTGGAAATGGTGTGCTCTCTACGCGGCGCTGCCGGTGGCGATCGCGTGGCTCCTGGGGCGGGCCGCCATTGCCGATCCCGAGCAAAGCGGCAATTGGCGGGACGCGATCGTTCTCCTGACGCTGGGGCTGGCGATTGATTTGCGCTGGTTCGAACCGGCGTGGCCGAGCGGCCTCACAGGCTTGGGAAAACTGCTCGTAGTCGATGCGGCGTTGTATGGATTCGTCGCGATCCGGCAACTGCGCGGGACGGGCTTTGACTTTCACTTCCGCTGGCGTGACTGGAAAACCGGGCTGCGGGAACTCGTTTTCTTCACTCCATTAGTTCTCGCGCTGGGGATGGCTCTGGGTTTTCTCCATCCGCATGGCCACGCGCCGCGGCTCTCGATGATTTGGACCTGGATCTATATCTTTATTTTCATTGCAGTCCCAGAGGAACTTTATTTTCGCGCCTGGGTGCAGAACCTGCT
>Ga0181530_10007514_pt1 | contig 10355 bp, 9 predicted proteins | sample PEATcosm2014_Bin_42_FD_119769 | JGI IMG/M metagenome (GOLD analysis project Ga0181530, IMG submission 119769) | Peatland microbial communities from MTU Mesocosm Facility, Houghton, MI, USA - PEATcosm2014_Bin10_60_metaG | ecosystem: Environmental > Terrestrial > Soil > Wetlands > Peat | place... | reverse complement strand
GTTGAGAAGGACATGAAGAAGGGGCGCACCGGCGAGTTGGAGCGCGAGCAGGCGCTGCTTTTGCGGTCGAAGGAGTCGCTGGAGAAAGAGATTCCGCTGCGCGAGCTGGAGATGACGCCGGAGGAAAAGAAGCTAATTCGCGGCTTTATGTTTTTGTCGCAAAAGCCGATTCTGTATGTACTTAATGTGGATGAAAGCACAACACTGGGTACCGAACTGGAGGCCGCGGTGAGCCGCTATAAGCTCGATGAGCTCGCCGCACGGCCGAATGCCGGCGCGACCGCAATCTGCGGCAAGGTGGAGGCGGAGCTGGCGGAGATGGATGACGCCGAAGCTACGGATTTTCTGGACAGCTACGGGCTTCATGAGAGCGGCCTGGTGCGGTTGATTCGCAAAAGCTACGAACTGCTGGGGCTGATCAGTTTCTTCACCGCAGGCGAAGACGAATGCCGGGCCTGGACGGTGCCGCTGGGCTCGAAAGCGCCGCAGGCTGCAGGGGCGATTCACTCCGATCTGGAGCACCACTTCATTCGCGCCGAGACCATTCGCTGGGATCAGTTGCTGGATGCCGGCTCCGAAGCGGCAGCGCGGGCCAAGGGTACACTGCGTCTGGAAGGCAAGGAGTATGTGGTGAAGGATGGGGATGTGGTGCACATCCGGCATAGCGGGTAAGAAATCGTGACTCGTGGTTCGTGATTCGTGGTCGCCTTCCATGCTTCACGACTCTTAACGCATGGACCTCGATTCACGATACGAACCACGATCCACGAGTCACCAATCACAAGGCACATGCTCACGACATCGCTCATTCTCGGAACCATTGCCGCACTGGCTGACGTGGCCGGTGGCCTCGTGCTGGTGCGCGCGCGCGGCGTGGAGCGCTATCTGCGCTACTTTGTCGCGCTGGGCGCGGGATTTCTGATGGCTACTGCGCTGCTCGAGATGGCGCCGGAGAGCTTCCGGCTGAATGCGCAGCTGGCTCCGGCGCTGATCATGGCCGGATATTGCGCGGTGCACCTGCTGGAACACACAATGAACGCGCACTTTCATTTTGGCGAGGAGACACATGCGCATGAGTTTGTGTCCAAGCGCACGGGCCTGTCGGTACTGGGTGGGTTGAGCGTACACGCGCTTTTCGACGGCGTGGCGATCGGGTCGGGATTTGCGCTTTCGAATTGGCTCGGGTGGCTGATCTTTCTGGCCATTCTGTTGCATAAGGCGCCCGAAGGATTCACGATGGCGAGCGTGATGTTGGCGAGCGGGCAGAGTCGCGCGGCGGCATTCGGGTCTGCGGTGGCATTAGCTGCGGCGACACTGATTGGAGTGCTGGTGATCCAACTGGTGCCGCAGTGGGTGCCGTACGGATTGCCGGTCTCAGCAGGCGTGGCGCTCTATGTCGCCGCGACCGATCTGGTGCCAGAGGTGAACCGGGAGCCGGGGATTCGCATGGCGCTGGTGTTCTTTGCGGGCGTGGGCGGATTCCTGCTGCTGCGCATGTTGCTGCCGCAACTGTAGAACTGGCTGCAAAAGCAACTTTCGGTCGTGGTGAAACTTCCCTCAGGGGCTAAAGCCCAAGTTCGTTGATTGGCATTCACGGCACGACTGAAGTCGTGCCCTTTCAAAACCGGATTCATGCAATCAGATCTAGAAGCCCCGTTGCCGGGCTGCGCCGATTTGAGACGGTATTCTATTTTCTGTGGCGCATTGCGTAGCACCTGTTCTGGAAGCGGTTGGCGAATCGCAGTTGACGCGCAAGCGCTTTTCGCTTGAGTTGCCGGGCGTTCTGCTCTTCACAGTGCTGGGATTTCTGGTAATGGGCTACCATCCCGGCCTTGAAGACGACGGAATCTATTTGCCGGCCGTGAAAGCAGACTTGAATCCAGCGCTTTTCCCGCACAATGCCAATTTTTTCCGGCTGCAAATGCAGGCCACGGCGTTCGATGGCTTGATGGAGCATTTTGTCCGCTGGACCCGCATGCCGCTCGCCTGGGCGGAGCTGGTTTGGCAACTGCTGGCGCTGTTCCTGATTCTGTGGGCGGTAAAGAAAATCGCGAACCTGCTGTTTCGCGACAGTAGCGCGCGGTGGGCAGGGGTCGCGATGGTCGCTGGCGTGTTTACGCTGCCCGTTGCAGGCACGGCGCTCTACATGGCCGACCAGCATCTGCACCCGCGCACACTGGCCACAGCCATGATCCTGCTGGCGGTGTGGCGCATTTTGGATGCGAGGCGCTGGCAGGCGGCGGCGTTGCTGCTGGTGGCGTTTCTGATGCATCCGCTGATGGCCGCCATGGGAATTTCGTTCTGTTTTTTCCTAACCATGGCTCTGACGGAGGGAGTGCATGTGCGGCTGCGCGCGTTGCGGGGGGCAACGGTTGCGCTGGTGCCGCTGGGATGGGTCTTCGAGCCGGCCGATCCGGGATGGCGCAAGGCCCTGGACACGCGCACCTACTATTATCTCTACCAATGGACCTGGTACGAGTGGCTGGGAGCACTGGCGCCACTGGTTCTCTTCGGCTTGCTCTGGCGTCTTGCGCACAAACGTGGAGAGACTTTGCTGGCGCGATTTGCGGCGGCGGTATTTTTCTACGCGGTGTTCCAGCAGGCACTGGCCATGGCCATGCTGTGGCCGTCCTGCCTGGTGCGGCTAACACCCTTGCAGCCGATGCGCTACCTGCACGTTGAGTATTTCTTGTTCATGATGACGGCGGGCGCGCTGCTGGGAAGATTTGCTTTGAAGAGAAGCGTGTGGCGTTGGGCGGTGTTTTTGCTGGTGATCAACGGCAGCATGTTTCTGTGGCAGCGGGCGGAGTTTGGCGGCGTCGAGCATTTGGAGCTGCCGGGGCGTGCGCCGGCCAATCCCTGGCTTCAGGCTTTTGCATGGATCCGTGTGAATACGCCGGAGAATGCGTATTTCGCACTCGATCCCCATTACATGGAAGCGCCCGGCGAGGACTTTCACGGGTTTCGCGCGCTCGCCGAGCGTAGCCAGATGGCGGATGCTGTAAAGGATGCTGCCGTCGTGACCCAGGTGCCGGAACTGGGGCCTGTGTGGGCGAGCCAGGTGACGGCCGAGGAAGGCTGGCGCAACTTCAAGCTCGCAGACTTTGAGCGGCTCAAGACAGTTTTCGGCGTGGACTGGGTGCTGGTGGCCTATCCACAGCCGGTCGGGCTTGCCTGCCGGTGGCACGATGATGCGCTCGCCGTGTGCCGGATTCCGTGATGAGGAACAGCGAAGTTAGCGGCGCTAGCGGGGTTAGCGGAGTTAGCCGACGGTGGGGATCGCGTTGAAATTGAGGCGGACCGAGAATGCTTGCGGGGCCTTTCGAAAACAAGGCTTTGCAGGGAGCGGCTGCATCCGTGAGAATGGGTGAGTCAACCTTTCACTGGCACGGAAACCGGACATGCTCAACCTTACCCAGCGACTGATTCTCGGCTGTGTGCTCCTCGGCTGCCTGACCGTGGGCCTGGTGATCGCCACGCACCGGGCGCTGGCTGCGGCCGGGCAACTGCACTTGGCAAACGCGATCTGCGTCGCGGCTCTCGTGGTTGCGGCGGCCACAATTTTCTTTGTGCTGCGGCCGATTCAGAGTCTGGCGCGCGATGCGCATCGCATTGCCCAGGGAAATCTTGAACACCGTGTGGACTGGAGCAGCCGCGACAGCTTCGGCGTGATCGCCAGCGAGCTGAACCGGATCGCCGTGCGGCTGCGGGAGCTGCGCGACACTGAAGCCGGGCGGCGGCAGATGGAGTTTCAACTCTCCGACGCCGTGCTGCAGTCGATTTTTGAGCCCATCATCGTGACCGACGGCAAAGGCCACGTGCTGAAGGTGAATCAGGCGGCCGCGGAGTTGCTGGGCGAGGCTGCGGGCGACCGCATGGCGCTGGCGAATACGCCCGGCGGCGAAAAAATCCTGGATGCTATCCGCGATGCCGTTTCCATGCAGAAGGCCGTGGCTGCCGAAGGCGAGGCGTCGATGCTGCCGATGCGGATCGGCCAGCAGGAGCGCAGCTACCGGTTGCGCACCACGCCTATGCGGGATTCCGAAGGCCGGCTGCTGGGCACGGTAACGACGCTTGAAGACGTGACCAGCCTGCAGGACACCGACCGCTTCAAGACGCAGTTCATTGCCGTGGCCAGCCGCAAACTGCGCGATCCACTGTTGCAGCTGCGGCGCGGATTGTATGCGCTGGCCCAGGGCTTCAGTGGCGAGATGACGCCGCTGCAGACCGAACTGGTGGCCGACGCCAGCAAGGACGCCGAGAACCTGGACGACTTGATGAGCGATCTGATTGACGTGGCTGAAATTGATACGGGCAAGCGCGAAATGAAGCTGGAGCGAATTCGCCCGCTGCAAGCTTTGAATGAGGCGCGCGACCACTTCTGCGACGAGGCTCAGAAAAAACACATCCGGCTCGAAGTAAAGGCGTACGCCGATCTGGCCATGGTGCTCGCCGACCGGCGTGCGCTGCGTTCGATTCTCGACAACCTGCTGTCTAACGCGCTGCGCTACACGCCGGACGAGGGTGAAGTGCTTCTGGCCGCGGAAGAGATCAAGAATTTTGTGCAGTTCAGCGTGCGCGATACGGGACGCGGTATCGAGGCCGAACGGTTGAGCGCCATCTTCGATCGCTTCAATCCGTTCTCAGAAAAAGGCTCGGGACTGGGCCTGGCGCTGGTGCGGCGCCTGGTGGAGTCGCTGGGCGGGCAGATCGCCGTGGAAAGCCGGCTGGGCCACGGATCGACATTCCGCTTCACAATTCCCGTGGCGGTGTCTGAAGAAGTCCGTCATCCGGTCGAGGTGGGCTGAGCGATGGCCGAGATCAAACTCGAAACGACCCAGGAACCCGCGAAGCTGCGCATCTACATTGGCGCTGCGCCCGGCGTAGGCAAGACCTACGACATGCTGAACGACGCTTACAACATGAAGCATCAGCAGGGCGTGGACGTGGTGATCGGGCTGGTGGAGACGCACGGGCGCAAGGAGACTGAAGCGCGCATCCGCGATCTCGAGGTGATTCCGCAGAAGGTGATTCCCTACCGCGGCGTGAACCTCAAGGAAATGGACGTGGACGCGATCATTGCGCGCCACCCGTTTACCGTGGTGGTGGACGAGCTGGCCCACAGCAATGTGCCCGGCAGCAAGAATCGCAAGCGCTACGAAGATGTGCTGGAACTGCTGGACGCGGGCATTAACGTAATGACCGCGGTGAACATCCAACACCTGGAAACGCTGAACGACGCCGTGAACCGTTCGGCGAACACCACCATCCGCGAGACCGTACCCGACAGCTTCTTCAAGCGCGCCGACGAAGTGGTGAACGTGGACGTGACCGTAGACCAACTGCGCGACCGTCTGCGGCAGGGAAAGATTTACGCGCCGGAAAAGGTGGAGCAGTCGCTAGCCAACTTCTTCCGCAAGGGCAACCTGAACATGCTGCGCGAGCTGTCGCTGCGCACCACCGCGGAACAGGTGGGCAACCGGGCGGCGGAGTATCGCCGCACCCAGGGGCTGGAACAGGCGCCGATTCCCGAGAAGGTGATGGTGTGCCTGAGCACGCGGCCGGGGACAGAGCGCCTGCTGCGCATCGGCGCGCGCATTGCTGGCCGCCTGGCGAGCAATTGGTACGCGGTGTATGTGAGCCGTCCCGACGACAAGGGCCACGGCGACCCCGAAGCTTTTCATCGCCTCGAAGAGTACCAACGCATGGCGCGCGATCTGGGCGCGCAGGTGGTTACACTTACCGACCGGAATGTATCGGACGCGTTGACCCGGTTTGCGCAGCAGGAGAACATCAGCCACGTGGTGTTCGGGCAACCGGCGCGCTCGCGCTGGGACATCCTGTGGGGTGGGTCGGTGCTGAACCGTTTCCTGTCGGAGGTGCGCGACGTGACGGTGCAGGTGGTGCCAATGCAGACGCAGAAGGCGGTCAGGCGGGGGTAAGAAGGAGGGACCAAGGGAACGAGGGAACAAGGGAACAAGGGAACAAGAGGGCCCGGGGTCCAAAGGCAAACTGGGATAGGGTGGGGTCGAGAGCTACGGATCTAAACGTGAGACGGGTTCTTACGTCTAAGCAATCAGGTACTCCACAAACATCAGGGAACTGGGAGGTATGCACGATGACCACCTGGGCTCTTGCACAAGACGCGCGCCGCTTCGCTGCGGTGATCGCATGCATTGCGTTCGCGGCCGCGATCGCGGGCTGCGGAGGGAATTCAAATGTCCATTCAATCCCTGCTCCCGCGAGCATCACGGGAAACTGGGGGCTGACTGCCAACCTTACGTCGGGCGGAACCGTTCCCATTGACGTGTATTTGACATCCAACGCGGGCAGCGTGTCGGGCATTGCGTACGGCCCGGCAGCAACTGACAATGTTTGCGTCGCCAACGGCTGCTGCGGGAGCCCCCTCGGCTTTTTCTCCGGCGTGGCACTCACCGGGACAGTCGATGCCAGCGGCAACCTGAAATTAGGCACTCCTTCCACTGCCAGCAATCCGGCATTCGCCATGACGGGCACGGTGAGCGGATCGACCCTGTCGAACGGCAGCTTTACGCTGAGCGGCACTTGCAACACGCAGGGAACCATCGCCGGGATTGAATATCCGCCGCTTGACGGAACCTACATCGGCACGCTCACGTCGCAGGTGACCGGGCAGAGCTTTACGATGTCGATTACCCTCAGCCAGAGCAGTGCGCCGAACGCCAGCGGATACCTTAACCTTTACGAAACGGCGACCGTGACGGGCTACCCCTGCATCCCGTCCGGCACTGCGATGCCGGTGATTGTGAGCAGTACTTACTTAGGAAACTATTTCAGCTTCCCCCTATCGCTCTCGTCCGGAGGACTGCTTGACCAGGTAGGCACACTTTCAACGAATGGCAAAACGCTTGGGATGGACTACAGCTTCCCTGAAAGCGGCAGCAGCTGCAGTGACGACTACGGCTCAGGGACTCTGACGCTGCAGTAGCGACGGATCAGGCCGGCGAAACGCGCCTAGCGCTTTCCGGCGCAACCGTGATTCCGAAGATTGTGGAACGGGGCCATGTGGCGTTGCTATACTGACGCGAAATCATCGAGGTGGTTTCATGGGATCGATCTCAGTAGCTTGTTATAAGCCGCGCTCAGGTTGCGAGGGAGCTCTGCTGGAACTGGTTCGTAACCACCTCCCGCCGCTCCGCGCCCAGGGTCTCGTCACCGAACGCCCTTCGATCGTAATGCGCACCGCGGATGGGACCATCATCGAAGTCTTCGAGTGGGTTTCTCAGGAAGCCATCACTGGTGCGCACCAAAACCCGGTGGTTCTCGATTTATGGAAACGCTTCGAGGCGGTTTGTTTCTACGAGACTCCATCCAATCTGCCGGAATTTCAGAGAATGTTTTCTCATTTCGAGCCGATTTAAGGCCACGGCTCATCCGTTGCTATTCGCAGAACACCCGCACCTTGGCTTTCTCTTCTTTGGCGTCGACGTCGACGGTCAGATCTTCCAGATGGTCGATGAGCTCCTCGAGATTTTCCGGCTTGATTTGCGAAAGCGTCAGCGGAACACCATGCTTACTCAGCGTTGCGTCCAACTGGTCGTGCGCCTGCTTGGGTATAAGGCTGGCGAGGCGCACGCCGGCGCGGAGCAATTGCATGGGCACACGCACGTTGACGGTGGTCGGCTCGCCTTTTTCATTCGCCTCGACAAGCACACGTAGATATTTCGCGCGGGTCTTCACGGTGGATTCGGCTGTGGGATCGGAGACGGGGATTTTGCCGGTGAATGTGCCTGCGTTTGCGAAGGTGTCGGGATCGAGAGCGGCCAACAACTGCTCGGCCTCATCGGCGGTAATCTTGCCCGCGGCCAGCATTTCCAGAATTTGACGGCGATTTTCGTTCATGGGTGTTCTCCTTTTCGAGAGTGAAGAAAGTGAATGGAGTGAAATGAGTGAATGCGCGGCGCGACATCCCGAAGTGAATTTGCCTAGAGGATGCGAACCAATACTTTGCTGTCGTGCGCGCTGACGTGGACATGGATTCCGGGCAAACTGCAAAGAATCGACCAGAAGACCGCGATGGCGCGCCAGGGACTAATGCGGCCGGCCATGCACAGACCAAAAATGACGATCAAGATGAGCGGCGAAAGCAGGATGATTGGAATCCAGAGCAGAAAGAGCGGCAGCCACAGGCGCGGCATGTGGAAATGCGGCGCTTCAACTTGCAAGATGGCGGAACTGGGAATCATTTGAGAGCCTCCAATGCGCGGATGGCTTCGGTGGGTGTGATTTCACCTTTCTGGAGCCGATCCAAAAGGTCGGTGCGAATCTCAGGGCGCGTGGGCGAGGGATTGGTTTCGACAAACTCCAACTGGCTGGAGATGCGGTTCAGCCGAGCCTTGATAGTGGGGTAGCTGACACCGAAGGTCTGCTCCATCTCCTTGATGGTGCCGTGGCAGCGGAGAAAGGCGATGACGAAGACCTGGTCTTCAAGGCTGAGCCGGGCCAGTTCGGGCAGCGTGAACTGGCCTTCGACGGCGATTTGTTTTTCGGGAATGCGCACGCGCTCGATGACTAGCGGCGATCCGTGGGCGATGCGGAGCAGGTCTTGCCAGTCGGATGCGGGTTTAGGGTTGATGGCCATGAATCTTGAACTCGATTGCTACAATAGTTGAATTTCTTAAGGATGTCAAGGATAAATATTAATATTGGCGATATTAGTGGTCCTTCCATGCAAGATTCTTGCGGTTCGTGGGTCTAATCCTCAAGAAACGCAAGAACGCGCGACTTGGGTCGGATCGTGGTCTTGCATATTCGTGCCGGGTTGAACGCACCGAAAAGCAACCGCAGATCCTTCGACTCCGGCCGTCCGCTTGGCGGACGGCCGGGCTCAGGATGACAAGCCTTGGGTGGAACTCCAAACTGGACGTCGACATTGCTTACGGAACTGTGAAGGGACGGATGCCGTCCCACGGGAAGAGGCCGGTGGGGGTGGTGGCTGTGGAGGGTTGTTCGCGGAACATGAAACGGACGAAGAAGCCGACTGAGGTGTAGGTGTAATCGCGGGTGTTGTTGGCCGCGAGGTAACCGCCAATAAACCAGTGGGGACTGAATTGATAGGCCACCTGGCTGCGGATGTCGTAGTTGCCGCTCACGGTGGTGACATTGGGCAGCATGGGGTTGTTCTGCGCGATCTCAAGCGGCTTGTCGACGGCCAGAGGCCAGAGCGGCGCGGCATTCTCTTGAAACGCCTGCGCGCCCACCGCGCCCATGATGTTGTAGTGCCAGCGATTGATGTAGTGGCCTTCCCAGGTGAAGGGCATGTTTCCCAGGAAGTAGCCCTGTGGGCTGAAGTAGCCGCCCATGCCGTGGGTGAAGGCATTCTGGTTGTTCGCGTAACGCATGGCGAAGAAATTCGCGCCCATGCTGAGGGTGCCGTACTCGGGCGAGGTGAAGACACGCCACCAGGCGCCGCCGTTGCCATCGATGCGATTGTTGTTGAGGACGTGGTAGCCGGTGATGTACTGGCCGCCGGCGCTGAAGTAGTAGCCGGACTGCGCATCGCCGCGCGCGAACTTCACCTGACCCTGGTCGTAGACCACTCCGCCCCAGATTTGACCGGGATAGCTGAGTGAGGCCTGGCCCGGGTCGCGAAGGCCGGCGTAGGAGAGTTGCGAGTCCTTGATGGAGTCGCGGGTGAAGCTGACGGTGAAGGGGCCGTTGCCGGGATTCCACATCATGCGCCCGGTAACCGTGGCGACGAGAAAGTTGGCCGGAGTGTAGCCGCCGGCGATGACGAAGTGGGGAAAGGCTAATTGCAACTCGCCGCCGATGCCGACCGCATTTTGCTGCGCGGGCGGTGTGAGAGCCGCTGTGACGCCGCCGCACGGAGTGGAACTGGCCGGTGCGGCGTCGGTGCCGATGGGCTCCGGTATGGTCACCAAACAATTCCCGGAGATGGTGGACTCGGTGACAGAGATAACGGCTGTGCCGTCAGCCTGGCCGGAATCGAGGAAGACGGGCCGGGCGATGGCGGTGATGCGCGCGCTATAGCCGAGATGCGCGGAGGCTTCAAAGGGAGTCTCGATCGCGGCCAGCTGGCTGTAACCTAGAGTGCCTGTTCGGTAGTTGAGCAGGGTGCTGCCGCCGAGCCAGCCGCTATAGCCGCTCTCGATGGCCTGTAACTGCTGCTCAGCCAGATCGCGCGGGCTGGGCTGATTGTTCTGGCGCTGAATGCGAATCCAGGGTCCGTGCAACGGCGGCAGATTGCGCTGCTCGAGCTCTTCGTCGCTGAGGCCGGTGGAGGTTGTGGTTTCCGAAGACGGTTCCTGCGGCGCGGGAACGGGCTGCTGGGGCTGCTGGCCTTGAGCCGGAGGGGC
>Ga0181530_10007513_pt1 | contig 10355 bp, 7 predicted proteins | sample PEATcosm2014_Bin_42_FD_119769 | JGI IMG/M metagenome (GOLD analysis project Ga0181530, IMG submission 119769) | Peatland microbial communities from MTU Mesocosm Facility, Houghton, MI, USA - PEATcosm2014_Bin10_60_metaG | ecosystem: Environmental > Terrestrial > Soil > Wetlands > Peat | place... | reverse complement strand
GATCGCGGCATCCGACTTGATGCGCCCGTCCAGGGAATTCAGCGTGGAGACGAGAGGCTGCGCCTGCCCGGTGGGCCACATGGAGATGTAACCCAAAGCCCCATTCGGCACCACCGTGACATTGAGGGAATAGGCTGCCGCCGTCGACGGGATCCCGCACGAACTGCTCGGGATTGGGAAACTGCGCGTGGAGCCGGACGCCAGTGCCGGTCCTCCAAATGAACCGTTGGCATTGCGCGTATCGGCGATGCGGCATGGCGTCACCGGAACGAAAAGGAAGGCGGGCGTAGCACCCACCGGGTTCACAGTGAAAGTTGAAGCGCCGGACGTGCCGCCTCCCGGGCTCGGATTGGTTACGGTGACGCCGTAGGGCCCAGCTGTCGAGATGTCTGGGGCCGTAATCGCGGCAAGAACCTCCGTCGAGCTCACAACGGTGGTGGTGCGTGACGCGCCGTTGAACTTGACGACTGCGCCGGCTGCGAAGTTCGTGCCGGTGACCGTCAAAGTGAAGCTGGTTCCCCCCGCCGTGGCAACGGAAGGAGAAAGACTGGAAACGGCGGGGACTGGATTGGTCGAGTAGACGGTGAAGATTGCGGCGCTGGTGGCGCCTCCGCCCGGGATCGGATTGGCCGCCGTCACGGAATAGACCCCGGCGTTCGCGTTGCTGGGAACAGCGGCCGTGAGCTCCGTTGCGCTGACAAAGGTCGTCGTGAGTGCAGAGCCACTTCCAAAGACCACGGCACCGGGCACGAAATTCGTCCCGGTCACAACCAGAGTAACGCCGTTTCCGACGGTGGTGCTGATCGGCGAAATGCCGGTGAGCGTGGGAGCGGGATTCTGAGACCCGACAAAGCGAATCCGTCCATTGGCCGAATCATTGACAACCAGATAGTTCCGAGAGCCTCCGGGATTCAAAGCGATAAAGTTGGAGCCATCGAACAGGGCGCTGGTCGCGAGACCACCGTCTCCGCCAAAGCCGGGATATCCGACGCCTGCGACGGTTTGAATCGTCCCGCCCGTCACTTCGCGGACCCGGTTGCCGCCGGCAATAAAGATATCACCAGAACTATCGCCGGAGACTCCTGCGGTAACGATGCCCGCGCTGGTGGCGGGCCCGCCATCACCGCTGAAAATATTAGAGCCGTTTCCGGCGAAAGTCTGGATGTTGCCCGTTGCAGCCACGACTTCGCGGATTCGGAAATTGCCGTTTTCCGCGATAAAAATATTCCCGGAGCCGTCGACGAAGACGCCTTGCGGATTGTTGAGCTCCGCGCTGGTGGCGGGACCGCCATCGCCGCTGAAGCCAGCCGTGCCATTCCCGGCGACGGTGGTGATGATGCCGGCCGAGACCATGCGGACGCGCTCCGTGTTGTTCGTGGCAATGAAAAGGCGGCCCAGCGCGTCCACATACACTCCGAATGGGTTCCCCAACCCTGCACTCGTGGCCGCACCGCCATCGCCGCTGAAAACGCCACTGCCGTTCCCGGCTACAGTCTGGATGTTGCCTGTTGCAGCTACAACTTCGCGGACGCGGCGGTTACCAACGTCCGCAATAAAGAGGTTCCCCGAACTATCGAATGCCAAACCATCTACGGAAGAGATTTGAGCGCTCGCGGCCGGACCATTATCGCCGCTGAACCCCGGCACACCAGTTCCAACTACCGTCTGAATGATTCCGGTGGAAGCAACAATTTCCCGGATGCGATAGTTGCCATTGTCGGCAGAAAAGATGTTCCCGAACGGGTCCACGGCAACGCCCGTGGAATCAAACATCTGCGCGCTGGTGGCAGGTCCATTGTCACCGCTGTAGCCAAGCGCGCTATTTCCGAACAGGGTCTGAATCGTGCCGCTGGTATGTAAGACTTCGCGAATGCCGCTGATGTCGGATAAAAAGATATTCCCGGATCCATCCACAAAAATGTCCAGGGGATTCGCAATCCCGGCACTGGTCGCAGGACCCCCATTGCCGGTATAGCTGAGAATTCCGTCACCGGCAACCGTATTGATGATGCCGCTCGTAACTTTCCGGATCCTCTGGTTGCCATCGTCTACAATATAGATATTTCCGGAGCCGTCGACGAAAACCCTTTGAGGATTATTGAGATGCGCGCTGGTCGCGGGGCCTCCGTCGCCGCTGAAATTAGCCCCGGTGGTTCCTGCGACCGTGTTGATTACGCCGCTGATGGCGCCGCCCGTAACTTCCCGGATGCGGTTATTGCTTGTGTCGGCGATGAAAATGTTGGAGCCTTGCACGAAGACACCCTCAGGATTGAACAGCTCCGCGCTGGTGGGAGCAACGCCGTCGCCGTTGTAGCCCGCAGAGCCGTTTCCGGCCACCGTGGTAATGATGCCGCCCGAAACTTCCCGGATCCTCTGGTTGCCCTCGTCCGCAATAAACAGGTTCCCGGAGCCGTCTACGAAGATCCCTTGCGGATTGGACAACTCCGCGCTGGTGGCAGCAATGCCGTCGCCGTTGTAGCCCGCAGAGCCGTTCCCGGCCACCGTATTGATGATGCCCGTCGCGGCTGAAACCTCCCGGATGCGTTCGTTGCCATTGTCCACAATAAAGACGTTTCCCGAGCCATCGACAAATATGTCCGAGATACCAAGGAACGTTGCACTCGTAGCAGGGCCTCCGTCGCCGCTGAAGCCGGGTAAGCCACCCGCCCCGGCTATCAGCGTTCGCTGACCCTGTGGAGTGATCATATAAACCTGTTCGCAACTCCTGATGTAATAATTGCTCTGGTAAATTCCGCCAAACGCCGCTGAAAGGCAAATATTGGTGGCAGGATTCGGCGTTCCGCCGCCGCCGGCAACCGTGTAAACGTTCTGCGCCGGCGCCGGCACAGATGCAAGCAGCACGAGCGTGATCAAGGCGAGAAAGGCCTTCATTGCCGCGGATATGGGGTGGGCTTCTCTGTTCGACATCTCCTGGCACCGGGGCTGAGGCAGAGCTAGCACGCTCATCGTCGACTCCTTAGGTTAAATCGAACATGGGGGACCGAAGCCCCGGGCGGCCAGGGGGACGACTATGGCCGCAGGGCTCTTATCGAACCGTGACCTTGTATCACGGCAGGTTCCGATAAGCAACCACAAAGTAATTATAAAACAAAGCAATACAAGATAGTGTGCTGCTTAGCGCTGGGTTGGCCGGTATCGAGTTCTGGAGAGGTAGCGCGCTTTACCTGTTGAAACTTCGCTTCATCGTTGTCTGCAACTATGCGCGAAGCTCGGACGTGCAGTTCGGGCAGCGCGACGCCTTGAGCGGAATCTGCGAGGCGCAGTACGGGCATTCTTTTGTGGTGGGCGCGGCTGCGACGGGGGCCGGCTTCCAGCGGTTCACCTGGCGGATCATCAGGAAAATCACGAACGCCACGATGATGAAGTCGATCACCGTGTTGAGAAACGATCCGTAATTGATCGTGGCCGCGTTGGCCGCTTTGGCTGCCGCGAGCGTGGGATAGGAAGTGCCGGAAATATTCAGGAAAAGGGTGGAGAAGTCCACCTTGCCGAGCAGAAGCCCGATGGGCGGCATGAGGATGTCGCCTACGAGCGACGTAATGATGCGACCGAAGGCCGCGCCGATGATGATGCCGACGGCCATGTCGACCACATTGCCCTTCATTGCAAATTCCTTGAATTCCTTTAGCATCGCGCTCTCCTGAAAAAAAGTGGTTGTGAAGGGTTGAGTTGGGGAGCAAAGCGAGCAGATGCTTGCCCGGACCGGGTTTCCGTCGTTGCTGGAGGAGATTAGCGGGAACCCGTCAGGCTGGCAAGACAAAAAGGCAGGCAAGAAAGTCAGGCCACAAGGCGTCAGTCACGATCGGTGCGCGCCGTCACATACGCTCTCAAGAGCGATCGGGTTTTTGAAACGATAGCAACGCGCTGGCGATTCCTTTCAACACAAGCACCCCTCCCGCCATTCCCAGCAGAAGATTCGCGTGACGCAGAGGCAGCAGCGGAATCGCCAGGACGAGCAATCCCACGAGGACCAGCGAGGCGCCGCGCAGGTGTGTTTGCGCCCGGGCGACATCCTGCTCGCGACGCATCCATGCGCGGATGCCCCAGTAAACGAAAAGAACTCCCAGGAAGATCAAAGCCGCCGGCCGGGCGGGCAGTCCCACGCGCCGCGTGAGAGCCAGAAGGAGCAAAAGCGCGCCAAGCAACAAAAGAATGAACTCGCTCAGGAGACGAAACAGGTTCGCGGGCGTGGCCATCGGTCGGGCGCGGCTCGACGACATGAGCACATCATCGCGCAGCCGCCTCTTCTAAGCAAACAGGAGGATATTTCCCGCGTGAATCGGCGCACGAGACCCGCGCGTGGCTGAAACACGGCGGAACAATAAGAGGTAATGAGAGGTAATGGCGCGGCTTACCTGAAATGCTACAATAGCAGGCACTCTGTGCTGCGTCGCGAGGCACGCGGCAATCATCCAATCGTCGAGGAGAATCGGGTGCGCAAGGTCATCATTATCGGCAGCGGGTGTGCGGGATTGACGGCGGCCATCTACACGGCCCGGGCGGACTTAAATCCTCTCGTGCTCGACGGATACGAGCCGGGCGGACAGCTCGCGCTTACCACGCTGGTGGAGAACTTTCCCGGCTTTCCGGAAGGAATCCTGGGCCCGGAATTCATCGAGCAGACGCGCAAACAGGCGCAGCGATTTGGCACGGAGTTTCGGGCGGGCGCGGTGTCGTCGGTGGATCTGAGCAAGCGCCCGTTCCAGATCGTCGCGGGGAAAGAATCCTTCGAGAGCGAGTCGCTGATCATAGCCGCGGGCGCGTCCGCCCGGATGCTTGGGATCGAGTCGGAGAAGCATCTGCTGGGGCACGGTGTTTCCACCTGCGCGACCTGCGACGGATACTTTTTCCGGAACCGCGAGATCATGGTGGTTGGGGGCGGCGATACGGCCATGGAGGAAGCGACGTTCCTGACGAAGTTTGCCAAGCGCGTGACCCTTGTGCATCGCCGCAATGAATTTCGCGCCACCAGGATCATGCTCGACCGCGCGCGCGCCAACGAAAAGATCAAGTTCATGACGCCCTACGTTGTGGAGGAAGTACACAACGTGGAGAACAAATCGGTGGAATCCGTGCAGCTGCGGAATGCGGAAACTAACGCCTTGGAGAAAGTCGAAGTGGAGGGGGTATTCGTGGCCATCGGACACGATCCCAACTCGGCAGTCTACCGGGGACAGCTCGACATGGATGAGGCCGGCTACATCCGCACGCACGATGGGCCGAAAACGAACATCGCCGGCGTGTTCGCCGCCGGGGACGTGCAGGATCATCACTACCGGCAGGCCATCACCGCCGCGGGCTCCGGCTGCATGGCGGCCATGGACGCCGAGAAGTTCCTCGCCGAAAACAAGCTGTAGCGGCGTACGGTCCGCAATGATGAGGCCTGCTGCGCGAAGCTCCCGTCAGTTGCCTGCGGACGAGGATGAAGAAGCGCGATTGCCGGAAAGTTTCGCTCCGAGAATCGCGCGGATGGCTTGCTCGAAGGTCTGGCGCGTCTGTTCGGCGGTGTAATGCACGGCGATGCGCCCGTCGCGCGTGTAGAGAATCGTCTCCGGCATGCTTCCCTCCCATTGCGGATTCACGCCATGATAGAACTCGTCGACGTCGATTTGCGGGTCCTGGCGATAGTTGGGAAAGCTGGGGCGGAATTCCGCAAGAAAATGCCGGACGACGTGCATGTCGGCGTTCGAGTCCAGGCTCACGCCGAACACCGATAGACCTTGCGGCTTGTACTGCTCGGCCAGCGCTACGAGGGTAGGGAACTCGTCGCGGCAGGGCTCACACCATGTGGCCCAGAAAGTTACGAGCAAGGGCTTACCCTTATATTTTTCGACGATCCTGTGGTACCCGGCGAGATCGATGAGCGGAAGATTTGCGGTCGCACCCGCTTTGGCTGCGGGTTTGGCAGGTGAGCTCTGTGCTGCCAATGGCGGCGTTGCGGCCGCACAAAACAGTCCAATGAGTGCGAAAGCAGATAAACAGAGACGCATGGGCACCTCCACGGCGCGGCGCAACATTCCCCAAACCATTCTATCGGTTCGGCGGCGATCACGGCAACCCGGAGCACTTGGTTTGGTCGCAATTTGGTCTTCGGTCTTCGGTACGTGATTTTCAAGCCGTTGCGTTTATGCTAACCTAGCTAACCTAAAATGCTCTGAAGAAAGCTTTGAATAGCTCGAAGCTCCGCGCTATCTGTAGCGTTTCTCTAACGCTTGAAAGAAGCACTAAGTGTAATGGGCTTGGCGGAGGCGCTTCGCTGGTATATCCAAGGTCTGGCGGAGCGCAGTGGGATGCAGATCATTCTGGAGATTCCCGAGGATTTCGAAAGGCCGTCTCACGAGTTGGAACTCGTCCTGTTTCGCGTGGTGCAGGAATGTCTGACGAACATTCATCGCCACAGCGGAAGCAAGAGCGCCGTGGTTCGTTTTGCCCGGGAGGAGGGCGGAATCTTCCTCGTGATCCAGGACAGCGGCAAGGGAATACCCGCCGAGAAATTGTCGGAAATTCAGTCGCATGGCTCCGGCGTTGGGATCAGGGGCATGCGCGAACGCGTCCGCCATTTTGGCGGCCATATGCAGATCGAGTCGAATCCCGGGGCCACCAAGGTTTCGTTTAGATTTCCGCTTGCCTCGATACCGGCTTCAAAACCAGAGACGATCAGTGACAGAGAGAACGTCGCCGGATGAAGTTGACATCCTAGGCAGGTCGGTCGCCGTGTACCAATACGACGTTGCCACGGCCAGCCTGATCGAGAATTGGATCGACGAGACTGAGCGTCGCACCTGGTTCCTGTCGGAAATCGTGCGGGGCCTTTAGACACAACAGCCAAGTTGTCGAATTTTGCGCTGTCAGAACTCAGAACCGAGCACCACCCAAAAGGAGATTCACCAATGCCAACGATAACGACCAAAGATGGGACACGGATTTTCTACAAGGATTGGGGTAAGGGGCAACCGGTGGTCTTCAGTCACGGTTGGCCGCTCAGCGCCGACGACTGGGACGGACAGATGCTCTTCTTTGGCCAGCGCGGCTACCGCGTTATCGCTCACGACCGCCGGGGTCATGGCCGCTCCACACAGACATGGGACGGCAACGAGATGAACACTTACGCAGACGACCCGGCGGCGCTGTTCGAAGCGCTCGACCTGAAGGACGCCATCATGGTCGGCCACTCTACCGGTGGCGGCGAGGTCGCCCGCTATCTCGGCCGCCACGGCTCCAAACGCGTCTCCAAGGCGGTCCTCATCAGTTCCGTGCCACCGCTCATGCTGAAAACGGAAAAGAACCCGCTTGGCCTGCCCCTTTCGGTTTTCGATGGGCTCCGAGCGGCGCTGGCCGCCAACCGGCCGCAATTCTACCGGGACATTACGCTCCCGTTTTACGGCTACAATCGCCCCGGCGCAAAGATTTCAGAAGGCATCCGCGAGCATTGGTGGCTGCAGGGCATGATGGGCGGGGTCAAGGCTCATTACGATTGCATCCAGGCGTTCTCGGAAACCGACTTCACCGAAGATCTGAAGAAGATTGAGATTCCCGTACAGGTCATGCATGGTGACGACGACCAGATCGTTCCGATCGCCGCCGCCGGCCTCCTCTCCGCGAAAATACTAAAAAACGCAACTCTGAAAGTCTATCCCGGGTTTCCTCATGGAATGCCCGCGACCAACGCCGACCAAATTAACGCCGATTTGTTGGCCTTCTTCACGGGCTCCGCAGCTGCGGCTGCGCGTTGATCGAATCGTTCATTAGGAAGGGCAGACTAGACGTGGTAATTACAACTGTCTATTACGTATGCCAGACTGATCGCGGCTGGCCTTGCTCCGCATGGGGCGTTGGGCGCCGTGAGGAGGCAGCGGTGAATCGCCCCTTCCATGTTCTACTTTGCGATTTATAAACCTCTTGACAAACAATTACTAAAGCCTATGAAATGAAGGACGCGCTGGTTCGTAAGTCGGAAGCGGAGGTGCTCTTCGATGCAGACGTCGCGCAGAGATTTCTTCAGAGTAGCGGCCGTCGGGGGCGTCGCCGCCACCGTTTTCGGGTTCGACCTCAGGCCCGCCTATGCTCAGCTCAAAGAACTAAAGATCGCGCGCGCTCAGGAGACGCGTTCCACATGCCCCTATTGCGCGGTCGGATGCGGCGTCCTGATTTACACGATCGGCGACCGGGCGAAGAACGTCACGCCGCAAGTGATCCACGTCGAAGGCGACCCAGATCATCCCACCAACCGTGGAACACTGTGCCCGAAAGGCTCTTCGCTCGAGCAGGATATGCTCAATCCGCGGCGGCTCACGAAGCCGCAAGTCCGGCGCCCGGGCGCGACCGAGTGGCAGGATATTTCCTGGGACGACGCCCTCGATGAGATTGCGCAATGGACCAAGAAGACCCGCGACGCCAGCTTTGTCGAGAAGGATTCGAACGGCCGCACCGTGAACCGGTGCGAAGGCATCTCGTTCATCGGCGGCTGCACCGACACAAATGAGTTCAATTACCTGGTTGTAAAGACGATGAGGAGTCTGGGCTTGGTTTATTTAGAAAACCAAGCCCGTGTTTGACACGGCCCCACGGTCTCAAGTTTGGGACCAACGTTTGGACGCGGGGCGATGACCAACGGCTGGATCGACATCAAGAACACCGACATGATGTTGATCATGGGCGGAAATCCCGCCGAGAACCATCCCTGCGGATTCAAGTGGGCGATGGAGGCCAAGCGCAACCGCAACGCCAAGCTGATTTCCGTAGACCCGCGATTCACTCGCACGTCCGCAACCGCAGACCTTTTCCTGCAAATTCGCGCCGGCGCAGACATCGCATTCCTCGGCGGCTTGATCCGCTACGCCATCGAGAACAATCGGATCGCCAGGGAATATCTCGTCAACTACACGAACGCCGCGTTCATTGTGAAAGAGGGTTTCAAGCTTCCTGAGGATGGTTTGTACTCCGGGTTTAACGCTGCATCGAGCGCGTACGATAAGACCACATGGAATTACGAAGAAGGCGGGGCTGTCGGCGGCCAGTCGGGCACGGCCGCGGCCGCGGCGTCGGGTCACGCACCCGAACCGGTGCCAGGTAAGCCAGGAGGGCCAGCGCCGCCTCCGGCTCTGCCGCCCAACGTGGCCTACGACCTCACGCTCCAGCACCCGCGCTGTGTTTTCCAACTGATGAAGCAGCAGTATTCCCGGTATACGCCCGAGGTTGTTGAGCGGATCACCGGCATCCCCAAAGAGCAATATCTGAAGGCCGTCGATCTGTTTACGTCAGTCCGCAAGGACGGCGACATGAAGAAAGTCGCGACGATCATCTATGCGGTCGGCTGGACGCAGCATACCTTCGGAACGCAGATCATTCGCACGGCGGCGATGATCCAACTTCTTTTGGGCAATGTCGGAAGGGCTGGCGGAGGCGTAAACGCGCTGCGCGGCCATTCGAATATTCAGGGCGCCACGGACATGGCCGGTCTCTACGACTCTCTTCCTGGCTATTTGAAAGTCCCGGTTCCCGACGATGCAGACTTGGCTGTTTATTTGAAGCGCACCACTCCGACACCCTCGAAGCCGTCGCCGTGGGATTCGATGAACTACTATGCGAACACTCCGAAATTCATGGTGTCGTTGCTCAAGTCGTTCTATGGCGACGCGGCGACAAAGGAGAACGGATTTGCGTTCGATTATCTGCCCAAGGCCGGGCAGGATTGTTCCTGGACTCACATTTGGGACGATATGTACAACGGCAAGATCAAGGGCATGATGGCCTTCGGAATGAACGGAGTGATGATCGGCCCGGACACGAACAAAAATATCAACGCGCTGAAGAAAGCCGACTGGCTCGTGGTGGGCGAAATTTATCAGGATGAGACCAGCGAGTTCTGGCGAGCGCCTGGAATCACAACCGAAGAGCAGAAAAACATCAACACCACCGTTTACCGCCTGCCCTGCGCGGGCTTTGCCGAAAAAGACGGCAGCATGACCAACTCGGCCCGCTGGGTCACCTGGAAATATGCCGCAGTGCCGCCTCCGGGACAAGCGCGCCTCGATCAGGACATCATCGCGGAGATTTTCCTGCGCGTTCGCGATCTCTACAGGAAAAACGGCGGGAAATTTCCCGACCCGATTCTGAATCTGAGCTGGGCGTACGCGGATGCGGACCATCCGCCGCTTTCGCAAGTGGCCATGGAGCTTAACGGAAGAGCTCTCGCCGACCTGAAAGATGATGCAACGGGCCAGGTGATCAAAGCCGGCCAGCAGCTCCCCGGATTTGCATGGCTCAAAGATGACGGCACTACGACGTGCGGCAACTGGATTTATTCCGGTATGTGGACCGAAGCCGGCGCGCAG
>Ga0181530_10007512_pt1 | contig 10356 bp, 11 predicted proteins | sample PEATcosm2014_Bin_42_FD_119769 | JGI IMG/M metagenome (GOLD analysis project Ga0181530, IMG submission 119769) | Peatland microbial communities from MTU Mesocosm Facility, Houghton, MI, USA - PEATcosm2014_Bin10_60_metaG | ecosystem: Environmental > Terrestrial > Soil > Wetlands > Peat | place... | reverse complement strand
TAACGAGCAGGGCCGGCCACTCCGGCCGCCAAATCCTGGGCGCGCCGCAGGTCCTGCTCGGTGTCGCAGTCCAGCCACGGCGGTGGCTCCCCCGGGCCGGGCGACAGGCTGACGCTGACCGGCCGCAGCGGGGCCAGCAGCCCGTGCAGCGACGACCCCTGGTAGCCGGCGGCGGCCCGGCGCAGCGCTCCGGTCCGCCAGCATCCGGCCAGCCACTGCGCCCGTCCCCCGTCGTCGGTCAGCACGGCCCCGTCTCGGCCGGCCGCGGCCGCGAGAAGCCTCCGCAGGTGCGCCGCGCGCAGGAACGGGAGATCGGCCGCCAGGACCGCCACCCACGGCTCTCCCCCCGCCCCCTGCCCCCCGGGCCCGTCCGGTTCGGCCTGCCCGCGGCGCAGTGCTTGTTCCGCAAGCGCGCGGCGCGGGGCCAGTTCCGCAAGCCCGCGGCGCAGGGCCGGCACCGGCCCGGACCCGGGCGGTTCCTCGCGCACGAAACGGACCGCCGCGGCACCGCCGTCATCCGCGATATCGGGCCGATCCGGGCCCACGACCACAACCCGCCCGGCTCCGGCCTCCGTGCCCGCGGCGACGACCGCGGCCAGCAGTGTCCGCCCGCCGACCACCAGGCCCGGTTTGTCGGCGCCACCGAGCCGCGTGGCCCGGCCGCCCGCGAGAATGATTATCCCGAACGGACCTGTGGCGGGTCTGGTTCCCTGCCGCTCCGCTCCCCCGGGCCCACGAGGCGGAATCACCCGCCGATCGCCGACATGGGCCGGTCGGGCTGCAGGAACGCGGGCTCGTTGATCCCGTGGCCGGGCCGCTTGGCCGCCACGGCGCGGCACCAGAGCTCGGCCAGTTCCTCGTCGCTGGCCCCGGCGCGCAGCGGCTCGCGCAGGTCGCTCTCTTCCCGCGCGAACAGGCAGTTGCGGACCTGGCCGTCGGCGGTGAGCCGGACCCGGTCGCAGGCCCCGCAGAACGGCCGGGTCACCGAGCCGATCACGCCGACCCGGGCCGGGCCGCCGTCGACCAGGAACGTCTCCGCGGGGGCGGATCCGCGCTCGCCCGGGTCGTCCGGCTTGAGCACGAACTCCTCGCTGAGCGCGGCGAGGATCTCCTCGGCGGTGACCATGTTGGCCCGCCGCCAGCCGTGCTGCGCGTCCAGCGGCATCTGCTCGATGAACCGCAGCTCGTACCCGCGGGCCAGGCAGAACCGCAGCAGGTCGCGGGCCTCACCGTCGTTGACCCCGCGCATCAGGACGCTGTTGACCTTGACCGGGACCAGCCCGGCGGCCGCCGCGGCGGCCATGCCGTCCAGTACCTCGGGCAGGCGGTCCCGGCGAGCCAGTTCCTGGAAGGCCCCGGGGCGGAGCGTGTCGAGCGAGACGTTGATCCGGTCCAGGCCGGCGTCGCGGAGGGCCTGCGCCGTCCGCGCCAGGCCGATGCCGTTGGTGGTGATGGACATTTCCGGGCGCGGCCGCAACCCGGCGGTGCGGGCCACGATGCCGGCCAGGCCCCGGCGCAGCAGCGGTTCCCCGCCGGTGAAGCGGATCTCGCGGATGCCGAGCCGCTCGACGCCGATCCGGATCAGCCGCACGACCTCGTCGTCGGTGAGCAGTTCGGGTTTGGGCAGCCAGTCGAGGCCTTCGGCGGGCATGCAGTACGCGCACCTCAGGTTGCACCGGTCGGTCAGCGACACGCGCAAATCGGTCGCGACCCGGCCATACGAGTCTGCCAGCATCAATTGAGCGTACGTCTCCCCTCATCAGCGGGTGACACGCCTACCCCCGGACGAGCGCAGAAAACAGCCCGTGGCTCGTCCCATTCATCCGCCGGACCCGGCGGATGCCGCGGATCGGGAGCACCTAATGTTCTGCGCCGGTCCCGCTGCGTGTGCCGTTGAGGGTGAAGAAGAAGGTGGCGCCACGGCCGACGGCGGCGTCAGCCCAGATCCGTCCGCCGTGCCTGCGTATGACGCGTTGCACGGTGGCCAGGCCGATGCCGGTGCCGGGGAAGTCGTCCTGGGAGTGCAGCCGTTCGAATGGGCGGAAAATCTGGTCGGCGTACGCCATGTCGAACCCGGCACCGTTGTCGCGAACGTAGTACACGACCTCGTCGCCCTGCGTCTCGCTCGCGAAGTCGATCCTCGGGGCCGTCTGGTTGCCGGTGAACTTAAAGGCATTACTCAGCAGGTTGGCGAGAGCGATCCGGGTGAAATCAGGATCGACATCAGCAACGAGACTCTCGGCGATGCGGACATCGAGGTTGCGATCGGGCTGCTGTTCGCGCAGTTCGGCAACGATCTGCCCGGCCAGGGCACCGAGATCCGTCGGGCCGGGGCTCAATTCACCGTGGGAGATCCGGGCCAGGTGGAGCATGTCGTCGATCAACCGCCCCATGCGGATGGCGTTGGCCCGGATCCGTTCGATGGCGAATCGGCCGGCGTCGTCCAGTAGCGGCGCGTAGTCCTCGAGGACCGTCTGGCTGAACCCGTCGATCGCCCGCAGGGGGGCCCGCAGGTCGTGGGACACCGAGTAGGCGAACGATTCGAGATCCTTGTTCGCCTCCTCGAGCTGGCGTGTGCGCTCCCGGATGCGCAGTTCGAGGTCCGCGTTCAGCGTCTGGAGGGCCCGGTTCGCCTCATCGAGCTGGCGTGTGCGCTCCCGGATGCGCAGTTCGAGGTCCGCGTTCAGCGTCTGGAGGGCCCCGTTCGCCTCCATGAATCCGCGATGGGCCATCTCGAGCGGCGCGAGGCACTCGACCAGGAAGGGAATCGAACGTGCCGAGATGGCGTCGGCGGGGCTGCCGTCGAGGATGGACTCGACGGCTCCGGCGTGGGCGCCGATGATGTCGATGACCCCGGCGCCGCTATCCATGGCGGCGCGGCCGATCTCGTAGGCGGCCGCGAGTGCGGACTCGTCGGGCTCTTCGAGATAGGCGCGGAGGTTGGCCGCGTAGTCGAGGTCAGCCGGCCGCCCGGAACTCATCGCCGGTCGCCCTCGTAACGGGCGGCTACGACAAGCGCGTCGTCATAGCCGCGGCCATGCTGTTCGAGGATGCGCGAGGCGATGGTCTGCGGGGCCAGGATCGGGTCCACGGAACTGGCAAAGCCGCTTCGGATCCCATCGGTCGCCATCAACAGCACGTCACCGGCATCCAGGTGAGTCCCGCCCGGATAGAGAGACGGCATGCGGTATCCGACGACGCCGCCACGGGTCACTATTGTCTCGTGACGGTATGGCGCGGCCGAGCGCACGACAATCGCCTCGACGTTCCCAACGCCCATCCATTCCATCTGGCCGTCGCCGGCGATCGACGCGATCGTCATCACCACGCCCCGGGTGTGCCGCAACGCCCCGTCGCAGTGCTCGAACAATGACCGGAGTGGCGCGTCGGGAATCTCGGCGATGGCGGCGATGGCAGCGGTCGCGGCCCGGTGGGCCTCGGGTCCGTGCCCGAGGCCGTCCATCACGGCGATGAGGGTCCGCAGTGCCCCATGGACAACGAGATGCCCGTCGCCCGAGCTGGTCTCGCCGGGGATGGGGGTACCGGTCGCGGCCCACTCGACCCAGCCGGTGGCGCCGGCGGTGAGGGTCATGCCCGCCGCACCCACATGGTCGTCGTGACCACCGTTCCGCTGCCGACCGTGGAGACCAGGTCGAAGTCGTCCATCAGCCGTTTGGTTCCCGGCAGGCCCAGCCCGAGCCCGTGGCCGGTCGAGAATCCGTCGGTCATCGCCAGGGCCAGATCCGCGATGCCCGGCCCCTCGTCGGTCGCGACGACGGTGACGCCGCGGGTGCCGTTCCTGGCATCCGATCGCAACAGGATCTCACCGTGGCCCGCGTACTTCAGAATGTTACGCGCCAGCTCCGAGATGGCGGTCGCGATCAGTGTCTGGCGGACGGCGTCGAAACCGAGAGCAACCGCGAGTTCGCGCGCGTTCTGCCGAGCCGTCAGGATGTCCAGTTCACCATCGATGGGGACTCGTATGTCACTGTCCACGGCCCGCACTCCCGTGCGGCCTCGCCTGGAGGTAGGCAAGCCCCTCGTCGAGGTCGAGCGCGGTGCGGACATCAGGCATGGTCAGGCCCAATTGCACCATGGCCATCGCCACATTGGGCTGGATCCCGGCGATGACGGTCTCCACGCCGCGAAGCCGCAGCATGGCGGCCAGGCTCTGCAATGTCCGCGTCGAAAACGAATCCATCACGTCCAGGGCGGTCACGTCCACGACGACCCCACGGCAGCGCCGCCGCTCTGCCTCGTCGAGCAGGCCATTCTGCAGACCGATAAGGTCCGCGTCGGTCAGCGCGGACTGAACGGACGCGATGAGGTACGGCGCTTGCGCGAGGATCGGGACCGGCACAGCCGCGTCACGCCACGGGCGCCGGCACCGCCGGGGCCGCGACCGGGTCCCCGGCGATCACCCGGTAGTCGAGGAGCCGGTCGGCGGCTTCGATACCGCCCTGCAGGTCCCCGACCGTCTGGATCCGGGAAAGGTCGACCCCAATGGTGACGATGGTCTGGGCCGTGGCCGGTGACACGCCGGTCAAGATGACGGTCGTGCCCAGCAGCCGCGCGGCGTCAACCGTCTGGATCAGGTGATTCGCGACCTTCGAGTCGACCGCGGCGACGCCGGTGATGTCCATGACCACGACCCGGGCACGGAGCTCCCGGATGGCATTGAGCAGCTGCTCGGTGAGCTGCCGCGCCCGGTCGGAATCGATCAGGCCGATGATCGGCAGGATCAGCAGCCGGTCACGAACCTGCAGCACCGGAGTCGAAAGCTCACGGATCGCCTCCTGCTGCTGGCGCAACACCCGTTCCCGCTCCGTAATGAACGCCATCGCCACGATCACCAGGATCCTGTTGACGACAGGCTCAAAAACCCCGAGGACGTCATTGTGCCGATCGGGCTCCTTCAGGAAGCGCCGGAACAGACTGCGCCCGTATACATCGCGCAGCGTCAGCATCCCGCCCAGGAACCGCTCGACGCTCATCACACCGACCGCGGCCTGCCGTGCCATCCGCTCCGCAAACTCCTCCGCCCCCCCGTAACTCCCCGAATCAAGGCAATCGAGACAGGCGTCGTAGATCTTCACCGACTCCAGTTCCTGTTCCGCCGGTGTCAGTGAATCCAGCCACAGTTTGTCGCTGGCCGCCATCGCCTGCACCCATTCCCCGCGCAACTTCTCACGGTCCTGGCGCAGGTACGCGACCAGGTCGTCTTTCAGCGTCCCGGGAGATGTCGCCGTGGAACTGCCGTTCCGGCTGACACCGCCTTTGGCTTTTGCGGTAGCTGTCACCGACGCTGTCCTCTCCGTCCGCGACCTCTTGCCGGCCCGCCGACCATTTGTCACTAATTGTTAACTATTAGTAACCAAGAGTATCACTAACCTTCGGCCGCCAGGAAGCTTGCCTTTCGCCGGTCGGCACAGTTCCTGGGTGACCTCGGCGTCGAGGGTGAAGTAGAAGAGGCCGGACCTCTGCCCCCGCGTTCCGGTCTGCCCGAAGGGACAAAAGCGCCAACCGCCCGGCAAACCCGGCAAGAACGGCCGAATGGCCAGGGCGAACGTACCGGCAAGACGAGCCCTTGTGCTCTCTCCGTGATACCCGAAATGACGCAGAGTGATTGAAGGACGACAGATAGGCAACCGGGGGAGAAGTAATGACCGGGACATCGAACAACGAGACGCCTGGCCCGGGCGGCGACTGGGGCTCACGCCCGCCGCAGGCCGACGCCATCCAGCCCGACAATGACCCCCAGCGCGTCGCCGTGCTACCGGGAGACGGACATCGCCGCCCCCGGAGCGGCCGCCGCCTGCGCTCCTCGCACGTCCGGCCCGACGCTCCCGACCTGGGCGCGCTGGCCAAGGAAGCCGTGATCGGCTTCCTGCAGGACGCATCGATCGCCACCGCCGAACGGGAAGCCGTGCGGGCGGAAACTGCCGTGGCGGGCACGGGGACCGCTGCCATGGCGGGAACCGGCGTGACGAACGACCCGGGCGAGGCCGACGGGATCCGCGCGGCGGCGGACGAGCCGCTGCCCGGGACCGCGGCCGCCGGCGCCCGCCGCGTCGACGCCGAATCGGAGGCCTGGCGGGCGGCGTCAGTCAGCCTGGCCACGCTGGGCCGGATTGAGGCGGCCGCCGCGAGTATCGAGGCGGACATCCGGGCCGCTCTCCGGGCGCAAGCTGAGCTCCAGGCCGGCGCCGGGGCTGCCGCCGAGGCCGCCGTGAGCGCGGCCGCGTCGGCCTGGCAGGCCGCGGGAACAGCCGTGGAGGCGGAGGGCAGGGTAAAGATCGCCCTGCGCCGGGTCGAGCATATTGTAACGATCACCGTCGTCCTCCTCATTATCGCAACGATTCTCGTGGTGGTGGGCGCCACTCCCCTCGGCTGAGACAGCATGGCCGGCCCCGCGGACCGTCAAACCGGCCAGATTAGGGGCAGGCCCGGAATCAAACGGACAATGAGGAATTCTGGCCGCCATTAGCGGGAAATGCCCGCTATTAGCGGGAGGTGACGGTTAGTGGAATACCGGTCCACCTATGCCGCCGCCGCTCCCCTATCACCGCGGTTGCTGATTTAGCGAACGCGCGACGACGTGTATCCTGACAATGGATAGCGCTGAGGAGCGCAATTATCTTACCGCGCCGAACACGGAAGCTGCCCCAGTCCCTTGATTCTGCGTCCGGCCGATGGAGGGATCGTCATGGCCCAGCCGCCTCTTGAGGACATGGCGGTCAGCGGCGATTGGGCGTCGGGCCGGCTGTTCGCGGCGATGGTCAACTCGTCCAATGACGCCATTGTTGGCGAGACTCTCGACGGCGTGATCGCGAGCTGGAACCCGGCGGCGGAGGGGATGTACGGGTACGCCGCGGCGGAGATCGTCGGCCGACCCGCGACCGTGCTGTACTCTCCCGGCGAAGAAGACCTGGGTCAGGAGACCCTGGCCAAGATCGGCCGGGGCGAGCACGTCCCGCATTACGAGACTCTCCGGCGGCGCAAGGACGGCACCGACTTCCCCGCGTCGGTGACGGTCTCGCCCATCCACGACGAGGCCGGCCGGCTGATCGGCGCGTCGTCAATCGCCCGGGACGTGACCGAACAAATGCATGCGCGCGCCGCGGCCGAGGTTCTCCACCGGACGGACGACCTCAAGGCGGCCAACGGGAGCCTGGAGAGTTTCACGTACTCGGTCTCCCACGACTTGCGCGCCCCTCTCCGGGCGATGAGAGGTTTCAGCGCCGCCCTCCTGGAAGATTACGGCGGCGTTCTCGGCGAGGATGGCCGGAGCTACGCGGAGCGAATCGTCGCCGCCAGCGAACATATGGCGGCGCTCATCGACAATCTGCTGCGTCTTTCGCGCCTCTCCCGGGCAGAGATGCACCTCGGCTCGGTCGATCTCGGCGCCGAGGCCGCCCAGATCGCCGCGGAACTCCAGCGTGACGATCCGGGACGGCAGGCCCGCTTCGCTGTCCAGCGTCCCGTCCAGGTCCGGGCGGACCGTGCCCTCATTCGCCTCGTGATGCTTAATTTGCTGGGCAACGCGTGGAAGTTCACGTCCGGCCGCGACGATGCGCTCATCGAGTTCGGCACGGCGCCGGCCAGCGACGCCCCCATCTGCTGCTACGTGCGCGATAACGGCGCCGGCTTTGATCCCGCCTGCACGCACAAGCTGTTCGGCCCGTTCCAGCGGCTGCACCCGGCCAGCGAGTTCCCCGGCACCGGCATCGGCCTGGCCATCGTGCGGCTGATCGTGGAACGCCACGGGGGGCGGGTGTGGGCCGAGGGCGCCGTCGGCGACGGGGCGACCTTCTACTTCACGCTTGCCGGGGAGGAAGTTACGTGACAACATCCAGGCCCATCCTCCTGGTCGAGGACAACCCTGACGACGTGATGCTCACGCTCCGGGCCCTGAAGAAAAACCACATCCTCAACCAGATCTGTGTGGCCAGCGACGGCACCGAGGCCCTCAAATCTCTCTTTGACGGCGACGGCACCGACCTGGCGGCGCCCGGCCTCATTTTGCTCGACCTGAAGCTCCCCAAGGTCGACGGGCTGGAAGTGCTGCGCAGGATAAGGGCCGACGACCGGACCAAGCTCATCCCGGTTGTCGTTCTTACCAGTTCCAAGCTGGAAGAAGACATTCTCTCCAGCTACCGTAGCGGCGCCAACGCCTACGTACGAAAACCGGTGAACTTCGCCGAATTCGCCGAGGCGATTAAAACAATCGGCATGTTCTGGCTCCTGCTGAACGAGGCCGTAACAGAGTGAGGAGTGAGTTCCGTGAGCAGTGAGCGCGAGGGCAGCGAGCCGGAGACGACCGGCGGTCCCGCCCAGGCGACCACCGCACCCCGGGAAAGGGCGGACGCGGCGAGACCGGCGGTGCGCATCCTCATCCTGGAGGACAACCCCTGGGACGCTGAACTCGCGCAGCGCCTCCTGACCGGTGCGGGCCTCGACTTCACCGCCGTCATCGTCGACACCAGGACGTCCTTCGTCGAACAACTAGCGGCCTTCGGGCCACACATCATCCTGGCCGATTTCGCGCTGCCCGGCTTCTCCGGCGAGATGGCCCTCAGGATCGCTCAGGAACAATGCCCGCACACACCGTTCATCATCTGGTCCGGGGTGCTCGGGGACGAAGCAGCCGTCGGCCTCATCAAGCAAGGAGCCACGGACTACATCCTGAAGGACCGGCCGGCGCGCCTGGCCTCGGCCATCCAGCGGGCCCTCGCCGAAGCCGAGCAGCGGGCGTATCTGGCCCAGCTGGAAGATCAGCTCTTCGCTGCGCAGCGCCTGGCCAGCCTCGGCCAGCTAGCCGCCGCCGAAGAGGCCGTGAGCCGCACCCGCCACATGCTCGCCGCCGCCCGCCGGCAGGCGACAGCCGCCGGTCCTCCGCCGTGAGCATGTCCCGGGGACCACGCCGCCGGGCAGCCGCGCGCCCGGCCCGTGACCGCGGCGCCGCCGGACGCACGCCACTTCATGCTGTGTCTGGGTCTTCCGTATCGAGGGTGAAGTAGAAGGTGGCGCCGTGGCCGACGGCACCGTCGGCCCAGGTGCGGCCGCCGTGCCGTTCGATGATCCGCGCCACGCTGGCCAGGCCGATGCCGGTGCCGGGGAACTCGGCGGCGTCGTGCAGCCGCTCGAACGGCTGGAACAGCTTGCCGGCATAAGCGGGGTCGAAGCCGGCCCCGTTGTCGCGCACGTAGCAGCAGACCATGCCGTCCTGGCCGGCCATGCGGGCGAACTCGATGACGGCGCCGTCGCGGTGGGCGGTGAACTTCCAGGCGTTTTCGAGCAGGTTCTGCAGCACGGCGCGGATGAGACTGCGGTCCGCGATCACCCGGATGCCGCCCTGGATGATGAAACGCACCGCGCGGCCGGGGTCACGGGACTCAAGCTCGCCGGCGACGGCCGCCGCCTCGGCGCTCAGATCGACCGGCTCCCGCTTCATGCCGGCCCGGGAAACCCGCGACAGCAGCAGCAGGTCATCGATCAGCGCGGCCATCCGCTCGCTCGCCGCCTTGATACTGCCGGCGTAGCCGCGGCCGGTCTCGTCCAGCCGGTCACCATAGTCCTCCACCAGGGCCTCACTGAAACCACTCAGCGCCCGCAGCGGAGTGCGCAGGTCATGGGAGACCGAATAGGTGAACGCCTCCAAGTTCCTGTTCGCCCGCTCCAGCTCAGCCGTGCGCAGCGCGACCCGGACCTCGAGTTCGGCGTTCAGCGTCCGCACCTCCGCCTCGGCGTCGCTGAGGTCGGAAAGGATGTTGACGCTCGCCTTGAAGGCCGCCTCGGCGGCGAGACGATCGGCGGCCGAGTCGTCAAGGATGTTCAGCACCGCGCTCTGCGTATCCTTGAGCCGCCTCTCCCCCCCGACGAAATCCTCGAGGATGTTCACCAGCGCGCTCTGCGCGTCCTTCAGGTCCTGCTCGCGGGTATCTGCGCCAGGAGGCATCGCATCCTGCTGCTCAGCCGGGACCGCCGGCACCGGAGCGGCCCGTCTCGCCGTCACGTATTCCCGGACGACGCGCGCAGGTCTTCGATCTCTTTCTTGAGCTCGATCATGCGCAGCTCCCGCCCGACCGTGAGCTTCTGGAAACGTTCGAGCTCGGCGATCCTATCGAGTTCGCGCCCTCGCTGTTTCGCCAATTCACGCTCGGCCCGTTTCTGCGCGCTGACGTCGCGGGCGGCGGCGAACACACCCCGCACGGTCCCGGCCGCGTCCTTGTAGACCGAGGCGTTGTACAGCACATCGGTCAGCGCACCGCCGGTGTGGCGGATGGTCAGCGGGTAGTCGGTGACGAAACCCTGCGCGAAGACCTGCCGGTACACCGCACGCGCCGCATCGGGCTC
>Ga0181530_10007507_pt1 | contig 10359 bp, 8 predicted proteins | sample PEATcosm2014_Bin_42_FD_119769 | JGI IMG/M metagenome (GOLD analysis project Ga0181530, IMG submission 119769) | Peatland microbial communities from MTU Mesocosm Facility, Houghton, MI, USA - PEATcosm2014_Bin10_60_metaG | ecosystem: Environmental > Terrestrial > Soil > Wetlands > Peat | place... | reverse complement strand
GGACCAGAAGACACTGGAAGAGTTGAAGCGCGCGGGCCCGCCAAAGATCCCCTCGGCGCCAGCGGAGATGACCCCGCAGCAGCCAGCACAGCAATCGCCGCAGCAGCAAAATCCGGCACAGAGCCAGCAGATGGCGCAGCTCCAGCCGGGCATCCAGCAGGACAACCCTAAGCTCGCAGCCCCGCAGCAGGGTACGCCGAAATTTCCCGGCAATCTGGCAGGGATGATGTCTCCGGGCTCGTCGATTGAGCAAGCGGCGCGCGCGGTGGCGGAGCATCGTGGTGGTGGCACCTACGGCGGTGGTGGTGGTGACTACGGCGCCGGACCCGGCGGAACTGCCGCGCGGGTGCAGGGCAACCTCGAAGTTCTGACCGATACCCAGGGCGTGGACTTTGGCCCCTACTTGTCGCGCGTTTTGCAAGCTGTGCGCATGAACTGGTACGCCATCATCCCCGAAGAGGCCCGGGCTCCGCTGCTGAAGAAGGGTAAAGTTTCCATCGAGTTCGTGATTTTGAAGGACGGCAAGATCGCAGGCATGACCTTACGGTCGCCTTCCGGCGATGTCGCTCTGGATCGCGCGGCCTGGGGCGGTATCACAGCTTCGAATCCTTTCGCACCTTTGCCAACCGAATTTCACGGCCCTTACCTGGCTTTGCGCTTCCACTTCTACTACAACCCAGCCAAAGGCGAAGTCGAATAGTAGCGTAATCAGACTCGCGACAGTCTTCTGCCTAAAGAGATTCTGATCAAGTGACGGCGAAGTCCCTCGGCGGCTAAAGCCCAAATGATTTTGCAGTATTTACGGACGGCCTGAAGTGAGTGCGTGAGAACCGTGCCGTCCCTACGGTGTCTGTGTCGTAGCTGTGCCGCCGCTCCGCGGCTCAATTGTTTTTCCCACTTCGCCGCGGGCTCACGCCCGCGGCTAACACAAATGTCGCCGCTCCGCGGCTGGTTCGATCCCAAATGCGATGTTGGTTCCACCGCTCGGCGCGAACCGCAGCTATGACACAGACACCTACGGGACTCGGCCTCTACCCATGCGGACTCTCGACTTAGGCCACCGCGGAAACGATCAGAAGGCGAAACGACCACCTACTAACGGAGCAAAGTTGCTGTTGTGGAAATAGGGGACGCCGGGGCCATGAGGAATAGCGATGGCCAGACCGCCGGTCACGTAGGAATACGCAAGTCCAGAAAAAGCGTCGAAACGCGGGGTGAAGTGATGGTCCGCATAGAGCGACGTCTCGTTGAGGGTGCCCGCGCAGGAAGCGCGGAAACCGGCTTCAGGCGAGCAGGCCGGCGGAATACGGAAGTCGTTCTGCCGCTGCTGATACCAGGCGAAAGTGATGTTGGTCTTGCTGTCGAAAGCGTATTTCACGCCCGTCCACCAGATCTGCACGTTCTTTTCAGAATCAAGATTGTTGTCTTCGACTCCGCTCAGTTGATAACCGCCCTGGTCCGAGGCGCCAACCCCCAACGGGTCCGACGGGTTATTCTGCCAGATGTATTCGTAGCCGGCATAGAACTTGAAGGGGTTCCACGTATATTTGACAGCGCCCATAATGGCGTTGTTGTCGGTAACGATGCCATATACGGTGTTGGTCGTCGGGATCACATTGTTCCCGGTGATGGGGTTGGTATTAATGCTGTTGGTGGTCGACTGATATGGCTGGGTCGGACTCTGCGGCCCCAGCAAGGGGTTCAATACGCTGATCGCCTGATTGTAATGTTGATAGACGATGTCGGCGGAGAACTTGCCGTAGCCTCCACCGAGGTCGAATCCAAAGGCGTTGTTATGCGCCGATTCCGGCGTACAGTTAGCCGCAGTCCAAGTTTTGGAGGCCGAGTAGCAGCCGCCAGTACCGTCGGCGAATTTATACATCGCGCCGAAATGGACAGGGCCATAGGTGAGGCGATACTTAATAGCGTCGTCCCAACGGGCGTCTTCGGTGTCGCCGCCGCCGGCCATGGTGCCGTTATACCCGATGTACGAAAAGGCATAGGCTCCTCCGGCCGGATCGTAAAGGAGCATCGCATCGGTACCGAGAGCGCGCTGCCGACCGAAGGTCAGCGTGCCGAAAAGCGTCGACGATATACCGCCATAGATTTCGTCATTGAAGGGTTGGCCCGCGCGCGAGCCGTCGATGGCGTAGGTATAGCTGACCCTGGGAAGGCCGTTGTTGGCGATCTGGGTGGCCGACGCGTTGGCCAGCAGGCCGGACTGCGGATTGATCCCAGATGAAGCGTTGAACACAACCGACCAGCCAGGCGCAAACTCTTCCTTGCCCCTGACGCCCAGACCAGTCTGCTGGAGGTTGTTGGGTGCGACGAGCCATCGACTTTGATAGCCGTTTCGGTTCACCAGAGATTCGCCTTCATAGTTATAGCCGTTCTCCGGTAAGCCGTGGCTGACCCACCCGACGCCGATGTCGTACGCACCGTACAGCGTGATGCCGTGCCAGGTCAGGGTGCAATCGGTGGTAACGAACTCGTGGCCGCTGGCGCAGGCGTCGGGGCCGCTCCGCTGCATCTTGATGTCGACCGTGGCGTCCTGGCCAACCGCCAGGCTGATTCCGCTGCGGGTTTCATCGGCGAACCCTTGCTTTGCCGCACGAATCTCGAAGCGCCCCAGAGGCAGGCCGGACGCCTGATAGTGCCCTCCGCTGTCGGTTTTGATGGTGCGCGTTGCGCCGGTATCGACGTTTTTGACTGTCACCGCGACATCGCGGAGGGCTGCGCCAGTTTGGTCCGTCACCATGCCGGAGAGGCTCGCTCCCGTTTGGGCCGACGCCGAGGATGACGAAAGCAATAAAGCAACCGCCGCGATAAACAGGTAAGCCTTGCGCATTTCGACCTCAAAGATATTTGGTATGGGTTTGGACCGCCGGTTCCAAGGGCGGCGGGACATGTGAATTTAAACGATTTATAGAGCTATGTCAAAACGATTTAATGCGCTTAGAGGCGCTGGCAGTCCCGAACAGAATTGCTGCGTCGGCGACAGCAGTTTCAGGGAAGGCGGAGGACCGAGTTCCCTCAGGGGGTTAAGCCCGACATCACGGCTGCCGCTTACGGCACGGCTAAAGCCGTGCCCCTTCAAGTCGACAGGCGAAATGCAGCAGGTGTGAAACCGCTTGAGCCTGCGGAATAATTGCGGGGAAATGTGGGAGGCGGCCGGGTTACAGCCGGACGATCATGACTTCTGTGGACTTCACCAGCGCGGCCACGGTCTGGCCGATTTTCAGCCGCAATTCCCGAACTGCATCGGCGGTGATGATGGAAGTGATCCGCTGGCCGCCAATCGAGAGGGTGACCTGGGCCAGCAGGCTATCGACCTTTATGTCAGTCACGCGGCCAACCAACTGGTTGCGCCCGCTGATGCGGCGAAAGTTACGCCGCCGTTGGGAAACGTCTCCACCCTCGCTGGCGCGATGAAGAAAGCGATCGAGTTCTTTTTCGGGGATGCGGTGATGACCGCCGGCTGTTCTTACGCTGCGAATCTTGTTCTTATAGATCCACTGCTTCAGCGTCGGATAGCTGATTCCGAGCACCTGGGCGGCATCGCGGGGGGTGAAAAGTTTTGCCATGGAGGATGACTGTTCGGGTAGAGAATAGCTGTACGTGAGGCGCGCTGGCAATTGCAATCGTGCTGATGCCTACCGGCTGGTGACCGTGAATGCCTTGATCACGATGTCGTTGGGTTGGTTGCCGACGGGAATCAGGGTTACCAACGCGCGGTCGGCGCTGAGCTTCGAGTTGTCGCGAGTCTTCACCGTGCGCACAACCGCGACGTCGCCGGAACCAGAATCCACAGCCAACAGATGCGCTTCGTCGGGAGTGAGCGCTAAGGCGTCGGGATGGTTGCCGACCTGCACGGCGCCAATGACGCGGCCTTCGTCGATGGCATACACACTCACCGTACCCGATCCAAAGTTGCTCATGTAGAGCAGGCTGTTGTCGGAGGTGACAAGGCCGTGCGCGGGATTGTTGCCGCTGAGGTAGCTGCCGCCAACCTCATTGGTAGTGGTCTCGATGATGGAAAAGTTATTGCTGTTGAAGTTGCTCACGAACAGCTCGCCGCCATCGGGCTTGAGGGCGAGCTGCACCGGCAGCTCCCCAACGTCGAGATAGGTCAGCAGGCGATCGGACTTCAGATCGATAGCGGCGACCTGATTCGATCCCGGGCAAGCCACAAAGACCTTGCTGTTGTCGGGCAGGATGGCCAGGTCCTGCGGCTGACGACAGACTTTGACGGTACTGCGCACGGCAAGTTTGTCTGTGTCGATGATGGAGATCGTATCGTCGGCGCGATTGCTGGAAACAACGACTTTGCCATCGGGCGAAACCCGCGCCAGTCCGGGCGCGCCGCCGACTCGAATGGTTGCGATGACGGCCCGCTTCGCCAGATCGATGACGGAAACATTCGCCGAACCGGCATTGGCGACATAGGCGCGCTTGCCGTCGGAGGAAACCGAAACGTAATACGGCTTGGCGTGAACGCCAATCGTGGCGACCACCTGATTACGTTCGGCATCGATGATGCTGATGTTGCTGGAATCGGCATTGGCAACGTAGATTTCGTTGCGCGTAAGACTGGCGGCGATGCCGGTGGGAGCGGCGCCGACAGCGATGGTCTTCACGTTGCGAAGCTGCAACAGATCGATAACGCTGACGGAGTTGCTCTTGCCGTTGGTGATGTAGGCGTATTCGTGATAGCCGGGAGCGACGGTGGGGCGCTGATAGCAGGCAGTCGTCAGCAGCAACGCGATGCAGGTAGCGATACTGCGACAGAGTGGGGTTCTCATCGTCAGCGCAGGGTTGATTGTAATGGATAGAACGGAGAAGGAGTGGGAGGCGTTGGTTGGGATTAGGTTGAAGCACGCAAAATCGGAATGTCGCCGCTCCGCGGCTCGTGCCGTTTTCCTTTGACCCAGGCCGCGGGCTTACGCCCACGGCTAAAACAAATGTCGCCCTCCGGGCTCCAAAGCGGGGACGCGGGAGAAATCTTAGAGACGCCCTAGCGAGCGGAAGCGGTGCCGGCGCTTGCGCCAACCGGGTTGGGACGGCGAGCCTTGGGATTCGTGACCGGCTCGGCCACGGAGCGGCCCACCACGTGGGCGATCTGGCGAATCTCGACCATCAACTGATCGAACTGCTCGGGATAGAGCGACTGCTTGCCATCGCTGAGAGCGCGATCGGGATCGGGATGGACTTCGATGATCAGTCCGTCGGCGCCCACCGCAACCGCGGCGCGTGAGAGCGGTGTGACCTTGTTGCGCTTGCCGGTGCCGTGACTGGGATCGACGATGATGGGCAGGTGGCTGAGCCGCTGCACTGCGGGCACCACGCTGAGGTCGAGCGTGTTGCGAGTGTGATCGGCGAAGGTACGGACCCCGCGCTCGCAAAGCACGACGTTGTAATTACCTTCGCTCATGATGTACTCGGCCGCCATCAGGAATTCTTCCAGCGTGGCCGACATGCCGCGCTTCAGCATCACCGGCTTGTGTGCGCGCCCAGCGCGCTTCAGCAGCGAGAAGTTTTGCATGTTGCGCGCGCCGATCTGGATCATGTCGGCATATTTTTCGACCAGTTCGAGTGATTCGTTGTCCACCGCCTCGGTAACGATCAGCAGGCCAAACTGGTCGCGAATGTCGGCCAGGATTTTCAGGCCGTCTTCTGCCAGACCCTGAAAGGCGTAGGGCGAGGTGCGGGGCTTATACGCGCCGCCGCGGAAAAAGCGGGCGCCGGCCCGGGCGACATGTCCGGCAGTAGTGAAGGCTTGCTCGCGGCTCTCGATGGCGCAAGGGCCGGCCATCACCGCTACTTCATCGCCGCCGATAGTCGCATCGGAGTTCGGAAAGCGTAAAACGGTGTCTTCTTCCTTGAGGTCGCGGCTGACAAGCTTGTAAGGCTTGCTGACGCGGATGACCTCCTGCACGCCCAGCATCTCGTCGAAGGTACCGGGGTCGAGTTCGGTCTCGTTGCCGGTGATGCCGATGGCGGTGCGCTGCGCTCCGGGCATGGAGTGAGCGCGCAGGCCCAGACTTTCGATCCTTTCGCAGACGCGCCGCACATCCTCTTCGGTAGCGTGCGCCTTCATGACAATCAGCATTGGGAGACCCCTTGTAGTGGTCTAGTGTACCGTTGGCGGCGGGGCGGGAGCAATGCTTGCAGCTGCGAGCCACGAGCCCGAAGCTGCGAGCCACGACCTACAAGGGCCTTGTTCTGCGTTCCGGTGTGAAGCAGCACTCGAATCGCGCGGGTGAGCCCGAAGCCCGCAGCTCGTGGCTCATAGCTCGCGGCTCAGCTCATCATCTCCAGCAGCTTGAGCACGGTCGCCCAATTTCTGGCGGTGGCAATGGTCGAGAGCTTGGAATCGAAGTAGGCGTTGGTCAATTTCGTGCGCCCCATGCCGTTAGGCAGGTGGAGATAGACTTCGCGGCCGGAGACATGGAAGGCGTCCGGAGCGGAACGATGCGGATCGAGAGCCTTAACGGCATCGGCGGTCGGCGTGTCGGCGAGGAAGTAAACGTGGAGCGTTTCCTGCGGCAAGCCTGCCTTTAGGAATGGATTGCTGCGCGCCGCCTGAGCGAGTTCCTCATGATTGCGCACGACAACGGGAACCGAGAATCCAAAGCGCTCTTCGATCCTCTTTGCCACAAGAGCGGGAAGACCTTTGATGGCCTTCGATGAGGCGGTGAAGACGACATTACCGCTCTGGATATAGGTGCGCACGTTGGCGCATCGCGCTTCGACAAACATCTCGGCGAGTTGCTTCATCGGGAGCACGTGTTTGCCTCCGACGTTGATGCCGCGCAGTAATGCGACGTAGGTCGTGGCTTCAAGCGGTCGTCTCATAAATCGTTGTTGGATTCTATCAGGGCACGACCTTAGAGGTTGCTGAAAAAGTCGGAACAGCAGGTCCCTCGACTCCCTCGCCCGAAGCGGGCTCGTCGCTCGGGATGACACATCTAAGTGAGTTGATACGGCGCACCCATTCGGCAAGCTCAGGGCATGGCTAAAGCTGCGCCCCTTCAAAGCGGCCCGAAGACGAGTTTTTCAGCAGCCTGTAAAGCCGGCTCGGGGAGAAAATAAACGGCTTATCGGCACGACTGAACAGGTTGCTGAAAAACTCAAAAGCAGATCCCTCGTCGGCCTAAAGGCCTCCTCGGGATGACAAATTTAAAGGACTTGTGACGGCGCACCTAAAGGTGCGCCCCTTCAAAACTCGCCGAAATCGACTTTTTCAGCGGCCTATGAAAACCGGTCCTGATACAAAGCATTTATGCGATGGCTTTTATCGGCTCCATGATGTGCCGTTGTCCCAATGGATGGTGTTGCCGTCGGAGCTGATCGTGCCGCCAATCTGACCGTCGGCCCAGTTGGTCATGATGCGACGCGGCCCGTCGAACGAGCCGGTTGCAGTCTCGCCACTTTCATTCTTCAATCGCAGCGTGCCTTTCTTCTGCCGGATGGAGCAGACCTGGGAATGATCGCCATCGCGATACCAGGTCCCATCCAGATTGGGGCGTCGTCCGCCGCTGGAGCCGCAGCGCATCCAGGACGTGCCGTTGGTCCAGTCGATGCGGAGGCCGTCAGGACTCAGCGTGCCCTTCACAAATTGCCACTGGTCAGCGCTGAACTCCGTCTGCTGGACGTTGCTGAAGTGACCGGACGAGGTGCTGCCATTTTCGTTGGTGAAGCTCAGGACTGGCCCATCGACGCTGATCGAGCAGTGCTTGGTCTTGTCTCCCTGAGCACACCAGTCGCCGGCAATGCGCGCGGCTTGACCGAAGTCCTGCTGCGCCCATGCCCGTGGAGCACGCAGTTGGAGGACGCCCAAGATGGCGACGCCCAGCAACACGGCCGAGCTGGCGGCTTTCGCATTGGTGAACGCCATCACTTCCCTTCTCCGATGCTCCACATTTGAATTTGACAGCGGCTGCTGCCGACAATCTCGCAACCGTTTGGGCCAAAGCATAGCAGAGGAATGGTCGGTTAGCTCAGCCATTGCCAGCCGCTGGCAAACCCGTCACAATCAGAGGAGACTCGAGATCAAGTCTGCCTATGGGCAGATTTTTCGGGCCGTAGTTCGGCACGGCTAAAGCCGAGCCCTGATACAGACCTTTCGCTTATACGAGGAGCCTCTGATTTACGGCAGTAGCGACCGGCGCTTCACGCGAACCACATGCCACTTCTCGATAGCACACGGGTGAAGAATTCAGTCTGGACGGCGCCCAACCAGATCACGCTGCTGCGGCTGATTTTCATTCCCTTCGTCATCATCTCGGTGCTCGACGGCCACTGGCAATGGGCGCTCGGCTTGCTGATTGCTGCCGCGTTGAGCGATGCCCTTGATGGTCTGCTGGCCCGCACGCTCCATCAGCAGACGCTGTTGGGGCAGTATCTGGATCCGCTGGCCGACAAGCTGCTGCTGAGCTCCTTGTTTCTGGTGCTCTCGTTCGTCAGGAAGATTCCCTGGAAGTTCACAGTAGTGGTTTTCAGCCGCGACCTCTGCATTGTGGCCACGGCGGTGGTGCTGTATGCGACCGTCGGCTTTCGCGACTTCCGCCCCAGCATCTTCGGCAAGCTGAATACGGCCTGCCAGATCGCGGCCGTCTTCTGCGTGGTCCTGTCGCAAGTGGTGGACGCAAGCTGGCTCAGGTTGCTGATCAGGTTCTTCCTGTATGCCACCTTCACCTTCGCCACGATTTCCGGAGTGCACTACGTTCTGCTGACGGGACAGCGTCTGCGCAAAAACTCAGTAGCCAGTAGTCAGTAGCCAGTTGTCGGTTGCCGGTTGTCGGTTGTCAGTTATAGCAACGCTCGCCTCAGGTATGCTGACAACTAACGACCGACAACTGACAACTTCTTCATGTCCTCCGATCGCCATCATCGCCTGCAAGTGGCCTTTGCATTTGCCCTGGTCTACATCTTCTGGGGCTCGACGTATTTGGCCATCGGCATTGCCGATCAGGAACGGCTTCCGCCCGCGGTCACCTGCGCGATGCGCTTCGCCATTGCGGGAGTGTTGATGCTCGCGGTCCTCGCCCTCAGCGGCCGCAGCATCCGGATCACGCTGCGTGAAGCGGCGCGCCTGGCGACCATCGGCTGCCTGCTTCTGGTGGGCGGCAATTTCGGCCTCACCTGGGCCGAGCAGTTTGTGCCAACTGGTTTCGCCGCGCTGATCATCGCGGTCACTCCCATCTGGTTTCTGCTGCTGGAGACCTTCGTCTTTCGCGGCGACCGGCTGTCGCGCCGCGGTCTGTTCGGCGTGGCGCTCGGCATTGCCGGCATCGCCGTTCTGTTCTGGCCCCGGTTCGAGCACCGCGCCACGCTCGGCATCATGCCGCTCTTGGGAGCGAGCACGTTGCTGCTGTCGTCGTTCAGTTGGTCGGTTGGTTCAGTGCTGTCGCGCAAGTGGCAAATGAGGGTCGATCCCTTCACCGCAACTGGATGGGAGATGACTTTTGCCGCCGTGGGCAACGCGATCATCGCGCTCATCACCGGCGAGCAGCATCACATCGTCATCACGCGCCGCGGAATGCTGGCCGTGCTCTATCTCGTGGTCTTCGGATCGTGGGTCGGATACACAGCTTACATCTGGCTGCTGAAGCATGTGCCGACGCCGAAGGTCGCAACTTACGCGTATGTCAATCCTCTGGTCGCGGTCGCGCTGGGATGGCTGGTGCTCAACGAGCGGCTCGATGCCTTCATGTTCGCCGGAACCGTCATCATCGTCGCCGCAGTCGCGCTGGTGACAACCGCCAAAGTGCATGACGGTGCGAGCGCCGCGCCGACGCTAACCGAGCTTGAACCCGAAGCGTGAAACAAGTTGTCATCCTGGAGCGGAGCGTCCGCACGCTGTTCCGACCCGCTTCTGTTCGCTTGCCTGTCATCCCGACCGAGGACTTCAGTCCGAGCGGAAGGACCTGCTGCTGCTCTTCGGACAACCGGCAACTGACAGCCGACAACTGACAACTGTCTTTTGACTCCCCCTCTGATTGCCCTCTGTAAGCCAATGAAAATAAACGAAAATGCCAAAATTTTCCCGCTAAATTCGTCCAACCATTGGACTTATAGGTAAAATCGTCCAAACAAACGACTTACGCGACATGCTTCTACCTGGAATCAACAACTTACAAGCATTCCCACCTAAAGTGCCAGCTCGTAAGCCATTGAAAACAATAACAATCAAGAAAATTTTCCCGCTAAAATCTTCTCCCCGTGGGACTTACAGCTAAAATCCTCCAAACAAAAGACTTCCTATAAGTCATTGCATAATCAATAACTTACAAGGTGCTGGTACCCCTACCGTAGCGGAGGGAGCTGGGGCAGCGCGATGGGCGGAACTCGATGAGT
>Ga0181530_10007506_pt1 | contig 10359 bp, 10 predicted proteins | sample PEATcosm2014_Bin_42_FD_119769 | JGI IMG/M metagenome (GOLD analysis project Ga0181530, IMG submission 119769) | Peatland microbial communities from MTU Mesocosm Facility, Houghton, MI, USA - PEATcosm2014_Bin10_60_metaG | ecosystem: Environmental > Terrestrial > Soil > Wetlands > Peat | place... | reverse complement strand
TCGGTCTCTACGGTTATGCCTAGCTTATTTTTGTATTCGCTTTTTAGAATTCCAAATCTGTAGATGTCATGGAACTTGTCCATGTGGAATATCTCCTCCCTTCCCTTACCCTCGTTTGAGAATCCGAGGGAATTCAGCAGCTTGATGGATGCCTCATTGGTTGTGAAAACCTCCGAATATACCCTGTTCAGCCCGAGCTTCACAAACCCAAATTCAACAATCATGGAAATGGCCTGCTTTGCATAATCATTTCCTTGGTAGTTTTTGCCTATCCAGTATCCCACCTCCGCTTTCTGGTTCTGCGAGTCGATGTTCGCTATGGCGCACATGCCAACAAACTCCCCATCCAAGAGCCTTACTGTCATGTGGAAGTCAAGCCCCTGCAGATACCTGCGCACCGCAAAGTCTACGAAGCTAGCTGCATCATAACTATTATACGGGTATGGCATTCCTGGTGTATTTGCCGCTATGACATAGTCATTCGCATTTTTCAGTATCGCCTCCTCGTCATCGACCCCTACGGAGCTTAGGAATACCTTTAAACCCGATGCACGTATCTTCATAGCCAAACCGCCTTATTTCATATATAAAATCAACACCTTATTTTAAATACCTGAGCTATGAAATTAAAGTAGATACAGTATCGGTGTATTAGTGGACCGCAAGAGCAATGTCATAACAACCGGCATAGCAGGCTTCGACAGCATAATAAATGGCGGCATTCCCGCAAAAAGCCAGCTGCTGCTTGCGGGCGGCCCTGGCACAGGCAAAACCTCGCTTTCGCTGCAGGTTCTCTACAATGCGGCGAATAATAAGATGCCTTGCGCATTTATCACGCTTGATGAGAGCGCCGAAAGCGTATTAAGGAACTTCAAGTCCACATTCCCATCCCTTAAGGACATAGACGTGCTAATACAAAAGAACATGCTCATAATAGACGGCCAGGACTCTGCAGCGAAGATCTCTGCCAACACCGAATCCGAGACGAATTACTCTCTTGGAAACCTTGTCTCGGATGTTGAGGCGATAATAAAAACGATCGATGCCGAATTTGCAGTTGTTGACTCGCTCTCATTCCTGAAGCTTATGGTTGGAACCGGCATATTATACAGCAAAATCGTCTGCTCCCTTGTATCAAACCTGCGGAGGCTTGGGGTCACCTCCATACTAACTACTGACATACCCTATTACAGCAGGGAGAAGATCAAGTTCCCGCAGGAGATCCTTCTATTTGATGGATTGATAGAGCTTTATCACCTGAATGGGGAGGGAAAGGAGGAGCTCGCAATGGAAGTGATAAAACTGCGCGGCCAAAACCATGACAGGAAGCTCTACAGCTATGAGATAACGGACAGCGGAATAAGATTCAAATGATTCAGGCTGATTGAATGCCAAAAACAGGGGATCGTGCGCAGGCGCCCTCTTTAAAGATAAGTAAGGCATTTGGAAGATTCAGCGAAAGCGAAAAAAGGCTGGCGCTTCTATCCATTGCAGGAGTTCTGGTTGTGATCGCAATTGCAATACTGCTGCTGCGCAGCCAATCATTCCTATACAATAAGCTTGGTAGCTGCAAGTCGATTGCATTTGGTGTGCAGAGAAACCAGTGTTTCTCATCCCTTGCAAACAGCAGCAGCAATCTATCCATCTGCAAGCTCATAAGCTCCCCTAGATCATCAAGCTACTGCATCAGCGCCATTGCGCAGCGCACCAGGAACATAACCGCATGCTCAGGCCTGGAGAGGAACAGCTCCGTATATGCAGGCTGCATCGAGAATGTGAGCTACTTGCTGGACAATCCTAGCTATTGCAGGCTGCTTGGCAATAACAGCCAGTCTGCATCAGGCTGCATCTACAGCATCGCAGAACTGAATCGCTTTTCAAGCATCAGCTACTGCAGCTATATTTCAAACGCAACCGAGGAGTCCATGTGCACAAATATGTACAACTACAATCTTGCAGAAAGGCTCGATGCCCCAAATTACTGCTCCATGCTCCCCAATGCAACCGACAACAACCTGGTATCAGAGATGATCCTTGACACATATGCAAACAAATCAAGCAATCTGGCGTATTACTCATTCTACTCGCTTAATCTCACGCCAAGCGGCCTCTGCTACTATGTGATCGCAACAAACTCGAGAAACCAGACCATATGCTCTAAAACTACCGGCGCGATATCTGATCTCTGCTACTCCAACTTCACATACCCGAACCAGAGCAGCAATCTTAACATAAGCGGCATCTGCTCCTCGGCCCCGAATTATACAGAGGGTCTCTGCGCCTATTCGATCTCAACAGCAAAGGCCTTGTCCCAAAGGAATGCCTCCATATGCAGCGGCATAAACGAGACCTATTACCAATATTCCTGCATTGTCGCGCTTGCCGCCAGATACGGAAATTCCACCTACTGCAACAGCATTGTGGGAAACGACTCCGCAAAATCCGCATGTATCCTATCTGCCGGGGCGAATCTAAGCAATGTTACCGGCTGATCTGCGCCGGAGAATGATACCATGGCAAACGAAAACGAGACCGGCATGGTATCCTCCATAAAATTCTCCAACAACCCCCTGGATAATATCTATACAGTAATCGGCGAGAGATCAAGCCAGGTCAAGAGCGCAGATCCGCTTGAGCTGCTGGATGTTGTTGAGATAAAAGATGGTAGTGCAAGATTCCTAAAAAGGGGAAGCCGGAAGGATTATCTGGGGCTGGCTGATGCGCTGGTCGCAAATGCTGATATTGTATCTAATTCTGAAAAAATAAACACCAAGGGCCATGCCTATGGTGCGATTGCTGCGAAGCTGATACCTGCAATGCGGAAATCGGCAGAAACCCTGGCAAGGTGCTTCCTCTCCGGTGCGCCCATAGTTGTGCGCTTCCACAATGATGGGGATGGGTCCTCCGGCGCAATAGCATTGTACAGGGCATTTGCCGAATTGGAGGCGAGGCTGTTCGCAAATGCCAGAAGCGTTTCGTGGCAGATGAACAAAAGCATAGCATACACCAAGGAATCATTCTATGTGGACCGCATGCTTTTCGAGTCCCATAAGAGCGTGGAAAAGCCGCTTCTGGTGATAGTCGATTTTGGCACAACCGCGGAAAGCACAGATGCGATAGAGATGGCGCAGGGCAACTGCAAAATGATATGGCTGGACCACCATGTCCTATATGAGGGCTTCCCGAAGGAAAAGATTGATTATTATACAAATGTATCGGATTTCGGGGGCGATTCCAGCTTCACCGCAGGGCTAATGGCATGCATCTTTGCGGAGGTGATCTCTGGCGTTGATGTTGAGGACCTAAAGGCAGCATCGCTTATCAGCGATTACAGCAGATACGGGGATTACAGCGATGCGGGCGCCCTGAAGAATTCCCTGATACTGGATTTTCTCACATCCTCCCCAAATGAGAGCTATGCAAAGCCAAGGCAGATGGACATGATACTGAAAGACCCTGAAAGATCCGAAAGATTTTTCAGGCATGCAAGCAGCAACCTTGACGAGGCGCTTAATGCCGGCATAAAAAATGTGAGGACCTACAGGACGGATTCCGGCATAAACATATCAATGCTGGATTTCGGGCATATCGCAAAGCTGGGCCTTGATTATCCGCTTCCTGGCAGGTACAGCTCAAAGCTGCAGGGGCATATAGAGGCGGAAAACAACGGCAGGACGATAACGCTTGTGCATTACGGCAGCTACATATCCATCAGATTGAGCAGCGACATATCTGATTCTGTTGATCTCCTGAAATTGATAGAGAAGCTAAGCGCAGCAACAGATGGCGCTATAACAGGCGGGGGCCACAAACAGGCAGCAAGCATAAAATCAGCAAAGGGAAACATAACAGAGACACTGAAGAGGCTGCTCATGGAGCTTGGCGTCAGGGATACCGGCATCTAAGCTATCGAATTTGGGCAAGATTAACTGCTTTATTGGTTAATCTCTCTGCCTCCTCATATTTTCTGATTTCCTCTTTGTGTGCTATTAGACAATCCCTGAATGCGGTCAGCTAATTTTGAGTGCATTGAGATCAATGCTCATGTCGACTTTTCGATTATCCTGCCTATGAGCACATGCTGGAATCCCGTCTGGAGGCTTGTATAGTTCACCACGACATAACCCTTGTACAGGCTTCCCGGCTGCGAGGTGTACACACTGCCGTTTGCATAGCAGCTTGCTGAAAAGGTGTAATTGCTGCCTATCGGTATGAATATCTGGTTTGCGCCCTGGAAGAGCGTCATGTTGCTTGCAAGCCCTGAGGCGTTGCACCCAATCGCGGTTACATTGATCGGGCTCTCCGTTGCCTGCTCTATATTCAGGAATACTACTCCGTTGGCATAGAAGAAATCGTTGAGGCACCCAAAATCGGCAGGGAATATGCACTGGTTTGATATAAATGAGCTCGGGCTGAAGAGGCCAAGCGCATAAAGCGCGCCGAGCGTTATTGCTATTATTATTATAGCCCAGCTATAAGTGGTGAGATACTCTACCGCACTCTGCGCCTTTCTGAAATGCATAATAATCCTACAATCAAAACAAAACTAAAACTTATTTATGTTTGCTTTATTAATTGTTTACCCTTCCAAGCAGATAATCAACCTCCTTTGCCTCAAGCCTGTATATTCTCATCAGCTCATCCCTTGCTTCTTCCTCTGTAACTGCCCTTTCGCTGATCGACCTGTTAATTATCCTTGAAAGCATCCTCATCTCGTTTCTTATTATATCCGATATGCTGCTGTGGAAGGTGCCTTTCAATTTCTCTGCAATCTCCCTCTCCTGACCTCTCGAGCCCTTGGAGCCACTTAATTCCTTTATGACCCTTGGGAATGAGTAGGCTGTCCTTGCCTCGGGATTGTGCCTTTTTGAAAGCGCTACGCCGCTTGACATCATCACGTTCATGTATCTCCAATAAGTGTAGTATTGCGATTTTTGCGCCCTAGCCGCAAATTTGGATGCAAGCGCAAGAGAATCAAACGCGCCATGCATGTCCTCGCTGTACCTGTATCTTTTGGGTATATTCTCATCAAGCCACTTTATCAGCATATCATTTGTTAGGTCTGTACCTGCAACCGCCCTCAGCGGCGCAGAAAGGGTATTAGTTGTAAAGATCCTGTCCAGTAAATAGAATATGTCAATCCTCCTGTCCCTGAGCCCGATTACCTCTATTGTCTCCTCATCATTTTCCGCGCCTATGAGTACAGACATGTCATTTATGGCGCTCCTCGCATCGCCATTCGACCTGTTGGCTATCATCTCAATGGCCGTTCTGCCTGTTTTTATGGAAAATCTTTCCGATACATTGGTAAGTATTTTTTGCAGGGTATCCGGCGATAGTTTCTTGAACTCTATCGCATCAACCTTTCCCCTAAGGAAGGATATGCTCTGGTCCCACATGTCATTAGCTATGAAAATGATTGGGCTTTTTGACCTGTTGATCAATGATGCTATTGCAGAGCTCCCCCCTCTGTCAAAGCTTCCTGCCATCTCATCTATCTCATCAAGCAGTATCAGATTCCTCTTCCCGAAGATTGATTTTGAGGTTGCTGCAGATATAAGCCTTCTCTCTATAGATTCCCTGTCCCTGTAATCGCTAGCATTCAGCTCCACAACATTCCAGCTGTTCTCCTTTGCGAGCAGGCTTGCAGATATGCTCTTGCCTGTGCCGGTGGGCCCGTAGATCAGCAGCGGGGTTTGCAATTTGCCCTTGTTTGTCTCTCTTGCAAAATTCCTCAGCCTCATTATCTGGTGCTCATTCCCCAGCACCTGGTCAAGGGATTCAACATCGTAGAGGTTATAAGCATTCATCAAAAAACCGCAATTGAGCATTTAGGTATAATTTGGCAGCAATCTAATTTATCACTTGCTGTCAAATGGGTATAATAAGCTATTTAAAACAATCAGGGTAATATTAATATATAAGCTGAACGACCCTGGCCACCAAAATCGGTGTTTTGTTAATGAAAGGCAGAACCAAAAAAGTAATAGAAACCGTGCCATCCCACCTAGCGCTTATTCCCGACGGAAACAGACGCTGGTCTAGTTCCCACAAGCTGCAGATATTCAACGGATACCAGAAGGGCATAAAGAAATTCATCGATTTCAGCATATGGGCAAAGGGCTTTGGCGTCAAGACGCTGACAGTCTGGGCCCTTTCAACCGAGAACATAAAAAACAGGAGCAAGACCGAGATAGAGGTTCTGTACAGGCTCTATGTGAATGCTGCAAACGATCCGGAAATATTCAAAACGCTAAAGAGCAATAATGCAAGGATAAAAGTCATAGGCAATCTGCAGATGCTGCCCAAAAGGGTAAAGACTGCTCTCCAGTCCCTTGAAAGAAAGACGAGCAGCTTCAAGGATTTCACAATAAATCTTCTGATAGGGTATGGCGGGAGGGATGACATGACCCATGCCTTCAAAAAGATATACAACTATGCCCTTACCAGAAGGCCTTTAACCGAAAGCGTAATAACCCAGAACATGCGCACTGCATCGCTGCCGGATGTTGATTTCATAATCAGGACCTCTGGAGAGATGAGGCTTTCCGGATTTCTGCCATGGCAATCCGACTATTCCGAACTCTATTTTGCAGAGAAGTACTGGCCTGATTTTGGCAAGAAGGATCTTGAGGAGGCATTGGAGGTCTTTTCCCAAAGGAGGAGAAGATTTGGAAAGTAACGCAGTGTTTTCATGGTTTCAAAGGGCTCTGATAAGTTCCTATCCGACCTGAACCCCTTCTCAAAAGGGCTGCCCGGCACCCCTGCCCTTTTCCTCATACTTCTCGCAATAAGCGTAATAATGGGGATAGCCGCAGTCGCATTAGTAAACCACAACCCAATAAATGCAAATCTTGCCTATATGGTGGTAAACGGCTCGCTGACCGGCATAATAGCGATAATGCTGCCAACGCTGCTCACCATAATAGTTGTAAAGGCATTCAAGAGATACGTTGATACAAAGTACATATTCTTCATTTCGATCATAGGCACAATCTCCTATTCTATGTTCCTGCTGCTCGCCAGCCTTGTATTTGTATTCACAAACGCATACCCAATCGCACTGGCAATAATACTTGTTGGAGACGCGAGCACATTCGGCTGGTGGTTCTTTGCTAACAAGGTAGTTCTTGGCCAGAAGAAGAAGGCGATACTGCTCGCGCTGGTGCAGCCCACGCTGAACATACTACTTTACCTTCCGGCAAGCAGGTCTTTGCTATCATTCAGCACCCCGTTCAATATACTGCTGATAAAGCTTTATGCCGGGATATTCATCTTTCTGCTGGTGAGCTATGCCATAATCTACATTGTTGACAGGCCGTACAAGAAGAGCTACGGCTTCCACAGCTTTGAGGCAGTATCGCAGATGCTGCAGAACTGGCTTTTTGACGCAAACATATCAACGCCATTCGGCCTGAATTTCGGCACGCCTACAGAAATACAGACTGATACAATCCTGTTCAAGAATGACAAGGGCGCCATAAAGGGCATATTCTTTATACCGGACATACACTACGGTCCGTCAGGAACACTGGGCGGCAGCGATTTTCCATTCCTGCTTGAGCGGCATGCGACATCAAAGTACAAAACCCCCGCCTTCATAATGCACTGCACTGTTGACATGGACCACAACCCGATATCAAGCTCACAATTCAATGCGGTAAGGGAGGCCCTTGACAACGGCGTAAAGAATGAAGGATCATGACAAGGAAAAAGCCATTCAGCTATATGGAGAGCAGCTGCAATACTGCAAAGATAATAAACCTGAAATTCGGCGACCTCTCGCTCATAACCCTTACAAGGGCGCCGAAGGTTACCGAGGATGTCTCACTCGAAAGCTCGCTCCTGTTCAAGGAGCTGCTCCAGACCAAGCTCGGAACCTCAATACTGATAGATGCGCACAATTCAAGGTATGAAACTGCGCCGAAGGGGGAGCTTGACGGAGTAAAGTTCAATTCGCAGGCTGCAAGGGAGTAAATAGACGCAATAAGGGCATTGCAGGGGGCGCAGCACAGAAGCAGCAGGGTAAGGGTCGGCATAGCAAGCAGGGAGATCTATTCAAGGCTTGAGCACCCAATAGACATAGCGAAGGGGAACCTGAATGTTGCTGTGTTCCAGTTCAATGGCTTCAAATACGCGATCATACAGTTCAACGCAAACAACATACTGCCCCCATTCAGGACTGCCATGCTTGACCACATAAGGAAGAAGTACGGGATGGAGGCGGAATTGTATACAACGGACACCCATGCAGTAAACTCGCTTGAGCACAGCGCGCAGAATGTTCTTGGAAGGTACACCAAGTATTCCAAGCTGATAGGACTTGTGGACCAGATTGTGGAGGCGGCAACATTAAACATAGAGCCGGTTAGCGTGCACCACAGCAGGATAGAGATGAAGCGCTTCAAGGTGTGGGGGCCCAACGCGATGGAGAACATACTCACAATCGCAAAGTCGGTATTCGGCATAACAAGGTTCCTTGTGCCCATCATAGTCGTAATAGGATTCATAATAGCAGCATGGCTGATCCTGATCATTTAGGTGTGCGAAGCATAAGCTTATCTAAGTTAGCGCAAAAGAAATTAAGAGAGAAAATAGAAACACAAAGTTGGAAAGAGGGAGACCAATGAAGAGATTAGATACAATACAATTTATTCTTACTGGTGGAACAATAGACTCGTATTACAAAGGTGAGATAGATACGGCAGTTCCAAACAAACATTCCGTAATACCTAATTATCTAAAAGGATTAAAACTTTACTTGAATCTAGAATTTACCGAAATTTGTATGAAGGATAGCAGAAGTTTAACAAAGCAAGATTTGAAAAGAATTTGTAAAGAAATCGAAAGAAGTCCGTGTAAAAACATAATAATAACACACGGCACTTATACAATGCCAGATACTGCAAGATACCTGAAAGCCAATCTAAAAAGAAAAGATCAAAAGATTATTTTAACTGGCTCTATGATACCACTAAAAGGCTTTGAATTTACCGATGCTCCATTCAACTTGGGCTATTCTATTGGTAATCTGAAAAATATTGATAACGGAATATATCTCTGTATGAATGGAACAATTTTCACTCCAGAAGAAGTCGCAAAGAACCTTTCCGAGGGCAGATTTTACTCCGTCTTCAAAGAAAAACAATGAGTTTGACTCTATGGAAAAAGCCTGTTAAAACAAAAGCTATTTAATTGAGATATAAGAAGTGTAATCATGAAAATATATGGCAAGGCGAACAGCATAGGCGAGGCAAAGTCTAACAAGAGCGGCAGGATCACAATAAAAGGATGGATATATAGGAAGAGGAGCAGCGGTGGAAAGATCTTTGCAGTAATACACGATCACACAGGCACACTGCAGTGCGTTATAGACAAGAGCGCCATAAGTGCCGATAAATGGGACAGCATAGAGAAGGCCTATCTTGAATCAAGCATAATCGTAGAGGGCTCATTGAGAAAGGATGAGCGCGCCCCAGGTGGTGTCGAGCTTGATGTCAAGGAGCTGGAGGTGCTGCACAGCGGAGAGCAGTTCCCAATTACAGAATACCAGAGCGCGGAATTCCTGCTGGATGTCAGGCATCTATGGCTTAGGAGCCAGCGGATGAGGCTGATAATGCGCGCCAGGTCGCATGTATTCAGCTATCTCCGCGAATTCCTTGACAGGCAGAAGTTCTATGAGGTGACTCCTCCTCTGCTTACGATATCGGCAGGCGAGACAGGCGCAAACCTGTTCGAGGTTGAGTATTTTGACAAGAAGCTCTATCTTACTGAATCATCGCAGCTATACTCAGAGGCAATGGTCTACTCTCTGGGTAAGGTCTACACCCTTGCGCCATCCTACAGGGCCGAGAAATCCAGGACTGTAAAGCACCTTGCGGAATACTGGCACCTTGAGCCTGAGATGGCATACTACAACAACGAGATGAGCATGAGACTGCAGGCCCAGCTGATAAGCCATGTGGCGAACAGGCTTGCGAAGAAGGATGCTGAGATACTGAAGGGGTTGAATGTTGAACCTGAATATCTCGCAAAGATAAAACCCCCATTCAAGAAGATAACCTATGACAAGGCGATGGAAAAGCTCGCTGAATTGGGATCCGACAAAAAATGGGGGGATGATTTTGGCGTTGAGGAGGAGAAGCTGCTTACTCAGGACGAGGAGAAGCCCATATTCGTATACAACTGGCCGCAGGAGATAAAGGCATTCTACATGCCCGTAAACAGGGATGGAAAGACTGTTGCATGCGCGGACCTGCTTGCGCCAAAGGGCCACGGCGAGATAATAGGCGGCAGTGAAAGGATATGGAAGGAGGATGAGCTTGTAGCAAGAATGAAATATAAGGGAATCAATATTGA
>Ga0181530_10007495_pt1 | contig 10376 bp, 9 predicted proteins | sample PEATcosm2014_Bin_42_FD_119769 | JGI IMG/M metagenome (GOLD analysis project Ga0181530, IMG submission 119769) | Peatland microbial communities from MTU Mesocosm Facility, Houghton, MI, USA - PEATcosm2014_Bin10_60_metaG | ecosystem: Environmental > Terrestrial > Soil > Wetlands > Peat | place... | reverse complement strand
CGCCATCCGGGTCCACGGGGCATCGAAAGGCCCGCTGACGACCTGGCCGCCGAGTTCGCGCGACTTTGCCGCGGTTGACTCGGCGTCGTCGACAGCGAAGGTGACGCTCCAGTGTGCTGGGGTTGCGGAATCGTCGGCGGCGATCGGGTTGAGCGCGGCGACGACGTCGATGAAGCCCTCCGGGCCGCCCATCTGGGCTACCTGCTGGCGAAGGCCAGGGGTGCGCTCCTCAAGATGATCCCCATATCCCGGTAGCGTCCACATCTCACCTTGCGGCAAGGCCAAGGTCCGCCAGCCGAACACGGTGCCATAGAACGCCTTCGCGGCCTCGGGGCCGCGGGTGGCGAGGCCGTTGAAGTTCAGCGCGCCGTGCTCGTTGACGACCTGGGCACCCTTGTGGCCTCTTGCCTCCCAGACGGAAAACACGGCTCCTTCGGGATCGGCAAGCACCGCCATCCGGCCCGCGTCCATCACGTCGAAGGGTGGCTGCACCACCTTGCCGCCGGCACCGGGAACCTTGGCGGCGGTCTGGTCGGCGCTTGCCACCCAGACGTAGGTGTTCCACATCGCCCCTGGCGGCGCGCCCTCGGGGGGCGAGCTAACCGCGGCGACATCGCCGCCGCGGATGCGGGCGATGAAATACTTGCCCGGCGACCCGGCGGGCATCATGTCCTCGAACTCCCAGCCGAAAAGGCCGCCGTAGAAGGGAAGGGCGGCGTCCGGGTCCGGCTGGCTGGTGTCCACCCAGCAGGGGACTCCGGGGATGTATCCGTCTCGCTCGGGCATGTGCCGTCTCCTCTCTCCAGGTTCGTTTCCCGGAACGAGATGACACTAACCGGAGTTGACTCACCTTGGCTTGGTATGACGGCGCCCTTGCTCGCCCGGGCGGCGGGAGGGGTGCACGCCCGTTTGCAGCTGACCAAGATCGTTTAGCGGGTTGGGCTGGTCAGGCGGCCGGCGCCTGGTTGCGCAGTGTGTGCCAGATCTGGTCTTCGGGCCTGCTGGCCTGCTGGCAGCGGAGCGTGGTGATGGCGTCTGCGCCGGTATCGGTAGAGCCGTCGCGCTGTCGCGCGGCCTCGGCTACCAGTAGTTCCCCGATACCGCCCAAAAAGGCAGCGGCGCGGGCTGTTGGTCCCTCGGTCGTGCTAGTCATGCTCGTGCGGCCAGCCGGCGCCGTTCTCAGCGACGGTGCCAGCGACTGCGTCCCGTTCAGTGAGATTCTGCGCGGGCGCGGCGGAGCGCGCTGGATAGGGGCTCGGGCAGCACGACGGTGCGGGGCAGCAGCGTGCCGTCGAAGTAGCTGGGTTTGTGCTTGCGGAGCAGCTGCTCGCCGTCTGTCTCCCAGTGGAAGCCACGCTTGGGCTTCAGGAGCCGGGTGAACACCGTGCTGGCCTTGGTGGGATCGCGGGCGGCAAGCCGTCGCAGCGCCTCGGGTGAGATGTTGGGGTCGCCCAGGAAGCCGGAGATGATCTCCCGGTAGCGGCGGCGGGAGATCAGCGCGGGGTTGCTGAACAGTTCCTCGAGCAGGCCGTAGTCCGGGTAGAAGCTCAATCCCTCTTCTGCGAGGGAATGAATTGCGACGCTGTCGGCGTCGAGGATGTCGTCGGGGAGGTCCATCGGCGGGAGCTCCGCCGGCTCGGCCCCGGGGCTGGCCTGCTGGGCCAGGTGGCGATGGTAGGCCTGCACCGTACTGGCCACCTCAGTGCCGGGCACGACGATGAGGTCGGCGCCGAACAGGTCGACGAACGTCTTGTGATGCTCGGCCAGGACCCGGCGGGCCTGCGCGAGCTTGTCCGGATTGCGGAAGACCATCTCGGGGTGGCGCAGCGCCTGCTCAGCCGCCACAGCCAGCATCGCGTCACGCTCAGACGCAGGGTGTGCGGACAGATGGCTCGAGACCATCCAGTCGTCGCGGGCCCCCACGAGGCGGCCGACGAGGATCATGCCCTTCTTCAGCGGTTTGAGCGCTGTGCGGCCCATGTTGGATCGGGTCCGGTAGGTGAGCTCGTCCAGGACGTTGACCAGCACCAGGACGTCACCGTCCTTGCCGGTGACGTCGAAGATGCCCTCGACGACGTCCTGCCAGCCCAGCAGCATGTCCCGTTCGGCGTCGGTCAGCTCGGGACGGGCCGCGACGAACGCCTCGACGACGGTGCTTCCCGACCGGAGCCGGTACTGCAAGGCGAAGTGGTCCAGGACCATGGAGAACATCGCCTCATCGGTCACCAGCCCGCCGGGAAACTGCTCGGCGATCACCGCCGACAGTTCCCGGTCGAAACGGGGCGACAGGGCGAAGTCGATCAGCTCTGCCTTGAGGTCCCCGGCCCGCTGCACCAGATCCACCCGATACCTCCCTCCGCGGTGGCGGCGACGTTTCTCCGCGAGCATATCCGGGCACGCCCGGGCAACCCCGGCGAATCGGCTTGGTCGCGCCGGGCGGGCTGGTACCTCCGCCCGCCTGTCGGCGCTGACCTCATAGCCCCGGTTGCCCGAGGGTTTTACCGTCCCTGAGCCGGGGGGACTGTAATTTCAACCATGACGTACTGGCGTGTGGTGGCGCTCACTAGAGTTCAGCCCGTGCTGACGGAGGGACGTTGCCGTTGAGCCCCGCAGATGAGGAGGAACTCAGCCGTACCATTCTCCGGGATCAGGTCGGCGTCGATCCGCGCCACTTAACTCCCGTTCTGGAGCTTGCCGCACTCGGTTTGATCAGCTCAGCGTGGCGGAACACCGCCGTCGAGAACTGGCACGCGCAAGGACGCCTCCACGATGGAGACATGCTGCGCATCAACTCCCACTCGACCTGGCGGCTACGGCAGCTTCTCTTCCGCTGGCGGGCGGAAATGGGGTTTGCGCCGGACAGTCCGGCCAACGTCCTTAATGGCGTCGGCTTCGACGACTTCCGCTGGCTGGGAGGCCGGATCTGGACATGGATCATCAACCCGAGCCGCCGCCTCGCGAACGGCATGGCCCTGCGTGACCTGGCCGGTGAGAACCTAGCGGATCTCGAGCGCGACGCTGACCAAGCCCTGACCGCCTTCGTCTACCAGGCTGAAGATCGCGATGTCGGGTTCGCCGTTACCCGGGCTGCCGCTCACGGTGGCCTGGCGTGCCGTCACTGGTGGGGCCATCCCGCCTGGCCTCCCTTGGTGGCCCGTTTCCTGACCGCACTGGACAATCCTGGCGATAACCACTGGGGGCAGGACGGAGAACTGCGGAACCGGCTGCGCCCGGAGCCAGAAAGGGTTCAGGACCGAGACGCTCTTACCCGTACGCTGCTGCGCCGGCCCTGGGACCTCGATTCCAATTCGGCAGCATGGATCGTGTCAGCGGGCATCGGCTATCTGAGGCATAAGGTCGGCTAACCGATCGCTGCCTGGGCCGTCTGGCCCAGCCGCCTTGACCAGCATGTCCAGGGCGGCGCGCAGGTCGGCGTGCGCGTTGATGATGTCGGTCCGGGCGCCGGAGTAATAGCCGCCCTGCTTGGCCCGTTCCGCCACCGAGGCGACCGTCTGCCGGGCGGTAACGAGCGCGGTCTCCAGGCTGATGCCGAGGTCACGCCGCCCGAGCACAAACCAGGTCACCCAACCGCGGGCCCCCGGGCGGGTACCGCACTCGGCCGCTAGTGAGCGAACGAGGAACAGCCCGTGCGGGCTCTCGATTTCCGTGAACGAACCTTTCCAGCGGCTTCCCTGGTCCTCGACCTCGGCGTGCACGCGCCCGCCTTCGCGGACCTGAATGCGGACCATGTAGCTGCCGCCCGGAGTGGAACGGATGGTGGGGAGACAACCCGCCGTTCCGCACCCCGGTTTTTGTCCTCACCCACCACCGTCGGCCCTCAGCCCAGATGAGCGGGGGTACCACGTTTCACTTCCCCGACGCCAGCCCCGCCCAGGCGCTTGCGCAGGCGCGTGAGGCTGCCACTGGAGGGGATATCCGCATCGGCGGCGGCCCGTCCACCATCCGCGAATTCCTGGCCGCCGGCCTGATCGACTACCTGCACATCGTCGTGGTGCCCATCGTGCTGGGGCGCGGGGAGCGTCTCTGGGACGGGCTGGAAGCGCTCGAAGAGCACTTCCAGATCGAGGCCGTGAACAGCCCCAGCGGCGTCACCCACCTCACCCTCAGCCGACGCTGATCACAGCAGGGCACCTACCGGATCCGGCAGCACGCTGAACCGGGTGATCCCTGGTCTTCCTATCGCGATCTTGCCCGTCACCGTCAGGAATGACTTAACCGACCGCCTGCCTGACCGGCTGTCAGCGGCCTAATTATCTGGCCACGGATCGGTGATCAACGGCAGTGCTCTTTGCAGTGCTTCCTCGTCACGCAGCGCGATATTCTCGTTGGCCTGACGAAGGATGAGTCGGCGCACATCCCTGCCGATTATGGTGCGACCGCAGTGTCGGTCTCCACTGGTCGCACCCAGAAGACCCTGATCTGCGGGTCCCGGCGATGCCGACCGGTGCGGCACCTCCCGCAGGGTCAGATGTCCCCGTTGGCGAGCGCGAATGCTTACCATCTGGCGTGTCTCCAAAAACCGCGGGGGGCCGCTATCTCCGGATAGGACTCTAGTTTTGCCAGATTTTTCATAGCACAATCACGGCAGCGATTAACTTGAAGCAGCTACCGTTGAATGGCTCGGTGAGGCTAACGGTTAGGAAAATGGATTGGCTGGCCGAGACTCCGGCGTCGGTATTATCGTAAGTGCCCATTCCCAGGGCGCTGAGGCGGTCCGCCCAGACAGGATCGCTGACGGAGAGATTATACTCGGCACCGGCCAAGCTGAAGATAGCACGAATCTGCCTGCTGCCTCTCGCGTTAGAAGTGATCCACCACAGAAGCTTAGCGGGCTCCACCAGGCACAGAGATGATTGTATGGGGTGCTCGACAAGATATTCGTAACTTATCCTGTCCGAGGGACTGCCGAGGAGATATGGCCGTGGGTTTGCTGCTTGCTGGAGCCAAGGCTTGGCCTCTTGCCTGCGCAGGCGCCCGAGGTGCTGCCACTGTGCACCACTGATCCGCCAGTTCTCTGGCTGATGTGGTTCCGGGGCCCGGAAGGCAGCTATCCGAATTACATCGAGGGTTGCAGGCTCGGAACCATCATTTAAGATATAGTGCTGCGAGTAGAGGGTTCCGTCCGGCTCGGGGCTTACTGGTCTTATCCACTCGCCTGACCTTGTGATTCCAGCGACACACCGGCCGTTGTGCTTCCGTGAGCTGGCCAGGCAGACAAAATCCAGGCTTCCCATTGACGTCACTCCAGACTACAGGTGCACTGCCCTTACTCCCCCCCACGTCTTATCCAGGTACTCGACCACTAGTCTCCGGTGACACCGCTCAGCCGTGGGTTCGCTGCACAGCAACACGGTGCGCATTTTGAAGATCATGGGATCTAGTTTATCTTCAATCCGCCGATCGGCCATGAGCTGTAGAAATCGACTCGCGTATTCGTCCCAAGGGAGCTGCTTCTTTTTGTAACTATCCAGGAGAGCCTGTGTAGGCGCTAGCAGAGGTTCGTGGAGATAGGCGGCGTCGCACAGTTCGCTAAGGAAGAATTCAAGATCGTCACGTTTCGTGAAGCCGGCCAGCTGCGAAACATTATTTAGCCGGACGTCGACTAGCTGCTCGACCCCAGCTTCTCTCAGTGTCCCGAAGAATTGAGCGGCTCTTTTCTTCGTGAAACCGATCGTATAGATCTCCATTGCCGCTCCTCCGGATTGATTTCAAAAAGCGCTACCTGAGGACTGGTATCGGTTTCCGGCGAATCAAGGTCGTCTTCACTTTGGATTCGGCCATCGCCCCTGATATGAAGCACCGTGATCCCGCGGTCTCGCAGTACTCGCCCGATGAGGAGGTGACGGTGGCATTTCGATGGGTCCTCTTCGCTACAGAGGAGCGCAATGCGGTAGTTCTTCGAACCTTTAATCACCCGGTCAATTCCGGCTTGAAACAACTCACTGCGAGCCAGCTGGCCGTAGAGGACATGGTCCTGCTCGTCGTAGAACTCGTCACCATCTGGCCGTCCGCCAAGCTGCTCGCCAAGCGGGACATATCTGATCGCCCGGTGCGACAGAGCTTCTTGGAGTGATTCTGCGTCGAAGTGCGGGACGTAGCGGGACCTTGGTGAAGTCCGTACATCGGCGACGACTTCGATGTCGTGACGCTGGAGGAGGCTCAGGAGATCTTCGAGAGTGACGTTGGAGTGCCCGACGGAGTACAGACGTGGCTGTGCGCCAGGCGCGGCCGCGTTACCTGCCGAATTATTCATAGGCTTCATCCTCAACTCCTCCTACCGTGCCTTACCAGTGAAGCACACCGACCCTCATCGCCAGATGATCTGCGTGTCGGCAAACAAACGTCGAGTCAATCGCCGGGCTTGCTTTCTGCAGTCGCCGATTCCCAGGCCCTGCACAACGCATTGGCCAGGTACATCTGCCGCGGCGTCTTGCACGCCACCCGGATCAGATCACTACTGGCCACCACGACCGCCATCGCCCGGGCCCGGGATGTCGCTACGTTCAGCCGGTGCGGGTCGTACAGGAACTCCAGTCCCCGCGGCGCATCATCAGCAGACGACGTGGCCATCGAGTAGATCGCCACCGGAGCCCCGCGGCCCTGGAACTTGTCCACCGTCCCGACCCTCACCCCGTCTGGGCCCCCCGCCTGTGCCAGTGCGTCCTCGATCGCCCGAATCTGCGCGTTGTACGGCGTAACGACGAGCACCTCGTCCGGCCCGATAACCCGCCGCGCCCCGTCCTTGTCCTGCCACTCCCGGCCGACGAGACCGCACACGAGCCGCGCCACCTCCGCCGCCTCTTCCGGCGACGCGTTCGTGTTCCCCTCGTGCGTGACCTCCACCACCCGCAGCCCCGAGCCCCCCAGCGCCGGGCCTCCGAGCCCCGAGCCTCCGAGTCCCGAGCCCCCAAGCCCCGAGGCCCCGAGCGCCGAGTCTCCGAGCCGCGAGCCTCCGAGGCCCGAGCCCGCGAGCCCGGATCCCCGGAGCGCCGCCTCGCCCAGGATCTCCTGCCGCTCCAGCCCGCCGGCCCAGGTCAGCTTGCCGTCGTAGAACGTCTCCGACGTGTACCGGCACAGCCGCGGATGCATCCGCCAGGTCTGGTCCAGGAGCAGCCCAGCGTCCGGGGGCACGGTCGCGTGGTCGCCGAGAATGTGCTCCAGCGCGGACGCCCCAGCCCCCGGCGGATGCGCGGCCTGGCTGGGCTGGGCGAGCTGCTGGGGGTCACCGATCAGGACGAGGTTCCGCGCCGCGCCGGCCACGGCCAGGATGTTGGCCAGCGGCATCTGGCCCGCCTCGTCGACGAACAGCGTGTCGACGCTGCCCTGGAACTGCTCGCGGGCCCAGACCCAGACCGTACCCGCGGCTACGTCCAGATCCCCGTCCCGTAGCCGGTCCTCCAGAGCCCCATGCTGCAGCCCGATGGCATCCGGGTGCAGGTACGACTGGTCCAGGCCGGCACGCTGGCCGATGCGCGGGCGGATGACGCCCAGCTCGTCGGCCCGCGAGATGACCTTGCCGATCAGGTTGTGGATGACGGCGTGGGAGGGGCCGGTGATCCCGACGGTACGGCCGGCCTTGATGAGCTCGAGGATCTGCAACGCGGCGGTGAACGTCTTCCCGGTTCCGGGTGGTCCCTGGATCGGCAGGTAGGAGCCGCGCAGAGCCAGCACGAGCCGGACCGCCGCGTCGGTCACCGCTTCGCCGTTGCCGCGCAACGGCCCCGCCGGGCCGCCCCCGTCGTCGGGGCGCCGCCGCAGCAGCAGCGCGGTCCCGGCATCCTGGCCGGTCACGCCCTCGCGCACGACCCGGTCGCCGAGGTCGCGGAGCCGTTCCGCCAGCACCTTGGTGTTGACCGGGCTGTCCTCGACCAGCGCCGCGGGCCACGGACCTTCATAGGCCTGCCCGACCTTCAGGTCGATGGTGCCGTGCTCGTCGTCCACGCCCCACACCAGAAAGCGCCGCCCAGAACCCGGATCGACGGCGGTATCCCTGCGCTTGAACCGGTACTCCTGCGGCGGGAACGAGAACCGGCGCACGACCGACCTCTTCGCCTGACCGACCACGTCGCCGCCGGTCAGTCCGCCCAGCGCGTCCGGTTCGCCCATCAGCTCGGCGGCGCTCAGCGTGCGGACGTAGAAGTACCGCCACCACTGCGGCTTGGCGTCGCGCCGGTGCCAGTCGAGCAGGTCGGCCAGCAGGGCCCTGGCCTTCTGCTCCCCGGTCCGCTCCGCCATCTCCGCGGGCAGGCCCGCCAGCAGCGCCGCACGAATCCGGGTGACCTCGGGATCTTCCGTGCTCTCCGGCTCCGCCACGGCGGCAGGCCGCGGGAGATCCTCGCCGAGGCGCCCGGCCAGTTCGGCGCGCATCTGCTCCAGCCAGTCCCGCAGCGCCAGCGTGGCCCGGCAGTCGTCCTCGTTGTAGGCGGCGACGACCTGTTTCGTCTCTTCGGCGTCCCGGGCGGTGCCGTCCTCCAGCGCGGCCTCGAACGCGATCAGGTGCTCGGTCGCCGCCCGCAGGTCCATCTGCCGGGTGTACCCGCAAAGGGGTTCCAGCCGCTTGATCGAGTAGCTCTCCACCCCCGCCCGCACGCCCTGCCGCACGACCCGGTACAGGTCGACGAACACGCCGCGCCGGAACAGGTCGTCCACCTCGTCCTCGCGGGTGGCGAAGCGGCCCATCAGCCGGCCGACGGCCTCCTGGCGGGTTCCGTGCAGTTCGGTGAGGTGGTCGACCGACGTCGGCTCGTAGTGGTTGTAGTGGTAGACGTGCAGACCAGGGTGACGCCGGCGCCGTTGGGTGATGAAGTCGACCAGTTCCTCGAAGGCGCGCTTCTCGCCCGGCCGGTCGAACGCCCAGATCTGGGTGTAGCGCGGCCGGCCGCAAGGATCGGTATCGGCGGTGTCGACGACGCCGAACAGGTACTGCAGCCCGAACTCCCTGTCGTCCTCGGAGTAATACCGCGCCCCTTCGATATCGAAGAAAAGGTCACCGGTTTCCGGAACGGGCAGCGCCAGGAGTCCCCGGTTGATCAGGAGCGCACCCGCCACGTCCCGTTCGGGATCCAGAAGCTCGTACCGGATGCGGTGCTCGTCCTCGCTGGCTACCTGCAGGCGGGCCTGCAGCCGGGCACCTTCCAGGGATGCCCGGCTCACCCCGTTACCGCCGGGAAGGACGGCCAGGGACGCCAGGCCGCGCCTGGTCGGAACCCCCGCCGCCTTCAGCGCCCGCCGCTGGTCTTTGGTGATCCCGGCGACCAGCGACAGGTCGTCGTCGCGCCGCCGGCGGGCCGCGCACAGGTCGTCCCAGCGGCAGATCACGCAATGCTCCACCGGCTCCGGGTAGGGATCGGTGGGCGGGTTGTGGCCCGGGTCGGCGGCGATGAACGCGCTCAGGGCGCGCCGGGCCTGCCGTTCGTAGGCCGCGTAGTCGCCGACCTTGAGGGAGGTCAGCGCGCCCTGGCCAAGCGCCAGGTGCATCCAGCGGGGCCGGATGCCCTGCAGCGCCGCCAGCAGGTGGCAGTAGAACGCGGTCTGCGCGACCGCGCGCGCCTTGGCGGTCCGGGCCAGCTTGGCGTCCACGACCTCGTAGTGCAGCTCCGCCGGGCGCGGCTCCCCGTCCGGCGCGGGCAGCAGGTCGGCGCGCACCAGGAAGTCCGGCCGCCCCAGCAGCGCCGTCCCGCTGTCCGGGCTGTCGCCCAGCAGCGCCGTCCCACCGTCCGGGCTGTCGCCCAGCAGCACGCCCTGGTAGATGACGTCGGCCCCGCCGCGGATCGCCTCCAGTGTGGCCCGCGCCGCCTCGGCGTACGCGTCCGGACTGGACCTTATTTCCACGATGGAGCGGCCGTTCGCGCGGAACCGGTCCAGCACGGTTACCTCGTGCGCCTCGCCGCGTTTGACCAGGTCCTGGAACCCGATGTCGAACTCCCGCGGCTGGCGCAGTATTCCCCGGGCCTTCAGCAGGTCCAGCCGGGTCAGGTGCTGGCACGCCACGAAGTTGGCGACGTCACTCGCCGACAGCCGGAGCCGGTCATCAGCGAACTTCATGCCGCACCCCCCGGTACCTGGCCAGTCTCGTCACGCCCGGTATCTTTCCCGGCTGCGCCCCCTCCGGCATGGCTGTCGGGTACGTCAGATGACGACTCGCCAGAGTGGGGGAGGGGAGCCGGCGGCCACTGGTCCGTAGTCCCACGATGCCGGCCGAACGCGACCGACCTGTTACCGAATGTATGTCACCGTCCGGATGTTCCGCGGCGCCACCGCGATGATGATCATCGCGGTGGACTCGTGCTGGGTGCCGGCCGCGGCCTGCGTGGCCCCGGCTCAGAATCCCGCCTTGTAGGCCGCTGAGGCCTTGG
>Ga0181530_10007481_pt1 | contig 10388 bp, 10 predicted proteins | sample PEATcosm2014_Bin_42_FD_119769 | JGI IMG/M metagenome (GOLD analysis project Ga0181530, IMG submission 119769) | Peatland microbial communities from MTU Mesocosm Facility, Houghton, MI, USA - PEATcosm2014_Bin10_60_metaG | ecosystem: Environmental > Terrestrial > Soil > Wetlands > Peat | place... | reverse complement strand
GCAGGGAAGTGCTAGGAAAATGGCCTTCGGACACGCTAAACACGTAGTGACCAATTGGTTAGAGTTGGGAAGAAAAGATCAAGAGGGAGGAGCTGGACTAATTCTTGGACGGCCTCCTAGAGCATGAGCCAGACGGTTTTCGCTTGCGTCGGATCGGCGGTCCTCCTATAATCACCGCCTCAGTTCGGGCGGCACCAAATCTCGGAGGGTTCACCTGGGACGATCATCCATGCCATCTCAGTCGTACGTAAAGCTCCAGGACCGCGTCACGCGCGAGTCTGCGCAAGGATCAGTGGTCCTCGTCGCGGACGATCTACAGGGGACTTGGCAGAACACCGATCCCGCGTCGCGGGGGCTCGCGCGGGCAGTCGTAGGGCCGGGCCAAGGGCCTACAGGGCTAACCCTGTGGGTCTCAGGCCTCCGCGACCTCAACCCCGGCGGTGAGGTCGGCCCGGTCGAGTGGGGGCCGACTCCGATCGATGCGCTTTTCGCCGCCACGCCCATCGGTCGCGAGGCGGTCGCTTTCACTGCGAGGTACGAAAGTCCGTTCGCCGAGATGGAGTTCCATGCCAATCTGAGCAAGGGCTTGCTGATACTCACAACCATGACGACCTATCGAGAAGGTCAAGGCCTTCGCAACGCGTTTGCCCGTGAGTTCTTCAGCAGGGTCCAGAGCGGGGGCGGGTGACCGAGCGGCGCGACGTTCGGAAAAAGCGCATTCGCCTGGATCATTCAACAGGGAGACCGAGATGCCCACTGCGGGTTCGTTAAGGACTGAAGAGCGGGCCGAGCCCTCGGCGCACGGGCAGTTCATCGGACGTTGGGTGAGCACGAACCCGCGAACGACCGCACTCGCCGAGGCGACGTTTTCCGCCACAGGGGACGGCACCTTGTTGCGGGTCAGTGGGGTGGGTGAAGGCGGCAAGTTGATCGATTGGGGTACGACACCCGCCGCTTTTTTCGTCGACGGGCCTGGACAGGCGGTGCCAACCAAGGTGCGGGCGTCTTATGATTTCGGCTTCATGGAAGTGTTGCTCCATGGCTGGGTCAAGCAGGGCGTGCTGGTCTTCGCAGTCTTCAGCAGGTTTCGGGACGACACCGGCCGCTCCAATCACTTCGACCGGGAGTTTTTCTGTAGAACGTCTAACCTGTAACCCCGATCCGAACCGAGGCAGGCAGCATGGGTGAGCAGCCGGCGCGCGTGAGGTTCCACTGGAGTTTGTCGGCAGCGGCTGATCCGGGGCGTGGTGCCTTGCCGCGTGCGGCTCAGTCGGGAAGCGTCGACCTCGACCGGCTCGCCGAATTCTGTCGGCAGGCCGAACGGTGCGGGATTGACTCGCTGCTGACGGCCTTCGGCTTCCACCGTCCCGACCCGATCGTGCTGGCCACGGCTCTGGCCGCGCGAACTCAACAGGTGCGATTCCTGGTGGCGGTGCGATCAGGGGTCACGTCGCCCACGGCGTTCGTCCAGCAGGTCAACACGGTCGCATCCCTCGCGGGCGGACGGATTGCACTGAACGTGGTGGCCGGCCACACGCCCGAGGAGCAGCGCGGCTATGGGGACTTCCTTCCACACGACGAACGGTACGCGCGGACCGACGAGTTCCTGACCGTCTGCCGCGCATTGTGGACCAGCGACGACCCGGTCACGTTTCAGGGGACTTTCTACCGAGTCGAGAACGCGCGACTGAACACAAGATTCCCAGGCCCCGGCGGGAGTCGGCCGGAAATCTACTTGGGCGGCAACTCGCAACAGGCCGAGGCGCTGGCGGCCAAGCACGCGTCGTGCCTGTTGTGCCTCCCTGCGCCGCCCGACCGGATGGCCCCATCAGTCGCCGCCTTGAGATCACAGGGAACCGAGGTCGGACTGCTGGTCTCTCTCCTGGTGCGACCCACTCGGGAGGAGGCAGTCGCGGCGTCCGCAGCGATGCTGGAATCGCTGGGAGCACGCCCCCGGCAGACACATCGGGCGTTCCGAGAGCGGTCCGACTCCGTCGCCTTCACCTCCATGCTTCATCTGGCCGAGCAGTCTCAGTCGCCCTGGCTGACCCCGACCCTCTGGACCGGCGCGGTGCCCTACCTCGGCGCCCCAGCCGTGGCGCTGGTCGGCTCGCCTGACGAGGTGGCCTCGGCACTGCTCGACTACGTCGCCGTGGGTGTGACCCAGTTCCTCTTCATGGGCTGGCCCGACGTCGAAGAGATGATGCGATTCGCGCGCGACGTCGAGCCGCGTATCCGCGAACGCGAGGCAAGAGCCGCGACCTTGATCATTTAACTCCTCTACTGTCCAGAGACTTGACGAAATACCAGCTCGATCGCAGTCCGCGCGACGAAAGAGGTTTCGCATGCCGTTGAGGTTTCACTGGCGAATGCTCCAGGGCGGCGAGACCTCGGGCGTACCCCGTGGCACTCAAAACAGCCTCGTCGAGATCAGCCTCCCGGACCTCATCGCCCAGGCCGACTTCTGCCGCCGCGCCGTGGCCGCCGGGATTGACTCGCTCCTGGTTGACTTCGGCTACGCCAAGCCCGACCCGATCCTCCTGTCCGCCGCGCTCGGCCTTGCAGTCGACGACATCTCGTTCATTGTCGCTTATCGCTCCGGCCTGATGTCGCCCGTGAGCTTCGTGCAGCAACTCAACACCCTCTCGGCATTGATCGGCGGCCGTTTCTCCCTGAACATCGTCGCTGGTCACTCCCCGGACGAACAGCGCGCCTATGGCGACTTCCTGGACCACGACCGTCGTTACGCGCGGACCGACGAGTTTCTCGCAGTCTGTCACGCTTTCTGGCGCGGTGAGCGCGACATCAGCTTTTCGGGCGAGTATTACCGGATTGAAAAGTCCAATCTGAACACTCCATTCCTGGCCGATCGGCGACGACACCCGGAGATCTATATCGCCGGCAACTCGGAGCCTGCGCGGCGGCTGGCCCTGTCGCGTGGGACCTGCTGGATGCGGCTTGGCGATACAGCCGAGAACGTGGTCCGTGACGCCGCCGGGGTAATCGATCAAGGTATCGAGGTCGGGCTTCGAATGTCGGTGATTGCTCGGCCGACACGCGCGGAAGCCGTTGCTGCCGCCCGCGAGTTGATACAGCGGCTTGGTCCGGGAGAGTCCGAGCGGACCGTGGAAGGGGGCTTCATCCGCCGTAGCGACTCGGTCTCGATGAATGACCTGTACCGCCGTGCCGAGGAAGAATGGCTCGGGCCGGCGCTATGGGCGGGCGCCGTCCGTACGCATGGCGCGGCGGCCATCGCGCTGGTCGGCTCTCCCGAGGAGGTTGCGGCGTCGATCCTCGAGTACAAGCGGGCGGGTGTCTCGCAGTTCATCTTCTCGGGTTGGCCAAAGGTCGGGAGCATGGAATTCTTCGGCAGGGAAATTTTGCCGATCATCCGCCGGATGGAGCGGGCCATGGATTCTTGTTGAAAAAGGCAAAGGCCCCGGCAAATATATTGGGTCAACTTTCGGATCGGTCACGTCAACTCGCATACTCTGGCAGTACCAACCGGGTCGGGGCTAAGGGAGTTACGGACCGCGCGTTTGCGAGGACGGCCATGTTCCCCTTCAGCGGTCGGACGAACCAGTACCACTACTTCGACAGGCAACTCGGCTCTCCTGGCTGGCGTAAGAAGACGGTCCTCGATTTCGGCGGTAACGTCGGCGGGTTCCTCGCGGGGGCCGGGCCCGAGGTCCGCCATGAAGACTACTGGTGCCTCGACCTGAGTCGGCCGGCCCTGGAGAAGGGCCGGGCCGATTTCCCCCGGGCGCAGTTCGTCTTCTACGACCGTTACAACAGCCGGAACAATCCCATGGGCGTCCCCGACTTGCCCGTGCCGGACCTCGGCGTCAGGTTCGACTTCGTGCTCGCCTTCTCGGTTTTCACGCACACGTCCCGGGACGAGATGCTCACAACGATCGACCAGCTCCGCCGCCTGCTCCGCCCCGGGGGTGTGATTGCCTTCACCTTCTTCGACCCGCTCTTTGACCCGTTGAAAGACTCCGGGTTCGATCTCTCCCAGGCGCGCGAGGACGCCCGTTCCGGCCCGAATATTCTCCACCGCCTGGAGGTGAAGGGGGACGAGTTTGCAGGCGTTGACAGCGCCCGAGCACTCGCGGCGGCCCAGACCGCCCGCTGGATGACGCTGGCCAGCGGCACGCTGTTTGTGGAGCCGGACGACGGACCGGCGCCGGACAGCCTGCCCGAATGGAGCTCGTTCATCCAGTATTATCAGCCCGGCTACTTGAAAACCTTGTTCCCCGATGCCGATGTCCGGCCGCCGATCAGCCCGGAGCGTCAGCACTGTTGTGTCCTGCACGGGGGCGGCGCGGGCTGAGGGAGGATTGGACGGGTATGCAGATCGACCACGAGACGGCTGTCATGGTGTGTGCGGGGCCTTCACTCGACCGGCTCGCGCACGCTGCCTGGGCCGAGATCAGTCTGGCGGGGGCGGTGGTAGCGGTCAACGGCGCTTTGGTGGCGGTCTGCTGCCTGGAGAACCGCGTCCGCTTCACGCACGCGGCGGCCATGACCTCGGGCCAGCACATGGAGGATTTCGCCCGGGGCTTTCTTGCTGCTTGGGAGAGTACCCCGGCCTGGCGCCTGACCAAGAGCGCCGACCGCGACCTCGTGGCCGCCGAGACCTACGTCGACCGCCACCTCGATTGGACCGACGACCCGAACGGCGGTTTCTTCGGCGGGAGTTCCTCCATGTCCACGGCCAACTGGCTGCATAACGACTGGCCCGACGACGAGACCTCCCGGCGCGATCTCCTGGCGCTCTCGGCGCGTACTGGCAAGCCGATCCCCCGCCGCGTCTTCCGGAAGTTCGTTTACGTCGGCCTCGACATGGTTCCCGGCCAGGGGGGGCACGCGGCGGGGGCTGGCGTGCATGCCAGCGGGTTCACCAGCGCACCCGACCGCGACGTACGGCACCGGCAAAACTGGAAGCGCTTCTGCGACGAGGCACGTCGGCGCGGGTCGGAGGTTCTGAATCTATCGCCCGGCACCGGCCTCATGGAGATGCCTCACCGCGAGCCACCGTTCCACTGGTTGCGTTGAGGGAGAAGGAGAGGACATGTCGGCGTTCGACGGATGGGTTACAATCGGGATCACCGCCTATCTCCGCCCGCTCTCGCTGCTTCGTCTGGAGAGCTCGATCCGGCAGCGCTATCCCGATTGCCCCGTTGTGGTTGTTGACACCGGGTCGAACCTGAGCCAGGCCCGGAACCGGCTGGCTCGCGCGGTGACGACCCCGTACCTCCTTCTCTGCGAGGACGACTTCGAGTTTATCGGAACAACGCGCATCGAGCCGCTGCTGGACGTTCTGACCCATGACCCCGAAGTTGTCGGCGTCGGCGGCGTGCTCCTCGAACCCCGAGGGCCCCACTGCTGGGGGCACGATTACTGGCCCCGAGGCGGCGAGATCCTGGCGAGCCCGTCGCGAGACCCGTTGCGACGGACGCCTGCGGGCGTGGTCTATCAGACCTGTCAGTTGATCTTCAATTTCGGCCTCTACCGGCGCGATCTCTTCGAACGCGTGCCATGGGACGAAGACCTCCCGCTCAACGAGCACCACGACTTCTACTTCCGGGTAAGCCGGCTGGGCCTGGGCAAGATGGCAGTGGCGAGAGGGGTCGCCGTCCGCCACCACAAGGACCGCCCGAGCGAGGAATACCTTTGCGCTCGCCAGAGGAATTACATCGACCAGGCCAACGCCAAGCACGGCGCCCGGTTCCGCACCGAGTTGCGGCACGAATGGGTTGGCGACTTCGCGTCGGTCGAGACGGGCAAGGAGGTTAGCCCGTGATCGCATTCCTAGCCTGCGTCGAGCGCGGCCCGCTGGAGCCGAAAACCGTGCTCCTCTGCCGTTCGATCCGCACCTTCGCCGGCCGGTTCCGCAACGCCCCTATCCACACCTTCCGTCCCCGCGCCGGCCCCGAGATCGGCGACGACACCCGCGCCTCGCTAACCGCCCTGGGGGTGACCCACCACGATGACGTGCTCAACACCGAGTTCAGCGACTATCCTGAGGGGAACAAGGTCTTCGTCTCTGCCCACGCCGAGCGCACGCTCCGGGAAGACGTTCTGGTCTTCCTCGACAGCGACACGATCTTCGTCGCCGAGCCGGCCGATCTGGACCTCCCCGACAGCTTCGACGCGGCCGTCCGCCCTGCGTACTCGCGCGACCTGAACTCGTACGGCCACGGCGATAGTCGTGACGGATACTGGAGTCGTGTGCTCCAGTTCCTCCGGGTCGATCGTGAGCCTTACGTCACCAACGAATTCTCCGAGACAGTGCGCGCCTACTTCAGCTCGGGGTTGATCGCAGCCCGTCGGGAGGCGGGTCTCTTCGGCCGGTGGCAGTCTGACTTCCTCACGCTCGCCCGCGCCGGGCTCTTGCCAACCCCTTCGGGGATCAAGCGACTGGATGAGATAGCGCTGGCCTGCACGATGTCGCGGGTTTTTGAGCGGGTCCGCTTGCTCGACGGCAGGTATAACTACCTCATTTATTACCGGTCTCGCCTGCCCGCGCCGTGGGGAGACATTCCGCTGGAGGGACTGATTCATGTGCATTATCGGTACTGGTTCAACCGGCCCCACTTCCTCCGCGACCTCCGGCCCCCGCTCGACCCCTTGAGTCCGGTCGCCCGCTGGCTGGACGCCTACCTTCCGCTCGAGCCACACCGAACACAGACGCCCATGTTCCCGTTCGAAGAACCCGACCTCGCTTCACCCTGGACACCGGCGAGTCACACCTCATGAGCTCCCACGTCTCCCTGCTCAACCGACCCAGTCTTGCCCGTGTAGTGGCCGACGAGTTCCCCGACAACCCGCCCGCGTTGGCCCTGATCGACGCCTTCCTGCGCCACAGGAACGCCTACCGGGCGGATTTGGTCGAGGATCTGCTGTCCACGGCCCGGGACGCGTCTAAATCCTGGGAAATTCGTCGCCTCGCCGCGCTGATGCTCCAGGCTCAGCTCCTCACGCTCCCGCACTGGCCGACCGATGAAGTGTTGCATGTGCTCGGCCGGCTTGGGCTGCTCGACCCCTCGCGACCAGCCGACCGCCTGAGCCGGTCGGTTCTGAGGGAAGGTTACACCACGACCGAACCGTCGGGCTTTCTCCGCGAATTCCGCAGGCGGCTGAACAGGCTGAGCCGGGTTGTCCGCCCGATGATCGGGGCGACGGTTTCGGCCCGCGCCCTCTGCGACTTTCTCGCCGCGGCGCGGCAGGATTGCCACCTCCCGCTCGCCCGTTACGTGTTCACGCCCGAGGAGGTGGTCGGTCAGGTCCGCGCCGCCGTCCGCTGCTCATCAGGCGAGCCCGCAGCGCCAAAGTATTCGTGGATCGCTGAGGAGGCACGACGAGTTCTCGGCGCACTTCCTGACTTTGAAGCCGGCATCGTGAAGTCACTGGTTCAAGGCTCGGGAACTTTCTGGGCGGCGGGCCGGACCTGCTCCCGGATTCACGCAATGGTCGAGCGGCCAATCGGAACCGTCGTGCTGACCGTGAAGCCGCCCGGCAGCACTCTCGAGATCGAGATCAAGAGGGCCGGTCGACCTTCCACCCTGCCGCTGGGGGTCGTCTTCCAGCGGGCGGGGAAGACCGTGCCCCCCGCGCACCGTCTCGACGGGGGAAGCACGGAGCACATGCTCCAGTGGGAGGCGGGTCACTCCTCTCGGCTTTCGCGGATCTACCGGCTGGTGCACCGTTCGGCCGCCCCGGTCTCAACCACGATCTCCATCGCCTACCCGAATTCGCTCCCCGTGGGCGACGGCGGGGATGTCCACCTCGTCGATTATTTCAGCGACCCCGCCATCTTCAATGACGAGTTCCCGGTCATGCGAGCCACGATGCGAAGGGTGATCGACGCGTTTGCCGCCGAGCGCGGCTCAGGACTGGAGGAACTTTCCGGCGAGTGGGGCGAGGCACTTCGGTTCCTTCAACAAATGACCGTGGCCCAGTCGATCCTGGTTGGCTCCAGCTCGTTCCGGCTCGACCTGCTGTCCCGCTACCTCTCGGCCGACGGTCTCCAGCACTACTTCGTCGACGGACTCGGACAGAAGCCGACGCACGCCGAGGCCCGTCGCTTCGCAGACGCTTTGCTCGAGGAGTTGCTGGGGACTTACCGGCCCCCCCACGCTACCCACCGCTCGCATTCCGGTTATCTCGACGCCGCCTTCTCCGTCCCATTTAACCGCGCGCGGGCCGACCGTGTTCACGCCTCGCTGGCCCGGCAACTCGGCACCTTCTGGGGGACGTTGCTGGCGATCCGCGGCTTCTCGGTGGGCGAGTCGTTCGTCGCGCGGAACGTCGGGCTGAAGAGCGTCTGGGAGCGGGGTCGGTGGCGAGTGCGGATCGTGTTCATGGACCACGACAACCTCCATCTGCCAAAAGAGGGTGACTGTGGCTTCCACCCGGAAAAAGTCATGCCTGGAATTTTAAAGGACGAGACCCACATCACCGGACACCCCCTCAAAGGGCCGACTCTCGTCTGTGCCGTGGATCACCTCAGGTCGCTTTACCGGATTGACGCGAACACGGCCGAGGCCCACCTCTTACAGTTGCACCGGTCGATGACCCGCGCGTACCGCAAGACCCAGCATTCCCTGCGCACGCTGCTCCCCTTGAGGTCCCTGTTCCCCGATCACTTTGGCGAAGACAGTCTCGCCTGGGACCGCGCGGCCGCTATTTATCTGCGGGCCCTGGGAACCCAGGATTGGCGGGTCGAGGCCGCCGCCATGCTCATGGGTGCAGGATTGCCCGAGGACGTACTGCTAACGTACTTGAAGGCGGTCGAGGACTTCTCGGGCTTTCTCAAAAGATTTTCATTCTTGCTGATATGAGGTTGCAGGGTGCGGCGCGTGGACCCTATGAAATGAGCCCCGAGGCTTGCCGGTTCGAGGAGCCGTTCAGATAAAGCGCCTTCCACCTCTCATACGGGCACATCGAGTCATACCGCGCATCCTTGTCTCGAGAGTCCCGCCGCCACATCTCGTTCCATAAGTGGACGGCGCGGGTGGCTTCGGAAAAAGTGAAAGGGCCGTCAGCGTCGAGGAGGCGTCGCCATTCGAAAAAAGGAACGGGGGCGAAGGTCGTGGCGGGCTCCACGAAACGACCAAGGGAATGTCGGCCGATCAATTCGCCAAGCAGTCGTGGTCCAGTCTCGCCCCAGGTGAGCGTCGAGGTGTCCTTGACCCGGCAATGATCCCAGGCATCCGCCATGATCGCGCTGCCGGGCGGGACCTTGAGAAAGCCGTTGCACGGTGTATCGGTCCCTGTCTTTGTCCGCTCGCTGCCGAAGACGTGATCGCTTCCAAAGTCGAAAGGGCGGAGGCAGACGGTGTCGGTGTCGACCCACCAACCTCCTCTAGCAAAGAGAAGCTTGTAGCGGAAGAAATTGGCGAAGCCCGCATAAGACGGGTGCTTGCGGTACTGGAAGATCATCGACTCGGGCAAGATTTCGCTGGCGTCCTTGACGCAGGTACCGGCGGGGACGTTCGCCACAGGCCGATAAACATAAAGGTGGTATTCGTGGCCATGGGCGAGGAAGGAGGCGATCGAGAGCCGCTCCATGGTCGAAAGCTGGTCGCCGACCCAGAGGCCCTGGATGACGTCGAGGTTTTTGGACATTACGTCTCAGCCCTCCGGTTCAACCCAGCCCGTCAGCCGCTCAAACTCCTTCGATTCAAGCCGAAGACCGGAGATAAACGCACCCCGAGACCCGATGTGCCGGTTTGGATTGAACGAGACCGGAGGTGAGAAGCCGGTGGGGAATTCCGCGAGCTGTTCGAGCTGATCGACAACCGACTCCCTGCTTACCTCCCTCCCGGCCCGCTTGAGGGCCTCGACCAGCACGGCCGCCGACGCCAGTGCCGAGAGCTGCGCGGTGAGATGATTGCGGGAAAGCACGGCCTTCTCCACCAGCCGGTCGTAAGCCTCCAGGTTGGCCCGAGAACCGAGGGGCTGGAGCGAGGAGAACGCGAAAAGCACGTTTGGGGCGAACGGGCCGGGGATCTCGAAGACCGCTCTGGTCGCCATCGACCCCGGGATGAGAAGTCGGGGGTGCCAGCCGGCTGCGTCGGCCCGGCGCAGGAGGGGAACAAAGAGCGCCGGAGTGTCGAGGGCCAGGAGCGTCTCAACGCCTTCGCCCGAGAGGCTCCGCACCAGGGCGTCGAGATCCGTGCCGACGTGCAGCTCGACCCGCTGAGCCGATCCTCCCATGGCGACCACCCGCGCCCCGGCTTCTGCGGCGATGCCGTCCACCGGTTCGGCTGGCGCTGTCAGGACAGCGACCCTCTGCGGTGCCCGGGTTCGCGGGGCGTGATCAATGAGCGTGAGTGCCTCGCTGAGCGTACCTCCGTCAACGTAGAAGACGTAGCGGTTGG
>Ga0181530_10007480_pt1 | contig 10389 bp, 3 predicted proteins | sample PEATcosm2014_Bin_42_FD_119769 | JGI IMG/M metagenome (GOLD analysis project Ga0181530, IMG submission 119769) | Peatland microbial communities from MTU Mesocosm Facility, Houghton, MI, USA - PEATcosm2014_Bin10_60_metaG | ecosystem: Environmental > Terrestrial > Soil > Wetlands > Peat | place... | reverse complement strand
TTCAAGAAACCTGGAATCGTAGCCGCCGACGTGCAGTCGGCGCTGATTTGTGTCCCGTCAGAAAGGATGCGCCGACTGCACGTCGGCGGCTACGATTCTTGAACGCGGGTGGTGGCGCTGATTTGCATAATAATGCTGGACAGCCATTGCCACTTACACTAAAGTCCAGTCGCCGGTTGAAGAGTATTCAAGCGGCGCATAAGCCTGCATCCCGTCCTGGCTTCCTCAACAGAGCAAGGTGCAAGGAAGAAAAGCCCTGGCGTAACCAGTGTCGTCGCTTGTTCTGATTTTCGGCTGCGCCATGGCCCAACAACATCATCAACGAATGAAACTGTTATTGCCATGCACGCATCAATTAGCCGGACCCTCCGTTCACTCGTCTCCACCTTAATCCCTCTGGCCCTGCTTGGGCTCACCCTGGCGGGGTGCCGCCAAACCGCCGACCGGTCACAAGGCGTCGAGTTGGTATTGAGTTCAGGGCCGCCGACTCCGGCCATGACGTTCGAACTCAGGTTCGATGAGGCGATGGTCGAAGGCGGCCAGATCGGCGTGCCGGTAACCAGTTCGCCGCTGGTCATCACGCCGCCCCTGGCGGGGACCTTCACCTGGTTGAGCGCGCACAGCGGGGTGTTCAGCCCCACGGAGCCTCTCGCGCTGGATACGCGCTACGGCCTGCGGCTGCGGCCCGGATTGCAATGCGCCGATGGCCGGGCATCGAAGGCGATGCTATACCACAGGCTGACCACGCCGCCTTTTGGCATTACCGAGTCCTTGCCGCGGCACGCAAACACCAACGCCACTTCAGAGCCGGAGGTCAAGCTTGCCTTCAATGCCGACGTGCGGGCTGGGGAAGCAGCGCGGTTTCTTTACTTCCGCGACGACGCAGGGCGGCGCATACCTGCGGACGTGCGGCAAGGGTTAGTGGACGAGGCGCTCTATCAATTGGGCGGGCGCGGTTCCCTGCGGAGGTGGGTGCGACAATTCAGCGCGGTCACACTCGCCGGGGGCTCCGAAGGCGGGGGCGACGTGTTGGATAATCCGACCAATGCAATGGCGAACGTGCTTATCGCCACACCCCGCCAGGCCTTGCCGCTGGGCAAAGGCTGGCGCCTGGTGGTCGGGGCCGGCACCCCGGCTCAGGAGGGTTCCCTGCGTTTGCGTCAAGCGGCGGAGGTGCCGGTAGGCGATATCACGCCCTTTGTGGTTACCGAAGCCGACGCCAACCACTATGTAAACTCGGGCCCGTGGATTCGGCTCTCCTTTTCCAAGCCGGTCCCACCAGTGCCAACCAATGGCATCGCGGACTGGATAGAGATCAGTCCCGCCCCGACGAACCTCCTGGCGTACAGCGGCTGGCGCAGCCTAACCCTTTACGGGGATTTCAAAGGCGACACTTGGTACACGCTGAAGCTGCGGCCGGGCTTCGAGTCCGCTGAACCCTTCAAGCTGTCCGGCTCAAATGCGTTTACGGTGAGGATGCCTCGCGTCGCGCCGCGCCTGTATTTCCCCGCCTTCTCTCGCGATCAACTGGCCGGTGGCAACCGCTCCTTCCCGCTCATGGCCGTGAACGTGCCGCAGGTGCGCGTTCGCGCCAAGTTGCTGGACCCGCAAACGGCTATCCACGCCTTGCGCGGCTACGGGAGCTACTTTGCCAGTTACAATGAGCGCCAGGAGAACGGCGCCTGGGATGAACCTTACCGGACGGTGAACTACAACATCGTGCCCGGGCGCACTGTCTTCAATGGACAGATCGAGGTGGGAGCGGAGCTCGACGCAACCAAGCGGCTCGAACTCGCCTGGGACCGACTCTTGGGTGGCCGCAAAACCGGAGTCGTATTTCTGGATGCAACGCGAGTGACCGGCGAGTCCGAGACAGCCCCCGCTTTGGGCACCCAGGCGCTGATTCAGTTGACCGACCTCGGGCTGGTGTGGAAAAAGGCGCTCGCCGGCGTGGACGTCTTTGTCTTCTCGCATGGCAGCGGACGTCCCGTGGCCGGTGCCACGGCCCGGCTCTTCAGCGACGAGAATGAGCCCTTGCGGGAAGCCGTAACCGATGCAGCGGGCATGGCGCACCTGGAAGCAAACACCAACGCCGCATGGGTTGCGGTGCAACGAGGGGATGATTTCCATGCGGCCTTGCTGAAGGAGGACAGGGTATGGCTCTATCAGTTTAACCTGCCCTGCACCGGCTCTGATGAGCAGGAACCCGCGCGCCGCGTGATGTTGTTCAGCGACCGCAACGTGTACCGCCCCGGGGAGGACCTGCATTTGGAAGCGCTAGTGCGGGAATGGGGCGACCAGGGCTTGAGCGTCCCTTCTGGGCTGACCGGCTCGTTGACCTGCTTCGACCCGCGCGGGCGCGCGTTCTTCCAAACCAACGCGGCGCTCAGCTCGTCGGGCAGTTGGTCGGGCCTGGTGCCGCTGCCGGCCACCTCGCGCGGCACCTGCTCAGCCCGGCTTTGCTTTGGCACGAACGAATACCTCCACGTCTTTCAGGTGCAAGACTTCGAGCCCAGCGCCTTCGAGATATCGCTGAAATCCAAGGCAGTGTATGGCGCAGGCGAGAGGATAGAGGTGCCGGTCGCGGCCCATTACCTGTTCGGCAAGGCCCTGTCCAGTGCCCGGGTTGAGTGGTCGCTCGAAGCTGAGGACTCTGATTTCAAGCCCGAGCGCTTTGGTGGTTTCACCTTCCGGCGCACCGACTCCGAGTTTCGCTTTAGGCGGCACCGTTCGTCGCTGGCTTTGAGTGGCCAGGGGATGCTTTCGGGGTCGAGCAACTTCACCATCGCCCCGGAGCTGCCGGCCAATGCCACCGCCCCCCAGCCCCGCAACGCGTCGCTGCTGGTCGAGGTCACGGACCTGAACCAGCAGACCCTCTCGCACCGGGCGGAGTTTATTCGGCATAGTTCGGACTTCTACCTGGGCTTGCGACAGGGAACCGAAGTGCTCAGGGCGGACGAGTCCCAGCCGCTGGAAGTCGTGGCGGTGCGGGCCGACGGTCAACTGTGGCCGGAGCCCGTGAAAGCCCAGCTCACTTTGCAGCGCATTGACTGGCAACCCGTCCGCATTCAGGGCGCGGGGAGGACCATCCGGTACCGCAACGAGGCGGTCATCACCAACGTCTTCCAGGGGGAGATCGAAGTGCCGCCGATCCAGTTGCCGACGGAGCTTGACAGCGAAGTTAGAGGCAGCCGGCTGCCGGGGTTCCCAATCCTGCCCGCCGGCCATTACCTCGTCGAGGCGAGCGCCAAGGACGCCAGCGGTCACGCCGTGGTCAGCTCGCTCAGCTTCGACGTGTCGGCCCGTGCGGAGGTCGGCTCGAACTATCGCAATGACGTGGAGCTCACGCTCAAGGCTGGCCACAAGTCCTATACACCGGGGGAGACAGCGGAGATCCTCGTGGAAGCGCCTTTCGCCGGCGCGGCCCTGGTGAGTGTAGAACGTGAAAGGGTCCTGCGCTCGTTTACCACGCGGCTCGAGGGCAACGCCCCGATGATCCGCGTCCCGCTGGGGCCGGGCGATGTGCCCAATGTGTTCGTCTCTGTCACCCTGGTCCGCGGCGCTGATGAATGCCCGCGGAAGATCAAGGAGCCGGAGTATCGGATCGGGTATTGCGAGCTCACGGTGGCAGACCCGCAGAGCCAGTTGGCCGTGAAGGTCACGCCCTCGGCGACGAACTACCTGCCTGCGCAAACGGTCGAGATGACCGTCCAAGTATCCGGTGCCGGCGGCGGGGCGGTGTCTGGGGCAGGCGTCGTGCTGTATGCGGTGGATGATGGCATCCTGCAACTCACCGATTACGGCCTGCCGGACCCGCATGGGTTCTTTTACGCGACTCGCCCGCTGGGGGTGCAAACGAGCATCTCGCTGCCCAACCTGCTGGCTGAGGACTCGGAGGAACTCACGTTTGAGAACAAGGGCTACCTGGGCGGCGGGGGCGGGAATGAGCATGTGCGCAAGAACTTCCTCGCCTGTGCCTTCTGGAATGCCGCGCTGACCACGGATGCCCAGGGCCAGGCCAGCGCTCGCTTCGCTGCGCCCGACAGCCTGACGCGTTATTGCATCTTTGCGGTGGCCCACACCACCAACAGCCGGTTTGGCAGCGGGCAATCCGCCTTCCAGGTCAGCAAGCCGCTCCTCATCGAGCCGGCGCTGCCTTTATTCGCCAACATCACCGACCACCTGGTCGCGCGAGGCCTCATACACAATCAGACGGCGAATGCCGGCGAGGTGCTGGTCACGCTCGCCCTCGACGACAAGGCCAGGGCCGACGGCGCTGAGGGGGCTCTGAGCAAGCGCGTTCCCGTTCCTGCCAACGGGTCGGCGGTGGTTGAGTTTCCCGTGGCGCTCGTTGACCCCGGCGATGCGAAGTGGCTCTGGAAGGCGCGCTTCACAGACCGCGCGGCGGGCGATTTCACCGACGCCGTGCAGAGCACTCTGGAGGTAGGACACGTGGTGCCGATGCTGCGGGAGATTCTACTGGGGCACTCGGCGGGTTCGCAGACCAACCTGCTGGCCTCGGCGAGCCCACGGCTGTTGGCGGGGCGCGGCAGCGTCACCATCAGCGTCGCCAACACGCGCCTCAACGATCTGGGCGAAACCATCTTGCAGCTCCTGCATTATCCCTATGGCTGTGCCGAGCAGACCGGGTCCAGCCTGCTGCCCTGGATTGTCCTGCGCAACCAAACGAACTTCCTGCCGATCCTTCACCGCGGGACGAATGATATCGAGAAGGCCATCCGCGCCGGCATTGCCCGCTTCCTCTCGATGCAGACCGAGTCGGGTGGTCTCGGCTACTGGCCACATGCCAGCGAGCCAATGCTGTGGGCCAGCGCCTACGGGGGAATGGTTCTAGCCTTGGCTCAGCGGCAGGGGGCCGATGTGCCAAGGGAGGAGTTTGCGGCCCTGATGAAATACTTGAGCCAACAGTTGCGGTCAGTCGGCTCTGATGCCTCTGATCTGCCTGACTATTGCTTGGGGCTTTACGCCCTCGCGCTGGCCGGCCACGCCGAGCCGGCCTACCACGAGAAGCTGTATGCGCTACGCCAGAAGCTTTCCCTGGAGGATCGGGCGCTGCTGGCCTTAGCTATCGCGGAGAGCCACGGCCCGAATGAGATGATTGGCGTGTTGCTGCGCCCGGGGGCGGCTGCAGGGCAGTTTGATGAGGACCGCTTCGGGTGCCCGGCGCGCGAGCAGGCGATCCGGCTGCTGGCCTGGACGCGCTACCGTCCAACCGACTCTGTCATTGACGGGCTGGTGAGCGACCTGATGCGCGAACAAAGGGAAGCGCATTGGGGCACGACGCAGGGCGATGCCTGGGCGTTGCTGGCGTTGACTGAATACGCGCGGCAGGTTGAAGGGAAGCTGCAGCCCGCTGAAGGCAAGTTGATCTGCGGCGGGGAGACCATTCCGTTCCAGTTGGACGAGCGAACCAACCTTCTTACGCGCACCTTCTCGACGACCAACCTTGCTGGAGCTGTTGTGGCGCTTCTGAACGGCTCGACCAACCGCCTCTACTCCAGCGTGCTCATTGAAGCGCGCCCGCCTGAGACGCAGGTGCCCAGACAGGACCGCGGGTTCAGCGTGCAGCGGCGCTATAACCGGCTGGATGACGATAACAAGCTGCGGGGTCCGGAGGGCCTGCACGTCGGTGACCGGGTGCTCGTCACGCTCAACGTGGTGGTCCGAGAGGGCGCGCATTATCTCGCGGTGGATGACGCCTTGCCCGCGATTCTGGAGGCCGTCAATCCCGAGTTCAAGACCCAGGAGGCTCGCTCGGCTACAGCCCTGGCTGACGCTGGCGACCAGTGGATGAGCAACTTCAGGGAGATTCGCAAAGACCGCTGCTTGTACTTCGCGGACTATGTCGCCCCGGGCAACTACACCCTGCGCTACGTGGCGAGGGTGCGCGCGGCCGGCAGCGTCACCGCGCCCCCCGCCAAGGTCGAGGCGATGTATCACCCCGAGCGCTATGGGCTGTCGGGAACGCAGACCCTATCGAGCCAGGGAGTAGAGTGAGGCGCGAGCTGCTGACCGGGATACTTCATGCGCGCAACGACATCCAGATTGAACGGAGCCCCGGCATATTGCCGGCTTAAGCCGTTCGGAGTTCGTAAGCCGGCAACATGCCGGCGCTCCGGCCACGAGGGAGACCGGCCCGGCGCGGATCGAACAAGGAACACCGAAGGTTGAGTATGACTCCGTGCGCAGAAGCAAACCGGACGCCGTCATCGTGGCAACGGCTGGCCGGCAGGTTGTCGCGTACAGCAGCGTGGGGAGCCCTCGCGGGAGTGCTCTTGCTTCTCGCGGGTTGGCTCGCGCTCCGGTGGGTGCCGCTGCCAGCGGCTTTGTTCACAGGGCAGGTTCCAGAATTGGAATTCCTGGATCGCACCGGGCGGACGCTGCGTTCCGTCCGCCCGGACAACCAGCCCTTCCGCCGCCTGGTCGAGTATGGCGAAATCCCTCAACCACTTGTGCAGGCCACACTAGCGGCGGAAGACCGGCGATTCTGGCGGCATCCTGGCGTGGACTGGCGCGCCACCCTCCGCGCGGCGTGGCAGGCGGTCTGCCATCGGCACATCGTCTCCGGCGGGTCCACCATCACACAGCAACTCATCAAGCTCGCCGAGCCGCGGCCACGGACGCTGCGGACCAAGCTCATTGAGGCGGCGCAGGCCCTACGGCTGGAACAGGCGTGGGATAAGCAGCGGATTCTGACCGCCTACCTGAATCGCCTGGACTATGGCAACTTCAACCGCGGGTGCGCGGCGGCGGCGCAGTTCTACTTCGCCAAGCCGCTGCGCGATCTTAGTGCCGCTGAATGCGCCCTGCTGGCCGGGCTGCCTCAGGCCCCGAGCCGGTTGAATCCTCAGTCGCACCTGGTGCGCGCCATCAGCCGGCAGCAGTGGGTCCTGAGTCAAATGCGGCTCGCGGGTTCGCTGAGCGAGGATGAATTCCAGCGCGCGATGGGCGAGCCGCTGCGCCTGGTGGCGGCAAAGCGCAGTTTTGAGGCGCCGCATTTCATAGACCTCCTGCTCGCCACGGAGGAGCCGTCGGAAACTCCGCGAGGTCTTGGAGTGCGCCAGGACACTGGCGCTTTCTGCGAATCGCGTGTGTCCTCCAAAGCGCCAGTGGCCTGGCGCACTCCAAAACGCTGGCGGGACGCCGTAAGCTCTGGCGTATTCCATACGACGCTCGCCCTTGACCTCAATCACTTCGCGGAGGGCACCCTTCGGCAGCACCTTTCGCGACTGCGGGAGCAGCACGTTTCCAATGGCGCCATCGTTGTGCTGGATAACCACAGCGGCGACGTGCTCGCGCTGGTGGGCTCGGAGAATTATTTCACTCCTGCGGCGGGGCAGGTCAACGGGGCCTGGGCGCCGCGTTCGCCCGGCTCCAGCCTTAAGCCGTTTACCTATCTGCTCGCGTTCGAACACGGGGCCACGCCGGCGAGCATAGTGGCGGATGTGCCCACCGAGTTTGCGACCGCCACGGGCATCTTTGCTCCTGTTAACTACAACCGCCATTGCTATGGGCCCATGCGCTACCGCGTGGCCCTGGCCAATTCCCTGAACATCTCGGCGGTCAAAGTGCTCGCATCCATCGGCGGCCCAGAGCCCTTGCAGCAACTACTGCAACAATGTGGCCTTACCACGCTGGGCGAGTCGGCCGAGCACTACGGCCTCGGGCTGACCATTGGCAACGCCGAGGTGCGCCTGCTCGAACTCGCCAATGCTTACGCGTGCCTCGCTCGCCTGGGGCAATACAAACCGTATCGCGTGCTACTGGATGGCCAAGGTCCTGCAAGCCTAGCGGCCTCTGCGATAGGGACGTCTCGCCGAGACGTCCGTGTTGGGGAACGGGCGGACGCCTCGGCGAGGCGTCCCTACCCAGGCCTGCCGGGCCCAAGGCAAGTCGCCGACCCAACCGCCGCTTATCTCATCGCCGACATCCTGAGCGACAACGAAGCACGCGCGCTCGCGTTCGGCGCCGAATCCCCCCTGCGGTTCGAGTTCCCCGTTGCCTGCAAGACAGGCACCAGCTCTGATTTCCGGGACAACTGGGCCTTCGGCTACACGCCCGAGTTCACCGTTGGCATCTGGGTTGGCAACTTTGACGGGTCGCCGATGCAACATGTCTCGGGGGTGACCGGCGCGGCACCTCTCCTTCATGATCTTGTGGAGCACCTGCATTCGCGTTATGGTACCACCTGGTATGCGGCGCCAACGAATATTGTCGAGTGTTGGGTCCATCCCATCACGGGCAAGCGCCTGAACCAATCCCATCCGGTGGCAGGCTTTGATGCGGTCAAAGAGAAGTTCGCGGCCACCCACCTTCCTCCGGCGGAGGACCCCGGCTCTCTGTCGCCCATCTTGCTCGGCAGCGAGTACCGCGAATGGTTTGCGAGCAGCGACAATTGGCTCGGGAATCGTGCCGTGCTCGCACCTGGGCAGAACTCGCTGTGTATTGTATTCCCGCTGCCGGGCACGACGGTCTATCTTGACCCCGATCTGCCGCAGCAGGGTCGCCGGCTCTCCTTGCGCGCCGAAGGCCCTGAGCACCTGGATTGGCAGAGTGACTCCTTGCGCCTGTCCCGCGAAGGCGGCCGTGAGGTGGCGCTCCTCACCGAAGGCCGGCATCAGATCACCGTGCGTGACCCGGAGACTGGCGCCGCGGCCCAAACATGGATTAACGTCCTGCAGCGCTAAACACCTGCCCGGCATGACTCCTGAACAGCGCGTTGCGAAAAGCACTGACCGGTCTGGAGGAACATTGGCTTCCGGCAGCCCCGGCTCCGGCTCCTACAAATGGTGGGTGGTCTTCATGCTCTGGTTTGTCTGCTTCTTCAACTATGCCGATCGGCAGGCGATCAGTTCGGTGCTCCCGCTGCTCGCCCGCGAGTTCCGCTTTGACACGGTTCAATTGGGATTGATCGGTTCAGCCTTTGCTTGGGTGTATGCGGCCCTTGCGCCCGCGGCAGGGGTGGTGGCGGATCGGGCCGTGCGGCAAAGAGTGCTGGTGTGGGCGTGCGTGTTATGGAGCCTCTTTACCCTGGCCACGGCCTGGTGTGGGAATCTGCCGATGTTCGTGGCCGTCCGGGCGCTGACGGGCCTGGGGGAGACGTTCTACTTCCCGGCGGCGATGGCGCTGATCAGCGATTACCACAGCCGGCAAACCCGTTCGCGGGCGATGTCCTGGCACCAGTCGGCAGTCTATGCCGGAACGATCCTGGGGAGCTGGGTCGCGGCCGTGCTGGCGGAGCGTTGCGGATGGCGGGTGCCTTTCTTCCTGTTCGGGCCGATGGGACTCGTGCTGGCGGTCGTGCTGTCGAAATGGCTGCGCGAGCCGCGGCGCGGTGCCGCTGAGGATGCCCCAGGAGCGCAAGCCTCAGTAAGCGGCGAACCCCTGCCAGTTGTGGAAACCCTGGGCCTGATTGTGCGCACGCCTGCGGCTATGCTTCTAATGGCCGCCTTCCTCTGCGCGAACTTCGTGGCGGTCAGCTTCCTGACCTGGACGCCCACCTTCCTGGTGGAGAAGTTCCATTATGCCATCGGCGCTGCCGGCCTCACGGGGACGCTCTACATTCACCTGGCGAGCGCGCTGGCCGTGCCCTTTGCAGGTTGGCTGGCAGACCGGTTGGTGCGGCGGTGGGCGACGGGGCGCATGCTGGTGCAGACGCTCGGATTGCTGGCCGGCGCCGCGTGTGTGTGGATGGTAGGAAGAGCCGGCCACACCGCCGCGCTCCTGGCCGCCATGACGGGCTTCGGCCTGTGCAAGGGGTTCTATGACTCAGGCATCTTTGCCGCGCTCTACGACGTGATCGAGCCCCGCGCTCGCGGCACCGCGGCCGGCCTGATGAATACAGTGGGCTGGGGCGGCGGGGCGCTGGGCCCGCTCTTCTTCGGCTACGCGGCCAAATACGGCGGCAAGCCAACCGCGGTGGAGAATATGAGCGACGCCATTGCGTTCGGCTCGCTGTTCTACCTGGTAGCGGCGGCGTGTCTTATCGCCGCCATGCTCATGCTCGTATGGGCCAAATCCGAATCCCGAAGGCCGAGGGCCGAAAGAAGGCCGAAACCCGAAGGCCGAAGGCAGTAACGACATGGCGGTTACGGGAGGCGGGCGGCGGGGATCGCTCAGGGACGACGGTGCCGCTCAGAGGGACGCTTGCGAGCGAGCCGCTTTATACGACCACGGGTTGGCCACTTCGGGCTTCGGACTTCGGCCTTCTTTCGGACTTCGGCCTTCGGCCTTCGGGATTCGGATTTGGCCCATACGAGCAGCAGCATAGCGGCGATAAGACACGCCGCCGCCACCAGGTAGAACAGCGAGCCAAATGCAATGGCGTCGCTCATATTCTCCACTGCGGTTTGCTTGCCGCCGTCTTTG
>Ga0181530_10007478_pt1 | contig 10390 bp, 9 predicted proteins | sample PEATcosm2014_Bin_42_FD_119769 | JGI IMG/M metagenome (GOLD analysis project Ga0181530, IMG submission 119769) | Peatland microbial communities from MTU Mesocosm Facility, Houghton, MI, USA - PEATcosm2014_Bin10_60_metaG | ecosystem: Environmental > Terrestrial > Soil > Wetlands > Peat | place... | reverse complement strand
CGTGGACGTGTTTGCGCCAAAACTTCCGCAACGCCGGGCCGATGACTTTTTGCAGCAGCAGATAAAATCCCACGATGAGCGCGATCTGCCAAAGCAGACGCCAGACGTTGAAATCCGTCATCACCAGCGCGGTGGCGACGCCGAGCAGCACCCAACCGATCACGTCGTCAATCGCTGCCGTGCTGATGGCCATCGCGCCAATGGCAGTGCGTTCGAGGTTCATCTCCAAAAGAATCCGTCCCATGATCGGCAGCGCGGAAATCGAAAGGGCGACGCAGAGGAAAAGTTGAAAGCCGAGGCGCGGTGTGTCCGGCGCGAATTCCGCGTGCAGCCACGGTCCGATGGCGAGTCCGCAAAGAAACGGCGCGGCCATCCCGAACATTGAAACCGCCGTGACGGTTTTGGATCGCGAGCGCAGGTGACTGTAATCAAATTCCATCCCGACCTGGAACAGTAAAAAAATCAGGCCGAGCTTGCCGAGCAATTGCAGTGACGTTTGCGTTTCCCGGGGAAACAACTCCGCCGGCAAGGTGAAACTGGAGGACAGATTGAAAAGTCTGGTGATGGCATCGCCCAGGAAACGAGCCATGGACGGCCAGATGGCGCCGAGTGCCGATGGCCCCAGCAAAATGCCCGCTGCGATTTCGCCGACGGCCAGCGGCTGGTGCAAGAAGCGTTTGCCGAGCCGGCCCAAAATATAGGCGGCGGCGATGATAATCATCCACTGGATCAAAACCAGTGTCAGATGGCCCTCGATGGCGACCGGATTCATAAAAGTCCGCTGGCAGATACAAACCGGCGCACTGCAAAGCAAGATTAAATCCCAATGGTTTCGGGGCACGGCCCGGCGGCGTGTTGATTCGGGATAAATATTCCCGAGGCGGGGAACTGGACAAGGAATGGTGATCTTTTCGGCGTTGGACGGCTCGGTGATCTTCAGCCGGACAGAATGAACGAGGCGCGGGTGTGCCGCTGGCTTACGGTTTGGCCGTCAGCGAGTTCTGATGTTGGGCGACGGCGGCCGCCATGGTGGTGACACTCTGGAGAATCTGACGCGCGACCTCGGGATCGGCAATCTTGAGTCCATACGTCTTGTCAATGGCTACAACCAATTGCAGGGCGTCCACCGAATCCAAACCCAGACCACCGGGGCCGAACAATGGCTGGTCGTCGCTGATTTCGTCCGGACGGATTTGGAGCATGAGGTTCTCCACCATCAGGCGTTTGATGTCTTGTTTAAGCGCGGCTGTATTATCCATTACAAAATCCACCATTCAGTCTGAGAAGCGGATTTTACGATAGAGCCGGTTTCAGTGCAAGCCGGGAAGCGATTGGATAGAAGCCTGATTCGGGTTGTGGGGTCAACGCTGTGCACCGATTCATTCGAGCCAAAGGCTCGGCGGTACATTAAATCATGGCGCTGCCAACCATTTGGCCATGGTCGGGTTTGAAATCAGGCTGCTGGCTGCGGGCAGTGTCAGGCCGCATGGCCGTTTTTTGGCTTGCCCACCAATGACGCCAGCTTTTTTTCGGCTGTTTCCATGTCCGCCAATCCTTGGGATTGGGCGGGTTTGGCCAATGGCGCCGCGCCTTCTTCCTGGGCATGCGGATGAGGTGGAATTTTCGCCGACTCCGGGTAAGCCCGGCGTACCAATAATCCGCCGCCAATCAACCACCAGGCAATGGCCAGGTTGAATACGATGGGCAAAATGGTATTCACGATGACGACTGTGCCAGCCGTTTCAACCGCTCCGAGGTCCAGCAGTGGAGGCATGGCGCTTAAACCGAGATAGAAAAAATAGAGTCCCAGGAGCCGGACTGCCAGGCCGAAGATGTCCTTGAATATGTCCCTTGTTTTCATGGCGCGCTGAATCTGTACGTACTTAAAGTGAATGCGTTCACCGTTGGTGGTGAGTTTAAGAGGTGCCCTTGACCGGTTCAAGCACCATCCCTTTTTGTAAACAATAACTGAAATTATTTCGTCTTAGACACACCCGACCGGATTCGCTAATTAGTGGCCCCATGTTTTTTGGCCCGAGCTCCGGTGGATCAGTTCGTCGCGGCGGAAAGGCAGGCTGGTCCATCTGGCTTGTTTTATTGGCCATGCAATCATTCCCTTCGACGAGCGCCGCGCTTCCCGGACGTCTGGTCCTGGGATTGGATGGCATTGCTTATCGTGACGTGAAGGCCTTGCAGGCAGGGGTCACTTGCACAAACTTTTGGGGGAAACGGTTCCAGCGTCAGGCTTTCAGTTCCAAAGAAGGATATTTTCCAGTCAGCCGCCTGGTCTCGACGTTTCCCTCCACCAGCGATGTCGCGTGGACGGATATTTTCGGGGATCGCCCGTTGCCGGGCTATCAACGCACTTATTTCAGCGTGGCGGCGAATTCACAAATCGTCATCAACGGCATCACCACCACCATGGAGCACGAGAGCCAGATGCATTGGCAGTTGGAAAACAATATGATGCGCACCATGGGTTACGTGTATCCGGTCCACACCTTTGGCTATGAGATCCAGGAAACAATCAGAAACTTTTGGAACGCCGCGGACAACGACGGCAGCTATTACGTGTACATTCGTGGCACGGACGATGCCCAGCACTTGGACCGTGACGTTTTCGCCATGCTCCGCATGCTTGATGACCAGCTTCAGGCGATGCGCGCCCGTTACCAGGCGCAGGAGGGCCGTGACCTGCAAATCCTGATTCTCTCGGACCACGGGCACAATCACGCCGCCTCCGTCAAGCGCGTCGAGGTCCGGTCCTTTCTGGAAAAGGCGGGATACCAAATTACCGAATCCATTGAGCATCCCAAGGACGTCGTCCTGCCCACCACCGGCATCGAAGACTGGGTGGAAATTCACAATGCGCCCGCCGCCACCGACACGCTTGTGCCACTGCTCACTCATCTGGAAGGCGCGGACCTCGTGACGGGTCGTGACCCGGACCGCCCCAATCGTTTCCTCGTCATGAATTCCCGGGGCGGGCGGGCCGACATTGATTGGAATCCGACAAATAACGCCTACCGCTATTCAACCGGGCGGGACGACCCGCTCGGCTACCGTCCGGTGATTGAGGCGCTCGCCCTGAACAACCAACTTGACGCCGACGGCTTTGCCACCGCCGATGCCTGGATGGCGGCGACCATGACCAATCATTACCCGCTGGCGCTGCAGCGGATAGTCCGCGGACTCACGCGGGTCACCCTCAATCCCGCGACCATTCTCATCAGCCTGAGCAACGATTACGTTCACTGCGGCTGGCTGATCCAAAAAGGCGCGGACCTGTCAACCTTCAGCAGCACTCACGGTGCCTTGGATAACCTCAACTCGGACGGCATCGTGTTGAGCAATTTCACGCCCACTCGGGACACTTCGAGCGACGAGGTGGCCGGGCAGTTTGATGATTTTCAAGGTCTGCGAAATTTTCGCGCGATGGAAAACGGCGCCGAGTTGATCACCAAAAACGAACAAGCCCTGACGCGGATTGCGCACGGGCCGTTTGACCGGGATTACCAGTCGCTGCCGGGGGATGGTGTTTTCCTGCGGGTCTGGTCGCCACAATTCACGCACCTGGACATCAATGCTCCGGTCAATGTGACGATTGAGAAAGTAAATCATTTTTCAAATCCGCAAAACTCGCGCCGGGCTCCCGGGCCCAAGGCATTGCTCGGACGGCACCTGACCTTCAATCAGCCGGTTTTCTTTCCGGACCCGAGCGCACACGAAAGAATCTATGCGCTGCCGACCGATTTGATTCTAAAGCCGCAAATAGAGTACCGGATTTCGGGATGGATACGCAGTCGAAACAAAAGCATCAGCCTCTTTGAGTTCACCTTTCACACCGACAGCCATGGCCGGCCGGCGGCGTATTAACAAAATGGATTGATGGGTTGATGGATAATTGGATGGCAACAATTATTCATCCATCACCTCATCAAACCATTTATCCAACACAGACGTTCAGGGTTCGGTGGCCGCAAAGATTTTTCCTTTGCCGGCGCAAATCATCTGCGCGACGTACCGGCCGGAGAGCGCGGCTGACGGCAGGCCGCCACCTGCCACCACCCAATGGCCGGCCATGTAGAAATCCCTGAGTCCCGCCAGCGTGTAGGGGATGCGCCGGCCCAGAATGCGCGGCGTCGGCAGCCAGCCTTCGTAACTGCCCTGCCAGTTGCCGGTGTAGCGCACAAAGGTAGCCGGCGTTGCAATGTCCGACCGATCGAGATGTTGGACCAATCCGGGAAAGCGTTTGTCGAGGATGCCGATGATTGCCTGAACGACACTTTTTTTCTCGGCCCGGTAACGCTGCGGATCACTCTTCTTCAAGCCGGTCCAGAACTCGTAGCTGGTTGGCAACCTGACTGTCATGACGGTGGTGCCTTCCGGGCAGAGCGCCGAATCGGAACCAAACGTCTCCACTTCCAAACGGTCGTGATGCGTTTGATCGTCCACGCGCAAAGGCTGAGTCAGGGGCAGATTGAGTGTGTGCGGCGCATCCGGGAAGATTTTTTTCATTCCCAACGAGACCTGGATGATGGCCGGAAACGGCCGGCAATTCTCATACAGATAACGGATTTTTTTATCCACGAACCGGCCGTCCAACATTTTGAAAATCGTCGTGTGCCCGTCGGCGCAGGAAACGACGATTGAAGCCGGGACGACGGACCCGTCGCCGCAGCGCACGCCGGTGGCGCGATCGTTCTCGACGATGACCGAAGTCACCCGTGCTTTATACCGCACGGTTCCGCCCAGACGGGTGTACCGGTCTGCAATCGCCATCGCAAAATCCCACGAGCCGCCGGCGACGAAACCGCAGTTGTTGCGGGTCCGGAACGCCAGCACCATCACGAGGACCAGGGCTGACATGTGTTCGTTGCTGGCGATGGCGCTCAAGGCTTCGCGCAGGAGATTGTTTTTGTAGCGGGCCAGGTAGGTGGTGATCGGCAGGTTTTTCCATCTCAAGATGACGGGCAGCATCGGCAGGTAACGCAGTCCCGTCCTCATTTTTTCGCGGTGCGTCATCAATTCCACCGGCTTGTCGAGGGGCGGCTCCAACGGAGCACAGCGGCGCGCCGCCCGGACCAGCTTGTCAATCAGCGCGCTGTCTTCGGGCGCGATGCGTTTGAACTCGCGCGCGAGTTTGTCCAGGTCGGCGGGCACGACGAGGGTGTTGCCGTCGGCGTCTTCGACCCGGAGTATTTCATCGTTAATGAGAACTTTCCGCCCGGCGATGGCCCCGAGTTCCTGCCAGATTTGGTGGAAGGCCGAAGGCGGCCGGGTCCCAATCAACCAGCGCAAGCAACCGTCGAAAACGTACGGTCCGCGATGCCAGGCCGTGCATAATCCGCCGGGGAGCAGGCTCGCCTCCAGAATCTCGGTCTGGATGCCGTTCATTTGCAGGTAGCAGCCGCAGGAAAGACCGGCGATGCCGCCGCCGATGATGATGACTTTTCCCTTCCCCGGGGTGGCTGCGGCTGCGGGCTCAGGCATCGTCGGCACGTCACAAATTTTTTCTTCAACTTGCATTGCGGCGGTAGTCATCGTGGAAAATTTATTCGGGGTCGCGGTTGAAGCCGATGCGCCGTTTTAGCGGTTCGGGCGGCGGCGCGAGGAGCGGTTGCAATTTCGTCCAGATGGTGCGCAACGCCGAATCATGTTCCAGCAGCGTCTTGTCAATTTCCGCCAGCCGTTTGAGGACGGCTGCGTTCGCCGCCAGTTGCTCGCGCATCTGCATGAAGGCCCGCACCACAAACACGCTCATGGCCACGGCTTCGAGACTGTTTAAAATGGTTGCGGCCATGATAGCGCCATGCTCGGTGAAGGCCGTTGGCGGGTAGGCCGCTCCCCGATGCCGTTTGGAACTGGTCACAAATTGTGACCAGTTCGGCACAATACCCTCCGTTTGCGGTCTTTCCAAACTTGAAGTCGCAATTTGTGACTTCAAGTTGCTCCACTCCTGCGCGGTCAGCTGGAATATGAAATCTTCCGGGAAACGATCCGCGTTGCGCTTGACCGCCTGATTAAAAACTTTCGTCGGCACGCCGTAAAGCTCCGCCAAATCGGCATCGAGAATCACCTTCTGGCCGCGCAAAGTCAGGATGAGCGATTCGATGGGCTTCTTCGGTTTCATAAAATCCCGCCGTCAACTTTGACAACGGAGCCGGTGATGTAGCTGGCTTCGGCACTTGCCAGAAAACGAACCGTCGCCGCCACTTCTTCCGGCCGGCCAAATCGGCGCATGGGAATCCGCATCTGCGCGGCCTTCCGTTCCTCTCCGGCCAGATGGGCCAGCGCCTCGGTTTCCACGAAACCGGGACAGACGACATTCACGGTAATGCCGATGCGCGCCACTTCTTTGGCCAGCGACTGGGTTAACGCGACCACTCCCGCCTTGGCTGCGGCGTAATTGGCCTGTCCGGCCGGAGCCAGGAGCGCGCTCAAGGATGACAGATTCACAATCCGACCGGCGCGCTGGCTGATCATGGTCGGCAACACCGCCTGGCAGCCGTGAAAGACTCCGTCGAGATTTGTCGCCAGAACGCGCTCCCATGAATCCGGCGGCATGGTGGCCAGCAAGGCGTCTTCGTGGCTGCCCGCATTATTGACCAGCACGTCAAGGCGGCTGTGGCGCGCCAAAATTTCGTTGACCGCCTGCTTCCATGAATCGGGAGAGGTGACATCCAAAGCGACGCAGAAGCACCGGTCAGGATTTTCCTGCGCAAGTTTGTCGGCCTGTTCACGCTTGGAGCGGACCCCGAGCCAGACGATATTGGCGGTTGATTCCTCGAGGAAGGCGCGGGCGATGGCCTGGCCCAAACCGCCGTTGGCTCCTGTAATCAAAATGACCCGCAAGCTCATGACCGGATGTTGCCGATGGATTTGCCAGCGGACAAATGAGAAATACCGGAATCCGCGCGCACAAACCGCGCTCCAATCGCCTGCTGATTGAAACCGACCAGGCTGACGTTGGCCGCCGCGAATCGTCCGCTGGCCACCGCATCACACGCCGCCACGCATTGCCAGGCGGCTGCAGCCATCAGCCCTTCGCCCAGGATGCGCTTGGGGCTGATGCGTGGGCCGGTCCAGTCACGCCACGCAGCGAGTTCCGGGGCGTCTGCGCGCGAACTGTTCCCGAGGCTGTCGCAGAGCAGTTCGCCGGGAGAACTTTTACCCAGTTGACCGCGCATGGTTCGGGCAGCCTGCATCCGGCCATGATGCGCTGAGTAAGTTTGTGGATCGGTGATGTCGGCCAGCTCGACGCCGGCCGACAGCTTCGGCTCGCGGCAAATGCATAAAGCCCCGGCGCCAGCGGTGAGAATGGCTGAACGTTCGAGATGCCAGAGCGCGTCCGCCAGAATCCAGTTGGTTTCTTCAGCTCCGATGACCAGGCACACATCTACACGATTCTCATCCAGCCACTGGGCGCCGAGCGCGACGCCTTGCAAAAAAGCGGACGGATCGCCCACCAGAGTGCTGGCCAGCGAAACATTTTCCAGGACCGCGGCGACATGGCTGGCGGGGGCGGCATAAACCGTTTCGGGAAACAGCAGTGGACTGGCGGTCGCCGGGTCCTTCAGTGTTTCGTCAAAAAAACGGCAGGTATAATTCACGCAGCCGGACTGAAGACAGACTACCAGACCCAGACGGAATTTCGGATCGGGGTTCGCACGCAACTTTGCCATGGCCTCAAGGGCGGCTGCCACAACATAGTGTGTGATCGGACTCGTGCGCCGCAGGCGTGGATGCGCAAGAAATTCGGGACGCACGGCGGGATTCGGAACCAGGCGCGCCTGAAGCGGTTTTTTCCAACCGGGTCGTTCCATTGGTTGAGTGGGCAGGGGTTCGCCCTTGTCCAGCGCTTCACTGAGAGCGGCAACATTCCAGCCGGCGGGCGAAACCGCACCCAAGCCCGCTATGAAAACCCGGCTCATGTCCACCTCCTTAAAATCAAGGTCGCATTGACGCCACCGAATCCAAACGAGTTGGATAACACGACATTCACGCGCGCGTCCCGGGGTTTGTGCACAATGGGGAATTTGCAGGCCGGGTCAGGTGTTTCAAACAGTCTCTCCGGCGGCAGCCATTGTTCGAGCAGGGTCATCAGGCAAATCACCGCCTCGACTGCGCCCGCGGCTCCGAGGAGATGCCCGATGCTGGCTTTGGTGGAACTGACCGGCAGGGTCGCGGCGCGGTGGCCGGCCCATTCGTTGATGGCAAGCGCTTCTGAACTGTCATTGAGCACCGTGCCCGTGCCATGAGCGTTGAGGTAATCAATATCCCCGGGTGTGACGCCCGCGGTCGCGCAGGCCTGCTTCATGACCGCCAACGTCGTGTCTCCGTGCGGATGCGGCTGGGTGAGATGGTGCTGGTCGATGGATGTGCCGTAGCCGATGAGTTCTCCCAAAATGGACGCGCCCCGCCGGCGCGCACTTTCAAGCGTTTCAAGGGCGACGACGGCCGCGCCTTCACCCAACGCCAAGCCATCGCGCCGGGCATCGAATGGTCGGCAGATGGTGGTCGAGAGCGCCTGCAAAGCATCGAACCCTGAAAATACAAGTTCACTGAGCGCGTCATAACCGCCGGCAAGAACGCATTCGGCCCGGCCATAACGAATCAGCTCCCAGGCATGGCCGATGGCATTGCCGCCGGAAGCACAGGCATTCGAGACGATCGTGATCGGCCCGTTCGAACCGAGGGCGTCGAGAACCAATCGCGCCTGGACCTGCGGTTGATAGTGAACGGCCCGGGTGGGTTGGCGGCGATGGTTGCGCGGCATTTGCACCGCCTGGCGAAAGTACGCCTCGCCGAGCGACATGCCGCCCGCGGTCGTGCCCAAAAACAGCGGCAGACTCTCCGTAGGTTTCCAGCCGGATTGTTGCCACGCTTCGCAGGCGGCCAGCAACAGCAAAGAAGCGGCGCGGTCGAGTCTGGCAATTTGTCTGGCGTTGAGGTGGGTTGACGGCAAAGCCGCCGGCAAATCAATTTCCGCCGCACGCTTTGCGCGCTGACGGCTGACATCGAACAGCGACACCGGACGGAACGCCACCTTTCCCGATCGAAACCCCTTTGCATTATGCTTCCAACCCAGTCCCAGCGCCGTGATAATTCCAGCGCCGGTGATGACCACGCGGGAAGGCGTTTGGGGTGGAGACGTTGTCGGAAAGAGCATGACGGTTGAATGACAGTGGGATTTGGCTACGTTATGGTGCAGGCAGGTGATGACATACCACTCGCCGGCCGGGTCTTGCGCTTACAGCATAACTCGCATCGTTCAATTCGGTCCCAAAGTATAATCCCACGCCCCCGTCAGGCAACGGAAAATCCGCCTGCAATTTACGCAGGCGGGCAGAGTTTTGCCTCGATTCCTGGAGGCATTCTGCTCAAGCTCAACTGATGTTTGCAGCGAAGAAATGCGCGGCGGTAATTCCCTGTTTCAACGAGGGGGCAACCATCGCGCCGCTGGTTGCAGCCGTGCGCCAATATCTTCCTTCTGTGTTGGTCGTGGACGACGGCTCGACCGATGGCACCTTGAGTCTGGCCGGCGGGGCGGGCGCAGTGGTGGTCAGTCACCGGCGAAATCTCGGCAAAGGCGCCGCTCTCAGGACCGGTCTGTCGCTGGCACTGAAACAAGGCTTTGAATGGGCTTTGACCCTGGATGGTGACGGCCAGCACATGCCGGAGGATTTGCCGGCACTGCTTCGGTGCGCTGAACAGACCGGGGCGTCGCTGGTAATCGGGAACCGCATGCAGAATGCGCGGGCCATTCCCTGGCTGCGCCGGCAGGTGAACCGGTGGATGAGCCGGAAACTTTCGCGGCTGGCCGGCAGGCACCTGCCGGACACGCAATGCGGTTTACGGCTCATGCACCTGGGAACCTGGGCGGCCCTGCCCCTCAAGACGGAGCGCTTCGAGGTTGAATCCGAAACGTTGATGGCCTTCCTCGCGGCGGGCCGGCGGGTCGAGTTCGTCCCGACCCGTGTCATTCGCAGCGGTCGAAAGAGCCACATTCATCCGGTGGCCGACTCATTACGCTGGTTGAGGTGGTGGCGGAATTTCGGCCGGCTCTCGACATCGCGCAATCCGGCGGGTTCAGCCAGCCAGACATCCCTGCCCGCCGCAGCCCAAACGGGAATGCTCCACTAGGAAAGCATGGCGGACATCGCGCCGGCTCACTTGGTGGGATTCCAGATGTATTTTCCGCTGGGGTTGATGTAACCGAACCGCCCGCCTGCCTTGACGTGCGCCAGGCCGTCGACAAAGGAGTCGGCTTCGTCGAACTGCGGGTTGATCACAATCTTGCCGCTCAGGTCCACGAATCCCCAGTGGCCTGACTGACGCACCGGCGCCAGGTCTTCGGAAAACGCGGCGGCATCATCAAACTGCGGAT
>Ga0181530_10007476_pt1 | contig 10394 bp, 12 predicted proteins | sample PEATcosm2014_Bin_42_FD_119769 | JGI IMG/M metagenome (GOLD analysis project Ga0181530, IMG submission 119769) | Peatland microbial communities from MTU Mesocosm Facility, Houghton, MI, USA - PEATcosm2014_Bin10_60_metaG | ecosystem: Environmental > Terrestrial > Soil > Wetlands > Peat | place... | reverse complement strand
TGAAAAAGATTCGGATCAAGCGTTTGCAAAACTGGTTGGTGACCCAGTCTTCAAAGGTTTTCGGGTCGCGAGTGGGATGGAGACGCGCAGCCAAAAACGAGAGTACGCAGAACACCGATTCGACAATTCCGAGCTTCGACAGAGCCTCGAACGGTTTCAAAGGATAGGTGTAGAACCGGCCACGGTAGTAAATGCGCGACGACCGGGGACGATCGAGCATGTCTTCGCCGCCAATCTCGGTCCAAAAATCCTCGACCTCACGAGACTTGGAAAAGAAGCGGTGCCCGCCGATATCAAAACGGAAATCTTTATAGTTGACGGTTCGGGAGATTCCGCCGACATATTGCGGGTCGCTCTCGAGGACAACAACTGGGGCGTGCTGCTTTGACAGCTCGTAAGCGGCAGTCAGGCCCGCCGGTCCGGCACCGACAATCACCGCCTTGAAGATCGCTCGTTCCATGTGTTCGCGTGAATCGGGCTCCCCACTCCGATTTGTCAACCTTGCACCAAACGGCAGTCGACTCTGTGCGAAGGATAGAATCGCCGCGGCTCCCGGGTGGGGAGCGGCAATCGCGATGCCAACCCAGCATAAGGGCTAAGCGCAATATTGGCAAGGACTTGCGCCATCAAGCTGGCGGGGATAGCTAGTGGGCGAAGGGGCAAAACGCGCCCTCGGTGAGCAGAAAGCCCCGATCCGAGAGTGCTCTCCACAAGGTGAATGCGTTACGAATTTGCCAGATTGTTAGCTGCCCTGATGCTTCCTATGATCTCTCCGGCGTCTTCAACTACGTACTGACTTAAACGCTCCCTTCGTCGTAAATGGAAGCCCTCTATGCGGCTCGCGAGTCGCTGCCCATTTGCGCGACAACTCCGCCATAGCAGGCTATTGCAGCGGCTTCGCCGGTGTCCCCGGTTTGACGCCCGAATGCTTTTTCGCCTGTGCCATCAGTTCCAGAACCTTATCCTTGCCTTCATAGTTCGGATTCGTATCCAGCAACTTCTGCCAAGTGGCGACAGCTTTGTCGATATCCATTTTGCCCTGCCACTCGACGATGCCCAGATTGAACAACGCGTTGGCCTTGTTCGGTTCGTAAGAAAGCGATTTCTGGAATTCCGCGATGGCCGTATCGGCGTTGCCGGTGTACCAATAGGCGGTCGCCATGTCGGTACGAACGCCCGTGTTGGCTGGCTCTACCTTCAACGCGCGCTGGTAGTATTCGATGGCTGTGGGGAACTGCCGGGCGTCGTAATATACGTCCCCAATGTTTGCCAGAAGTTCGGAGTTGGTTGGGTCCGCCTTGAGCTTCTCGATCAAGGGTTCAGCCTGCGTGTCGGCCATCTTTTGCATCTCGGCCGGACTTGGCATTTGCATGCCCGGGTTTGCCATCGCGGGAGCCGGAGCGGGTGCGCTCGCTGTCTCAGTCGCAGCGGCCGCTGGACTCTGGGATCCGCGGATGAGCCAGCCGCCGGCGATTCCCACCAGCAGGCTGATGACTGCTAACACATAAGCCTGCACGCTTGTCCATTGCTCGATAGAAGTTCGATTTGTATCCGTCATTGCTCAGTGCTCCTTCAGATCCCGTTTCGTTTGCCGGCGGAAGCCGCCGCGAGCCGCGTTTCTCCATCTTATGGCGCGAGCCAGTGCGCTAGCTCTTGCCCTGCATCTGCGCGTCGGCCATCAATTTCTGCACCTTGGCCTTGCGCTCTGGGCTCAATTCCGGATTCGACTTCAGCAGCTGCTGCCAAGGCGCCACCGCTCCCTTGTTGTCCTGTTTTCCCTGCCACCTGATCATGCCGAGGTTGAACAGCGAGTTGGCATCTTTGGGATTATAGTGCAGCGACTGCTGCAGCTGATTGATTGCCTCATCCACATCGCCGCTGTAGTCCATACACGAAGCCATCTCGGTGCGAATGGCAACGTTCTTTGGATCAACCTGCAATGCTTTGCCGTAGTAGACTGCCGCTTCCTTGAACTGATGGGTAGACATGTAGATCTTTCCGATCTGGATGAGCAGATCGCCGTTGTTCGGATCGCCCTTCAGCTTTTCGAGCAGCGGTTCTGCTTTCTTGTCGGCCATCTGTTTCATCTCTTCAAGGCTGGGCATGTGTCCGCCCATAGCGCCTGCAGGGGCGGCGAGCTGGGCATTGGCCGCGGGCTGCGCCGACAACGCCGGCGATTGCGATCCGCGGAACAGGTATCCGATCGCCAGCCCAACCACGAGGCAGATTACCGCCATCGCGTAGACCTGTTTAGCCTGCCAGACTAATCCGGCAGTTGGTTGCGCGGTTGGTTCATTCGCCTGCCCTATTCCCCGTAGTCTGTATTGCGCTTGAAGCCCGTGCTTTAGCGGGGCATCAAGACTGTATGAATGATTTCCCGCAGCTGAGGAGCTTTACCGCCCTTTGACATTGCTAATTTACCTTAGAGGCGGAGAGAAAGACGGGTAGCATTCTGCGTCACTCGGTAATGAGATGGTGATCACAAGGAAGGGCCTAAGTTTATTCAGCGCCTGGTCGCCAAACAGAAGGCCAAAGACTCATAACCTGGCCACGGGAAGTGCGCTTACGGGACTGGGCTTTTTGTGTGAAACGACAAATGTGTCCTTGCGGACTTTGGCGAAGGTCCGGGCACGCCTCGGCGACCTAAAGTGATAATGACGGGAACTGGCGCATAAGGCTGCCGATCTAAGGATGCGGCAGTTTGGGCCCGTGTCTAACTCCCCACTGAAACGACTGGACTCGATTATTCTCCGTATCCGCGACGTAGATGCGATCCGAGGAGTCGATCCAGATAGCACTCGGCTTTCTCAACTCGCCGTAACCAGTGCCCGGGGAACCAAATCGATAAAGTAACCGTCCATCACGTTCGAAGACCTGCACGGTGTTCAGCGGTCCATCGAGATAAATCAGGCCCCGGCTGTCTACAGATAAGGCAACCGAAGGTCCCATAGATTCCGGGCGAATGCTGGCACGGAAATGCCCTGCCAGATCGAACACCTGAATACGAAGGTTCTGCGCGTCTAGGACAAACAGCTCCTGGTCCCGAACCACTACATCGGTTGGCGCCGCGAACTCCCCTGAGCCGCTGCCACTGGCTCCAGTACCAATCTTCGCCAGGATGTTGCCGTCCGCATCGAGCATGACCACCATATTTCGCGGAGGGTCGGCAACGTAGATGTGTCCGGACGCTCGGTCCACCGCAATTCCAGCAGGTCGCTCGAACAGCCGGTCCCCTTTCCCGTTGCCGATATACCGGAGGAACTTGCCGTTCGGGAGGTAAACCAGGATCGCCCCGAGTTGCGCGTCGGTGATGTACAACTGGTCGTGCCCATCGACGGCGAGGCCGGCAGGAGATTGCAGGCGCTCGTCGGGGCCGGCCGCAATACGGGAGTGTTTGCGCCTGGCGAAATCGAAAATGTGTACTGACCTATCGGCAGCGACCATAACGCGGTCTTTGGAATCGGAGGTTATCTTATAGGGCCATGAAAGCTTTTCGTCGAGGCCAAATTCGCGCTTGCCAGCAACTTTATCAACGACAACCTCGCAACGAGAAGTAGATGATTTCCCCATGGCTTCGGGGAGCGGGATCGGCCGCCCTCCCAGTAGGCCAAAGGCGCCGCAAATCCCGCTGGGTGCCACCAGATCCTCTTCCGAGGAGAAGCTTCCCACGTAGTAAATGCCGCCAAGATCTCTGACCGGCAGAGTAAGAGCCTCCGGAGTCCCAGCCGTGCTCCCACTCTGCGCTAGGGCAGGGCTCATCGGCAGGAAGGCGAGAAGAAGAACAACAGAACTAAGCCGGACGAGCCGTAGCACAACAACCTCTCCAGAACGAGGGGCTATTGTCCCCCCGCCAGCTTGTTGCTGGGATCATCCTACACGGATCTTAACCGAGTCACCAGAGCACATGCCTCTGCGATGACGCGCTTAACGGTTTTTGCTACTCTTTGATTGGACGCCCTTTGGCGTAGCAGTAACGCAGTGCTGTTATTGGGATCGATCTGCAACGCCGCTGCGAATTTCATCTCCGTAGTTTCGTAATCACCGAGTTCCAGCAGTATTTCGCCATAATGGATCAAGCTTGAGAGTGCTAGGATGTCCTTGCTGTCGGTAAGATTCCCCGCGAGCTGATACTGTTCCAGGATATCCGCACTTATCTTCTGCATCCTATCCTTCCCTAGTTTGGTTTGTGACGGTCGGTGACGGTGTGTTGCGGTGTCTCGGTCACGATTCGGTCACGAAAAAAAGCTGCCCGCAAAGTCCAGCGGTGCTAGGACTTCGCACCGTCACGCACGCCCTTCATTCAGTTCCTTGTAGCGAGTAGAGATTCTCCCCATCGTAGGTCAATCGCCCCAATACCCCGGAAAACAGACTCGTAGGAGCCTCTAGCACAACCATCACAGTTGCGGGTGATAAGCATCACTTCCTTGCGGTGCAAGCTTCTGCATGATACAGGTCACACTGTGAGTACCTCTCCCCTTGAGCGATTGATCGACGATTTGCGCCAGAAACCGATCCTGCTGGGCGCAACGCTCGTGCTCGCCACTCTGCTGTTGTATGGTCCGGTCACGCATCATGAGTTCGTGTGGGATGACGGCCTATATGTCACCAAGAACATTCATGTAAACACAGGTTTGAATCTCGGCAATGTGGTTTGGGCTTTTACCAGTTTTCACGCGGGGAACTGGCATCCGCTCACGTGGCTTTCCCACATGGCGGATTGTCAACTGTTTGGCCTGAATTCCGGACCTCATCACTTCGTCAATGTCGCGCTGCATGCAGTCAACGTTCTGCTATTGTTCTGGCTGCTGCAAAGGGCCACCGGCGCGGTGTGGCTCAGTTTTCTCGTGGCCGCACTCTTCGCCCTGCACCCGCTGAACGTGGAAACGGTCGCCTGGGTGGCGGAAAGAAAAAGTCTGCTTAGTGCCTTTTTTTCCTTGCTCACGATTGCCGCCTATGGCTGGTACGCTCGGCGGCCCGACTGGAAGAAGTACCTGGTCGTCGCCGCCGCCTTTGTGCTGGCACTGATGTCCAAGCCCATGGCAGTGAGCCTCCCGCTGGTCTTGCTGCTTCTCGACTACTGGCCCTTGGAGAGGTACGAGGGCCTCCCATTTCGACGGAAGTGGGTGCGGTTGTCGCTGGAGAAGCTGCCACTGTTATTGCTGAGCGCAGCGAGTTCCGCCGTAACCATGGTCGCGCAGCGTTCTGGCGGTGCTGTGGCAGACGCATCTGTACTGCCGCTCTCCGTGCGTCTGGAAAATGCCATCGTGTGCTATGTTGCCTACCTTGGGAAGACAATTTGGCCTGCCAGGCTGGCCGTCTTTTACCCCCACCCGTGGCACTCCTTGCCCCGGTCCGAGGTCATCGCAGCGGCCGTTATCCTGGTAGCGATCACGATGGCGGTGTTGTACTTTCACCGCGCTCGCTACCTGGGGATGGGCTGGTTTCTCTTTGTCACAACGCTGATTCCAGTCATCGGAATTGTTCAGGTCGGCTTCCAAGCCATGGCCGACCGTTACGCTTACATTCCTTGCATCGGCCTTTTTATTATCATCGCATGGGGCTTAGGTGGCATCGTTACTGCGAACGCCATCCCTCAAGTGGTACCGGGGGTAGCTGCATTGTGCCTGATCTTGGCATTTGCGGCTGCCACTAGCCGCTATCTGCCGAACTGGCAGAACGGCGTGAAGTTGTTTACGCAGGCGCGTATCGTTGCAAGCCGACCGGACTTTGTGATCGAAGAGGATCTTGCGGATGCCATGCGTAATGCCGGCCGATATGATGAGGCCTTTCAGCAATACAAAGAAGGGTGCATATCATTTCCGAATTACGCACCCTGTCATTTTAATATGGCCGAAATCCTGTTTAATCGACATCAACTTCAAGATGCCCTGGAGCAGTATCAACTCGCGGGGAATCTTGCCGACCGCAAGGAACTGAGACTCGCATGCTTGATCGCTTCTGGCGAAGTACTCTTGGAACTCGGTGATTACGAAACTGCGGAGATGAAGTTCGCGGCAGCGTTGCAGATCGACCCCAATAACAGCACTGCGTTACAGCTACGTCAACGGGCGTTCAATCAAAGGAGCAGCAAGAACCGCTAAGCGCAATGACGAAACCAACGAGTTCTTGATTCGTGCGCTCGGACCCGATTTTGTAGACACTCTCACCCGCCCCTGGCTACGATGCTGCCTATATTGTGCTTGCCGAAAAACTCGGAGCGGCGTTGATCACGCGGGAAGGTCGACTGGCTTCTGTTTTGGGTCACACGGCTGCCGTTGAATTGTTTTTGATTAGACGGACTATTTTACGCACTTACTGATCCCGGCTGAGACTGATGCGGTCCACCCTGCCGTACTCCCAACAGCCGATTGGCAAGCTTTACCATGGTCTCCAACGTGGCGCTCCTGGCAGAATGGCGGAGGTATTGCGCAGGCCGGCATGGGGCCGGCCGGAGCAATGCCTGGGAGAGGAATTAACCCTTTTTCGACTTCCGTGCCCATTGACCCTTGGTCTGCATGAGAGGACAATTCTTAGATCAATGGGATAATGCTTGGCCTGTGTTGAGCGCCGCGCTCCCTCAGAGGGCAGCAGGAGGGCAGCAGGCCCAAGGGGGTGGCTAGGGCAGATCAAGGCCGCGGATACGTGGCCGTGGAGGAAAGGAAGAGTTTTGGAACGCTCCGCAGAATCTGGCACGGCAGTGAGAGCGCCGGGCCTGGAAGGGGTGTTGTAATGCGATACCTGAGATTCATCGTCATTATTTCGATTTTGCTGCTATGGGTTGGAACGGCGCTGGCGGCGAAAACGCCTGCCGGGAAGGGATTGACTACCGCCGAATGCCTCGCCTGTCACAATGACTCTTCCTTGACCAAGGACGTGAACGGGAAATCGGTCAGTCTCTATGTGGACGATGTCAAGTTTAAGACCTCGATCCACGGCTCGATGTTTCAATGCACTGATTGCCACCAAGACGTTAAAGCCTTTCCGCACGAGCCCACGCCGGCTAAGGTAAGCTGCGCCACCTGCCATGCCGATGAGCAGTCGGCATATGATAGCACTTTACACGCCAAGGCAATCAAACCGGGCGATGTCAAGGCCGCTACTTGCGTGGATTGCCATGGCAGCCCGCATGAACTGCTCGCGACTAGCGATCCCAATTCCAGGGTCAGTCATGGCAACGTCTCGAAGACCTGCAGCAACTGCCACGGACAGATCTGACGGAGGACTCGTTCTACCGTTCCGACCAGTACTTACTCGGCGTAGATGTGAACCCGGCACCACGTACCACCAGAAGCTTCACCCAGTTCTATTGTCAAGCTTCTCACTCTTGGATTCAAACATATACCCTCACTAGCCCGGCGCGACTCTTCATGACTCGCGCAGAATGCCCCGCTTTTGCGATTAGAGCGCCACCGGCAGGCGGTTGCGCGTCGGGTGCAACAATCGGGGGCGAAGGAATAGAATCTCTGGAAAGAAGGAGGGGAAATGAATGAAGATGATGAAGACCGCAGTATTGCTAGCAATGCTGACGATGAGCGCAGTAAGCCAAGCAAAACCTAAACACCTTCCAATCTCAAACTATATGCGCGAGGTCGGATTCACGTATCTTGAGGAAGTACAAGACTTAGCTCATAGATGCGAAGATCCGACAAGTAAATGCAGCGCTGTGATTGATGCCTGGAAGAAGAGGATGGACGCGATCGAAAGAAGGGCTAATCTTGCATTGGATGAAGCAGGTCGACCGGCTGGGGATACTGCATTCTTCAACTTGCTTGTTAGGACAAGAACTGAAGAGGAGATATACTTCACCGGGACTATCATTATTGGCAAGGAAGATTTAGATATTCATCTAGTAGGTTATCTAAACTGTCAGAGACACGCGAAGGAAGATATGAAGAAAGGAATCACCAATGCGACACTACTTTCAGATAAAACAGTCCTCGAAACAGATGACGAATGTGTAGGGGGAGTAAAGACACCGAAGTAAAACAATTCACGACAAAGAATCGGGAAGGGTAGCACGAACCAACGCGGATTGGTTCGGAAGTCAAAATCAGCTGACGGAGCCCTTCGCAGACAGTTGCTCAAGAGCGTGATGGATTGAGTCTCACATAACTATCTGCTTTATCGAACGAGTTCAGTAATTGCTCGAACGTGGCTTGGCTGGCCGCGAGAGTCTTCGCCGGTCCCGTAAACTTGATGAACACGTTCCCACCCGGTCCCTCAACAATCGCGCCCAGCAGCCGGTAATTCTTCTGCACCGATTTCGACGACGCCATCGGTCCGCCCATCCCCGTATAATCGCCGGACGCGTCAATGGTCGTCACCGGCAGTCCGTGAATCGTCCGCCTCGCGATCTTCGCTTCCGTAGGCTTGCCACCAGGATCGAGCATCTGGCCTTTCCATCGGTCCAGATTTGCCCGTACACTGCCGCCTTGTCCGCCTCCGAAAAAATAGACCACGCACTCGGCGCTCGCCGTGTCTCCGGCCGCGGGCGGGGCCGTATAGGTCGCGATTCGCATCGGCCTCGCGTCTTCCGTCTTCCATCCAGTAGGCGGCGTCCATTTCAACCCCGCGACCGATTCGCCGAATGACCACGCCACTAGAATCAGCACCACGGAGATCATCCGCATGTGCTCAGTATAGCGGAATGGGCCAGTCAGGCCCCGAGGAGTTGCCATGAACGGTTTTTCCCACGATAGCAAAGTACCTCGTCCACTATCCCCAGATCGGACGCAGCAGATGATCCTTGCGCACCCGTGTCTCCGGCGACAAATAACTAAACATCTGACTCTGTTGATGATCTATCCCTCGCATGCTTCCACTCCTATCCTGACTGGCCTGCGGATGAGGAATAGTTTTTCCAGCAGCCTGCTAGCGCTAAGCTACTTGTTCCAACTCCAGCGGAATGCAAAGCCGGCCTCTGATCAGGGGTCAGTGCCCGATGGAGTTAACGATAGCCTTTTTGACCGAGTTTAGCGGCACCAGACAGCGCCGCTTCTACGTCAGCGAATTCCAAGCAGCACGGCGATGTATTGCCGCACTTTCCGGAGCAGCGTTGCCTCCGCTTTGGAATGAAATTGTGCCTGGCGGGCCGCCCAGTCCAAGCTCTTGAGCTGGTCGACTAGGATAGCACCTTCTACCTTATCGACTTTGACGGGCAGCGCGAAGGGATATGGTTTGCGCTGGCTCGTCAAGGGACAAACTACCGCTAGCCCGCTGGCTCGGTTATAGCGTTGATCGGTTAGCACCAGTGCCGGCCTCCGCTTGGCCTGTTCGTGGTCCACCTGGGGGTCAAAGTCGAGGAATACGATGTCCCCCGCTTCGGGTACGTAAGCAGTCACCATTCAACTCTTTCCTTTCCAACTTCTGCACCAGTCGAAATCTCGGAGTACCGATTCTCCTGGGTAATCTGAGAAACCAGTTGAGCCAGGGTCGGTATTTTGGTGGCTCGGCGCAGCTCGATCTGCCCGTCGCCGGCTTCGATTTCGAGGAAATCACCTTCCTTGAGGCGGGCCTCCTCGATGATCGGCTTCGGGATGCGCACTGCCAGACTATTACCCCACTTGACCATCTGAGCCTTCATAACCTTGCTCCTTGTCTATTCGCCACGATACGCAGTATACACAATAGTATATACATTGTATACTACACGTAAATGTGCCGCGATGGTCGCCGAATCGCATCACACGCAGATCGATCGAAGAACCGAGACTCCGCATTTTGCGAAACGGAATGCCAACACAGACATGACCAACATGGTCAGATTTGTTACAACGTGCGTATGCGTACCGTAAACATTAGCGACTTGAAAGCGCAGCTCAGCGCTCACATCCAGCTCGTAAAGGACGGCGAAGAAGTGCTGATTTGCGACCGCAAGAAGCCTGTAGCGCGGATCGTTCCCTGCCGCATGAACGACCACTCCGAGCAAGACCAGCGGCTGGGTGCCCGAGGCGTTCTCACGCCGCCGTTGAAGAGACGGCGCTCGCCAGTTTCATTGCCGGAACCACCGGGAGACATTTCGGATGACGTCATGGAGCAAGTATGGCGAGAAGAACGGCAAGGCCGGTAAAGCGCCTTTCGGCTTTTTGGGACACGAGCGCATTGCTTCCTCTGTGTGTTCGTCGGGGCACCACGCCGCGGGCGATTGCTCTCTACGAGAACTGTGAGGCGGTCGTCTGGTGGACGACCCCGGTGGAGATTGCGAGCGTCCTGGCGCGCCTCGTTCGGATGAAACAACTCAACTCCAGTGACTGGGCCAAGGCGCGTAAGCTCGCGAACACCCTTGCCGACGCCTGGTCTGTCATTCAGCCGTCGGATGCGGTGCGCGCGAAGGCGATGCAACTTGTGGATCGTTATGATTTGCGGGCAGCCGACGCGCTGCAGTTGGCAGCGGC
>Ga0181530_10007472_pt1 | contig 10401 bp, 14 predicted proteins | sample PEATcosm2014_Bin_42_FD_119769 | JGI IMG/M metagenome (GOLD analysis project Ga0181530, IMG submission 119769) | Peatland microbial communities from MTU Mesocosm Facility, Houghton, MI, USA - PEATcosm2014_Bin10_60_metaG | ecosystem: Environmental > Terrestrial > Soil > Wetlands > Peat | place... | reverse complement strand
TTTCTGATCCTTGAGGGGCAATGTTCCTCATAATGTCGCTAGGTTTCACAGCGAGGCGTTCGACTAGTTCCTTGGAGAAGTAGGCGGTGCCAACGTTGTCTTGAAGGTATGCCCGTATTTTCTTAGCTTTACTTGTCCCTATTTGTCCGACTGGTCTTGGCTGTGACACGCAAAAGAGCTGCCCTTCTAACTCAAGTTTGTCAATCCCGTTCGGCCTTAACGTGTATAGAAAGTAATTTCTGAGATTTCTAACGGAACCTCCGCGACCTTTTCTCTGTAGATTATTCTCTCTGAAGGGGTGGACGTTGCGGAGAATTTGCCCACCTCGATATAGTCTCCATAGCGTTGACTCGACAGGCTTGTAACCGATCCCCGTCTCCAGTTGAATTTGGCGTAGTGAACGGGGAACTCCATCGGAAAGTAACCCTACCACCGTTCGACCTGAGTTGTTCCTCATCGCCCTTATTCGGCCTCAAGGAACCGACAGCATTACGATTACAGCGTAAATATGTTGTCGCAGAAAACGCGCAAGGTAGAGACACGAAATATGTGGTGTTACTGCACAACTCCTGTGCGGGCAATGCTTGTTTTACTTCGGATCACTGCGCTATTCCCATGCCGTTTGGGTTGGTCGACCCTGTCTTAACGAGGGTTCGAACCCTGGTGTGAAATGAAAAACCATGCAGAAAGCTAACTCTTAGAACTCGCGCTTGTTGCGCGAAATTGGCGTAAAATCTGCGCGATTAGCCATAGGTGGTTGGTGCGGGGGAGGGGATTCGAACCCCTGAACTTCCACTCCGCTAACGCTTCGTTACAGCAGGCCCCTACGGAACTCGTAAAGGAATCAAAACTAGGGGAAATTGTGAACTATGGGTTTTGGATGCAGAAGCAGGGATACAAGGCTTCAACTATCCATTTCTCAGTCCGGTCGCTTAGATGGTTCGACAAAAGAACCAACCTCATAGAGCCTGAACAAACCAAAGCACTTCTAGCCTCAAATGAGGGAACAGAGAATCGGAAGCGTAAACTCGTAGAGGATTTGGCTAGGTTCTACAAGTTCAAGAATATTCCATTCAACAAGCCGAGATATCGCAAGGTCGAAAAAGTCCCATTCATCCCCCTAGAATCCGAACTAGACTCTCTCATATCCGCAGTTGGCAAAAAGACCAGTTGCTTCCTCCAATTACTCAAAGAGACGGGCATGCGAAGCGGCGAGGCTTGGAACTTGAAGTGGTCAGACGTTGATATGGAGAGAGAATGTGTCAATATCACACCCGAAAAGAACTCTCAAGCTAGGCAACTGAAAATATCGAATCGCTCAGTGGCTATGCTTAATCTCATGCCTAAGAAGTGGGATTTCATCTTCAGAAATCCGGCAGTCAATCCGATAGATTCTATAGAGCATTTCAGGAGAAACTACATCAAGGTTAGGAAAAGCCTAGCAGTCAAGTTGAACAATCCGAGACTGAGCCAAATCACATTTCATACGTTCAGACATTACAAGGCAACATGGGAATACTACCGAACCAAGGATATTCTATATGTCAAGAACCTACTAGGCCACAGGTCTATTCAGAACACCATGCGTTATGTTCAGCTAGTTAGCTTCCAAAATGATGAATATGTATGCAAAACCGCCACTAACACCGATGAGGCCAAAGGGCTAATCGAATCAGGTTTTGAATACGTGGCCACAAGTCAAGATAGTGTCATGCTATTCCGCAAGAGGAAGTAACCATTGACTAACCTACGCTGGCTTCAGTGGGCCATAACCAGACATTTCCGAAGCCAAGGACTACAAGTTCAGATGCGTTCGATAAGATTAGGTAACGTAGCGATAGACGGTGAAGTTCAAGGTAAAGGTTGGAAGATGGCCTTAGAGTTGAAGACTCCACGGGACGACGTAACAAGAGGGATAGGACAATTGGCTGAAGCATTAGCCTACGGTTACAACCGAGTGGTGATGGTTACCACCTTGAAGGCTGCACGGGATATTGACTCTAAGGTTTTCGAAAGGTTAGGATTAATTTTATTGGGTGTGGATTCGAAAGGTGAAGTCAAGCAAGTCTATCCGACTTACGCTGTGAGTCCCATAGAATGTTAGATAGATTATAATGAGTACTATATCTCTTTTTTACCCGAACTGCACTGACATGCTCGACGGCACAAATTCAAACGAAACTACTATCATTTTCTGAATCATGCCGAGATTGCCCCACGTGAACCACATCAAGGGGGCGGTGGCGCTGATCGTCATCGTCACGTACGTTGGCTCCGTCACGGGACTGAGTGTGACGTTTACGTCATACGAGCAATGCACACCACAGTTAGACTTGACGAAGTTCGTTGGTAAGCCGTTCCCATTGGAGATGGCTGAAACATTCTCGATGGAAATTGGTACGTTATTGTTGAAGTTCACGTTCACGTCCAAAACATAGCCTAGGAGTTTGAAGCCGGAAGGGATTGGTCGAGGGAGTGGGGCGGGGTAACTAAAACTCCCACCTCCCGCAGCCACTAAACCCGCGCAAGTAGTAGCAAATTCAGTTAGGTTTTGCACAAGGGGATGAAAGTAGTTTATGAGGGCTGTTTGGGCTGTTTGGTTATAGATGTTGCTTGGGAAAAATTCCTCAGTATCCCAAATGACTGGACTGCAACTCCCTCCACTCCAATTAAACCAAGTAATATCTGCGTCTGCGTAGGCTGCGCCATTGACTTTGACTGCGGCTGGCACGAGTAGACCATATCCGAAGCCAGCAACTACCACGATGACGATTAATGTGGCCGGTACGAGAACCTTAAGGTATTTTCCGGCTATCAAAGATTTTTCAAAACCTTAGTCAAACTTGTTTTGTTCCACATTCTTTGCAGAATTTACTGTCTCGTTGGATTACAGCTCCGCATTGCGAACAGTACATCGTCGCTTTAGTTGGTTCAGATTTTGCTTCTGGCTCTTCAATTGTGTGAATGACTGTGGCTTGCTTCTGTGCATCAGGTTCCGATGTTTTAGAAGAAGAAGGTAAACAACGCCTACCTATTCGAATCGACATCAAGCCCAAGACGAACAGTGTGGCGGTGAGTAGGCCTAAGTCTGTGGACAAACCACTGCATCTGAGCATTGTGACTCCGTTATACTGATTAACATAACTCGTGCAGGTAGGCATCACTGCCTCCATAACTAGGGTCACTGTATAGATAATGCCCAACATGATACAGACTACGCCCACGAAGGGAAGGACAACTGCTGCTACGAGCTTACTCAGAGGCAAACTAGGCGCATCGCCTTCACCGTATCTTCTCCAAATCAAGACCAAGCTCAAGTCTAGAGCGAGGGCGCATACGAAGAACACAATTGAGATGATGAGCAGCGTAGACGATCCTTGCCAATATGCTTCTGAGAGAAGCCCTCCAGCGGCCGCCCCCAACAACATAGCCAAGACAGCTAAGCTCGCAACGGGTAAAGCCGCTTTAGTTTCAGACAAATGTAAAACGCCTGATGCATTGAAATTGAAGAGAGGATTAATCGATTCTCCCGACACCTAAGTCATTAGTTATCCAGTTTGCTTTGTTCCACATTTATTGCAGAAGTCGGAGGCCGGAGGCAATTCGGCACCACACTTGATGCAGGAAGATGGACCTTTTACGGGCTGACCTGCTTGTCTCGGTTTACCCTTACTACGAGCTCTTAGCGCCAGACTTATTGATAATGCAATTACGACCACTAATACGAGTAGGGCAATGTCTTCTGTGTAAACTGGGACTAACTTGGTAGTTGTGAGAGTAGAGGTCACGGCGACCGTGGACGTTACCATAAAGGGCAAACCCAAGGAGCCCTCCCATGTTCCTGAGACCTGACTTGAATGACAGCTCATGAACGTAAGGTAGTATCCGCCAACGTTTGTCGGAAGCCATTCGGCGTTGAAGTCAGTTCCGAAGTAGTGGGAACTATTCAAAGCTAGTTGAATTGCAGTCCAAACCGCTGGGTCCACGCCGCCCGTCGTAGTAGAGGTCACGTTTGTCAATACTGAGAGACCCCAAGCGACCCCTGCTAGTATTGCAGGTGAATTTACGCTACCACTAGCAACTCCTGCGGCGAGAGCTCCGAGCAAGAAGCTGTTGTAGTCTGGAACCATTCCGCTTGAGCCCCCGTACTCCTGATTCCACAAAGATTGAGCGGATGACGCTTGGGCACTCGGGGCATAACTGAGCAAGGCTTGTTGAATGCTAGGGTCGGCCATTGGGTACCATGCAAAGAAGCCATTAATCGTTTCTAGCGTCGAATTACTGATTATTCCGAAATCAATTCCATCCGACGCTGATACGTGAACGCTTAGAACGTTGTTTGCCGCTGGGTTAATTGGCCCAGCAATGACACCACTGCATTCAGGGGGCTGCAATGTTAGAGTCCCTTCAAAAGGGAAAACCTCAGCGGAGACGGTGGATGTCTCGGAGTATGTTGTTACAATCGGCGTTGTGATGGTTTGCGTGCTCGTGACTGTTGACGACTGTTGACCACTACTTTTCTGCATGGGAACACTAACGGTTAGAATCGAGAGAATCATTAAGGCAGTCAGAAATTTCTGTGCAAAGCGCATAACATCAACCACATTAACAACGTTCCGTGGCCGATTTTGAAATGACTGTCTTGACCCACCAACTATAGTTCTAGTCGAGACCGCTTAATACTTTGCAGTTTCACGGCTCGCATTTTGATTCATGGTTAAGCCATATGTTATTGAAGGTGTAGTAGTTCGTTGCTATAACACGCTTCCGATTTTCCGCTCCCCCGATTTTATTCTAGATGTAAGGCAACACTATTTCCGCTGTGGTGCTATGCTCACGGGATAGCTCAAGCCTAAACCCTTCCTTACACTTCTCAACATATTGCACTGCCAAGAAGCTCATTTTGCCGGTTTTTTCTTAATTTGGAGCCTATTTGACTACTTACTGGTCTCATAACGTGCGCGCCTCTCGCCATTTTTGTCTTGGGGTTACAGAAAAACGAGGTCAAGAAGGCATCATAGATAGATGCGGTAGACAATGCGTATGCGGATTTCTCTCTCTGCTTAATGTAATGATATACGTCAAGTCGAACGATACTCGGTCATGTTATCCCCAGAATATGTTACAGCATAGGTCTCTTTGGGGAGTACAGCGTATTCTCCATCTTTGGGCCGAGACGTTTTCGCTCTTAGAGTCTTGTCGCTACTCACGGGCCTCTATTTCTAAGAACCGATAACTCGAATGGATGATTCTCTTCGTAATGGGCCTCAAAATCCTCGGCAAAGATTTCACCTTCTAAGCCTGCGAAGTCGTCGCATACTTTGCAGTACAAGCCATAGTCAGGCGTATTCTCAATCCACTTCCTGTTAGCGTAATCTTTCAGTGTTAGCATTTATCATAATCACCCAGTGATCTCTTGGAAGGATTGACGGGCAGTGAGTAGTCCGAACTTACTTGCTTTCAACGAAATCACATTCATGGTAGTTTGTGGCGGTTTGCGTGGTGGCAGCGATTAGATTCTTATCCTAAATCTCTTCTAAGGTACATGTTCCGTCGTAGACAGTTTCACACGATTCTTTGACAAGTTGCCTGATTAACGCGACCTCGGACTTGGTAAATTTACTGGAAGGTGTTGGAGGAATTGGAGGAGTCTGGCGAATGATCGCTAAAGCAGCGGCCGTTTTTCTTTGGAAGGTGTCCCAACCCTGACTGATTTGTTGGTTCGCTTTGGCAGCGAGATTATTGTCATAATCCTCAAGCAACCGAACGGCGATCGCAGACTGGATGGCGCTGACTTCTACGCCAAGTAAGTCAGCTTGACATTTGAGGGCTGTGTCAAATTGGGTCCAAAGTTGAGTGATTTTCTCAGACGTAGTTTTTCCTTTTTTTTCGAGTTCTAGTTTATCCGCATAGTATTCGTCTACTAGATCGGAAACATACTTTAGGAAAGTATGAACGTATTGCGACTTGACTCTTAGAGCAATGGCCGGATAACCCACGCAATGCAAGTGGACATGAGCGCCCTCATGCCATATTATGTCATAACTGTGTGACGGGTCTGCTCTAATTTCCAAGCGAACTCCACGAAACAAACCGCGCTTCGGAATTGTAATGGCGTATGAAGAATTGTCAGGAACAAATTTCAGCTTAACTTTTGTTTCATTTAGGTGCCAAGCTTTCTTTATCTCGCTCACGAAGTCGATAGAGTTTTTCGGTTTGGCAGTCATGTTCTTCGGAATGTGAAACTCAGAAATTCTCTTTACCTCCTCTTCTCAATTGTTCCCTCTAGCAAGCCGATGGCAGGTTAGCTTCCAACGGTAAAATCGTAGGCCTAGTCTAACAAGTACGCCTTTTCTCTTCCCTGCCGAACTACTTTCTTATTTTATTTATATTGCTATTTTTAGGTACTATATTTGGGTACTATATTCTACAATAGTTGGTACATCTGTTTTCATTATTCATTGGGCTTATCCGACAAGCCGGTCCCTCCCCTCGCTATAGAGTGCTATAACACTGGTAGATTGATCTCGCATAGGCATCTTTGCGCCGTGTTCTAGGGGAACGGTTTCCTGAATACCGGTTCCGTTAGGAGCCTTACGCGAACGTCGGCTTCATCGTCTAGTGTTATTTGCTTACCTAACGATAATACCTCCAATTTGAGGCTGGATAGCTGAATATTGAGATAATGCTGATGACTTGGATAGGGGTTCCAATATGATATTATTAGTAATTTATGTTGGCTTGGTTGATTAAACCGGTTGGCAATCCGCTTAGCAAACCAACTATCGTAAATTTGCCAGCCAGAATTAACGTTCTTGCACTCTACTGCTTCAACTAACTGGTTTTGGTCGAATATTTCGAAGTCAGGTCTCGAACCCGCAGGGGGTGCTGTGCCTTGGTTAGGTCTATACCAGATTACTTTCCATTTCGGGTCGTTGCTGGGAGCATAGATTACTCTCTCGATATCCGAGGTCGGAGAATAGTCAATCGACACACTGCCACATTTATCCAGTAATACTTCAGAATAAGCTTCATAGACGGGATACTCAAGCCATCTACCTTTCCAGTAATTGTCAGCGTTGTTGTAGTTCAATACCATATTACAATACAGGGCTTTTCACCTCTCAACGATTGTCTGGAGAACTCTTTTGTCGGGCGAGCTATTCAAGCCTAACCCTTGACTTACAGGTGTAAGTCTCAATGGGACACTTCGTAATTGGGAGGATGTCGGCTGCTCGATGCATAAATCATAACTATAATGATGCTATGCATTACGTATGTAATTACATATGTAAGTTTAATAATAAACCATAGCACATAAGTACATTACAGGTGTAAGATTTGGCTGCGGTGAACTGGTTGTATGTAGTAGATTACGATATTCCAACAAAGAACGCTAGCAGGCGTGTAATGTTTTACCAAGCCGTCCACAGACTGTTGATGACCCATCTGGGCAAGGATGTTAGGTTCTCTACCCAATCTTGTTACTTTACCGAGGATAGGGAATTGGCGGAGAAGTTCTTAGAAGCCGTCAAGAAGTTCGAGGGTAAAGGTCACATCTACAAAGCGGTGAAGATGCATTGACCGAGAATAAGAGGTCAAAGAAAAAGGACGAGGTTCAAGGTTTGGTGCGGGGGAGGGGATTCGAACCCCTGAACCCCTACGGGACGAGGTCTCTTAACACCCTCGTATGATGTTCCTGAGCTTCGCGCACGTAAGTTCGGATGCGTCTCGCGCCTTTGACCTGGCCTTACCCCCCCGGACATTCGGGGGTTTGGCAGTGGGGAGCTAAGCGTTATCGTGGTGCTTACCCCCGCAATAGCCAGAGGCTTACCCCGCACGCGAAACCTACGCCCGTGGCGGCAACGTAAATCTATGCAGCCTGCGGTATTATCCGCAAAGATTCTCTTCTAGGACCCCGGACGATTACTTCACTAATCGGGAAGTGATAGAACGCATTTTTGCTAGCAAGGATCAGGGTGAGCGTCGAATTCGAGTCACCAACAAGAATAGTTGACAGATTATTCTACCATGCTTCCATTTCGCACACGTCCTGCACTATCCTTCCCCACAAGTGATTAATAGTTCCAGAACGCGTTTTCGGGTTGGGGAGAGGCTGCAACCTCATCTTTCTCCGGGACGGAGAGTATTAGTAGGTTTCGCGGCAGCGCTCTCCCGAAAAACCATTCTAAGATTAACCAGGTCAGGGGAACCGCCAGAGATTACTACGAAACGATTCTTCGGAGGATTTTCTGAGGCTTCAAGCTCCGCTAAGGGCCGCGAACAGAGATTGAACGGCGGCGCCTAGTATCCGTAGAAATTGCGGGGTGCAGGCCAGGCAGGTGGGTAGTAGTATGCTGGGTAGGGTGATCGGTAGTATGATGAGTAGGATGGGTAAGGAACTGGGTAATAGTTTGGTCTGGTAGCGTAGTATACGGCTGCGCCTCCTACAACCGCTCCCACTCCAGCGGCCAGAGTTAGGCCGACTAGGGGAAGTATAAGGAATATTGGCATTTCATATCCCAAAAAAGTACTATAGATCATACATATAGCGTTTTTTGTGAGCTAAAAAAATGGGGAGCACCACTTCCTTTGGCCACAGGACCTTACAAAAAAATGTTCCAGCAGCTCGTTCGTGCTGAAAACGAGTTACTGGATCAGACATCGATTCCGGTCAGTAAATTCCGGTGAGATATTGGGATGGGTGTTTAGGATTTACGCGAATGGTCCTACGCCTTCGGTGATCTTTATCGCCTGTACTGGGCATTGGATTTCGCATGCCCGGCAGAAGATGCAGTCTCGCTCTCGCATCGGGTCGGCTTTCCAGCGGTCCAGAAGCGTTTTGCCACTATCGTTCGGAGTCTGCTTATCGATCTTCTCCTGCTCCGCGGGGAAGTCCATCTTATCGAAAACATTGACCGGGCAGACTGAAATGCAGATTCCGTCCGCGATGCAAATGTCAAAATCCACCGCGACAGCGACACCGTGTACTCCATACTCCTTACTGACCCCGTCCTTCCATCTGACCTCATGCCCCTCATGATCTTCCTTCTTAGGCCATTCATTCGGGAACGAAGCGTCATCAATTATCCGTCTCTCAGTCATCTAACACACCAAACAAAAACTGTACCGGTGTGACGAATTAAGAAGATTTGCGTGTCACAACGTAACCTGACAATTCCGACCGAGGAATTTTCACATCTGAAAAAGTAACTTCGAGTAAGAGGATCGTTCCAGACGAGCAATTACTGGTCTCACAAGATGTGGGTTCATATCACACTCGCGCCACCATGAAAAGCATAGAAGCCCCTTTGCCTCGCGACGGACAGGCGACGAGATCTGGATTTATGGATCAGCTCGTTTTCTGACTGAAAATTTCGTTAAGCATGCTGGGCAAACACAGTCCTTAGTCAGTGCCCTTAGTTTGGCAGTGGTTTCGGAGGTCAATGTGAACTCCCTGCACCAGCATTTACCCATACCCGTTTGACAGGCGAATGTGGAACCGCATAGGCCGCATTCTAGTTCTCGTGGCATAGAGAATTTCGCTCGTGTTAAGAAGCAGGGGCGCAAATATATTTGCTGACTATATTCGATGGGGCTTTGGGCGTAAGGCCGTTCCTACAGCGGTTGACTGGGATGCGGCCGCTGTGTTACTGGCGCTGTCCCAATTCGTCGTCGAGCTACCAATTTCTAGACCATATCCGTCGCGGAGCAACTTTTCGCAGTGCTCATCCGATGTGTACGCTACTTATGGGCACAATTACTTCGGTAGATCCGGTCTCAGGCTCTTCGAGACGTTTGGCGCTTTAGTCCCCATGCTTTATCCAGAACTTTTCAGTCAGCCTCTAGACCCGCTCTCGGGCCGTGAGGTAGATGTGGAAGCCGAATCTTAGAGCCGATCCATAAATGGTCGTCTCTCGAGTGGTTCAGGCTTGCGCTCGATAGGTTTCCACGGAACATTTACGAAATCTGGTCGAACGGCGGTTAGCTCAAAATTAGTTGACGACTTCATTACTGCTCAAGGGTAGATAGTCAGATTGACTGATAATGACTGGGGAGTTTGGTATTTGGTCAGTTTGCGACTGGTGTGTGGGTTACGGTTTGTGCCATTTCTTCGGTTACTTTGGTTATGTGGTCGAAGAGTTGGTAGGCTGCTGCGATCTGTTCGGATTCGTTTTGGGTGTTGTAGGTATCCGTCGCTATTGTTATTTTGCCGCTGTTGATTCTGGCTTGGAGTTGCACACGCCCGTCTTCACTGATCCAGCTCATTGAAAGGATGTTTCCATCGCGTGAGTAGCCCAGCCACCTGAAGTTGCTAAACCATCTGCCCCTTAGCTTTTGGAAGAGGATGGTAACGTCAATTTGGCTTGGGAGGTAGGCTTCAATTACGGGCTTGGGGTT
>Ga0181530_10007467_pt1 | contig 10406 bp, 9 predicted proteins | sample PEATcosm2014_Bin_42_FD_119769 | JGI IMG/M metagenome (GOLD analysis project Ga0181530, IMG submission 119769) | Peatland microbial communities from MTU Mesocosm Facility, Houghton, MI, USA - PEATcosm2014_Bin10_60_metaG | ecosystem: Environmental > Terrestrial > Soil > Wetlands > Peat | place... | reverse complement strand
TGATCAACCCGCTCGGCAACGGGAACTGCCCCGGCGCGATCACTACGCGATCGATCCAGCCCGAATCGTAGCTGTAGGAGGCGACGATGCGCAGCGCCGCCTTGTCGCCCCAGAAGGGCAGATTCACCATGCCATTTTCGGCATGATCGAATCCGCCGTGATCGGTGTCGGCTAATTTCACCTCTGCCGACGCGTCGAACGCCTCGGGGTTCGGGGCATTGGGCACGACCTTGATCGTCCCGCCCATCGAGCCGGAGCCATACAGCGTGCCCTGCGGGCCGCGCAGCACCTCGACGCGGTTGAGATCGTAGAGGTCGGGCGAGATCACGATCTTGCCCTCATTGGTCGCGGCGGGCGCCGTGAGCGACGTCTCGTCGAAGTAGAAGCCGACCGTCGGGGAATTGCCGCCGTTCGAGGCGACGCCGCGCATCTCGAACTCGGTCATCCCGGGACCGCTCGTGCGGATCGATACGCCCGGAACCGTCTTCATGAGCGAGGCGAGATCCGTGAAGCCGCGATCCAGGATATCCGCCCCCGACAGCGCGGTGATGCTGATGGCGGTGGTCTCGATGGTCGCCTCGCGCTTTTCGGCAGTGACGACGATCTCCTCGAGCTGACCCGTATCGGCGTGCGTGGCCTGTTGAGCCTGTGCCTGCTGGCCCAGCAGTCCCGCAAGACCCAAGGCGGCGCCGAAAATGACGTGATGGTCTAAGTCCACTTTTTTCACGGCGCTTCCTTTGTACAACACAACATATCGCCTGGGTGTTGCAATCATACTAACATCCGTCTGCAATGCAAAAAAGACCGAATGAATGGCCCGGGCCGCCGAACGACGGTTGTGAGCCGCTTGCGACGGCGACTGGCGCTCAGGTGCTCTCGAAGCGCACCCGCGTCACTGCGACCGGCACCGGCCGGTGCGTGTCAGGATCGGCCCACTGCATGACGTTTCGTCCTGGACCCGCAGGATTCCGAGACCATCGAAGTAGTGCGCGCGGACCAGCGCCTTGATGTTCGCGACGTGATGCGGGGCGACGCGCGGTGCAAGCTCGATGATGACGCGACCGCTCGAGAGCTGCAGGTACAGCGTGTTATCGGGATCCGGCCTGCGCCAGTGCGTGGCAGGGTCTCGTGCCAATTCATGTCGCTCCCGGAGTGAGCGGCCTGCTTGGCGCGGGGTTAGGGCTCGGCCGCCGCTGTCGCGACCCCCTTCAACATCCGGTCGAGGGCGGCACGATTGAAGTAGCGTCCCGCGAGCAGCACGCCGCGGATCCGCCGGGTGTTGTTGATGTCGTCGAGCGGGTTTGCATCCAGCAGGACGAGGTCAGCGACCTTGCCGTCGGCTACGCTGCCCATGTCCGCGACACGGCCGAGAAAACGCGCCGGGTTCAGCGTGGCCGTCTGCAGCGCCTGCAGCGGCGTCAGGCCCGCCTTCACGAACAGCGCCAGTTCCTCGTGCAGGCTGAAGCCCGGAAACACGTGGACGCCGGCCGCGGTGTCGGTGCCTGCCATGAACGGCACGCCGGCACGGAACATCGCCAGCGTCATGTCGAGTTCCATCTGCACGAAATGCCGGCGCACCGGCAGCGGATCCGTGTCCATACCCTCCATGATCTCCCGGACGAACATCGGCCAGGTCCGGTCCTTCCAGGCGTGCGGCGCATATTTCGACAGGGGATCATGCGTCTTGTCGATGTCGTCGACCAGCCATTGACCTCGCTCCCAGACCAGGGTCGGCACCTGCCAGGTCTGGTTCTTCGCCATCAGCTCGACCAGCCGGCGCGCGCGCTCCGGATCGAAGGTCTTCACGTTGACGCCGAGGCTCTTCGGGCCGGTGATCAGCTGGTCCTCGATTGTTGAGGCGCCCTCGAAGATGCCGGTGAAATGTTCGATGCTCTTCTGTCCCGAATCGGACGCCTCGGACGCGCGAACCGCATCGGGAACGTGACCGACGAACGGGATGCCGAGCTTCTTCGCCTCGTCCGCTGCCGCGAAGTAGCCGTCCCGCGGGACGAGCGACTGGATCTTGATGAAGTCGACGCCCTGCGCCTGAAGTTCATCGACGATGCGCCGCGCGTCGGCCGGCGTGGCGACTGGCGCCGAGCTCGGGAAGCGCGGTACCGGGCCATCGAGCATGGGGCCTGCGATGATCATCCGCGGCCCCAGCAGGCGCCCCGTCGCGATGGCAGCGCGCCACTCCTTCAACACCGCAAGATCGCCACCCATGTCGCGCACGCCGGTGACGCCATTGGCGACGAACAACGGCAGCGTGACCCGCTCGTTGCGGGGAAGCCAGTCGCCGAACACGGTGTGCACGTGCATGTCCCACAGTCCCGGTATCAGGTACTTGCCCCGTGCCGCGATGATCTTTGCGCCGGCGGGCGGCCTGAGCCCGGCGCTGCTGCCGACCGCGACGATATATCCCTTATCCGTGACGACGGTCATGTCGGGTTGCGCGGGTCCACCGCTGACGTCGATAACCGTGACATGGGTGAAGGCCAGCGCGGCACCATGGCCTGGCGTGGGCAGGACGATGCAGGCCGCGAGGATCAGCGAGGCAGCAAGGAGTCTGTGCATGGTGGCCGGCAGTTTACGCCAAGGAGCCCCGACCCCCTAGAGGCCCATGCGTGCCGGACGCCAACGGCTGCTGCTTGGACGTCCAGTGGTTGGCCCCAAGGATCCCGGGGTGCTTTCACACCTCGCTTGTTGCGTTTGTATTCACGCAGTCTCGGCAAACTGTGTCCGCTAGGGAACATGATTCGTGATTGTATTGTCCGGTATCGTACATAATTGCTTGTATCTTATAATAAATTATACTTATCACAGCTTTGAACTGTTGCGATTCGACCCTATCCGTGATCGATCTTGCGAAATTCGAAGAACGGCTCCCCCGAAGGAGTTACATGGACCTATCGTTGGGTGAGTCTCAATGCCTGGCGCAAAACAAGTCTCAGTTGCGAATCGCCTGCTCGGCGCGTTGCCCCGCAAAGATTACCGTAAGCTGCAGTTCGTCCTCGAACCGGTCAAGTTGGCGCTTGGAGATGTTCTCTACGAATCCCACGCCGAGATTAAGTACGTATACTTTCCCATCGACTGCTTCGTCTCGATGCTGACGACCGTGGACGCCGGTCAGGCCGCGGAGGTCGGTCTCATCGGCTCTGAAGGCATGATCGGGGTTCCCACGGCGCTGGGTGCCGCAGTCTCACCTTTTCGCGCCATAGTACAAGGCGCAGGCACGGCAATTCGGCTGCAAACAAGCGAATTTCGCCGCATTTTCACCGAGAGCGCCGCGTTGAAGAGAGAGGTGTTCCTTTTCACCCACTTGCTGATGATACAGATCGCGCAGACGGCGGCGTGCAACCGCTTCCATGTGGTGACACAGCGGATGGCCCGCTGGATGTTGATGACTCGCGACCGCGCCGGCTCCCACGAATTTCGCATTACCCAAGCATTTCTTGCGCTGATGCTGGGGGTGCGGCGGCCCCGTGTTTCGCTTGCAATGTGCAGTCTGCGGGAACGCAATCTCATCGTCTACCGTCGCGGCACCATCACCATTCTCAACCATGGAGGCCTCGTGGCAGCTTCCTGCGGGTGCTATAAAACTGTCAAAGACGCCTATACCCAAGCACACGCTCAGAAGTGAATATCCCAACCGGCCTCGCGCAAGCAACACATCGGCTGATATCGGGACAAGCACAAATTGTGAAGGTGGCACCGCCGCGACTCAATACTTACGATACAGGCGTTAGGTTGGGGAGTTTATGGCTTCCACTAGCGCTGCGTGCACCCCAAGCGTGTTGCGCGCACCGCGTTTGCTGCGACGGCTGCCTTTCTCGCCATCAACGGAATTGGACTCAGCGCTGATCCCGCGGCCACGTACCTATTCATCACTGGCCTTTAATCAGACGAATTCCTTCGTTTTCCCGCAACTTATCGTCTGGCTGCATGCGAATGCCGCGCCGGAGTAGCGGAGTGGAAGGTATACCGCCTCAATGACAGGAGCACTCGTGCTGACTCGCCCTCGTCTTTGCCCAATCGCCGCGTAGATTTCCGGCATACCGCTCATCGTAGCCGCTGCAGACCCCGCTTCGCCCGCACCCGATTGGTCGAGCATGAGCGGGCGTCGATCATCGTCTGAGGTCTAAAGCCCCGTAGCAAACCCTTCTTACAACCAAGGGCTCTTGTGTTTCAGTGGTTCACGCCGGTTCGCGAATTTTTCGGGCCTAGGTGTATTCCCAGCGGCGGGCCAACCTGCGGGCGATCGCGAACAGCACGATGGTAATGCCCATGAGAACCAGCACCTGCGGCCAGAGGTGAAGGACCGGCTCGTCACGCCAGAAGACCTTGGTGAATCCGTCGATCGCCCAGGCGTTGATGGTCAGCAGGCCCGCCTTCTGCATCGCCTGCGGCATCAGGAAACGCGGAAACATGCTGCCGCCGATCGACGACATGACCAGAATGACGAGCGTGGAGAGCGAGCCCAGTTGAGCGCGCGTGCGGCAAACGCTCGCCAGCAGCAAGCCGAACGTGGCCACTGCGAAAGCCGTACAAACACCCATGACCACAAAGCCGGGGATATGCGACCAGAAGTCGAGTTTGAATACGGCCCAGCCCCACAGGAACATCACCACGAGTTGCGAGAAGGCAAGCAGAGAGTTGTAAGTGAGCTTGCCCAAAAGCAGTGTGGTCATGGTGACGCGCGAACTGAGCACGCGGTCGAGCGTGCCGCTTTCCACTTCGTCGAGTAACGCGCCGGCCGCGCCGCTCGCCGTGAACAGCAGGAACATCACGCCGATGGCAGCAGCGTAGAAAGAAACCATAGGATTGTTCTTGTTCTCGCCGACAACCGCGCGCGCCGTGACGGCGATGATACCGTCGTTGCCGGAGTCTGGCGCCGCCGCGCCGCTTTCTTGCCGCTCGCGGAGGTAGCGGAAACTCTCGTCGAGCCGATCGTGTTGCTCGCGCGTGAGGCCGCCGGCGAATTGATCGAGGTACCTTGACCCTTGCTCCGCCATCCAGTCGGGTATCGAGGTCATTGCGACTTTCTGGAGCAGACCGACGATCATCTGGGGCGCAATGACGTCGCTGCTGTCTTCGAGCAGCTGGATGGTGGGTCGATTGGCGCCCGCAGGGCCAAATATAATTGGGTTTGCGCCGAAGCCGTGCGGAATGATCAGGGCAACCGGCGCGGTTCCAGCTTTGACCGCGGCTTCCGCGGCGGGGGCCGTATATTCGGGCTGTTCGGCTCCTTTGACGGGCTCGGGTCCCGTTTTGACGTCGAGTGAACCCTCGCGCTCGAGGCCCTCGACGAGGCGCTGCGAGATACGGCTATGGTCTTCATCCACAACGAGAACCTTCACTTTGGGCGTGGTGTCGTGTTGTCCGCCGAAGATGACGGCGAAAATGCTGAAGAAAACAACCGGCAGAATGAAACTCAACAGGAGCGCGCCCCGGTCGCGGCGCAGTGAAATCATAGCGGTGCGGACGATGGCGGAGATCAATCGCGCAACTCCCTTCCGGTTAGCCGCAGGAAGACCGATTCTAGATTCGGTTTGCGCAGCGAAACGTCGAGCAGGTCGAATCCAGCCTTCTCGGAAGCTTCGAGCAGGCCACCAATCTCAGTGGGATGCTCAATCGTGAACTGCGCCGAGCCATCAATCACCTGCCCACCGCGCTGAGCGACCCAGTCGGCAATGCGATCCTGTTCCCCCGCAAAACGCGCCAGCACCTGGCTGCGCGAACCAAAGGCGTTCCGTATGAGGTCGGCGCGAGTACCGAGCGCGATGATCTTGCCATGATCGACGATGGCGATCCGGTCGCACAAACGCTCGGCTTCTTCCATATAGTGCGTGGTGTAGATGATCGACATGCCTTCGCCCCGCAGTGTCTCGATCATTTCGAAAATATGATTGCGCGACTGCGGATCGACGCCGACGGTGGGCTCATCCATCAAAGCCAGCTTGGGCTGATGAATGAGACCGGCGGCCATGTTGAGGCGGCGCTTCATGCCTCCGGAGAAGTTCTTGACGAGTTCTCCGGCTCGATCAGTGAGAGTGGCCCAGCCGAGGCACCGCGCGATGGCTTGGTCTAGCGGTACGCCACCGAGTCCGTGATAACGGCCGAACGATTGCAGGTTCTCGCGACACGTGAGTCTGGGATAGAGCGCCAATTCCTGCGGGACCCATCCGAGGGCGGTGCGCGCCGACATCGAATCGGCCTGCGCGCCGAAGACCGAGATCGTTCCAGCATCGGGGATGACGCGGCCCGCAATGCTCCGGATCAAGGTGCTCTTGCCGGCTCCGTTCGGACCGAGTAGTCCCAAACATTCTCCGCCATGCACTTCGAGCGTTATGCCATCGAGGGCAGTCAGCTCGCCGAAGCGCTTGACCAGTGCGTCAACGCGCAAGGGTGCCGACGACTTGGCGATGGCAGTGGCTGACAACGTCGCGATTTCCTCGTAGCTCTAAGAACCACCGCAGCGCCAACGACGCGCGTCCAGGACCAGATCGCTCACAGACGGTGACTCCCGCGGATCAGAGCTGAGATGCCCGGCAAGGGAGTGAGCGGCAATCTCTCGACGAAGTTTAGCATTCCGCGCACAGCGTCATCGTGGTTCATACTCCGATTCCCCGAGACCAAGGTGCCGTTCGCTATCAACGGAATTGAACCCACCGCAGATCCCGCGGCCACGAACCTCTTCATCACCGCTCTTTATCAGACGAATTCCTTCGCCTTCCCGCAACTATTCGCCTGGCCGCATGCGAATACCGCGTCGGAGTAGCGGAGTGGAAGGACTGCGGCAGTAATGACGGGAGCTCTCAAGCCGACTCGCCCCAGTCGTTGTCCGATCGTTCAGTGGCAAGTCGTCACGCCAACAATTAACTAATATAATCAATTAATTATAATATGTATCTAGAAACATTCATAAGCACGAAATCTACTCCCCGCGGCTACCGTGCAGCCGCTGTTGTTGATGAATCTTGCACATCTAACATATGGGCGTGCCTATAATTTGATGCAGCAAGCACATCGGTCGTTGCCGGCGCAACTCTCACGGTCTCGCGATTGCGTGAATTACAGGAGGTAAGCACGATGGCCAGTCCGATCGCAAAATTCAAAATCACGAAGGGCGGCGAGGACGCAGTTCTCGTCTTTACGCTGGACCCCGTGCCTCGATGGTATCTGGAAGCAGCCGTCTCTTGGTTCCCAAGCAACGGATCTTGGTACAGCTTTCACAATCAAAACAGGATTGCGGGTTGGAACCAGTTCCGACTGACGGATTCCGGCCGCAATTGCGTTGCCGAATTTCGTGCGCCCCCTTATCACGTTGGCGACAAATTTCAGGCGCAGCTGATGAAACATTGGTGGATAGTGCAGCTTGATTCGGGCGAATATTTTGACGTCGAAGTGACCCAAGGCCCTGTCGATAAAAAATTTCAGATTCAAGAAACAGCCGATCTCACGGGCTCCGTGGGAGTCGCTCAAGCCGAAGGTGCCTACCTAAAAATCCTGGACGTCGAATCCAACAAATACGCTCGCTACCTTTACTATGCAGCCGGCTTTGGAGTCAGCGTACCGGGCGGCAAGGTCAAGGTGCCGAAAGTTGGGGAGGTGAAGGTTCCGGGCGTTCCGGGAAGCGGGACCACTTCCGGGCCTTGGAATGACTTCACCGCACCGGGCTTTCTGGGCCCTGGCGACTTCGAGGGGAATGCAACTATTCAAACGCCTGCCAATGTCGGTCTGGGTACGAGCTACAGCTACAATATTTTCGACTTGCATGCCACGCCCGATAAATTTGCGGTTGACGTTCATATCGACGGATTCTCTACGGGCCACACATTCAGCATGCCTTCCTCTGGCTTCACGTCCGGCCACCTTAAATTGATGTACGACCCGAGCGCCGAGCCGGCGCCCTTCGCCGGAGGCAGGGGCGGCAGGGCCATGCGGTAGATTTTAGTTGACGCGTCTATGCCGCCGGCCGACAAGGAAGCGCTTTTCGCGACAAGTATTCACACATATATTTATTATTACAATCAATCGCTTATAGCATATAACTAGAAATAATATCCCGGGGACGCTGCGGCCGATGCCAAGCGGGTTTCCAAGGCTAATTCCTGATCCAGCGCATCTTGAGCGATCCTTTGTCCGCGTCCTGGCGATCGACGCTCCAAACGCGCTTGGGCGCGCGCTCGAGCGGTTGGTTTCAGGGAACATGGGCGTATACTTTTTGCGGGGGGTTGTGCAAGTCCGGTTGACGGGCGCGCGCAGTCGTACTCGCGCTGACCACATGGAATGTCGGGACTCACGACTATGGGATGCTTGCTCAAACAAGGCGGCGGACTATATCCAAGGTTGCGGATTGGCGCCGTGCTTTTGGCAGCGGGCGAAGGCCGACGGATGGGCGGCGTCGCGAAGCCGCTGATTCGGCTTCGGGGTGTCCCGCTGATCAGCCGGCAGCTCGTCGCGCTCAGCGGTGCGGGGGTCGACGAGGTCGTCGTCGTCACCGGCCACGCGCGCGCGGCGGTCGAGCGGCAAATTCAGAGCTTCTCGGTAACGCTCGCGCACAATGAGGCTCACGCGCAAGGCCAGGAGGGCTCGGTGCGCGCAGGGCTCGAAGCGCTGAGCGGCAGCTTCGACGCGGTGTTCATCGTGCCTTCCGACCAGCCGCTGATCGGTGCGGGCGATCTGACCGAGCTCATCGGGGCCTTCAAGAAGCGCGTCGGGGGCCACATTGTGGTGCCGGTCGTCGATGGCCAACGAGGCAACCCCATTTTGCTCGACGAGTTTGCGCGGGCGCAGATACTCTCGAGCGCGACGAACCTGGCCTGCCGGCACTTGATCGAGCGCGAACCCGAACTCGTGAGCGCCTACGAAACCAGCAATGCCCGTTTCATTACCGACCTGGACACACTCGAGGATGTCGAGACGCTGGTACGGCGCACCGGCTGGCTGCTCGAATTGCCGGCGGCACTCGAGACTGCCGACTAAAGGGGTAAGCGCAACCAGAGCGTCGGCGGCTAGCATAACTTAGAAAGGAGCGACCCATGATCCCTCGCGAATTCGAATATCACGCGCCCAAGAATGTTTCCGATGCGCTCGGCCTACTTGCGCAATTCGGCGACGACGCGAAGTTGCTCGCGGGCGGTCATAGTCTGCTGCCGATGATGAAAATGCGCTTTGCCCAGCCCGGTCATTTGATCGATCTCGGCGGCATCAGCGATCTCAAAGGCATACGCGAGGAAGGCGGCACGCTGCGCATCGGCGCGATGACCACCGAGAATGAAATCATCTGGTCGAAGTTGCTGCAGCAAGAGTGCCCATTGCTCGTCGAGGGCGCACGCCTGATTGCCGACCCGCAGGTGCGCTACAAAGGGACGATCGGCGGCGATATTGCGCACGGCGACCCGGGCAACGACCACCCCGCGCTGATGCTGGTGCTGGGCGCGGCATTCGTACTGAAGGGCCCGTCGGGCGAGCGCACGGTGCCGGCCGACGGCTTCTTCGTCGGCAGCTACGCCACTTTATTGGAGCCGGGCGAGATCATGACCGAGATACGAATCCCGGTGCCCGCGCCGCATACCGGCTACTGCTACTCCAAGCTCAAGCGCAAGATCGGAGACTTTGCAACGGCGGCGGCTGCCGTGACGCTGCGGATCAAGGGTGAGAGCGTTCAGGAGGTGGCCATTGCGCTGACCAACGCCGGCCCCACCGTGCTGAAGGCGCGCGCCGCCGAAGATTCGCTGCGGGGCAAGGCGATCGATGATGCTTCGATCGCGGAGGCCGCCCGGCTGGCGATGAGCATCTGCGATCCGGCCGCGGCTCAGCGTGGTGACGCGCAATACAAGATCGCGATGAGCGGCGAAATGACCCGGCGGGCATTGCGTACCGCGCGCGCGCGCGCCGCACACTGAGTCGATACAAGGGGGGCCCAAAAAATGGTCAAGAAACAAACAGTCTCGTTCAAGCTGAACGGCGCGGATGTCGACGTGGTCGTCGAGCCGCGTGAGCTGCTCATCCATACACTGCGCGAGCGGCTGCAGCATACCGGTCCGCATATCGGCTGCGAGACCTCGCATTGCGGCGCGTGCACGGTCGATCTCAATGGCATGTCGGTCAAGTCCTGCACGGTGCTCACCGTGCAATGTCAGGATGCCGAGGTGCTCACCGTCGAGGGATTCGAAAAGGGCGGGGCTTTGCACGCGGTCCAAGAGGGGTTTACCAAGGAGCATGGTCTGCAATGCGGTTTCTGCACGCCCGGGATGATCACGCGCGCCTACCGGCTGCTCAAGGAAAATCCCAGTCCCTCGGAGGAGGAAATCCGCTACTGGATGGCAGGCAACCTGTGCCGCTGCACGGGCTATCAGAACATCGTCAAGGCCGTGCAGTACGCGGCGAAAAGACTGTCGTTG
>Ga0181530_10007463_pt1 | contig 10413 bp, 7 predicted proteins | sample PEATcosm2014_Bin_42_FD_119769 | JGI IMG/M metagenome (GOLD analysis project Ga0181530, IMG submission 119769) | Peatland microbial communities from MTU Mesocosm Facility, Houghton, MI, USA - PEATcosm2014_Bin10_60_metaG | ecosystem: Environmental > Terrestrial > Soil > Wetlands > Peat | place... | reverse complement strand
GTAGGTCTCTCGTGCCGCAGAATTCGGCCGCATACTGTTTGACCAAAGAGGCATCGAGGCGGTGCTGGCGGATCAACAGGCAGAGCTGATCGCGGAGTTTTGGTTCGCCATTGCCGTTGGCAGCCTGGGGCGGAAGCTTCCTTACATTTGCTTCGGGCTGGGCACGAGCGGGCAGAGATCCGATCTCCTCAACGGAGCACAGGCCGATCCCGTAGGCTTTCCGCAAGGCGCGGTTGACCGCCCGCGTCTCGGCCATGCGCATCTCGGCACCGCGGATGAGGGAAGAAACATTGGACGGGTCGGCATCGCCGTAGCCAGCAAAACCCTTCGTTGCGGCTGACCTGTAGACGATCGCCTTGAAAACCCAGCGAGCGGTGGTGGGATCGCAAAATCGTTCTTCTGGTTCGACACGGATGCCACGACACCGCCGCCGCTCTGCCAAGCGGAGTAAGCCGCTGTGAGTGACGTACCACCGGCCATCCATGAATCGGAGATCACCCAATCCGATGGAGAAAGCAAACCTCGTGGTAAGCTCTCGGAGACTTGTGAGAATCGGCTTGGAGCACTCGACAGGCCAAGCGGCTTTGGCGAGCTTGCAGTTCTGCCGCAGAAGCGCGTTGAGTTTTTGTCGATTAGATTCCATTGGAGTTTTCGTGCCAATCGCCATTGGTGTAAGCCTCTCCTGTAAGTATGTATAACATGCATATGTATGTCAAGCATAAAATTAATTGGAGGGAGGTGGGGCGGCGGATCAGGAGCTTAAGGAATAAACCTCAGGTGGAAGTCTCCAGGGCTCTAGGGATTACTCAGGGTCAGCTCTCGCGCATCGAGTCAGGGCAAAGCCGTCCAAGCATCGAGATTCTGCTGGCAATCAGTCTTCTTTATCACAAGTCTGTGAACTGGATTTTGGCAGGTAAGGAGGTATGAGGCCCGTTGGGAAAAGAGTATGGGTTGCGTGGTGCTTGCGTCTACGGCGCTTTCCCCACGCCACAGATTCGGCGCGGTGGTAGCGGCTGACCTTGATTCGCCTCTCATGCTTCATGGCGTCAGCTAGATCATAGGCCAATTGCATCTTCAGCCACGTCTCCGGCGTGCTGCCAAACGCCTTGGATAGGCGTATAGCCATGTCGGGACTGACGCCAGCCTTGCCCGTGACCAGGTTGCTGAGAGCCTGACGGCTGACACCCAGCACCTTCGCGCCAGCAGTAACGCTCAAACCCAAAGCCTCAAGACAGCCGTGGCGGACGATTTGGCCGGGATGGACTGGATTCTTCATAGGCATCGCATCTCTCCTCTCAATGATAATCGGTCAACTCAACGTCCCATGCATCGCCGTCCTGAAAGCGGAAGATGATCCGCCAGTTGGCACGCACGGTCAGAGACCAGAAGCCCCGCAGATCGCCTTTGAGCTGGTGCAGGCGATAACCAGGCAGGTCGAGAGCCTGCGGTGTACTGGCGGCATCGAGAAAAGCCAAAATTTCCTCGACGGTATCGATAAAATCAGCACGGATGCCGCTGTGGTCACCCCTCTCATAAAGACGTTTCAGACCGCGATGTTTGAAGCTCCGTATCACTTTTTGATAAGTGTAACGTGTCAATCGACACTTGTCAACCAATCAGGCTCGTTTGTTCTGGTGCAGCTTGCGTGCGGTAGGCCGATTGGCTGTGAGGGCGTATGGCTCACGTGTCCGGTCTTTACTTTTCCCGAAGTCTCACTTACGGGGGGTGCGCGCCTGGGTCACACAGGAATGGGTTTAATCACAAGGACGCCACCCTGGTCCGCCTGCAAGTCCTCGGTCAGGAGGTATCGGCATGACGCCTGCGATCATGAACACCTGCTGAGTACGTCCATCGGTCATGAGCAAGGCGGGCACGATGGGAGCAAGCCAGGCTTACAGGAAGGGGTGCCATGGCGGGTCACGCTACAGCTGAGTGCCTGCGGATCCGACGCGCCACGTAGTTCTGCCGGAGAGTCTTCTCGGAAGACTGGCCTGAAAAGTCGCGAGAAGGTTGCGTTGCTAGCCTGGCCAGGCGTGGCATCGGACGAATGCTTCCGGGTGGGCACTATCCTCGTGAAGGTCGTACTGGTCTGAAGTTGGCTCCATCGGCGAGCAACAGACTCGCGGACTGATTACAATCGTGATGCCGTCCTCATTGAAGTGAAAACCAAAGCCAACGCCCTCAACGGGCCAGAACACGTCCTGCCGCCAGCGGCGCCGGCCGCTACTGCAGTCGCAAGTTCGGACCAACGAAGATCTTGGGAATGGATTCCGTTGTTTCTTCTGTCGGTTTTCATGGCTGCACAGATGTGGACCAGCGTCCGGCAGCTTTCTGTGACGTCAGATGAAATAGACCATTTACACGCGGGCTATCGTTACCTGCGGTGTCGCGACTTCGGATGGAACCCCGAGCATCCACCGCTGGCCAAGATTGTCGCGGCGTTGCCCTTGTTGGCGATGCAGGTCAACGATCCCATTCCGAATGCGTGCGGTATGCCGAGCAGCAGAGCGCTCGACTTCCGCGTTGGGCACGCCTTTTTATTCGCGAATCGCGAATCTGTGCTCATGGCCGCACGTACTGCGGTTTCGCTGTTTGCCATATTATTGCTGATCACGACATGGTTCTTTGCTCGCACGTTGTTTGGCACAAATGTAGCTCTTATCGCGAGCGCATTGGTCACCTTCGAACCGAATCTAATTGGCCACGGTAGCCTGGTCACCACCGATGTCCCCGCGGCACTTGGGTTTCTGCTCGCGATCTATGCTTCCTACAGGTATCTGGTCCGGCCTACAGTCGATCGAATGCTCGTGCTCGGCCTGGCGATGGGCCTGGCGCTGGCTTTGAAGTTCTCCTGCACTACGCTAGTCGGCATTCTGCCCGTCCTTTTCTTGGTTGATGCACTGATGACGGATCGCGGCCGGCGGATGCGCAGGCTGTTGCGCAGCATGGGAGGTTTTGCTCTGGCAATGCTCGTTGCGGTTGTCGTCCTCTGGGCCAGCTACGGTTTCCGGTATGCGTCAAGGCCCGGTGGAGCTCAGCCCTGGATTAATGCGCGGGCTGACGAAGCTCGGGGGATCGTACCGACCAGAGTGATCCCGATGATGGGGAGGGCCCATCTATTGCCGCAAGCCTACCTGATCGGATTGCTCGACGTATTCGTTGAGTCGGAACTCGGCCGACCGGCCTACTTGTTGGGACAAAACTATCTCGGCGGGCGTTGGTATTATTTCCCAGTTTCCGCCGCCATCAAGCTTACAGTGCCGTTTCTGTTGATCGTCTTCCTCTCCTTCGCGGCGTTCCATTTCTGGCGACCAAACCTTAGAAAGCTTCTCTTTTTGTTGCTGCCGGTTGCCTTGTACATGGCGGCGAGCGCAGCTTCAGGGATAAACATCGGGTTCCGGCACGTATTTCCAATCGTCCCTCTTCTGGCGATTTTCGGCGCCGCCGGGATCTGGAACCTGTCTTTGCGTCGCAATCTTGTGATTGGCGCACTGATCGTGCTGCTGTCGGCCCATGCTGCAAGCTCGCTCCATTCCTTCCCCAATTACATCAGCTATGGCAACGAGCTTTGGGGTGGTCCAGATAACGTATACAGATACCTCGCCGATTCGAATGCCGATTGGGGGCAAGCGCAGAAGATGGCGCACTCCTACATCGAGCGAATGCAACCAACGTCCTGTTTTATGATCCAGGCGTACACCAATAACAAACGTGACTACGGCATACCGTGCGGGTCCGTCTCGGAACTGGAACACGACATTCCGCCGCTGCCGTTTACTGGCACACTTATCGTGAGTTCTAGTGCGGTGGACGGTGTGCTTCCGCACGTCGGCGGCGTTCGTGCAGCCCGCATTTTTCGGGATTTGACGCCGACGGCCCACATTGGGGGCAGTGCTGTTCTCGTTTACGAAGGGACATTCGACCTCAGCCCTATCATCGCCGCCCAGCATGTCGCAAGGATACTCGCTGACGTCCACGAGCCGCATGCGGTACTTGAAGAGGCGAAGATTGCAGCCAGGCTCGATCCTGAAAACCCTCTTGCCTATCTGCGCATGTGCCAGGCCTATCTCTATCTGGGGCAAAGGGATGACGCGCAATCAGCGTGCAACGCACTACTCCGGGCGATGAAAAGCGACATTTATTTCGGCGAGAGTGACCGCATGAGGATAGTCGAGACGATGACATTAAATGGACTACTCGTTGACCCTGACTTGATCCATTAGTCTGGCGTTGATCGTCATCGGCTTTCCGAAAGCGCCAGCACCTGCGCGCGAGTTCGATTGGCGTCCTCGGTCCAGCCGGCACGATCGTACAGATCAAACTCAAGTAGCCGGCGTTGCCACCCGTTCGACGACTCTTGGTTTCCGGCGCTGGGTAAAATGTTGCTCACGATTACCAACCCATTTGGCGCATCCGCTCGAGAATGAGTTCGCTGTAGTTATTCATGCGCTCGGGACGTCGCTTCAGGGGAGCCGGCAGAATCGCGGCAAGCCGTGCCGCCTGTTGCCGGCCAACATTCCGGGCCCCGGTTCCATCGTAGTAACGACACGCCGACTCTGCACCATAAATACCAGGGCCCCATTCGACCACGTTGAGGTAGATCTCCAGAATGCGCCGCTTGCCGAGGACGAATTCGGCCACCGGTACCAGTGTGAACTCGGCGCCCTTGCGGAGGAAGGAGCGGCCCGTTCCGAAGAATAGGTTTTTTACGAGTTGCTGCGTAATGGTGGAAGCTCCGCGAGTGCGACCGCCTTCCCAATCGTCTTGGGCAGCGATTTGGATCTGGTGCCAATCGAACCCATGATGCTGGTAGAAGCGCGCATCCTCCGCGGCGATTACAGAGTGCTGGAGATCGGGCGAAATTTGGCCGAGCGGAATGAATTTGTAGCGTTCGTGATACTGCGTGTGGTGAATCCAGGCCTGCAAGCGGCGCTGCATGTGCACCGCGGTTGTCGGTGGGTCGATCCACCGGGCGGCCGCAAGCGTCAGCGCGGCAAGCACCCAAATGAGTACCACGCCGGTGATAAGCCATCGAAGAAAGGATCGGAGGAAACCCTTCCGAAGCGGGGCCTTGGGGTGTGTGTTTGGCCTTGGAGTCACATTTCAGAATAACAGCCTGGGTTGGGTTTGCCGCCTATGGCTGATCTTGCGCGCGCGAATACGGAGTGCTGCGTTCTACTCAGGCCACTCGGGACAACTCCCTTAGGTCCTGAATCACAAGGAACCCCGCTCCAAAGATAAAATGAGATGAGTACCGAGATGTCGGCCAGCGGATAGGATTCCTCCAGGCGCCGTTCACGAGGGCGCATCCGGCTCCAGGCCGATGTGATCGTTAACCGCATTCCGCCAGCAGCACGTTTCCCAGTAACGATCTGGCGAAACTTCCTACAAGCCGACTTCACGGTACCAATTCGGCCAACTTCCTCGAAGGGCGTTTCTGGACCGTGAGACGAAGCAGGGGCTGGAGAGGATCCAGAATCCAGGAAGCTGGGCTCCGCGGTTACTTCCAGTCGCCGACCATCCGGGAACTGGCTCGGTTACTGGTCACAAGGGCGTTTCTGGACCGCGAGACGAAGGAGCTGAAGGACTCCCGGATTACTTCCGCATTGCCGACTACCCGCCAACTGGCCGCTCTAATACGGAACGTCGCAGGTGTTAGACTGCACGTATTTGTTGGAGTTCCTCCGTGACGATGATCACGATCTCTAAAGAGGACTATCTGAAGGCCATCGCCGAAGCGGAAGCTGAGGGTCAGACCGTTATCCCAGCGACGCTTTCCCATTGGCTCTCCGTGACCAGACCTGCCGTAACGTTTGCCCTGAAGCGCCTGAGGAAAGATGGGCTTGTATCCATCAAGAAAGAGGGGCACATTCAGCTTACCACGCAAGGACGCGAAATTGCCGAGCGCACGATAATTCGCCACCACCTGATCGAACGAATGCTGTCTGAAATTTTCGGGATGCCTTGGTACGAGATCCACGACGAGGCGGAACGGCTGGAACACGCCGTGTCCCCCGCCTTTGAGAAGAAGCTGGTCGAAAAATTGGGACACAAAGACACTTGCCCTCACGGAAATGGGTTGGCCCTGCGCAGCCCCGCGGAACGTCGCAAGCGGGGGTTGCTCCTGCTCAGCGAGGTAGAGGCAGGTTGGAAATACGTGGTTGCCAGTGTTTACGAGCGCGATCGGAAGCTCTTGGAATTCTTCGAGAAAGAGGGAATCCGTCCGGGCGTTCGCATTGCGGTGGAAGCCCGAAACTACGACGGCACGGTTTCTTTATCGGTGGATAAACGCCAGATTCGTCTCGGCACATCGGCCGCGGAGAGGGTCTGGGTTTCTAAATCATAATATCCGAACGACTATTTAGCTCAGTTAACATCGCATAGTGTATCCTGATTGCCAAGATGGGGCGAGTTCCCCCTTTGATTGGCTTTGAAAAGTTCGGAGGGATACACCGTGAAATCGAGCTCCAAGCGGCCGCTGCGTCTCAAACTTCGCCTCAGCCTTTTGGCCGCAGCTGTCGTTTTGCTGATTCCAGCGGAGACGCTGGGGCAAGGAGAAACTACCAGCGCCATCCTCGGGCAAGTCACGGACTCGACGAATGCAGTCGTACCTGGCGCAACGGTGACCGTCACCAATCGCGAGACAGGGCTGAAGCGTATTGCGAGAACCGACGATGCAGGTCGCTTCAATTTCCCGCAATTGAAGCCTGGCACATACGCAGTGCGGGCAGAAGCGCAAGGATTTGAGCCACAGCAAGCCGACAATGTCGTATCGGGTCTAGGCCAGAGGCAGACCGTCAACCTCACGCTCAGAGTGGCGCAAACAAAGCAGACCGTGGAGGTCAGCGCGGAAGCGCCGATGATCAACCCGAGCAACGCAAACACATCCACCACTTTGAATGCGCCAGCATTGGAGAACCTGCCGAATCCGGGGGGAGATTTGACGTATCCGTTGCAGTTTGCGGCGGGTGCGCTCATCAATACTGCAGGCAGCGGCAATGATTTCGTTGGCGGCACCAACGGCTACGGCAACGTGGAATTCAACGGCCTGCCAGCGCTCGCCAACGGCTATATCGTTGACGGACTGGAAACCAACGACCCGCTTACCAACCTCAACAGCGGTCTCTCGACCAATCTCGTGCTCGGCCTCAACTCAATTTCGGAGGTGACCGTCAACACTCTTTCCTACTCGGTCGACCAGGGGAGATATGGAGCGTCGCAGATCAACTACGTAACCAAGTCCGGAGCCAATCGCTTTCATGGAAATCTTTACGAGCTTTGGAACGGCTCCATTCTGAATGCGCCGGATTACTTTTTGAATGCCACGTCGGGCACTAATAAGCCGCGCTCCAACCTGAACCACTTTGGCGGCAGCTTGGGCGGGCCGATTGCCCATGACAAGCTGTTTTTCTTTTTTGACAGCGAGTGGGTGCGGATTGCCCTGCCGATCTTTTCGAACATAACGGTTCCCAGCCCGGCATTTCAGACGTACGTCCTGCAGCAACTGGGCGGCACGGCGAATTGTCCCTCGGCGCAACAACTGGCGTGTTTCTATCAAAACATGTTTTCGCTGTATGGAAACACCGGGGGAACGGCGCTGGCGGTGCTGGGATGCCCCTTCAACTCCGACGGCACTCCGGCACCAGGCAATCCGCCGAACGGGAACGGTTGCGCAAACCGGCGCGGGGTCTCGCATTCCAGCGATGACCATGAGCAGGTTCAGACCGCCCGCATCGACTACAACATCGATCCGAACAATACAGCGTGGTTTCGTTTCCAGGCTGATACTGGCGTTCAGGCCGCCTACACAGATCCCATTAACCCGCTTTTCGATTCCGTTTCGCCTCAACCGCTCTATTCGTTTGCCGCAGGATATACGCACGTCTTCTCCCAGAAACTGGTGAACTATTTCAATCCCGCATTTTCCTGGTACGAGAGCCTGTTCGCGCCGAGCGATTTCCAGCAGACGCTGGCGGCCTTTCCTATCGTGTTGCAGGGCGTCGGCGCCAATGCGCCATTCACTACCCTGGGAGGACTCGACAATACGTGGCTTCAAGGCCGACGCGCTACCCGGTTCTTCATCAATGACAATCTGGCCTGGAGCCACGGCAATCACGAGTTCAGGTTTGGCACCAACACTCGCATCCTTCGCCTGAATGACTATGACTTCGGCGAGGGCACGGTGCCCACGGTGACTTACACAACCTTGCAGCAATTCATCCATGGAGTCGCCTCTACCGCGACCGAGACGTTTCCACAATCAACCAACGAGCCCTTCAACTTCCTTAACCTTGACCTCTACGCGCAGGACACATGGAGGGTGACTCCAAAGCTCACCTGGACGATTGGTCTGCGCGACACCTTCAACTCCAATCCGCTGAATCCTCACATGCAGGTGGCGCGCCTTTCCGGTGCTTTCGACTCCATCTCCCCCAACGTCAACCAACCGCTGAGCGCTGTCATCCAGACCGGTCTTGGCAACTTGTTTGCCTCCACCCCGGCCGCAATCCTGCAGCCGAGAACCGCGATTGCGTGGCAGTTCCAGTCGAACACCGTGCTGCGGGCCGGCTTCGGCGTCTTCAGTGACCTGCTGCCGGGAAGCATTGCCGATTTGATCGGGAGCAATCCGCCGTACGTCCGCACGTTCCAGGGTGGCTTGCTGGGTACGGTCGGTGGGACGGCCATTGCGCCGGGCGTCCCCGACAGCGCTGTCGGTGCCACCGTTGCCGCGAACCAGACCTTTGCTGCCGGCTTCTCCCAAGGACAGCTTTCCTGCGCTTCTCCTCTGGCGAATCCCGCCACCTGCCTTCCGCCGGTCGCGATCACGGCGGTTCCGAGTGGCAAGCTCCACGCCCCGTATTTCATGCAATGGAGTCTCGGCCTTGAACATCAGATCGGGACCACCGCCAGTGTCAAGGCTCAGTACGTCGGCACGCGCGCCGTGGACCAGCCCTACCTCATGCAGGTAAACGGCTACCAGACTGCGTGCGAGGGATGCTTTGCTCCGTTCCCGTACATGCAGCCGACTGATCCCAGGTTCGGCGCAGTGACACAGTTTTCGACCGGCGCCGGCAGCAACTACAACGGCCTGCAACTCACGGCCATGAAGCGGCTGGGGCATGGCTTGCTGGGCCAGGTGAACTACACCTGGAGCCATTGCTTCGACGAAGTGTCGAATGGCGGATTGCTGCAATTCTCGGCGGGAGCAATCCTGTCGCCGCTGCCGAATGAGCTTAAGCGCAATTATGGCCCTTGCGATTACGACATCCGCCACAACCTTACCGGGCAATACGTGTATGAGCTGCCCGTCAGGGTGAGCAATCGGTCGCTGGGGCACGCGGTGAACGGCTGGCAGGTTTCCGGAACCGTGTTCTGGCACAGCGGGCTGCCGTTCTCGGTACTGAGCGCGCCTATCGGCATCGTGCAGGGCGGCGGGCCGGAGTATGCGAGCCTTGTCCCGGGCGCGGACCCTTACTGTCGCCACTGCTCCATTCCCGGCGTCACCCAGCCGGGCACGATTCAGTGGCTCAATCCCAACGCGTTTGTGTCGGCGGTCGATCCCAGCACTGGCGACTGCTACGGCGGCGATAGTCTCCAGAACTGCCAGTTCGGGACGCTTGGCCGCAATGCCATGCGTGGTCCCGATTTCTTCTGGAGTGACCTGTACGTGACCAAATGGTTCGCCATTCACGAGCAGGTAAAGCTTCGTTTCGATGCTCAATTCTTCAACGTTTTCAATCACCCAAACTTCGGACTTCCCAGCGACGTGTACGCCGGCATTCCCGGAAAGCCTTCCACGCAAACAGGATTTGGAGCGCTCACCTATACGACGTCGCCCCCCACCGGACTGCTGGGTGTGGGCTTGGGAGGCGACAGCAGTCCACGAATGATCGCGTTTCAGGCACGATTAGAGTTCTGAAACCGCGGCCCGACTACTCCGCCGGGAAACCAGCCCAGAGCGTCCTCAGTTCAGCCGGATTCCCCCGGGACACCAGTTCCGAAGCGCTGCCCGGATCGGACCACTCCGCAGACGCTGTGCGTGGTTGCGCCCGTATGACGCGCTAACCGGAAATTATTCCGGGCCCGAAGTCGGCTTGGGGGCCGTGTCCCCTGTCAGGTGTCTTCCAGTCCGAGGGTGTCGTTCACGGCTTGGCTGAGGTTCTGTTTGCACGGTTTCTGGACCGCGAGACGAAGCAGGGCTGGAGAAAATCCAGCATCCTTCGACGAGATCCCAGTTTCTGCCCTGGTCGTCGCCCCCGACGCCTTCTATCGGAGTGCCGGCAAGAAAATGGGCTCTTCCGGCATTTTAGTGGCTTAAGGAGCCAGGTCCAGACCTCCACAGTGGAATAGGATTGCTATTCCGAAGTTCTTCTTGTTGCGGAAACCGCGCGCCGTGTACTTCACCCACTGGAT
>Ga0181530_10007461_pt1 | contig 10413 bp, 12 predicted proteins | sample PEATcosm2014_Bin_42_FD_119769 | JGI IMG/M metagenome (GOLD analysis project Ga0181530, IMG submission 119769) | Peatland microbial communities from MTU Mesocosm Facility, Houghton, MI, USA - PEATcosm2014_Bin10_60_metaG | ecosystem: Environmental > Terrestrial > Soil > Wetlands > Peat | place... | reverse complement strand
GTGTCGATGGCGATGGCTGTCTTGCCGGTCTGGCGGTCGCCGATGACCAACTCGCGCTGGCCGCGCCCGATCGGAATCATGCCGTCGATGGCCTTGATGCCGGTCTGCAGCGGCTGCTTGACGCCCTGCCGCTCGACAACGCCGGGCGCAATGCGTTCAATCGGGTTCGTTTTGTCGGTAAGGACGACGCCCTTGCCGTCGATCGGCTGGCCCAGCGCGTCAACCACCCGGCCTATCAGCGCCTCGCCCACCGGAACCGACATGATCGCGCCGGTGCGCCGCACTTCTTCGCCTTCCTTGATGTGCTGGTATTCGCCCAGCAGCACCGCGCCCACCTGGTCTTCTTCCAGATTCATGGCGATGCCGGAAACGCCGTGGCCGAACTCAATCAGCTCGCCCGCCATGACCTTGTCGAGGCCATGAATACGCGCAATACCGTCGCCGACCGACATGATCGTGCCGACTTCGCTGACGTCGATGGCACGTTCGTAGTTCTCGATCTCGTGCCGCAGAATACTTGTAATCTCGTCTGCCCGTATTTGAGCCATAAATTTCCGTTTACCGACTTACCCCTGATACCCCAAGACTTGACACTCCAAGAAACGATACCTCAGGAAACGCGGCTGAAGCCGCGTCTACCCCAAGCTGAACCCGCGTCTACCCGTGACTTACCGCGAGACGCTTGCGCATCCCGGCCAGTTGTCCCCGTACCGAACCGTCATACACCCTCGAACCAATCTTCGCGGTGACGCCGCCGATCAGGTCGGGATCGATCGCGAACCGCATCCGCACGGGCGCTCCCGCAAGCTTACCCAATCGCCCGGAAAGTTCGTCCCGATCAATCGGAGGCAGTTCAAAAGGGGACACCACTTCGGCGCGAACGAAGCCGAGCCGCTCATCGAGCAGCATCTCGAACGCATCCACCATCTGCGCCAGCGCCGTCGCGCGCCGGTGATCGCTCAGCACGAGCACGAAATTCCGCACCACGCGCGCGAGGCCGAGTATTCGAGCGATGTCCTTGATAACCGCCTGTTTGCGTGCTATCGGAATAGCCGGTGAAGCGAGCACGTTGCGCAGGTCGGACGACCCCTGGACGGTGGCGTCGAAAGCGCGCAATTGTTCGATTGCGGCCGGCGGTTTTACGTCCGACCCCGGCGCAAGAATCACGTCCGCAAGGGCATTCGCGTACCGATTTACGACTACTGAAGAAATCATCCGGTGATTACTCTCCGAGGTGGACGCCGCCGTTGCGCGAGAGGCCGGTGAGGAAACCCTGCAGCAAGGCCGACTGGATCTCCGGCGACATGCGCGCCCGGACCTTTTCCTCGGCCAACTCCACCGCCAGCTTCGCGGCCGCGCGCTGGACCTCCAGACGCGCCTGCTTGCCCGCGGATTCAATCTCGTGGCCGGCCTGATAGTGAATGCGGGCGATTTCAGCCTGCGTTTCGCGGCGAATGCGATCCGCTTCGCGTTCCCGCTCTTCTTTAGCGCCGGCGCGCATCGCGGCAACTTCCGTTTCGAGATGGGCGAGTTTGGCCTGTACCTGGGCGGCGCGCGCGTCGGCTTCGGCTTTGGCTTTCTCGCCGGCGGCCAGACCATCCGCGATCTCTTTCGATCGCGCGGCCAGCAGCGGACCGCCCTGTTTGATCGCGAGCCAGCCGAGCAGGACCGCGAGAATCACGAAATTAATGGCTTGCCAGACGATCATGGGGTCACCATCCGGATGGTGGGCATCAGGCGACCCTCCGGCTCAAAATGGCATCCGCAATTTGCCCGGCCAGAGCTTCGGCCTGCGACGCGAGGTTTTCGCGCGCCACGTCCGCTTCTTTCGCCAGGGACAGCTTGATCTCCGCTACGCGCGCGTCGGATTCCACGCGAACGGCGCGCGCCAACTCGGCCTGTTCCGCATGAAGCCTCTGTAGAAAATCGGCCTGCTCCTGGTAGATCTCGCTGCGTGCCCGGTTCAGTTTGTCCTGATATTCCGCAATCTTCGTGTCCGCATTTTTCAGGCTCTCTTCGGCCGCTTGGCGTGCCCCTTCGGTCAGGCGGAAGCGCTCCGCGAGAACTTTATCGAGAGGTTTGAGATACAGAAATTTAACGAAAAAAGCGAGGATGACGACTATGAAAAACGTGGGCAGACCGTTCAGCACAATCCCGCCCAAGTCATGCAAAATTTTGCTCATTGTTTATAAGGAAACGGAGAACTGCGAAATACAGGTAACTATTACCGTAACATAGGGGTCCGGACCGGTCAAACAAGAGGCAGGCATGTGGTCCGATCCGGACCAATGGGCCAGCGTCGCCAGGCCTTATTTACGAAACGAAGCCAATCCTTAGTTAACTGTTTCTTTTTCAGCGGCTTGAAAGGCTACTTCAGCTCTTTCATCATGCCCGGAACGCTCCACTGCTGCTGGAGACTGCCCGCCGCCCAGCCGTAGTTCATCGTCATGTATTTGGCCACGTCGTCCTGGCTCTTTCCGGAACGGATCAAGCCGGTGACTTCGGTCTTCAGCTTCTCGACATTGTTCCGGTAGGTCATGAGTCCGGCTTTATTCGTGACGGCCCCATGGCCCGGAATCACCGTGTCGAAGTCGAGTTTCATGGCTGCATCGAGCGTTTTGGCCCAATCCGCCAGACTGCCGCCGCCGTTGTAATCGATCAGCGGACTTGTCCCGGCCATCAGATCGCCGGTGTGAATCGTCCTGAGCTGCGGGAAATAGACGACTGCGTCGCCGTTGGTATGGCCGCGGCCGAAGTATTTCGCGCGCACTTCCTTACCGCCCAGAAACACGGCCGTCTCGTCGGTGAACACGATCCGCGCGGGGGCAACGGGGGACCCGGTAACGTTCGACTGCTTGTGCTCGAGAATATTGGTCCGCGCATTCTGCGTCGAAATGATATCGGCCGTGGGGAGAAACTTCGCATTGCCGCCGCTGTGGTCCTGATGATAGTGGGTGTTGATGATGTATTTCACCGGCTGCGGCGTGATTGTCTTGATCCGCTCGAGGATGGCGTCGTGATCGTATTCGAACTTGTCGTCGACCAGAATGACGCCTTCGCTGGTGACCAGCACCGCGACATTGCCGCCGTCGCCCTCGTTCTCGTATAGATCGTCGTGGATCTTATTAACGGTCAACTTCCCGGGCTGGGCTTGATTCTGGGTGTAGCCGATCCAGGCCAGCACCAGGAAGAGAACGCCGGCGCCAATGCGTGCGAGGAGTCTTCGGGTCATAATTGGAAAACTATATCAGATCCGGGGAGGCAAGAAAATCAAAATCCACGGAGATGCAAGGGGATTTCGAACCCAAATTCCGCTGTGCCGGTCCGGCTGTTTCCAATGGCGCAGTTCTCCGGCGGCGAGCGGCGATTGATATTCAGTTGTCCAGGATCAGTGAAGCCCTAATCTCCGAACGCTCCCGCGGCGAGGAAGACCGGCTTCGGCATTGCCGAAGTTCAATTTCCAAGCCCGATTGTGCACCATGGAAAAGAGGCTGCATGACACGCCCAGACATAAGCTCTTTGATTTCAATAAAACAAATCCTGAAAATCGCGTGAATCGCCCACGCCATGATGGGATTTAGTGGTGTGTAACCGGCTGTTCAGGCTGAACGGCGTTCGGCAATGCCCGAAGTTCTCTGACGGGGCCGCCGATGCGCATTTCCTTCCAGTTGTAATCGAATTCTTTTCCGCAGTCGAGGCAGACGATGTACGTGCCTTTCGTCGAACGAAATTGACCTGGTCGCGTTTTCTTTCGCGGCGTTATTGGGAACGTTGTTTTCTTGTGAGAACAACCGAGGATCAGACCGAGTAGTGAATTCACCATATAGCCTCCTGAACCTTCGAATGAAAAACACGAGGTTTTTGCATAGGTCCATGGTCGCCGAAACTGGACGTTTCGGTCTGCGCAGGACGTACCAATCTTGCGTATTCATGGTTCCAGTACGGATTTCAAGAGATTGATTTTATGGGAGATAACCGACTTTCCGGGCAACTGGCCTTTTGTGGGCAAAGCCGTCCGGAACCCGAAGTCTCAACTTCCGCTGATCGAGGACGGGACTTCCGATGCGTTTGGAAACTTCACCCAGCAAGTGGTAATGGCGAGTGTTCCCCGTGAAGATCCGGTCGCCGCCCGCTTGTACAGCGCATCTGGCGATCAGCGCATCACAGACAGCCCCTCCGGAAAATACGGTTGGCGGCCGCCGCGTGAATGACGGCCGGATATTCATCGCCCTCGTCCTTTGCCGATGCGCTGTGGCGCGGTTGCGGTGCGTAAACGGCAACCGGCGCCTCCCCCGGCACGATTTCCCTCGTAATGCGAGAAATTCGCAATTTTGTTCCAAGTTCTTTATTCCGAAGAAGCTGGGGCCAACACCGTCGCGGTGAGCGCGTGTCTCCGCCCGGAAGCCTTTCTCCGGTTCTCTGTGGCTGCTCCATATAATCAATACGACATGCTGACTCGGGTATACATTGACAACTTCCGAAGCTTCGTCAACTTCGAGTACCGACCACAGACGAAGCAGCTATTGCTTGGCCCGAACGGCAGCGGCAAGTCGTCGCTTCTTGAGGCGATTCGATATCTGAAGCGGTTTGTAAAGGGCGATTCTAACCAGTTCACGCAATCGACTCGTACCAGATGGCAGGATCGCCCCCTTCAGGTGATCGAGATTGAGGCAAGACTCGACGGGAAACCGTTCGAGTATCGCGTCGAAATCGGGTTTGCCGCGGTGAGCAGAGAACAGTCGGTGAATTTGGAACGCCTGAAGGTGTCAGGTTCAACTGTGTTCGAACTTGCGGACGGGCAGATACGCTTCTTCCCGAATGACAGCAGTTCGATGGCGGTTCCGCTGCTGACAAATCGGTCCGCATTGCACCTGTCGCTGCTGAGCAACTCCGATGTCCGGTGTTTTGTCGAATGGTTGGATCGAGTTCATTGCTTCGACATTGACGCGTACCCAGGGCAAATGGAAGAGCTTGCGGACAGCGAGGAGCGTGAGCCGGACTCCGAGCTTAATAATCTCGCAGGTTGGTATCGCTATCTCTTACAGACCTATCCCGAAGAAAACGTGACGTTCCTTGCCTCATTGACGAAGTGCATGGACGGATTCAAAGCATTGAAAGTCTCTTCCGAGGAAGACGGCGTCAGGAAGCTTCGTGCGGAATTCCTGGCGCCGACGAAGAAAAAGAGAGTCAGCTATTCCATCGCTGAGCTTTCGGAGGGTCAGCGATGCCTTATCGGGCTCTACATGATCCTTCACTTCCTGATCAATCGAGGCGATACGGTCTTCCTGGACGAGCCGGACAATTTCATTTCTCTTCGTGAGATTCAGCCATGGCTGCTTGCGGCAGAAGAGGCGGTGGAAGACCACAATGGTCAGTTGATTCTCATCTCGCACCATCCCGAGACCCTGAATCAGTGGGCAGGGGAATATGGGTTACGATTCTTTCGAGAGGAAAACGGCCACGTGCGCACGGAGAGGTTCCAGCCGGACAAAGATGGAAAGCTCCAAGCCGCCGAGTTGATCGCCCGGGGATGGGAGTAGTGGCAGAGCCGTCTCAGTTCATCCTGCTTGTAGAAGATACCCTCCATCAGCAATTCATATACAGGTATCTCCGGCTGAGGTATGGGGCACACGCGATGCGCGTCGTCAAGGCGCCATCTGGTGAAGGGAGCGCCGAGCAATGGGTTCGAGAGCGATTTGCCGTTGAGGTCGAAGCCTGCCGCGGTCGTCAGGCGGAAACGAGACTCATTGTCCTCATCGATGCCGATACGCGCACTGTTCAGCAACGACTAGCGCAGCTCGATCAGGCATTGCGGGATGCTGAGGTTCCGTTGATCCCCGACGGTACGGAAGAGATCGCGCGCCTCGTCCCTAAACGCAACATCGAGACCTGGATTCTTTGCCTCAACGATGTCCAGGTGAACGAAGACACAGACTATAAAACAACACGTGACAACTGGACCGAGCTCATCCGTCCCGCCGTGAGTACGCTGTACGTGTGGACTCGGCCGAGGACGGCAGTGCCGCTGTCATGTGTCGAATCGTTGCAGATGGGAATCCGGGAGCTGCAGAAGTGCCGGCTGTAAGTACTTGGCAGTGGCCACTGCCGGCGGCACCTCTTGCGGCACCTCTTAACGAATGGATTGCCGAAACGTCGCGACATTAGTCCCGATATGTCGCGGTCACGTCAACCTGACGTATAGCGCCCATCTCTCCGAGGTGACTTGAGCGGCGTCCGATTGGCGAGAGTCATGAAGGAGACGACGAGAGCCCGGCCTTTCAGATCGGCATCGTAAAGCGACGCGCTGGGATGACCGAAACGCTGGCACGACGAAGAACCAGACGAGGATTTCCTCGCCGCGCTCCGCCAGTGGGAATCGTTTTGAGTTGACGGTCCCGATTACGAACGGGCCCGTTTCAAAAACCAAACGCCTGGCAAAGTCTTTCGACACGAATACGACGATTCGGACGACTGCCGAGAAGACAGTTATGATTGGGAACGGAACCCTCCGTGCTCCCCACATTGAACCCCTCCGCGGTCATTGTTACTCCAAAACAGCCGTTCCTGGACTGGCTTCGCGGCGCGGATCCAACAAGCCTGACGCTCACTTTGGAAGACGCTGGTTTGAATATCGGGCCCACACTATGCTGCTCGACCTTTGTAACAGCCCGTTGCGCCGCGCTTGACGACCGCTGAACAAGCGTCGGAAGAAGCGGCGGACGGACATTCTGGCGGAAAGCCGCGAGCCAGGACAGGCGCCGATTGCCAATCGGCGCGCAGGATGCCATCCTGCCCCACAGTCTATTGATTGTCGACCTCCATTCGTTTCAACTCCTGAATTTTGAGGTCGAGTTTCCGGGCGGCCCATTCATTCAATCTCCAGATGCCGGCAAACAACAGCACGAGGACAACGCCGAATACGATCAGAAACGTATTGATTCCACGATCGAGTGCCGACACCATCATCGTGGCCACAAATCCGGGGACGAACGGAAGCAGGTACCACAGCCACACCGTTTGCAGGGCGTCGCGCTGCCGTTCCAGTTCCCGGAGATGGAAATCGAGCGACGCACTCAAGCCCGCGTCCGCGGGAAGAGATCGGGCGGCGCCGCGCCGGTGGAGTTGGAACATCACGTAGATCGTGGCGGCGATCAGCAGCAGGGGAGGCACGAGACGCCACCCATGGAGGCGCCAGAGCTGCGCCGTAAAAGCGACGATGACGACCGCTCCGGCCCCGTATTCCCGCAGGTTGCGCCAGCGGATGCGCCGCTCCAGGCGGCCCGCTCTGCGCCGAATCTCATCGATAGTAATGGTCATTTTCTCTCCTTCGCCCTGTTCCTGGTTCTGCCAGAGATTTCTGGGATCGTTCGCATCCGAATCAATCGGCATGGCGTCCTCCCTCATTGAAATGGCGCGCGAGAAGAGTTTTGATCCGATGCACCTTTGTGGCAACGTTTCCGCCCGAGAGTCCCGTAAGCTCGCCGATGGCTGCCGCGTCCATCCCTTCAAGCCAGGCAAGAATCACCTGGCGATCCATGGGTTTCAGGCGCTGTATCAACTGGGTAAGCCGGGCCAGTGCCACCCTTCGATCCGCGTCGTTCGGCACAGGCGTGGCGTCGAGTTCCTCGATGCTTACCATTTGCGGCCCGGCCCGCTTTTGCCGGATCACCCAGGAGACCGCTGTGTTATGCGCCACGCGGTAAACCCATGTACGGAGCGAACAACGCCCGTCGAATCCTTCGAAGCTCCGCCATAACGCGAGGTGGATCTCCTGCAGGAGATCGCGGCGTTTCTCGGAGTCGGCCTCGTACCCATGCGCCAGACGGCCGAGGGCTGCGCCAAATTCTTCCACCGCGCGTTTATAGAGGTCGTCCTGGCCGGTCACAATTGAGGCAGTCGACACGCAGAGCGGTTTCTTACACGCGGTCGCTATTCGATCCGTTTCGCGGGGACGTTCTGCCCCGCCTGGTGAAGCACAAGCTGGTTTACCGCGCCGCCGGCGTCCACATCGAATGTGATCTGGGCGTCCACCACTTTCAGGAAATATTCCTTCTCGCTTTCCGCGAACAACTCAAATTTTGGTTGTCCGGTGGCCTGCGCAAAGAGATGGTCCCCTTCGCGCGTGATAGTCAGAACGAAGTTGGGAGCCAATTGATAGCGGCCCGCGTACTTGTCGAATAGTTTCGGATCCACGGCGACTTCCTTCCGCTCTTTGGCGGGCTGGAACGCGCTCGCAGTCAGCAACGGCGCCTTCGGATTCAACAAGTGCAGGCCGATGTCGTCGACTCCCGCGGTTGTCTCGGCGTTGGCAAGAACCACGACGCCGATTCGTGTTTTCGGGTCGTAGCCGATAAACGAACGGTAGCCGCCGGTGCCGCCGTTATGCCAGATAATCGAACCTCCCTGCGGCGAGGAATAAATGTGCCATGCCAGGGCGACATCGAGACCGGGCGCACCGGAGGGCCTGCGCACATCGAGCATCGCGGCCATGGCCGGGGCGAGCGGCGTTTTGGTGTAGCCGCCGATATTCGCCGCCACGAATGTCAGCATGTCATTGGCGGTGGATCGGAGCGCGCCGGCGCCGGCCAGCGTTGGAAGGTCCCAGTTGGCAACCGGCTTCAGCTTGTCGTCGTGCCCGACCGCCAAACGCGCCTTCATCCCGGGCGACAAAGCGATGCTCGTACTGTTCATATCGAGCGGGGCGGTGATGCGGGCGCGCACCAGCGCTTCATAATCCATGCCGGCGCGCAGCGTCAATACGTGACCGAGCAGCCCGCCTCCGAGATTGGAATATTCATATTGGGCGCCGATGTCGCGCGGCAACTCGTACGACGCAAGGAATTCGTATAACTGGGCGACAGAGTAGTCCGCATAAGGGTTGGCCGGGTCTTTCGGCTTGAAATTGCCCGGAATCCGCGGCAAACCAGAAGTATGAGTCGCAAGATCCAGCAGGGTAATCTGTTTTCCGTTGCGCTGCGGCATTTTGACGCCGGCGGGCAGGTATTTGGAAACGGGGTCCGTGAGCGCCACCTGGCCGCGCTGCACCATATCGGACAGCAGCAGCGAAGTGAAAACCTTCGTCACCGAACCGATTTCAAAAACCGTGTCGCCGTTCAGAGCGCGCGGGTCGCCCTTTTCCAGCGCGCCGTAACTGACGACCTTGCGCCCGTCCGGGCCGATCATCCCAACGACGATCCCGACGCTTTGGTGGAATTCATCGACTCGCTGCATCAGTATCCCGCGGATCTCGGAATCGGGCGGGATCGGGGAGCTGGCCGGGGGTTGTGCGTAACCAACAGCCGTTAGTACAGCCGCTGCGAACAGCCGGGAAATGCATTTTCGCGGCATTGTCTGTCTCTCCTCACATTCGAGGTAGTCGAGGAGGACGGAACTTTCTAACAGATTCCAATTGAAAAATCCGCTCGAGCTGCAACCACCTATTTTTTGGCTTTGGCGGGGTCGACAGCGGTCAGCGAATCGGAATCGCCGGGACCGCCATCGCCGGCGGATCCGCCGGAAACCGAGCGGCCGTCGGGCAGCGTGACGCGCCGCGCGTCGATCAAATGCGAGCCGTCTTTGGCGGGATAGCCGTCGACAATCAGCGTGTCGCCCAGTTTCACGTCGCCCTTCTTCCAACCCCGGCGCGTCAGTGCTCCGGGACCCGCTCCTTCGCAGCCCCAGTTCACGACAGCGCCCTTGTCATCCCTGACGTCGATGAAGAAATAGGAGTGCGGATTACTCCATTCGATTCGCGTAATCGTGCCGGTGAGCCGGACCGATCTGCTCCCGTCGAACTCGGCCGCGAAGGAATGGTGAGCGTATGCGGGGATGGCCGCCACAAAACCGGCGGCCGCAAACATTCCGAGCAATCTTGTTTTCAACACGAAATATCTCCTGTTCGATAGTGCAATCCCAGATCGCACTAGTATGGTAATAGAAAGCGAGGAGCGTGGATAGTGGCTGACAAACTCATCCTGCGGCTGACTCTGGGACTGGCTGCGATGGCGGCGCTGGCATGGGGCCAGTCGGGACAGTCGACTCAGGCGCCGAAGACCGCGGAGGGGCATCCCGATCTGAATGGTTTCTGGAAGGGTACGCGCGACACCGTGCCCGGCGGAAACATCGCCAAGGATCTGCCGGGACTCAAGCTGCCGTTGACGCCGGCCGGCGAAGCGGCGTGGAAGCACAACACCACGGCCACTATCGATCCGGAGAGCCTCTGCATTATCGGCGGCATTCCGCGGCACAACGCCAGCGGCCTGCCGTTTCAGATTATCCAGAGCCCGAAATATGTGGCGTTCCTGTATTTCTACAGCTACTACCGCCTGATTCCTACCGACGGGCGCAAGCATGATGAAGACCCGGACCCGTCGTTCTTTGGCGATGAAGTGGGGCACTGGGACGGCGACGCGT
>Ga0181530_10007456_pt1 | contig 10419 bp, 9 predicted proteins | sample PEATcosm2014_Bin_42_FD_119769 | JGI IMG/M metagenome (GOLD analysis project Ga0181530, IMG submission 119769) | Peatland microbial communities from MTU Mesocosm Facility, Houghton, MI, USA - PEATcosm2014_Bin10_60_metaG | ecosystem: Environmental > Terrestrial > Soil > Wetlands > Peat | place... | reverse complement strand
ATTGTGAAGCGCCCATTTGCAGAATTTCATTCCGGGCCGCTTCAAACTCTAGTGCCTTTCTATACGGCCGGTCGGAAGTCATGTCGTCAAGACTTTCTGCCAAGGCGAATACGCGTGCCCCACGTGGGATTTGTGCACCTTTGAGTCCGCCGGGGTAACCTGTCCCATCGAAGCGCTCGTGGTGATGGCGAACAATATCGCAGACAGGACGCAAAAAGGGAAAGCTCCTCAGAATATCGTACCCTGCCTCAGGGTGCTTGCGCATCTCCACCCATTCCTCGGACGTGAGCGGACCGGGCTTCCTCAGGATAACGTCCGAGACTGCAATCTTGCCGATGTCGTGCAAAAATGCGCCCCGTTCGAGCGACGGCAAAAGCTCAGCCGGGTATCCCGCCTTCTGCGCCAGGTGGCGCGCATAGGCGCGCACGCGGTGGGAATGGCCAAACGTTTCGTGGTCTCGCGCATCGAGGGCCGTCACCAGCGCTTCCATGGCTTGCAAGCAAGTGGCCTCGAGATTGCTAAGGGCTACCGCGTGTTCGGCCGCCGGATGCGGTGCGCTCGTTTCGAGAGAAGCGGCGGAGAGTTGATCCCATTGAGGATGCGAGGCCGACAGTTCGGTAAGGGGCGTCTCAAGGCCCGGCAGACCGCCTTCGAGGAAACGCTTCGATACCCCTTTCTCAATGTCTTCGGCTGAAGCCAGCGCTACGCGGTTCCGTCCCGCGATCTTGGCGCGATATAGGGCGGCATCGGCGGTGCGGACGAGCGTCTCAGATTTTACTTCACCGAGGTCCCCGAGCTCCGCCACCCCTACACTGAGGGTCATGGGAATTATACCTTCTGGAGTTTCTATGGCCTGGTGGTCGATGCGAGTGCGAAAGGATTCGGCAAAGCCAACGGCGGTAGCAGAATCGCATCCGGGGAACACCGCCATGAACTCGTCTCCACCGTATCGTCCGAGGGAATCATAAGTTCTCATCGTCGCCCGCAGGCGGTGCGAAGCTTCCCGCAATACGGCGTCGCCCGCCGGGTGGCCATAGGTGTCGTTAATTGTCTTGAATCGATCCACGTCGATCATGGCGACGGCAACGGGAGTGTGGGTGCGGGAGGCACGCGCTACTTCCTTAGCCAGGATCGCAAGAATGGACTTATGGTTCCAAAGATCCGTCAGTGGATCCCGGCTGGCTTGGTCGCGAAGCGCCTCCTCGGCGCGCTTTCGTTCAGTAATATCGCTGAAAGTGACCACTGCGCCGACGACAGTCCCGGATTCTTTAATGGGCGTGGCGGATACTTGCACCGGAAAGCCGCTACCATCATTTCGCCAATACCAATCCTCGCAACGCAGCGGGAGGCCCGTGCCCAGAACCGAATACACCAGGGGGCAATCGTCGGCCGGGTAGGGTATTCCGTCAGGATGGCTGTGGTGAAAGATGGGGTGAGCGCCGCGGCCTACAAGTTCCCCAGCCGCATAACCAAGAATTCTGCTGGCGGTGGGATTCACAAAGGTGAGAACGCCCTCCCCGTCCACACCATAGATTCCTTCGCCGGCCGCCTCCAGAAGCGACTTGATCTGACGGGCCGCGCTCTGGGCTTTCTCTTCGGCCCTCTTGCGCTCAGTGATGTCACGCGCAATCGTGGCCAGCCCCGTCAGCTTTCCACGGGAGTCGAGGAGCGGGAACACACTCAGCGAAACATCCACCAGGCTCCCATCTTTCCGAACTCGTGCCGTCTCCAATTGCTCAATGGACCCGCCGCGCCGAAGACTTGCGAAGACCTGTTTAGCCTCCTCGGCTCGCTCGGCCGGTTCGAGGGCGGAAATAGGGTGCCCCAAAACCTCTCCGGCGCAATAGCCGAAAAGTGTCTCGGCGCCTTTGTTCCAGCTCGTAATGAAGCCTTCCAAGGTCGTGCCAACAATCCCTTCGCCCGACGACTCCACAATTGTGGCCAGCCGGAGTTGCGCTTCCAAAGCTCGCTTGTTCTCGTGGCGAAGGCGTCTTTCTTCCAGCGCCCGTTTAACTGCGGTGGGCAATCGTGCGAGGCGGTCCTTGAGAACGAAGTCCGCCGCGCCCTGCTTGATGCATTCTGCCGCAGCTTCGTCGCCCAGAGCGCCTGTTACGACAATGAGCGGAACATCCTTGTTTGAGTGCTTTAAGACGTCCAGCGCGTCGAGCGCAGACCAGTCGCGAAGGCTGAAATCGGCGAGAATGATGTCGTACTCTGCTTTTTCCAGACGCTCCCGGAAGACTTCCAGGTCGTCCGTGACCTCGAATAGCACTTTATACCCCCCGCCCTCGAGTACGCTCGCCGTCACCACTGCATCGCGCGGGTCATCTTCCAGGATGAGCGCGCGTAAGGGAGGCGAAGAGATGCTTAATCCGTTAGGCGACTTTTCATCCGTCGCGGAATTACCGTCAGTTTTGATTTTGGCGTCTGGCAGAATACTCATGCGCCTTACTTGCGGCGAATGGTTCTTCGACTAGGACGAAGGAAAAGGCAAACCGGCCTCAGCCCAGTTTTGTCTCCGGGCCCGGCGTTACCAACGTCATCCGCAGCTACCTCCACTCACTCCCATCGGCGGAACTCGCCGCGGCATAAGACCAGACGTCCGGTCAAGACTATTCCCGGCATCGGTTGTCCGGCATTCTCCCAACTCACTGATTCCGCTTAGTTAGAGTCGCATAAGCGGTCCGCCTACTTTTGGATTTTGATTAAACCTTTTAAGCATTCCGCCGATTGTGATAATGCCTGGAATAGAAAGAAAATCTGGATGTTCGTTGTGAGCAAGGGCGCCTGCGAAAGCGCCGAAAGGACCCTGAGTCGGAGGAAGAATGAGCTGGTATGGACGAGGGACTTGAAAAGCCTACCCGAATTCTGCTGGTTGAAGATAACCCGGCTTATGTTCGGCTGACGATCGAAGCCTTCCGCGATGTGAAGGCCGGCAACCATCAAACGGTAGCAGCCAATGGAGTGGAAGCACTGGCAATGCTGCGCGGCACACCCCCATACAATGATGCAGGTCATTTTGACCTCATTCTGCTCGACCTCAACCTCCCCAAATTGAATGGTCGCGAGCTCCTGGCAGACTTGAACAGCGACCCCGAATTCAAGCACATCCCGGTAATTGTCCTCACAACATCCAAGGCGGAGGAGGCTATCCGTGTATGACCCTGCGACCCCTTGCTCGCTTGAGACCTTGATCAAACGCGCTGAGATCGAGGCGAACCCTAAATGTCTTGGTCCCACGGCATAAGGAGAAGCCATGCCCGTTTCTCCCAGCCTGCGATGCCCTTGCATCCCATGCCGTGCTACCTCCTCAAGCGGCGTCCGGCGGTTTGACCCCAAGGCGGTTGGAGTTCTTCTTTCGCCTGCCGTCTGGACATAGGAGGAGATTCGCGGACGAGCTGGCAATCTGTGCCTCATCGGCACCGGTGCTCAGCCGGCAAGATGGAGTTACTGTTGGCAGCGGAGCCCCCACTGCTTGGTTGGGAAAATGGCCTGTCAGGATGAAACAAGAATGAGCAACTGGACGAAATTCTTCCGGCCGTTCTCGCTGGAACAAAAGATGGTAACCGGTTTCGGGCTGGCCCTGGCGACTCTGATGGCGGTGGGTGCGATACAGTACCGAGCCACTCAGGCGCTGATTGAGACGGACCGCTGGGTAGCGCACACCATCGTCGTCCGCACCGAACTTGAACAAATCTATTCTGCGATACAGCAAGCTGAGGCCGGCACAAGGGCGTTTGTGGCCACGGGTAACGAGACTTTCCTGGAACAACACCAAGCGGGAATCTCACGCGTCCCCCAGCATCTCCAGGCACTCCCCGGCCTGATCGTGGACGATCCGTTCGAGCGTGATCAGGTGGACAAACTCTCGTCCCTGACCAACCGCAAAATCGCTGTGATGCAGAACCTCATTTCGCTGCGCCGCAACCAAGGATTCGCGGCCGCCAGCCAAGAGCTGAACAAGGCGGAGGGGCTCAGGTTAATGAACGAAATACGCGAGCTTGTTGACTCCATGCAGTCGAACGAGAGCAGTTTATTGCGGGTCCGCGAGGCCGCGAGCCGGGCCCACGCCCGCACCGCGGACGCCGTGGTTATCCTCGGGTGCCTCTTGGCTGTTATGGTCTTCTCCGCGGGAAGTTGGATTGCCCTCCGGGGCAGCGCCGCGCGCCGGAGGGCCGAGGAACGGTTGAAGGGGGCGAGCGCCTATAACCGCAGCTTGATCGAGGCCAGTTTGGATCCGCTGGTGATGATCGCACCCGGTGGCAAAATCACCGACGCCAATTCCGGCATGGAAAAGGCCACCGGCCGCGTCCGACAGAAGTTGATCGGCACGGACTTCTGCGATTACTTCTCCGACCCCGCAAAGGCCCGGGTTGGATATCAACAAACCTTTCGCGAGGGCTTTGTCCAGGATTACGAGTTGGGAATCCGGCACCAGGATGGACACCTCACCCCCGTCCTCTATAACGCTTCGGTTTACCGGGACGAGGCGGGCGTGGTCATCGGCATCTTCGCCGCGGCTCGCGATATCACCGAACGCAAACGCGCGGAGCAGGAGGTCCGGCGTCTGAATGAGCAACTCGAGCAGCGGGTGCGCGAGCGCACGGCAGAACTCGAAGCCAGCAACAAAGAGCTGGAAGCCTTTACTTATTCGGTCTCCCACGACCTGCGGGCCCCCCTGCGGCACGTCGACGGGTTTTCCAAGCTCCTCGTGGATCGGCACGGCGCCGAGCTTTCCCCTGACGCCTTAGAAGACATCGCGACGATTCGCGATGCAGTCCTCCATATGGGAATGCTGATTGATGATCTGCTCAACCTGGCGCGTTTGGGGCGAAAGCAAATAAGCATGCAAGCGACTGGGCTGAACTCCCTCGTGGATGAGGCCAGGGCGGATTTGATGCGCGAGAACCCCGACCGCACGATCGAGTGGAAGGTCGAAACCCTGCCCTTCGTCGAGTGCGATCCGGCTCTGATTAAACAGGTCTTTGCGAATTTGCTCTCCAATGCCGTCAAGTTTACTCGCCCGCGGAAACCGGCGGTGATTGAGGTGGGAACAACTCAACAAGAGGGCTGTGCCGTCATTTTCGTGCGGGACAACGGCGTAGGCTTCAACATGAAATATGCCACCAAACTCTTTGGGGTGTTTCAGCGCCTGCACCGGAGCGAGGATTTTGAAGGAACGGGCGTGGGCCTGGCCACGGTCCAGCGCATTATTCACAAACACGGAGGGCGGGTTTGGGCGGAGGCCGCCCTGAACCAGGGAGCCACGTTTTACTTCACGCTCAATGGCAGCGGCCAAGAAGGCCTGGAGGCTGAAATCGGAAGTGCTGCGGAGGGTTGAAGCGAGGCAGCGTGAGGGTGCAAGGAAACGCCGAAGTGGGCGGAGGAACCCGGCGGAGCGGGAGAATTTCCCTCTCGCGACCAGCGCCAGGAGACAGGTGGGCGGTGCACCGCAGGATGCGCCAAAAGCAAGTTGATCAAAATTTGACCGAGGAGGAAAGGAAAATGGCAAATAGAAGCAAATTGAGTGGTACGGCGGCCCTTGAAGACATCGAGGGAGTTGCCTCGCAGGCCTATCTGGCGTCGATTGTAGAGTGCTCCGACGATGCCATCTACGGTAAAAGCCTGGATGGCACGATCCTGAGCTGGAACCGCGGCGCCGAAAGGATTTATGGATACTCGGCGGCGGAGATGGTGGGCAGGCCCGTCAGCGTTCTGGTGCCCCCCAACAAACCTGACGAGGTACCCGCGATCCTCGAAAAAGTGAAACGGGGAGAACGTGTAAGTCACTTTGAGACTACCCGGGTTAGGAAAGATGGGGAGGTCATTGACCTTTCTCTGAATGTCTCGCCCATCCGCGATGCCTCCGGCCAAATTATCGGAGCCTCGACTACGGCCCGAGACATTACCGAGCAAAAGAGGATGCGCGAGGCACTGGCCGAGCGGGCCAAGGAAATCCTGGATGTTTCCACTCCCGTACTGCAAGTGTGGGAAGGGGTGGTTGTCGCGCCGTTCATCGGCACGCTGGATACCCAGCGGGCGCAGCAGTTCATGGAACGCTTGCTGGATAAGATTGTGCAGACCAACTCCGCGGTCGCCCTCCTGGATGTGACGGGCGTCCCGGCCATTGATACGCGAACCGCGCAACACCTGATCGAGACCATCACCTCCGTGCGGTTGTTGGGGGCGCAGGCGATACTGACGGGCGTGCGGCCGGCGATTGCCCAGACCCTCGCGCATTTGGGGATCAACCTGGCGGATGTTGTGACTCGCTCATCGCTGGCGGCCGGGCTGCGCGTGGCGCTGGACATCCTCAACCTCAAGATTATCACCCAGGAAGATCAGGCCAAGGGAGCGCACTCCTTGTGAGACATTCCCTCTATTCCGGAAGGAGTTATGGCAATGACGAACCAAAATATCTCACTGGTTAAGGTGCGCAATACGCTGCTGGTGACGATGCCCGCCGACCCCGACGACGTAACGGTGACGACCCTCCAGGAAGAGGTCTTGGGGGCCATGGAAGAATACCGGCCGAAAGGGTTGGTGCTGGATATCTCCGCTGTCGAGACGCTCGATTCCTTTTTCGCGCGCACGATCACCGAAACCAGCCGCATGGTGACCATGATGGGGGGACAAACAGTGATCGCCGGAATGCGCCCGAGTGTCGCCATCACCGCCACGCAGTTGGGCTTGACAATGGTTGGCACTTTCACGGCGCTTACGGTAGACCGCGCCCTGGATCTGCTGACCCACCTGCACCCTCGGAGGCGAATACGATGAGCGACTTAGCACGGGGGAATATTCCCATCAAGTCCGAGAACGACATCGTTGCCGCGCGACGGGTCGTACGGGATCTGGCTACGCAGTTATGCTTTGGAGTCACCGATGTCACGCGCGTCATTACCGCCGCATCCGAGTTGGCTCGCAATGTATTTCTTTACGTAGGTGCGGGTGTTATGTGGTGGTCCATCCTCGACCGGAGCGGGGAAGTGGGCCTGGAGCTAACGTTCGAAGACCACGGAGCCGGCATCCCGGATGTCGAGCAGGCCATGACGCCCGGCTACAGCACAAGTCGCGGACTGGGTCTGGGCCTGCCCGGCGTCAAACGGTTGATGGATGAAATGGAAATTCACACAGAAGTGGGAAAGGGCACTACGGTGAGGGTGCGGAAATGGCTGCGGAAATGACTGGCCGCAATGACATTGCGGAGCAATCCATTGAAGTCTCTCAGGCCGGCCACGTGGGTACCGCTCAGCAGGCAGGCAGGACGATGGCCCGGGCGCTAGGTTTCGGCGTGAGGGAGTGCGAAGAAGTGGCGGTTGTGGTGACCGAACTGGCTTCCAACCTCCTGAAACATGCTGGTCGAGGCAGGCTGACGCTTATCCCAACTCGCGAGAGCGAGCGGGCCGGAATTCAAATCGAGTCCGTCGACAGGGGCCCAGGGATCAGCGATGTGGAGCAAGCCATCGCGGATGGCTATTCCACTGCCGGCAGCCTGGGGTGCGGCTTGGGAGCGGTCAACCGGCTCATGGACGACTTGATTATCTCTTCGAGGGGCGTGGGAGAAAAGGGGACGCGCATCGTCTGCCAGCGTTGGAATTCGCTTAAAAACACTACCCTCAAGCCTTGTCCCCTGGACATGGGCGCGGCCACTCGACCCCATCCGGGGCAAGAGAAAAATGGCGATACTTTCGTTCTGGAAAGGTGGGGTGAAAACGCGCTGGTGGGAGTGATTGACGGAGTGGGACACGGGCAATTGGCATTTCAGGCGGCACGAGAGGCTCAACTCTTTGTCGAGGCACATTACGACCGGCCTTTGGACACTCTCTTCTGCGGCGTGGATCGAGCCTGTCGTGGAACACAAGGAGTGGTGATGGCGCTAGCGCGATTCGATTGGGGGAGTGAAAGCCTTATCTTTGCCAGCGTCGGCAACATCGAAGCTCGCGTGTTTGCGTGTCCACAAAAAATGAACTTTTTGGTGCGGCGCGGCTTGATCGGGTTGAACGCTCCCCATCCGGTCATCACCGAGCACCATTGGGAACCAAGTCAAGTGATGGTGTTGCACTCGGACGGGGTGTCGGCCCGTTGGGAATGGGGAGATTATCCTGAACTACGGGACGCCTCCGCCACCCGCGCCGCCCAACATCTGTTAAACCGTCATGCGAGAGACAACGACGACGCGACGGTGGTCGTGGTAAGGGAGGCCCAGCCGCGCGCACGTATGGCGAAGGGTAGGTAAAACCGGGTGGCGAACTTCCGGGACTCTCCCTCCGGCTTAGGTAGAGAACCTATGTACGACATCAAGACGCTCGAATTGCCTGCGGACCCCTATGACACGATCCGGGTCCTCCAGAAAGAGTTGGAGGAGACAAATAGGGGGTTGGTGGCTTTGGCTCTGGAACTCGAACAGCGCGTCGATGCGCGCACGGCGGAATTGCAGGAGGCGCACAACGAGCTGCAGAAGACCAATTCGGAATTGCTTCAGTCGACTTTGGAATTGGAAGGGCGCGTGACGCGGCGGACGGAGGAGATCCGCAAGCTCAACGAAGAGCTGGAGTGGCGGGTGAAGAAACGGACGGCGGAATTGGAAGCCGCCAACGGGGAATTGGAAGCTTTTACATACTCCGTCTCCCATGACCTGCGTGCGCCGCTACGTCAAATTGACGGGTTCGCAAAGCTGCTCGTCGAACGGCACCGGGCCGAGATGTCCCCCGGCGCACAAGAATATGTCGCGACCATTCTTGAATCGGTCCTCCAGATGGGTATGCTCATTGATGACTTGCTCAATCTGGGGCGGGTAGGACGATCACAACTGAGCGTACAGGTAACCGGACTGAACTCTCTCGTCGACGCCGTCAGGTCAGATTTGAATCGGGCAAACCCCGATCGCTTGATCGAGTGGAGGGTTGATACGCTACCCTTTGTCGAATGCGATCCGGGGTTGATGAAACAGGTCTTCTTCAACCTGCTCGCCAACGCGGTTAAATTTACCCGCTCGCGTAAACCGGCCATCATTGAGGTGGGTGCGGCCGGTCAGGACGAACACGCCACCATCTTCGTGCGCGATAACGGCGTGGGTTTCAGCATGAAGCATGCCCAAAAACTCTTTGGGATGTTTCAGCGCCTCCACCGGGCGGAAGACTTTGAAGGTACCGGAGTGGGCTTGGCAACCGTCCAACGCATAATTCATAAACATGGAGGGCGCGTTTGGGCGGAAGCTGAACTCGACAAGGGCGCGACTTTCTATTTCACCCTGGGATCGTCGGACAGTCCCGAACGGGAAAAACGAACAGAATCGGGAGGTGTGCAATGACGCCAAAGGATGTACAGATTCTTCTTGTTGAAGACGACCCCAAGGATGCCAAGCTGACCATCCACGCTTTACGTGAGGAAAACCTTGCCAACAACCTTCAGGTGGCTCGTGACGGGGAAGAAGCGCTGGATTATCTTTTCTGCCAGGGCGAGTTCGCAGGTCGCGGCCTCGAACACCTGCCCCAACTGGTCCTTCTGGACTTGAAACTTCCGAAAGTAGATGGCCTGGAAGTCCTGCGCACGCTAAAGGGCGACCCGCGCACCAAAACGATTCCGGTTGTAGTCCTCACTTCCTCGCGCGAAGAAGACGACCTGGTGGAGAGCTACAAGCTGGGGGTCAACGCCTACGTTCAAAAGCCCGTGGACTTTGACTCCTTCCGCCGGGCAGTGAAGCAACTGGGGCTCTTCTGGCTGGTGGTCAATGAGCCACCGCCCGCGATGTCACAGCCCAGAAGCAAGCCTCCGAGTATGCACGCAGCCTGATTGAGGCCTCCGTCGACCCGCTGGTCACCATCAGCGCCGACGGGAAGATTACCATCCACCTTTTACTGACCGATTTGGTGATGCCCGGAATAAGCGGGAGGACTCTGGCGCAACGCCTTGAGATGGCGCACCCCGAAGCGAAAGTGCTCTTCATGTCAGGATATACGGGCGCCGCTGCAATCTGCGTTGGCGGGCTGGAAGCCGGAAAGGCTTTCATGCAGAAACCTTTTACACCAGATAGCCTGGCGCGCAAGGTGCGCGATGTGTTGGATGCATTACCAGGCCCAAAATAGGCAGCAACGCAGATGAATGTCCCGGTGCGGGTAGTTTTGCACGACGGAACAGCAATTCTGATGGTACGACCAGATAACCCATGTCCTTGAAACTTTTGGTGGTGGATGACGAACCGGCCATCCTGAATGTGATCAAAACCATAGTTGAGCCACTCAATTGTGATGTGGTGGCCATACAAGACAGCGATCCCGGCCCACCATTTCAAGAACGCGACACACTGTGTCGCAGATCTGAAAGAGTGCTCGAGGAATCGGGTTTTGAATTCACTTGTCAGTGAGTAAGGTCGAAGAATATGCTAATGTCCGGAGGTAGATGGCATGGATCGCGCTT
>Ga0181530_10007455_pt1 | contig 10420 bp, 10 predicted proteins | sample PEATcosm2014_Bin_42_FD_119769 | JGI IMG/M metagenome (GOLD analysis project Ga0181530, IMG submission 119769) | Peatland microbial communities from MTU Mesocosm Facility, Houghton, MI, USA - PEATcosm2014_Bin10_60_metaG | ecosystem: Environmental > Terrestrial > Soil > Wetlands > Peat | place... | reverse complement strand
ATCCCATATAATTCTGATTCGTTAGCGAGAGACCCGCCGGCAACCCACTCAAGGTAACCGTGAAAAAAGTCGCCTGTTGGGTGTTTGTACCAACGACTTTAATCGACGGCGTGGTCGATTGCGTCATGGGCCCGGACGGCAGCTGGAGCGTTATCTGCGCCGACGCTATCCCGGAAAAAGCTGTGAGTAAAATCGAAAGCGCAGTGCTGCGTGGAAAGCTCAATGGTCTACTCCTATTTCTTCCGGTTGTAGTTATCTTGCGAACCCGAGTGTTGACCAGCCCGAGTGTAGACCCAGTCCGAATTCATCCAATTCGATGAGCGAAGCATAGCTCCGCCTTTCGGTCTGGGCCATCCGACGAGAACAGCCCATCCGCGAGCAGCTCAAAATCGGCAAACAGGAAAAGCTACCGCTTTTGGCGGCCGCGAATCATCAACAAACCAACACAGACCAGAGCCGATGCAGCTGAAACCGATCCCGGATCGATCTCAGGGGCGTCGGGCGGTCCCTGCTTCGCCAAGGCTGTTACGGCAAGCGATACGAATAACACTGCCATCAAAGCGATTTTCTTCAAGTTAATCCTCCAAACGCTTTACTGGCCAAACCTGGTGAGATAACTTACAGTTTGACCTAGCGTCTTCCGATATTAAGACAGCGATTAACTCTCGTCAATCGAAAATTAAGTTAGGCTAAAGGAGCTGGATACAGATGTCTTATACGTACCAGTACCAGTTAAAGTCACCACAGGTACCAGTTGCCCCCGATTAACACCCATGCGGCCAGCAGACCGTTGGTTGTGGCATGCGCCACAACCGCATCAACAATGCTCCCTCTCCGAAGCATTACTGCCGCATAGAGTAACCCCGCCAGCGTACCGGCTAACCAGCGGTCCCCGTGCATGAAGCCAAATGCCACTGAAGACACAAGAACCGCAAAGTAAGTGAATCGCCTGAAATCCACGGATTCGAAATCGGCCGAAATCAAGCGGCGCAAAAGAAAGCCCCGAAAAGCGAGTTCTTCCGCGAGAGGGACTGTAACTACCGCCGCCAGCGTCCGGCAGGACAGCCAGGCGATCCTGCCCGGCGCGGACAATGCCGCCAGTCCCGTTGCGATGCCGTTGTCCACATGCGCGCTGCGATCCAGCGCGAGCCACAACAAGAACACGGCCATGCCGGCAATTGGTGCCAGCCACCCGGGTTTCCAGTCCAATTCCCGGTACTTACGCCGACAGATCCAGATTGCAGCCGCGGCTGCGAAAAATCGAACAGGATAGAGCCATTCAAATCCGTCAGAAGCGGCGCGGGCCAACATCCCCGACGCCAGAATGACCGCAAAAGGCAGCAGGTATGGGATCGTCGGATTCGGCGCGGTGGTGTCGGGATGAAGTCCCCCGTTTACCGTCAACCATGAGACACGCGGCACTACCAGCGAAAAACCCAGGGCTACCGCATTGAAGGCGATCCAGCCGGCTTGCGAATGAAAGCCGCCCATCGCAACGCCAGGCGCGCCGGCATTACCTATCAGGATGAGCGCGGCGATTCTTACTGCATTCAGGACGAACATGATTGCCAGGCCCGCGGGGATTACGAGCAGAGATCGGGGAAAGCGGTAGTCACGGCGGAAGATCCAGAGCCAGCCGATGCAGAAAACCAGCATCAGCCCGCCGCCCTCGATGCCCGAACATGCGCCCCCGATAGTGACGGCGAATCGTGGGGTACCGAGCACAGTAGTGGCACGATCGCTGACCAAGTCGTGGAAAAAAGGCTTCAGCAGGAGTGTCGCCAGGGCGAACGTGCTGTCGGTCGCAGGTTTCCAGCCCGAATCGCCCCAAACCGACCAGAGCGGGACCACCAGGCGCCATGCTGCGACTGACCCCACTGCCGCGAATATCCAAACGTAGCCGGCTGCGCGCATCAGCGTAAGCCAGAGACGGACCGGCACGAAAGCAAAAGCCGCCAGAACGATACCCACCAGACCCGCAGTCAGCCACACCACCAGGAGCAAGGCGGGCGGCAGGTGCGAAAGAGCCCGTATTAAAGAGAGGCAAAGGAAGACGGTCATCGCGCAGACATGACCGGCGAGAAGTCTCCATGCCACTGGCGGAGTGCCATCGAGTCCGCGGGAAAAGCTTGGAATGCCGTTCCTGAGTTTGTAGTATCCGAAGGCTAGTGAGAGCGAGCCGAACGCCACCAGAGCGCGCGCCAGCGATTGGCCGCCGCGACCCGTGGAAACCCATGCGGAAATGGGGAGCCACTCCGCCGCCAGCAGCGCGGCCAGAAGAATGATGCGTTGTATGAGGCCATTTGCCGAACCTTGCTGTAAGTATTGTGAGGGGCTGACGCTGGTCAAGCCCGCCTCCGGAAAGCTTTCATGTTCCAGCACGTATTCTCGCACACGAGCCACAACTCTCTTGTGCATTTTGAGCCTTTCAACCTTATTGCACGTGCTGAAAGTCGTGGATTGCGACACCCGTGTCGAAGGAGCCTGCCTGGTTCGGCCGGCAATAGCGGATCTGGCCGCTGATGATCGTACCGGCGCGGGTGACGCGCACCGATTCACCGGCAGGCACGGAGTTCCCCAGCCTGAGTAGGAGGCCGGATCTCGACACCTCAACGATACGCCCCTCGACTGGCTCGGGGCGTCCCGCTAACTCCAGCAGAACATCGCCGGGATCGCACGTGAGGCGCATTTCCCGGCGTCGGTTGCGGCCCGCTGCCCCATCCTGGGCAGGATTCCCCGCGTTGCTTTGCGCGGCGCTCTTGACTGTATTCCCTGCGTTGTCAGGCATTCCGTTCTTCCTCTTGTGACTTCTTGGTCTGAGCCCGATCCCGGCGCTCGCTGTCCGGCGGTGTTCATCTCTCCCCGCGATTCGCGGGTAAACCCCGGCCCTTGGCGCGCCTTCAACATCAGGTCTTCGATGAGGGCGTTCACTCCTGCGTGGCACTGAATGAAATATCGCTCGACTTCGTATCGGCCGGTCAAAGGCATTTTTCGAAAACATTTTTTTGGACGCGGCCTTTTCCATGCTCGCTCCGGTACTTCAGCCGGACCCAGGTTAGCTTTCGATAGATAGACGCATGGTCGCGGCACCCCGTAATATTTGTTCATGCAGTGTCCGAAATGCTATTCCAAACACCTTGATATCAGGCAGCCGACCGGATTTGAGCTATTAATGATCTTTCTTACGCAAAAAAGAAAATTCCGCTGCCGTCAATGCGAACGTGTATTCCGCGCACCGGATCGGCGGCGCACTCCTCGCGAAATAAGCGAAACATATGGCGCAGCACGCGCGGCGGAGACTTTACGCTGAAAACCAATCGAGCACCATCGCGGGCGCCGAGCTTTTCGCTCTAAATCCACATGTTCCGGATATTAGAACGCACACAGCGGTAGCAGCTATGCGCGGTAACTGTCTCCGGGTGTCACCATCGGGAATATGATCCTTGCGAACCATCGTTAGTCTATTTTTTTCCGATTTGCGCCCTTACACTCTCTTTATGATGAATCTCATGCAGCATTTTCTAAAGAACGAACAGGGTCAGGATTTGATCGAGTACACGTTACTGATGGCTTTCATTGCACTGGCATCGGCGGCCATCTTCGTCAGCGCGGGCCAGAGTGTCAGTACCATCTGGGGCAGCACCAGCGCGCAATTGAGCAATGCAGCGACGGCGGCCAGCTAGAATTTAGCCAAAAGCCTGCCTTCTCTCGAAACCTGCGTCTACCTCGCGATGGACCAGGATTGTATCTGCTCCGAGAGAGGGCAAACAATGCCGGCCGCACGGGCCGGTCCGTTCAGTTATCCAAGGAAAGCATTGCCAGGATCCAGCGGAAGTGTCCGAATTGATTTGGAAACCGGTCGCCGGCGAGGGTCCACAGGACTTGGCCGAAATCTCGAATGGGCACTACGACCTAGTGCTGCTGGACCAGATGTTGCCCGGCATGAGCGGTATGGAAGTATTGCCGCCGATGCGATCGGCCGGCCCGTCGCGAGCATCGGGGGGGTAGTTGTGGACGATAGCCGGGAGCGGACTGCCGAAGAACCGATCCGCGACGCCGGTTTGGCTGCATGCTCGGGAATTCGGAAAGAACCGGTGGAAGACGTTCGATCCCGGCATGCGCGAGCGCGCCCAAGCTCGGCTGTCGATCGCGAGCGACTTGTACCAGATCGCCGATGGAAACCGGCATCCCGCCGGAAACGGTCTGCTTCGAGTTGACGGAGAGCGCCCTGATTACCGAAATCGAGTCGGTTACGGACACGCTTGCTCGCCTGCGATCGCTGGGAGCTGGGTTGAAGCTTGACGACTTTGGAACGGGATACTCTTCGCTGAGCTATATGCGTTACGCGTGGCAGGTCGCCCAGTCGGTGCGTCTCGGCTTCGGCTCGGCCCAAGGCTGCTATTTCTCCATCGCCCTGGAAAAAGACAATGCCGAGCGGTTGCTTTCAGGAAACGCGAAACGGGGCCAATACGCCTTCGCAGCCGGAGTAATTGCCGCAAACGCCTCCGGCGCCGGGCGCTGGCCTTTCAAATCGCTCGGGCCGAACTCAGCTCTCGAATCCCAGCGGTTACGTGAGATAATCGGAGATCGGTTTGCAGGAGTCGAAGCCTATGCTGCACAGGAAAACATTCATCGCTTTTGCCGTCGTCGTTGCCGTCGCATTGCCGCTCGGTGCCCAGGATCCGCACCAGACAGTGCCGATGCCGGTTGCGGACTTCAATCCGAGTTCCAACTTGCCCCTGCAGCGCGTCGGTCCCGAGGACCTTCTCAGCCTGCAAGTCTATGATGCGCCCGAGCTGACCCGCACCGTGCGCGTATCCGCGGAGGGCACCATCCGGCTGCCCATGTTGAAGAGTCCCATGCGCGTTCAGGGGCTTTTACCGAACGAAATTGAGGGGATCGTGACTGAAGCGCTCCAGCGCGAGAAGCTTTTCGTAGACCCATTCGTCACGGTCAATGTAGTTGAGTATCACAGCCGCCCCATCAGCGTGACAGGCGCGGTTAAGACTCCTACCATCTTCCAGGCAATCGGGAGCGTAACGCTCCTTGATGCGTTGGCGAGGGCGGGCGGCCTCGTGCCCGATCAGGCCGGGCCCGAAATCATCGTCACCCGTCCGAACGGCGACACCAACACGCAGTCTATTCAGCGCGTGCCTGTTAAGCCGCTTATCGCAGGGTCCGATCCCGAATTGAACCTGAAACTGACGGGTGGAGAAGAGATCCGTGTTCCCGACGTTGGCAAGATCATTGTTGCCGGAAGCGTTACCAAACCCGGTCCTTACCCGGTTCTCGATGGAGCCGCGAATACGGTGACCACCGCTATTGCCCAAGCCCAGGGAACGGTTCAATACTTCTCCCACACCGCCTATATTTACCGTCCCGATGATAAGGGCGCCATGCACGAAATCACGGTAGATTTGGGAGGTATCCTGAAGCGCAAGGTTCCCGACGTCACGCTTCAGGCGCGCGATATCTTGTATGTGCCGGACAGTACGGGAAGACGAATGACTCAAACTGCCGTCACTGCGCTGACCGGAGTGAGCACCTCCGCCGCCATGTCGATGATTTACCTTGGTATCCTGCACTAGAACACGGGACTTGGTCTTCCTCCATGGCTGACGCGTCTGGTTCGAAGGTGAGGACGCTTGACGCGTCCGATTCAAAAGTTAAGACGCTTGACGAATTGGTCGACTCCCGTGCCGCGTGGTCCCGGACCGGAAAAACGGTCGTTTGGACCAACGGCTGCTTCGACCTTCTGCACGTCGGTCACATCCGAAGTCTTCGCGACGCGAAGGCTTTGGGTGACATCCTTATCGTCGGCGTCAACAGCGACGCGAGTGTCCGGTCGGTCAAGGGCGATTCGAGGCCGATCGTCAACCAGACCGATCGTGCAGAGCTGATCGCTGCGCTGGAAATGGTCGATTACGTGGCTATCTTCGATGAATCCACCCCGGTCGCGGCACTCGCGCGGCTGCAGCCCGACATTCATTGCAAGGGCGCCGAGTACGCCGATGGCACCCGGCCGGTACCCGAGCGGGAAGTCGTACTCGGTTATGGTGGCCAGATCCGGTTTCTGCCTTTCCATCCTGGCCAGTCGACGACAGGGCTGATTGACCGGATCGCCAACTCTGAGGCCGGATGCCGCAAATAGCATTGCACCGGTTTCTTAAGACGGCGCCTTCAGTCAGGATCCTCGTCGTCGGCGACGTGATGCTTGACGCCTATGTATCAGGCTCAGCATCGCGTATCTCGCCGGAAGCTCCGGTACCGATCGTCAGCGTTTCCCGCCGGCTCTATCTGCCGGGCGGCGCGGCAAATGTAGCCGCTAACATCCTGGCGCTGGGATCGCGCGTTTCGCTGGCCGGCGTTACCGGCGTGGACGAGTCCGCCATCCGGCTCCGGCGAGAACTGGAGCGTATCGGCGCCAATATGGACGCGCTCGTCGAAGATGCAGCGCGCCTGAGCACGACCAAAACACGGATTACGGCCCACGGTCAGCAGATTGTTCGGTTTGACGAAGAAGACCAGTCGCCGCTTTCGGAATCCACCGAGGCTCTCCTGCGCGCCCGCTGCGCGGAACTTCTCCCCGGTGTGGACGCCTGCGTTATCTCGGATTATGCCAAGGGCGTGGTCGGCGATTCGTTCTGCCGATGGCTGATCGGCGAGGCTGTGACGCGCAGCAAGCCGGTAGTCGTGGATCCGAAGTCGAGGGACCTTGCGCGCTACCAGGGAGCCACCGTCGTCACGCCGAACCTCAAAGAGACTGCGGCGGCCGCGGGCGAACCGATCGAAACCCCGGGCGACCTGGCGCACGCCGTCGGTTTGCTTTTGCCGAAGATCGCGCCCTCTGCCCTGCTGGTCACGCGGGGCGAAGATGGCATGTCGCTTTTCGAGCAGCATCAAACCGCTCGCCATTTGCCTGCGCTGAGAAACGATGTGGCCGATGTAACCGGTGCGGGCGACACCGTCGTGGGAGTTCTGGCAATCGCTCTCGGTCTGGGATTTATTCTCCCCGATGCTGCATTCATTGCCAACATCGCGGCTGGAGTAGCCGTCGGGCATCACGGAACGTGGGCCGTGCGGCCCGAAGAACTGCTGGAGACAACCGCTCGCCTGGATCTCTTGTCCCCGATCCCGGTACCGTCGCCGTGAATCGCGGCTTGTTCCTCGATCGCGATGGCACTGTCATTGAGGAATGCGGCTATCTCAGTGACCCCGCGCTGGTGCGCGTGTTGCCAGGGGCTGCGCATGCCCTGGCCACGCTCGCGTCCGAAGGTTGGAAGCTCATCGTTGTCAGCAATCAGTCGGGTGTGGGACGCCGGTTGATCACGCCACAACAGATGGAAGCAGTCGAGCGCCGCTTTCTTGAGTTGATGCGGTTTCACGGCGTTCCTATCGCCTGCTCCTATGTGTGCACTCACACTCCCGAGGACCGTTGCCAATGCCGCAAGCCCTCGCCCTATTTCCTCGAGCGCGCCGCCCTTGAGCACTCGCTGGATCTCGGCGCCTCCTGGATGATCGGCGACCGCGAGGGCGACATTCTCTCCGGCAGAAGCGCCGGCTGTTCCACCATGTGGCTCCGAAACGGCATGTTCCCGGTAGCGGACGATCTCCCCACGTTCGTTGCCAACGACTGGATTGCGATCTACCGGAAACTATCAGCTGGCCTTTAATTAGGCTTATTTCCGCGCCGGTACGGGGTCGGACTTGAGCTCAATCCGGACTTCGTCCAGCGGGCCTTTCTCGGCTTTCGGCGACCATCGAACCGCGCCTCTGTCCGGCCCCGTCATGACCGTCACAATCGCGGGATCGTCCGGGTTCTTCGACGGCGGACATTTTTCTCCAGCCGCACAAACTACGCGCAATATCCGTACCTGACCGTTTTCAAATTCGTTCAGTACGGCGGATTTCGCGGGGTCCATAACAGGCGGTGGAAGCCGGATGTTCCGGATGGGAAGATCGCGCGCCTCGGTGCGCAGTTCGATCCTTATGTAATCAGTCGGCACATCGCCCAGATATTCGACCGAATGCGTTTCCGGCGCCGAGTGCGCGAATCGAATCGCGCCCGCCTTGACCGCGGGACGGGTGATGACAGTTCCGGCGACTTTGAAGCCGGTCATGTGCTTGAAGCGGAACTCGCCTCCGTCGGTGACATAGATGTAAATGGCGGTGGGCGTCAGCGAATGGTCATGCACGGGAGCGGTCTCGTGAGGCCCGTAAGTGACTCGCGTGGCCCGCGCCCAGGTATTTTCGAATGCCAGATGATAATGGTCGCCCGCCACGAGATACGGGTCCTGCCCCGAAGCGAAGATCGCAACACACGCGAGAAGAAGCAGAAATCGCAGCATCCGGATTAGAGACGACCGCCCATCAGAATGCTAACACTGGCATGGATTACGGCGTCTTCACGCAATCCATCGCGCTGATGGCGATATTCTCCAGCACGCGATACGGTCCCGGCGGGCAGCCTCGGTCCATCAGATGGGCCCTCCAGAGCACGCCCTCGTCGAGTCCGGCATAGACCCAGTGCGTATGCCGCGCCGAATAGAGTAGCCAGACGCGGCCGGCGAATCCTTTGGGGATTTTGCGGTCAAGATCTTCGAACACAGCCCGTTCGGTGGAAGCGCCTGGGGCTGCAATCCTGTCCCGTGCGCAACACGGCCATCCGGTATCGCCATAGATCGCCTTATGATCGTGCCAGCCTTCCATCACGGTGTACAGCTTGAATCCTTCGATGACGGACGCATTGATCATGAGCAGGTCGGACGGTGCCACATGCTGACGCAGGAACTGCACCGCGCCGGCAAAGTCCTCCGCAGGCTGGTTCTGGTGTCCACGAACCTGCTTCCACACCGCTTCGGAGCCGACACCGATCGCAGTCAGCCAGGCCGCAGCGCCAACGAAAGCGGCCGCGCGCCGTGCGCCAACTGATGCTGCGCCAATCAGCCACCGGCACAAGTCCTCGGCGTTCATCGCGGCCACCAGCAGAAAACAGGGCAGCGCGAACAGGCGCGTGCGTGGGCTGGAGGGGTACCAATGGAAGGCGTCGCTCAAAGCCAGCAGAAGGCACGGAAGCACCGCGGCGATCTGCATCCTGACTCTGATGGATGACGTCCGCGAGTCTGGTTGCCTATTAAATGTGAACACGGCGCGCAATGCCGCGGCGACACAAAAGACGACCGCCGCAACCAGGCCCGGAGACAGGTTCTGCGCGGTCGCGATCCAGTACGCGCGCAACGCGGGAGAGAGATTCGGGCGAATGAAAACCACGTAGAGGATCGCCAGAACGCCGCTTCCGGTCAGAACGAGTGAAACAGCCCGGCGAATTCCCCCGCTCGCCCAGACCGCGAGCGCAACGCCCGGCAACAGGAAAGCGGTGGACCACGCCATCGGCAGCATCAGCGCGAACGCACCAGCCAGCCAACAGAACCGTCGCCGGACGGGGTCCTGCAGGTAGAGAACGGTGCACAGCAGTATCACGGCGGAGGCGGCAAGCTCACTGCTGTATTGCTTGCACGTGCGCGAATATTCGATGGCCGTCGGATGAAATACCAGGAGGGCACAAGCCAGCGCCGCGAAGGGCGCAGACAACAGCCGCCTCGAAACCGCCATCATGCTCGCCACGGCCACGAGCGCCAGAGCGAGCGGCACGAGGCGAAACGCAACGTTCGATACCCCGAACGCTTGCACTGCGCCTCTCGTCAGCAACAGAAAGAGCGGAGGGCTGGTTTGGAGCCAGTCGGGGTAGTAGAACATTCCCGAAAGGGACGGAGCCAGCACGGAATTGGCGACCCACGCCTCGTCCAGCCACAAGCTCCGCCCGATTCCGTAGATTCCGAGAGCCAGGGTTGCAGACAGGAACGCCGACAGCAGGAACACTGCGGGCAGGAGTCCGGCCCGCGCGATGCCCCCCGGGAAAACCGCCGGGGCCGCAACGCTCGAGAGTGTGATTCGGCGAATTAGTTTCGTCGTCCCCGTGGCCCGAACCCGCCGCCTCCGCCATAGCCGCCAGGCCCACCCAAAGTCTTGTACTGGGTTTGCTGCGTGGGAGTAAGGATCGCCCAAAACGCGGCGCTCGCGGTGGCCTGAGCCGTAACTTCTGTCGTGGTCAGTGTACCAATCGTGCCGGCCGCGGTGGAGATGCCTGCTGTGTCATTGCCTTGAACCGCGGTCTGGAGAGCCGTCCTGGCCGTCTTCGTTCCCGAGGCCACGCTGGCGAGGGCAGTCTGTTCGGTGGTGAATATGGTGGTCGCCTCAGTCTGCTGCGCGCTGGTGAGCATCAGAAGGGTGGTCAGACGGGCCACTCGATTGGCAATCTGCTGCGCCGGGGTGGGCGGGGTGTGAGATTTCTGGGCAAACATGAAAGGCACCGCAAGGGCAAGAAAGATAAAGGCTGTAAAGAAAGGTCTTTTCACGATGT
>Ga0181530_10007450_pt1 | contig 10425 bp, 9 predicted proteins | sample PEATcosm2014_Bin_42_FD_119769 | JGI IMG/M metagenome (GOLD analysis project Ga0181530, IMG submission 119769) | Peatland microbial communities from MTU Mesocosm Facility, Houghton, MI, USA - PEATcosm2014_Bin10_60_metaG | ecosystem: Environmental > Terrestrial > Soil > Wetlands > Peat | place... | reverse complement strand
TGCGCGTTTGGCATCGCGCTTGCCTTCTCAAACGAACATGATCCACCAGGAAATGCACTTGGCGGAAAAACAAAAAGGAGACACGAAAATGAAAACGCTAAAAACGATGTTGCTGACGGTAAGCGCGGTGGCGGTGTTGGGGAGCACTTTGCTGAGCGCGCAGACAAAGGCGACGGCCAACATACCGTTCGAATTCACGGCGCAGAGCACCACACTGCCGGCCGGCGAGTACACCCTGGAGCGCTTGTCGCAGAGTTCCAGTGTTCTGGTGATCCGGAACGCGGAAACTCGCAAGGCGATCACCACGCTGGTGAACCCGGGCGTTAGTGAAAACAAGGGCGAAAAGAATAAGAGCGTCGTTGTGTTTCACTGCATCGGCGACCGCTATTTCCTGGCTGAGGTCAAGACCGAGGCGGTGCGCGGCCACGTAGGCCCCTCGAAGTGGGAGCGCGAACTCGCGTCGGAGGGTAACGGCCAACCAATGGCAGCCGTGATCGTTCCCGCTCTCAGCGTTCGCTAAGCCGCAGACCGAACCGGTCATCAGGCTCCACCGCCGAGGGCGCGCGGTGGAGCCTTTTTCTTGCGCGTTGTAAAATAACGAAAGATGAGCGAAGCCGATTTTCGAGAACAGCAGGAAGGACGGCCGTTCCCGCTACCGCCGGCGTCCTTCGAATTCCTGACCGAATCCCTGCGCCTGCAGGCCGAGATGCAGCTAGGCTTGATGCGTTTCGGCTCCGAAGAGCAACCCCCGGCCGACCTGGACCTGGCGCGCCACACCATCGACCTCATGGCCATGCTACAGGAGAAGACCCGCGGCAACCTGTCCCTGGAGGAACAACGGCAGTTGGAAAATACGCTCACGCTGTTGCGTTTCCGCTACGTGCAGGTTGTCGAAGAAACCCGGAAGATCGACGCCAAAGCGGCGGAGATTAAGCCGGCCGAGAGCCCACAGGCCGCCAGCGCGGACGCGGACAGCCAGAAAGCGTAGATGCCAGAGGGCGTCGTCAAGATCACCGTGCTTGGCTCGGGCACGAGTACGGGTGTGCCCACCATCGGGTGCCATTGCGCGGTGTGCACTTCTACCGATCCGCGGGACAAGCGCCTGCGTCCGTCCATCCTGGTGAGTTACAGCGGACGGAGCGTGCTGATCGACACCACGCCGGATTTCCGCACACAGGCGTTGCGCACGCCGGTGGACCGGTTGGACGCCATCCTGTTCACGCACGAGCATGCCGACCACATCATGGGGCTGGACGACGTGCGGCCCTTCAATTTCCGGCAAGGGGGCCACATTCCGATCTATGCGTCGGAGCGGACCATGGGTGCTATCCATCGCGCATTCCGCTACATCTTCGACGGCGAGGAGAAGCCTTCGGGCGTGCCGAGACTGGAATCGCACACGCTGAACGGCGGCTCGTTCGATCTATTCGGCGTCGAATTCACGCCCGTTCCGCTGCTGCATGGCAAAGAGCCGGTCTACGGTTTCCGGTTCGGCAACGCGGCATATCTCACGGACCACAGCGAGATCCCCGAAGGATCGCTGGATCAGTTGGGCGGGCTGGATGTGCTGTTCCTCGACGCGCTACGTTACAAGCCGCATCCCACGCACTCCACCGTGGAGCGGTCGCTGGCGACGGCCGAGCGGCTGGCGGCGAAGCGGGTATTCTTCACGCACATCTGCCACGATCTGGGGCACGCGCGCACCGAAGCGCAATTGCCGCCGCACGTCCGCCTGGCGTATGACGGCCTCGAAATTGAAGTGGAGGGCGGGCGATAGATGGGCGGGCCGATCCGGGTGTTGCGGAGCCTTGCGGAAGTGCCGCCGGATTTCGGACCGTCGGCCCTGACGATCGGCAATTTCGACGGCGTGCATGCGGCCCACCGGAGAATCCTGCGCCGTGTGAAAGAAGTTGCGGTGGAGCGCGGGCTCAAAGCCAGCGCGCTCACCTTCAACCCACATCCGAGCAAAGTGGTGGCCCCCGCCCGGGCGCCGCGCCTGATGACATCGCCCGAGCAGCGCTGCGTACTGATGCGGGAAGAAGGCATTGAGCAGGTGCTCATCCTGCCGTTTGACCGTGATGTAGCGCGCCTTGCGCCCGAGCAGTTCGTTGAGCAGGTGTTGGTAAAGAAACTGGACGTGCGCGCGGTGGTGTTGGGTCACGATTTCTGCTTCGGCTACAAGCAGTCGGGCAACGTGCGCGTGCTCACGGAACTGGGCCGCAAATACGGTTTCACCACCGAAGAGGTCAAGGCCGTGATGGTTCGCGGGCGCCTGGTGAGCAGCACGGCGCTGCGTCAGTTGATCGAAGCAGGACTGGTCGCGCAAGCGGCGCGCCTGCTGGAACGGCCTTACGCGCTCGAAGGCGAAGTGGTCGCGGGGCACGGCGTGGGATCCAAGCAGACTGTGCCTACGCTCAACCTGGCCCCCAACACAGAGGTGTTGCCGGCCACCGGCGTATACGTGACGCGCACGCGGGACCTGGAAGACGGGCGCTCGTGGCCCTCCATCACCAACGTAGGCCACCGGCCCACATTCGGCATCGACCAGAAGATCTCGATTGAGACTTTTCTGCTCACCCCGCTGGAGGGAGAAACGCCGCGGCGTATCCGCGTGGAATTGCTTTGGCGGGTGCGTGACGAGCGCAAGTTCCCCGACGCGCAGGCTTTGAAGCAGCAGATCCTGCGGGATGCGGGCCGCGCGCAGGCATATTTCCAGCGGCTCAAGAAATGGACAAGCCTGTCGGATTTCCCGGTCGATTCCATGGCATAATGAGAGTATCAAGTCATTATTTAATCCCGTAAATTGAAGGAGAAGTGTATGAAAATGTCCGAGGGAAAACTGAAGCACCTGAAGGCGCTCTCGAATCATGCCGGCGTCATCGCGGCGGCGGCCATGGATCAGCGAGGCAGTTTGCAGAAATCGCTGGCGGCGGCGCGGGGTGTGGACAAGAAAGAGATCACCCCCGAAGTGATGAGCGAGTTCAAAACTGCCGTCACCAAGGTGCTGACACCGCATGCCAGCGCCATTCTGCTGGACCCCGAATTCGGCCTGGAGGCCAAGGACGCGCGCAGCAGCAACGCCGGCCTGCTGCTGGCCTATGAGCTGAGCGGATATGACAACACCCAACCCGGGCGCTTGCCCGACCTGCTGCCCCACGTTTCGGTGAAACGCATTGTGGATTGGGGCGCGGACGCCGTCAAGATCCTGATTTACTACACGCCGTTCGAAGACACCAAGATCAACGACATCAAGCACGCGTTTATCGAGCGTATCGGCGCGGAGTGTGAAACTTACGCGATCCCGTTTTTCCTGGAGTTCGTGGGTTACGATCCCAAGGGCGGCGACGAGAAGGGACTCGAGTACGCCAAGGCGAAGCCGGAGGTCGTCAAGGGGAGCATGAAGGAGTTCTCCAAGCCGCAATACTTCGTGGATGTGCTGAAGGTGGAAGTACCCATCAACGCCGAGTTCGTGGAGGGTAGCGCGGTGTACAAGGGCCAGAAGGCCTATACGCGCAGCGAAGCGCTGGCGCATTTCCGGTCGGCCGCGGCGGTGGCCGCCAAGCCGTTCATCTACTTGAGCGCCGGGGTGAGCAACGCGCAGTTCGTGGAATCGCTGAACATGGCCACGGAAGCCGGCACGGATTTCTCCGGCGTGCTCTGCGGGCGCGCGACCTGGAAGGAAGGCATCCCGGTGTTCGCCAAGGGCGGCGCTAAGGCGCTGGAAGACTGGCTGTCGAAGGAAGGCGTGAAGAACATCAACGCCGTGAACAACGCCATCAAATCGGCGACGCCGTGGTTTGCGAAGTTGGGCGCCGCGGTTACGGTATAACGGCGGCTTCTGGCGGACGCGGCGGATCGCGCCGCGTCCTACTGCGCGACCCATACGTACGCGAGGGCTTGGTCGACCCACACCCCGAGCCAACCCTGGGCAGTCTGTACAACAGGTGCGATCAGGTTGAGCTGGGAAACTCCGGCCACCTCGAAGGGCGCAGCGCCGATAAAGATCACATTGCCGGACGGACCCCAGAATTTGACCGCGGGTACGGTTCGGGGCTGCGCCGGCGGCAGTTGATTGATGGCGCCATCACTGCTGGCCGGGGTCGTCTGGCCCAGGCCAGTTAGAAACAGCACCACCGGCGAGCCCCGCTTGGCCGGATTGGATTGCGAGTTCACCGACCAATCGGAGTTGACGACCGCCACAATATCCGGGTTTTGCGGGAGGACGCCGACAGGGTATGCGTTAGAGGTCTGCCCGCCGTACTGCACCTGAACCACGGCGCTCTGTAAACCATCCAACTCGAATGGCGCGATGCACACGATCTGATTCGCCTGGGCCGATAGCAGCGGCGCAGGGACGCCATTGAAAGCGACCTGTACGCCGCCGATAGAGGTGGCGAACGTGCCGGTGGCGGTCAGTTTGGCGCCCACCTGATTTTGCGGACCGATGCCGCGGCCGAGAATCCTGACAATCTCGCCGGGAGCCACGGGAGAGGGTGCGCGCTGGAGGGGCGTCAGCAGCGGGCTGTACTGCACGATCTCGTCGACGGCGATCGGGGGGATCTGGGTGGGGTCGATCTCAGCCACCAGGGCCGCGGACCCCAGAGGTCCGGCAAAGTAGACGGCAGTGGAATCCGCCGCCAGTGCCCCGAGGTAATAGGTCAGCGTGGCGGAGAGAAGGGTTGAGCCCGTTGGGTCCAGTTCGGCCACAAACCCGCTACTGACTGGATTGGAGGAGGGAAAGATTACCGGTCCGAGTTGCTGGCCGTTGGGTTGGCCAAGGCCCCCAATCGGCGCCCTGGTAACGAAATCGACCGATCCATTGAATCCCGCCAGCCAGATATTTCCCGCCGCGTCGAGTGCAATGGAGTCCGCTTCTCCCTGGCATGAACCACCGACCGTCGCCAGAAATGCGGCGGGACTCACGGAAGGCGTCATCTTGAGGACAAAGGCATTGCCAATCGGAGCGTAAATCTGGGGAGGCCCCACCGGTAGAGGCGCGGTGTTACAGCCCACGCCGCCGTTCACGAAGGACACCGCCTGCCACGCGCCCTTTGTCGGGCTGGCGTAGGTCGATCCGGCGACATAAATATTGCCCGTGCCATCCAGCGTAATCGCATGCGCCGCGGTAAGGGCGCCACTGCCAAGGTAGCTCCCATAGAGCAATTGGTCTCCGGCGGGGCTCAGCCTGGCCACGAATCCGCTGGAAGTGGTGCCGGGGAACTCGTAGACCATCGAGTCCGGAGTGAGTGGAAAATCGTGCGAGTAGGTTTCGCCAACCACGTACGCGGCACCCGAGGAATCTAACGTCAGTCCGTATGCGGATTCGCCGCAGGAGCCGGTTATATAAGTCGCATAAACCAGCGCTCCGCTGGTGTTCAATTTGGCAACGAAAGAGTGAAAGTTGAACGTTTGATCGGTGCCGTTTACATTCACCGGATCGAGCACGCGCCGGGCGGCGCCGATTGATACGCGCCCTTGGTGACCGTCAGGCTGGTCGCCGAGCCTGCGATCACCGCATTGCCGCCGGCATCGACCGCGATCGCATTCGGCTGAGTTCCGTTGAGGACGGTGGAGTAAATCACCGAGTTGTCATTCGCGCTCACTTTCATCACAATCCCGGAGCCGGACGCGGTAGTACCTGCGAGAGCTACATCGCCCTGGCCATCGAGGGCGATGCTCGAAACCGACCCTGTCCACAGATAAGTGGAATAGATCACCTGCGACAAGGCCGGATCCAGCTTCGCCAGGAACACCGTCGCCGGCACGGCGCCAAACGCAAAGGTCCGCGATGGTGCGGCGTAAAGTGCCGTGAAACCCGAAAGCAGCGTTGACCACGTGGCGCCTCCATCGGTGGTCTCGAAGACGTTAGCGTAAGTGGATGCGTAGACGCGCAACGGGTTTGCCGGGTCGATGGCGACGGAATAAGACGGAGAGCCGTTGCTTGGTATCGCTACCGCTGGAAATGTCGCGCCACCGTCCGTACTCTTTTGGAAGCTTCCGTCAGCGGAGTCCACAGCCCAAACTGTGGAGGGTTGGTTGGATCGACGGCCAAGCCATTAGGATAGTAAACGGAGATGCCATTCGCGCCCGCCATCCACGTCGAGCCGCTGTCGGTGCTTTTGAATAGCGGAGCTCCGTAGTTTAGGTCCCAGGCTGCCACGTAGAGGACGTTCGGCTGCGAAGGCGCCAGGGCGAAGGCGGACACCGGGAACTGGCCGTTCGGACCGTTGGCGAATGGAATCGAGAGTGGCTGCCACGATTGAGCGCCGTCGGTGCTGCGATAGACGGTGAGATTGCCGCAAGCGTACAGCGTGGCCGGCGTCTGTGGGTCTATCGTAATTTGCCAGAGGCCGTAGCCGGCTTGGTTGGTGGGCGGAGGCGTGCCGGCGGCCTGCCAATTCACGCCGCCATTGGAACTGCGGTAAATCGCGCCGTTCTGGAGGATCGCGTAGGCATTGGAGGAATTGACCGGGTCCACGGCTAGCGCGGCTGCTCCTGCGGCGGAGGTGTCCGCTGCCGGTTTCCAGGTGACGCCTCCGTCGGTGCTGCGGTAGGCGCCAGTAGATGCGGCGGCGATTACCAGCATGCCGTCGCTGGATGCGGCCACCGCCGTGACATTGCTCGCGTTGAGACCCGAATTCACGAATGCGGCCCCGTTGTTACTCACTTCGAGAGCGCCTTGGGGAAGCTGCGATTCAAGGGCGTGGCTGATTGGAAAATCTCCAGAGGTAGTGATGCCGGCCACGTAGACGAATCCCTGACTGTCGGTCGCCACGGCGGTGGGCTGATTGTTACCGCTGCCCGCCAGAACTTGCTGGCCGACCAGCGTTTGACCGTGAGCCAGGATCGCACCGGATAACAGCAGGGGAAAGACCAACCACAGCTTTCGCATATAGAAAGACCTGTTACTCCTGTATTGTAGCTCCCCGGCTTTTAGCTATATTTCCGCCAGCCAGAAGGCTGTTGTGCTATTCGTAACCCGGAGCCGTCTGGTAAGTTACTGGAGGGAGTACCATGCGGCAATGCGGTGGATCGGCTCCGAGACTTTCTGGCGCACCAGGCTCGTCTTCCAGAGAGGTCTCGCCCTCATCCTTTTGATCGCCTTCCTAAACGTCGTCAGTCAGTTCAAGCCTCTGCTCGGCGAGCACGGACTTCTTCCGGTACCCCTCTTCACGCAAACGGTCCCTTTTCGTGACTCGCCGAGCCTGTTCTTCTTTGCCCACAACGATACAGCTTTCGACATCGCAGGATGGCTCGGTGTGCTGCTGGCGTGCCTGGCGCTCAGCGGTATTGCCGAGCGCTACAGCACCTGGTTCTCCATGCTCGTCTGGGCGATGCTTTGGATAATTTACATTTCTTTCGTCAACGTTGGCCAGACGTTCTACGGTTTTGGCTGGGAGTCCATACTGCTGGAGGCCTGCTTCTATGCGACCTTTCTGGGCTCGCGGCGCCAAACGCCGCAGACCATCGGCATATGGCTGCTGCGCTGGCTGTTGTTCCGCGTGATGTTCGGCGCCGGCCTTATCAAAATGCGCGGCGATCCTTGCTGGCACGATTTGACGTGCCTCACCTATCATTATGAGACGCAGCCCATGCCTGGGCCGCTGAGCTGGTTTTTTCATTGGGCGCCCGAGTGGTTTCACAAATCCGGTGTGCTCTTCAATCATTTTTCGGAGCTCGTGGTTCCGTTCGCTTACTTCCTGCCGCAGCCGGTCAGCTCGATTGCGGGGGTGATCACGATCGTTTTCCAGGCGTTGATTTTTGCGGGCGGCAATCTCTCGTGGCTGAATGCGCTTACCATAGTCCTCGCTGTTAGTACTTTCGACGACCGCTTCCTCTCGCGATTCCTGCCGATACGTGTGCCGGAGACGCAGGCGCCAGCGCTGGTCCATCGGCTGGCGACCATTGGGGTTGGCATCCTGGTTGCGATTCTGAGCGTGCAGCCCGTGCGCAACATGCTTTCCCGAGCACAAGTGATGAATACCGTCTACAATCGGTTTCATCTGGCAGGCACATACGGCGCATTCGGTTCCATTACGCGGCCGCGCTACGAGGTGATCGTGGAAGGGACGGACGAAGCGGCGCCGACCCACACAACGAAATGGCGCGAGTACGAATTCCGGGGCAAGCCCGGCGGGCTGGGACGCATGCCGCCGCAGATCGCCCCGTATCATCTGCGGCTCGACTGGTTGATGTGGTTCGCGGCGCTGTCGTCCTATCAGGAGCATCCCTGGTTTGTGCACTTGATGGCGAAGCTGCTGGAAGGCGATCGGGCGGCGCTCGCATTGATGGGGGCGAACCCTTTCCCGGACCATCCGCCGCGCTACGTGCGCGCGCTGCTCTACGAGTACCATTTCACGACTCCGGCAGAACGGGCTAGAAACTCGCTATGGTGGAAGCGCGAGCTGGCGGGAACGTATTTTCCGCCGGTCTCGCTGGCGACGCCGGGTTTCAAAGAATTGCTCGAATCGCAAGGATGGACCGAATGACGGGCAACGCCTGCGTGGTCGGGTCGGGCCCCAATGGCTTGACCGCGGCCATTATGCTGGCGAAGGCCGGACTGCGCACCACGGTATATGAGGAGCAGCCTACCATTGGCGGCGGGGCGCGTTCGGCCGAGCTTACGCTGCCGGGATTCGTACACGATGTGTGCTCCGCGGTGCATCCGTGGGCCGCCAGTTCTCCGGCCTTTGCGACATTCCCGCTGGCGGAGCATGGGCTCGAATGGATCCAGCCGCCGCTGCCGCTGGCGCATCCGCTGGACGACGGATCGGCGGCGGTGCTGGCGATGCCGATTGAAGACACCTGTGCGCGTCTGGGACCCGATGGCGCAGCGTACCGGCGGGCGATTGGCCCACTTGCGCGGCGCTGGCGAGAGCTGCTGCCAATAATCCAACAACCGCTGCTACGATTTCCCGCCAATCCCTGGCTGCTGGCGCGCTTCGGAGCGCTGGCGTTCTGGCCGGCGGCGGGTTCCGCTCGGCTGCTTTTCCGCACGGAGGCGGCGCGCGCGCTGTTCGCGGGAATTGCCGCGCACTCGGTGCTGCCACTGGAAGCGCTGGGCTCGGCGGCGTTCGGATGGGTGCTGGCGATAGCCGGACATGCCGTTGGCTGGCCCATCCCGAGGGGTGGCTCGCAATCCATCGCCAACGCACTGGCCTCCTACTTCGAATCGCTGGGCGGGCGCATTGTTACCAACCACAGAATCGGATCGCTGGACGAATTGGGCGATGCCGCGCCCGTGTTGTGCGATCTGACGCCCAGGCAGTTCGTGGCGGTGGCGGGAAGCCGGCTTCCGGCCCGCTACCGCCGGCAACTGGAGGCTTACCGCTACGGTCCCGGTGTATTCAAGATAGACTGGGCCTTGAGCACGCCAATTCCCTGGACAGCCGCCGAGTGCGGCCGCGCGGGCACCATTCACGTGGGTGGATCGCTCGACGAGATCGCGGCGTCGGAGCGCGCGGCCGCTGGAACTGCCACCAGCGAGCGGCCCTTCGTGCTGATAGCGCAGCCGAGCCTGTTCGATGCGAGCCGCGCGCCTGCCGGTAAGCATACGGCCTGGGCGTATTGTCACGTGCCGCACGCCTCTACAGAAGACATGACCGAACGCATCGAATCCCAGGTGGAACGCTTCGCTCCCGGCTTTCGGGCGCGCATTCTGGCACGGCATACGGCGGCGCCCGCGGACCTGGAGCGGCACAACGCCAACCTGGTGGGCGGCGATATCACTGGCGGCGCGCAGGACCTCAAACAACTCGTGCTGCGGCCCACCCGCCTGTTCTATCGGACGCCGCTAGAGAACGTGTATCTATGCTCGTCCTCCACGCCTCCCGGCGGTGCGGTGCACGGGATGTGCGGCTTTCACGCCGCGGAGGCGGCGCTGCGCGGCATTCGGGCTCTCCTTCTCACGATCGCGCTCGCTGCCGCGCTGCTGTGCGCGCCAGCTTCCGCGCAGCAGGACCCCGCTCAAACAACCACCCCGCCTACGGCCGCCCAAAAGTGGCATTTCTTCATCGAAGAGACCGCCACTCCGTTTACTCTGTTAGCCAGCGGCATCACTGCCGGCGTGTCAGAGGTCTCCAGGTCCGACCCGCAATATGGAGTTGGCGGCGTGCCGCTCGCCGAGCGCTTCGGCGCTGCGACGGCCGATAACATCACCCAAAACTTCTTCAGCGATTTCGTACTGGCCTCCGCATTACACGAAGACACGCGGTACTTCCGCAGAGGTCCGTCACATGGTTTCTGGTCGCGCTTCGGTTATGCCGTCAGCCGGGCCTTCGTCACGCGAACGGATGGCGGAGAGCGCACCGTCAACTGGGCGAATCTGCTGGGCTGCGGTCTGCAGGCCGGGCTTTCCAACGCGTATTACCCGCCTCCCAGCCAAACGGGCCGCGCCACGGCGATCAACTGGGCCAACAGCGTTGC
>Ga0181530_10007448_pt1 | contig 10428 bp, 8 predicted proteins | sample PEATcosm2014_Bin_42_FD_119769 | JGI IMG/M metagenome (GOLD analysis project Ga0181530, IMG submission 119769) | Peatland microbial communities from MTU Mesocosm Facility, Houghton, MI, USA - PEATcosm2014_Bin10_60_metaG | ecosystem: Environmental > Terrestrial > Soil > Wetlands > Peat | place... | reverse complement strand
CGAGTCTTCCCCGCTTCGAATGAATTCATCTGGTACTCGGAACGCGACAATTGGGGACACCTTTACCTTTGCGACTTGGCTACCGGGAAGCTCAAGAACCGGATCACCTCCGGCGACTGGGTGGTCACCCGTTTGCTGCGCGTGGATGAAAAGGAACGCACGATTTACTTTCTTGCCGACGGGAGGGAGCCCGGGCGGAACCCCTACTTCACGCATCTCTATCGAGTGGGATTCTCCGGGGAGGGGCTGACGCTGCTGACGCCCGAGGATGCCAACCACGAGGTTGCCTTCTCGCCCTCCGGCCGCTACTTTGTCGACACCTATTCGCGGCCTGATGTCCCGCCCGTCACGGTGCTGAGGCAGTCCGACGGCAAGCTCGTGGCCACGATCGAGAAAGCCGACGACTCCCGGCTGCGGGCGGCCGGGTGGAAGCCGCCGCAACCGATTACCGTTAAAGGGCGCGACGGCGTGACGAATCTCTATGGCCTGATGTTCACGCCTGCGCAACTCGACCCGCACGAGAAGTACCCCATCATCAACCACATCTATCCCGGACCGCAGGGAGGAAGCGTGGGGAGCTGGTCATTTGCGGCGGCGCGAGGCGACACGCAGGCGCTGGCCGAATTGGGATTTGTGGTGGTGGAGATCGAGGGCATGGGGAATCCCCTCCGTTCCAAGAAGTTCCACGACTTCTATTATGGGAATATGGGTGATAACACCTTGCCCGACCAGGTGGCCGGCATGACCCAACTCGCCGAGCGCTATCCCTGGATCAACTTACAGCGCGCCGGCATCTACGGGCACTCCGGGGGAGGGTACGCCGCGGCGGACGCGATGTTCCGCTATCCCGATTTCTTCAAAGTGGGAATTTCCGAGGCAGGCAACCACGATAACCGCGAGTATGAGGACGATTGGGGCGAGCGGTACCAGGGGTTATTGGCTCACACCGCGGGCGGGGGAACGAATTACGACGACCAAGCCAACCAGAATATCGCCAAGAACCTGAAAGGCCACCTGCTGCTGGCGCACGGTACGCTTGACGACAACGTGCCCCCTTACAACACGCTTCTGGTGGTGAATGAGCTGATCAAGGCCAACAAGGACTTTGACCTGCTTCTGCTGCCCAATCGCCGCCACGGGTTCGGTAATGAGCCCTACATGGTGCGGCGGAGGTGGGATTATTTTGTTCGTTATCTGCTGGGAGCGGAGCCGCCCAGGGAATATCAGTTGAAGCCGCCAGCCGACCCGTTTGCCGCGCCCTGACGCGATCAGGCCGAAGGCGAGAACGCGATAACCGGCCCGCGAAAAGAAAGCCGGGCTTCGCCGTTGCGGGAATCGGTGAGAACGGCGCCTGTTGGACAAGAGAGCAACCAAAATGGAGCAAGCTTATGCCTAATCTGTTCGATCCACTCTTGATCCGAGACGTGACTCTTCCCAATCGCATCGTCGATTCACCGATGTGCGAGTATTCCAGCACGGACGGGTTGCGGCGTGGACCTGATCGATTGCTCCTCCGGAGGAAATGTGCCGCCGACTACCCCGCCTCATCGCGAGGGAAATGGTCTCTTTAAATCAACCACCACCATTTTGAAGAGTGTTACTCTGGACTTGACGAGGGTCTAGCATTACGGACCGTGATGTGGGTTGCGCCCACTGCCAGCTTGGCAGCAGATATTCGGAGGGAATCCCGATGCATCCGAAGTACGCATTAGCGATCGTTTTCCTATTGTCGTCACACTTAGGGACGAGCAAGCTTCTAGCCCAAAATTTCTCCGCCGTTGGCTCACCAGAACCGCGCGCACGCGACCTCGGCGTTCCCTTCGACGGCACCCCGGGGCCGTTCAATGCCATCACTGACGTTGCCGGTGTCGCAGTCGGTTTCAAGACAATCATTGCCGGGGAAGGCAAACTCGTTGTCGGAAAAGGGCCGGTGAGGACGGGCGTTACAGCCATCTTTCCCCGCGGGAAACTCAGCATGAAGAGTGTTTTCGCGGGTTACTTTGCCGGCAACGGTAACGGCGACATGACCGGAACTCACTGGGTCGAGGAGAGCGGCGTGCTCGAAACGCCTATCCTCATTACGAACACTGGCAGCGTCGGTGTGGTACGCGATGCAGCCGTCGCGTGGATGGTCCGGCAAAAGCACCACGGCGAATTCTGGTACCCGGTGACAGCGGAGACCGCCGATTGGCCTCTGAATGACATCAAGGGCCAGCACGTTACGACCCAGGACGCCTGGGATGCTCTGAATGCTGCGCGCGGCGGACCACTGATGGAGGGCAATGTCGGCGGAGGGACCGGCATGGTCTGCAATGGGTTCAAAGGCGGTACAGGTACATCCTCACGAAAACTCGAAACGTCCGCGGGTGGCTACACCGTTGGGGTGCTTGTCCAGTGTAACTACGGTACGTCCGATGGATTGCGCGTCGCCGGCATCCCTGTGGCGCGGGAAATGAAGTTGCAGAAGCCTTGCGTCGAAAAGAAGCTGGACCCGCCACTCCTGAAGTGGGACGGTACTCCCGCAGCGGTTTGCGACGCGAATGTTGCTACGACCGCGGACGGCGTGCGGGCTCCCGATGCAGGATCCATCATCGTGATTGTTGCCACGGATGCGCCGCTTACCCCGGACCAGTTGAAGCGGCTGGCCCGTCGCGTCTCTGTCGGATTGGGCCGCGTGGGCGCAATCGAGGGTGACGGATCCGGCGACATCTTCCTGGCATTCTCCACCGCCAATCCGAACGCCGACGAAGGGAACAGTGCCGAGCCCCCTTTTACCCAGCCCGATGCGCAGATCGAACGGGTGCAAAGCTGGAAAATGAACCCCATGTTCAGTGCTGTAATTCAGGCCACTGAAGAGTCGGTGATCAACGCCATGGTTGCTGCGAAAACGATGACGGGCGCCGACTACTGGGTCGTCCCCGCTTTACCCCACGACCAACTGCAACAGGTTCTTCGGACGCATGCACTGCTGAAGTAGTAAGAAAGGGACTCAATGTCATTTCGACCGAACGGTTAGCTGAAAGAACATAACCCGGAGATTCCCCGCTTATAGCTGGGGCTAGAACGTAGTTTCACTTGCAACGCCCAACCTGGCCGCTCATTTGGTAGATTGTCGCCAACTCTGAAGCTACCCCGCAAATCGAGTCTTGGAACACCATCGTGGCCGTCGCACGTTCCGCGGCTGAGCAGGTCAAGGCACTGCGCCAGATGGCTTCCGGGAAGTTCATCAGCGCCTCGACGCCAGGAGTTTACCAGTACCAGGAAAACCAGTCTGTACCGAGGGGGCGTGTCATCCGAAACCTGGACGGGCCGCTGACCGTAATGCCACCCTCGAGATCCGAAGCCTGAACATCTCCATTTTGAATTCCGTCCACAAATCTTCGGATGTTCGTCGGCATCAATATCTACGCAGGTTTGAAGCCGGACCCGGTAAACTCCACCGCGCCGGGCAAACCAGCCGCTAGGCGGAGTGCGAGCCATCATTCACCGTCCCGCGTGATCGACTTTCGGCTCGCCGTGGCAAAGGCTTGCGCTCGCTGTGTTCCGTCTTTCTGGCGGCTGCACAAAACCCCGCTGCCTCCCTCTCCAGAGCTTCGTATTGCTCTTCGAGGATTGCCCGCCAGAGCAATTCATTTACGCGTTCGCTCCGCGAAAGGCTGTAACCCTTACGTTTAAGGTAGTCGAGGATGGAACGATCAATAGTAATGGGCAAAACCATTATGTCCTGCTGAAGGTGCCTTCACGGGCCGTCAAAATGATATTCCTTCACAAGGCTGTCAATACCTTGCAACGGAGGGAACAAACAAACTAATTCCCGCGCTCATAATTTCACCGCGTACTTTCAAGAATTCAGCCACAACCATGGCGCATAGACACGACAGCATAGTGCCATTCTATGGGGGCAAATGATGCAAAGTCAGTGTGAAGTCAAACATTCACGTTAAACGACCAAGTTATTTACCACTCGGTAATGTTATCGCAAGAAAAGACTCAGGCCCCGTCCGGGGTGACGCGGGAACTGTGGGAATCGACCCGGAGAGAGGTGTTGAAAGAGAGCTAAAAGGGCTGCTTCTTCGTCATACCCATTGGGTATTGATCTCCTGAGCGCCTTCATCACGTTCGAACCCGCATGAGTATTCATAACGGCCACGATCTGCAGATTCAGAAATATACATCAAATTGGAAATGTGGGCTGAATCCCTCTTGCCAAACTATGCCCGGACCGCAAGTGGATTTTCCACAACGGGTACAGACACAAGGCTCCAGGCAAGCCTCCGATCCGCCCGTCTTGCAGGCTACGGTCTGAGAACAGCTAAGTTGAAAGGTTATTTGCCGGCGCGGCGTGCGAAAGAATCCGCGGGATAGATTGGAGAGGTCATTCGCGTTTTCCGGCTTTGCCCATAGAATGCCCTACTCTTGCCCTGGGCGGGGCTCCTCCAATTGCCGGGTGGTGTCAGGCGAACCGGGAGATCGCCTCAACAAGGCCCGCACGTGTGCGGACAGCTCGCTAAGTGAGAATGGCTTCGCCAGGTAATCGCTGGCCCCGAGATCCAGCCCTTTCATTCGGTCTTCCACCTCTGCCCAACCGGACATGATCAATACAGGGAGGGACGGCTTTTGGGTGCGTAAGTGATTCAGCACTTCGAACCCATCAGCCTTGGGAAGCGCCAAATCCAGGATCACCAAGTCAAAGTCAGCCTCATCAACCAGCGACTGGGCCTGCTCGCCATCGTACGCCACATCCACCGCATAGTGGTTCGATTCCAGACCTCGCTTCACAAGACTGGCCACCGGCTTCTCATCCTCGACCAGAAGAATGCGCATTGTTCCTCCCGATTAGGCTGAGCGCTTTTCCAGCACTAGTCTGCCCTCGCGCCTGCCGGCTCTCATTCGTTTTCACGTCCCCTTCGCTCATTGAAGAGTAATGCTATCTTGATATGCGTTCCATCAATTCTCATCATCCCGGTTTACGTAGATCAACTCAGACTCGGATGCGCCATTGGCCGGAAGGCCGAAGACAGCCTTACCGGGCATGATTAAGGGCTTACTCCACGCCGCTCTTTCTTTGCTGGAGGAAGTTTCCGAGCGATCACTCAACAATCTATTCAGTAGCGGGATCCTCTCACGGTTCGATTCCACCAGGTCCACGCCTTGCGCCGTGATGGTGAAATCTGAGTTGTCCGCGATGGTGATGTAGTCTTTGCTCTTGAGATACCACATCGTGAAGTCCAAATAATCGCGGGGGAACCCCATGCGGCGTTCCACCTCGGCAAGTGGAACTTCCGGGGTGAAGGGTTTGATGCGGCGCTGAATATAGAGGAGCGCCAGCACCGCCACCCGTCGGTTCATCTCGCCGTCGTTCTTATTCATGAAATCAACCGAGTTGGATAAAGGCACCGGTTCGGGCGCCTGCTGCTTCTTATAAGTCGCATCGTATTCGGCGCGGCGTTCCGGATCCGACAGTACGTCATAGGCTTGCTTCAACAGCACGAACTTATCGGCATCCCCGGTCCCAGGGATGTCCGGATGGAAGCGGCCCGCCAGGAATCGGTAAACGCGAGAGACTGTGTTCGGCTCGGCATTCGGGCTGATTTGGAGGAATTCGTAGTAATCCGGAAGTGCCTTAGCGGCTTCCCCACGGAGGTGCAGACCAGCCGCAAACCTCCCGTTTCCGGTCGCCTTGCACCAACGCACGAGACCTTCCCGGTCCAGCGGTTGGCGACCGCCAGCCCGTTGGATGTCGCCGACAATCGCCACGAGCGATCCCTCCGCCAACTGGCTCTCGACGTCGACGCCCATACCTTCCTCGCTGAAATCGACGAGCCTGGCTGCCATCATGCTCCGGCTGGCCCCGAGCTGGCAAATGATTGTGATCTCTCGCTGACCCGGGAATGACTTAGTTCGCGGGTGGCGACGGCATTGCGGATACGGGGCCATAGTGTACCTCCGCGTCAGGGCGGGTCGTTGACTTGAGACCTTCACTAAAGCTACCGTTCTGGCGACGGTGGTAAACCATTCCCCTGGACACGTCAACGGAGATTTCCTCGCTCAGGGCCAAAGAACGTGGGCAGCTCAGCAGTAGCTCGAGCGGGCCGAACCACTGCCGGTGGGGGGATGAGCCAAACGTCTTGCCATTACGACATCATCGCACAACGACATACACCTTCAACTAGCTCATGCGTATGCACAATGGTACTGAAGTACCGAGTTAAGACTTCCAACCACAACAAGGAGGATCAAATGGCGACTGCAGTACCAATCTTGGATCTCCAGGAGCCTGGCACTGACCTGGCCAGGAAGACAGTCTTTATCAAGCTTCATCTCGAGTTGCTGGGCAACTGCCGCAAGGTGAATTCATCCCAGGTTGACGTGGATGCCGACAAGGAACTGATCCGGGTGGCTAAAACGTTGCTCGATTCGCCAGAGCTTCAGGCCATCCGCATACTCGATGGCGATGTTCGCCGCTTTTTTTACGATACCTGCCTGCTGTTCGAGGTGGGCATTCACCTCTTGCCGCTGGGGTTGCTGGAGACGGCGGATGAAAAGCTGGGCGAGTTCAGCGACAAGCGCCGGGTGTTGGTGGAGGTGTTTCTCGCTGCCTGCCCGCGCCTGTGCCAGGAGGCCGCCGGCCGACTGCGCACCCTGCATAATCCGGCTGACTATCCGCCGGTGGAGGAAGTCCGTTCCCGTTTTACCTTCAGTTGGCAATACGTCAGTTATGGCGTACCGGAGCAGCTGAGGGAGATCTCAGCCCGCATATTCCAGACGGAACGTGACAAGGCTGTCCAGGCCATGTCAGAAGCCTGTGCCGAAGTCCAGCAGGTTATGCGGGCTTCGCTGCTGGAACTGGTCAGTCACCTCCGCGACCGGCTGGCCGATCAGCCCGACGGCAAGCCACAGCGTCTGCGGGAATCGACCTTGCAGAAGCTCCGTGATTTCCTGGCGACCTTCAACCTCCGCAATGTGGTGGACGACCAGGAACTGAAGGGGCAGGTAGAGAAGGCGCGCGGGCTGCTGGAAGGTGTCAGCACGGATGAGCTGCGCAACATGCCCCTGGTTCGTGCCTCTGTCCGGGAACGCATGGCCAACATCGCCGCTCAAATGGACGTACTCGTTAACGATCGCGTGAGCCGTGAGTTCCGCCTGCGCAGTTACGAGGACCGCGAAGGGAAGAAGCGCGACGTGACGGAAGTGGTCGTCACGCTGCTGCGGTTACTGGGGCCGGCCAAGAACGGGAACGGCGCAAAGGCGGCTGAATCTGCGAAGGCCGCGGAGCCTGTCGACGAGGGCGATAATCCGTTCGATTAAGTGGCGAGCGATAGCGCCGAGCAGGACATCCCATTTTGACGGGTTCCCCCGGCGGTACACGATTCCCGAACGGGCGTAGACCCACAGCTCAGCGCCAGACCCGGTGGTTGTCGGCCCAACTTCAAGACTTCTTGGCGTAGTCGGCCATGCCGGTCACGTCGATTACAACGACAGGTTCATTTCCCACAACCCAGGCATCGTGTCCCGGGGGAATATGACCCACATCGCCGGGGCCATACTCGACTTCCGTGCCGTCATCCATTCTGACGTGCAAGCGGCCGGAAACATGGTATTGGGTGTGCGGGGCCTCACAACTCTTCGTCTTTGCGATCGGTTGGACATCGACTGACCATTTCCAGCCGCGATCAAGGGTAGCGCGCCCGAACTTGACGCTGCCTACGGTGACCAGTTCAACCTTGCCTTTGGGAAAACTGCGGGTTTCGTCAGGTGAATTGAAGGTTTTCTTCGTCATCGGCTTCCCTCCCGTTTCCTCTATTGAGGTGGTTTAGAGATAGATAACAAGCTGGCCCACACCGTCCAAACTGGCTGGTACGTTGGTTGTCATTAAAATGTAAGCCCGAGAGGTTATCGTACCACAAAATGGCGAACGGCGTGGTCGCGAACTGCCGATGAGAAAGACTGAAGAGACCGCTTCATGCCTGTCCACAGGGAGGTCGAGCTCAAACTCGATAGCTTTCCCGATCGTCCACTCTGCTGATGCCAAAAAGAACAGCCCACCGCCGCTGATGTCCAGAGTTTCAACTGCAAGTTCTGGAAGCGCGGGGCTCTCGCCCGATGCCCGAGCTTTGACTCGACAAGGAAACTTCATGCCATATCGCCGGTGCCGCCTTTGATCCGGTGAAGTGGCTTGGTTCAAAGTGGCCCGGTGGCAGAGAGGCTCATGAACTTTAGCAGACATACAAAACCTCCGAGCGCAAGCTGGGGGGCGCGTCCAATCTTCACGATGCGTGGGCGGAGATTTCACCCTGCGGTGGCTGGCAATGCGTCGTAACCGCATGTTCGAACTCCGCCGGCGTAAGGGGCTTTTCGAGATAATCCGTGGCGCCAAGTTGCATGGCTTCGAGGTAGCAGTTTATGTCCAAACAGCGCGTTAGCACTACCACAGGCGTGTACCGGTCGCGTCCTATAGTGAATTCCACGAGGCGGTGTGATTCATGAGCCGGGCTACTTTGGCTTACGATCACCAGGTCAAAGTACTCATGTTCCAGGCACTCCACCGCTTCCCGGTAATTCGCAAAGGCTCGAACCGAGTAGCCGATGTGCCCCAACAACGTGGTGAAATACTTCAGATCTTTCGCATCTTCATCCACCAGCAGTGCCCTTCCACGAGGAAGGGACGACTGGGTCGGATGGAGATGTGGTTCGCCATTACTTAGCATCATTGCATCCCTCCTTTCTGACACAGCCCCTCCAAAACAATGTCTGCGCCGACCGGCGGTATTCTCATCGCTTCTTTCTGGTGTCTGCGGATTGCATTACGGCCCGACTATTCCAATCTTGGACAACCCTCCTCTGAAAGTCCGATGGGCAGGGGGCACTCCGACCGATTGCCGGAGTGCCCATTGGGCTTTGGTAGCTGCACTTCTTAGGGCTTGCAGATGTGGAGGGGGGTTGCGGAGAATGGTCCGTAGCTCATTAATTAAAGGTTCGATGTGCGCACCCACGGTGCCTCCGCTCGTATGATTCGGACAATGTAACCGATGGAATGTTTACTGTCTGTGCAAAAGTGCACACCTGGTGCAAATATGACATTGCGTCCACTGTAGAGAACGGTTGGGCCAGTGTCCGCAGTGCTGTCCATCTTTGGCCAATGGCCCACCCATCACGATTTCGTCCCGACGATATCTGGTAAGTCTATATTAATCTGTCACATGCATCTCGGGCCGATGATTCGGTCCCAGCCTGCCGTGGGGAGTTGCGGCCAGTGACAAAGTTAGACAGGGTTACGCAGTTGCGTTCCAGGTCGCCTCGGAGCATAGGGTTAGAAATCTGCCGATGCCGTCAGGCCTGGCAGGGAGACACGCTGTCTGGCCCGACTGAGACTTCTCCGTGATTTGTCCGCGTCAACTACGGCGCTCCGCACGGCTCGGGGACCAGCTCCATCATTGACTTCGAGGGGTCAACCCAGGACGAACTCGACAATGCTGAGGGTGTTTTGGTGGGCGACCTAAGTCTCACAGCCCTCCGCAAGGTCAGAGATGAGTGGAATCCGGTTTATGGCCTCCCCAACCGCTTCCCGCCTGCCTACAAGCGCCTCAAGACCGAAAGGTGATAACGGTGGGCGGACTCAAGTCCATGAGCGGCATCACATGGATTGTACTGAAGGCGGGGCTTCCACCTGCTGTTGGGAGCTGCACTCTGAACCTCTGGCAAGGTCCAAGGAAGGGAGCCAGCGAAGGAGACTTCCCTGTTTCGGGATGCGTTGGTACGGAATCGGCAGGGGAGATTTGGCACCTGTGAAGAACTCGGGCAGCCGATTGGCAGAGCGCCCTTAGAAGCGGTACCCTGGACGCGGCATTGTAAGGAGTGCAAGGAGCGGAAGAGTCCTCGAATTTGAGTTCTTGACCTCCACGCGACACCAGTTCACGTTGTCCTTCGCACTCTCTCACCTCCGTGAGAAACTGAAAAAGGTCAACAGGAGTCCTAGATGACAAAGACGGAGTTCTCGAGAAGAAGCTTGCTGAGAAGCGCAATAGTGGGAACCGCGGCGAGCGCGGCCAGCATGCAAGTTGCTGCTCAGGGAGGGGACCCTGAGGGCCAGGCGCGCGGGTCGAAATGGGAAAGGCCTCCAAAGCAGAGCGGGAACAGCCTGAACCTCATCGTGATCGTCGTCGACACCTTCCGTTACGATAACTTGGCGTGCTATGGCGCAAAATGGCTGGAGCAGCTCGAAACTCCCAACCTCGACCGCTTTGCCGGTAACTCGACCGTCTTCGTGGATGCATACCCTGAGGTGATGCCTACCATCCCCATTCGCCGCACGCTTTACACCGGACGGCGGGCCATCCCTTGCTACTATTTCCCGCAGCACGAGAGTGTGCAGTTGCCGGGCTGGCACCAGCTCTACCATGAGGACGTCACCCTCGCGGAGACGCTGCT
>Ga0181530_10007447_pt1 | contig 10429 bp, 11 predicted proteins | sample PEATcosm2014_Bin_42_FD_119769 | JGI IMG/M metagenome (GOLD analysis project Ga0181530, IMG submission 119769) | Peatland microbial communities from MTU Mesocosm Facility, Houghton, MI, USA - PEATcosm2014_Bin10_60_metaG | ecosystem: Environmental > Terrestrial > Soil > Wetlands > Peat | place... | reverse complement strand
CCTGGCTCATCAGACCTTCACCGACACCGATCATCTCGACCGTGCCGTTCATAACGCCGTCACTGAAATGAACATCGAGCGCCAACGGTTACCGTGTACCTACCTGAGAATCGCTGCTTAGCGGGGCGAGGGCTTCGTGGAGATCGTCCGAGATGAATTCTTGGCCTGATACCACGGCATCGACGACCCGTTGCTGACCAGGCGTGAGGGCAAAATCAGCAGGGATGTCCCGCATTGCTTCGATGCCATTCCCGTCAAGCTCGGCAAATCTCGCCGCCCGGAGCCGTGGGAGATAGATGATCCAATCGGCAGGCTTGTCGGCGGTGCATCGGTCCCAGAACTCACAGGGGAAAGGCGAAAAGCAATGGCCGCTTGGCCGGATCTCGGGTGCAGCGGGCAAGGCCAAGATCGCGTGCATCTCGGCAACCCGGTTCGGCACCGAGGGGAGAAGGTCACGGACCTCGGCGGTGACATCTTCCCGCCAGAAATAGGAGTTCCAATCGATATCGCCTTCGCCTCGAACGTAACTCGTGTCCACGTGGACAAGCTGCATTTCCTCAACGCTGAGACCGGAGCCACTGATCACGTAAGCCTGTATGGCGAGGTCGTGCAGGTGTTCTGTTTTGACCCTGGTGCTCGACTTGACCTCAGCCAGCCGCCAACCGCCACTCGGTAGGCGTTCGAGGATATCCGCCCTGATCAGCACGCGATCAAAGGCGAACGCTGCCTCGAAGATCGCCGGGACGTTCGGATCAGTTATCAGTGCCTGGGTTCGCTCGACCGCCTCGGAGTGTCGATCCGGGCCTTCTTCGACGAGAATGCCCCCCGGCACCAGCAGCCTTGCGGCAACGCCGACCTCGGTACCCATGGCGAGTTTCGTTCCCGGCTCGGGTTCGGATCGTGGTTCCGGGTCATGCCAGCCCAACCAAAGCCGCTTTTGGCATTGGAGGCCGGTATAGCGTGATTTTGAAAGGCGTGGTTCGCGCGGGATCATGTGACGGGTTAGTTGGGCAACCGCAGCGTGATTTACTAGATTTTGGCTCGTTGGAGGTCCACGCCAGTCTCGCCTCCTCCTATGCCTCGGCGTGCGGGTTAGGAAGGGGCGAATTATCCACTGTCATGTCGGGCTTCCGGCCTACATCGTAATCTCGACTCGTAAGCGATAGAAAGATACCTTGTCCTCAACCAATTGGGGAGGCGGACTTGCGGGCGATTCTGTTGGTGACTGCCGTCGTGGCGGTATTGCTCAGTGCCTCGCCGTCGTCCCATGCCCAAAACATCCAGGGCATCATCAACAATATGCTTCGCCAAATGCCTCCACCGCAGGCTGCGCCACAACCGCAACCTCAGCCACAACCACAACCTCAGCCACCAGCACAGCAATATTACCGCCCACCCCAGCCCCAGGCCCAGCCCTACTATGAGGAACAACCGGCACCTCGAAGGTCACAGAATACGACACCCGCATCAGCTACAAGATCAAAGGCTGACCAGGCTGTTGTTGATGGGTTGAAGAACAAACTTCAGCTAAATAACGTTATCGGCGGCGATCAAGATATAGCGGTCCTTATCGTTGCCCATGACACCCCGAGAATTGCTCGTAACTTAGCTGGAGATCCTCAGTTTATTGGGCGTGCAGTAGCGTGTTTTCCGTTCAAATTAATGAAACCCGATCTTAGTACTCCAGAAGGCCGATTCTTTAAAGATGTATGGGATAAAATTATAAAGAAAGGTGGCGGAGCACTGACTGGTGATAAGTGCACCTCCAAGAATTTTGGTCAATATGATATCCTAATATTTTCTCCAGACCAACTCGACGACCCAACATTAAAAATTGACGATATTCGTCCAATTGTGGATGCAGTGGACGATGGAGCGTTCATAAAATTTGAAATCTATTCGAGGTCCGATTTTGAGGCAGAGGTGCAGAAAAGAAAGGATGCCATAGCTGCCGATGAAGCGCGTCGGGCGCAGGAGGTATTGAAAGCAAAGGAGGATTTTCAGAATAGGGACCCAGACGCAATATCTGCTATTTATTTCAAAACACAGGGCGCAGCCGTATGCGTAGGGGTTCCCAGTGATAACCCATTGGTAAATCTGTTAAAGAGAAGCGACTCCCCATTTGCGGACCTCAGCAAGGGCGGAATTTTCCGGCAAATACCCGACCTGAACGCGATTTTTCTTTCGATCAAGAAGAATGAATGCTCAGCCGTCATAGCGCCTACCAAGCTGTTACGAGATCAACTGATACCTCCGCTGAATCGCGATAACGTGGTTTTCGACGTTCATCCCGGCGAAATTCCTGCTTCGGCGGTTAATGAGCTAGGCGGTGAGAAGTAAGAGACCAGGGAGCACACCGACCCGGTAGAGGCGAAGTTGGCGTAATTCTGGACCTCGTTGACCCCTGTAGGGAGGGTAGATTGCCCAAAACTGCCGTTGCGTCTTTCGGATTAGCACTCCTAGCAAGCTTGTGGGTGGCGTTTCCAAGTCGCGCGGCTGATTATGATGACGCCTGGTGCTCTGGCGTGTCCAAGCCGGAACACATCGTCATTTGCGCCGATCAAGAATTGCGCGATATGGCGAAGGCTCGCATTTATCTCCTTGCTTATGCCAAGCAACATCTCTCACTGGAGGCATACCAACTCCTGCGAGATGATGAAGGTCGTTGGGTCAAGTCCTATACCGCCGCGTGTGGCATTGCGTCCGATGGCCCAGCGCCATCTCGACCAATCTCACAGAGCGTCATCGAATGCTACAAGCGAGCCGGACGCGACCAACTGGCAAATCTGAATACGAAGGTCCATCAACAAGTCCCCGAATACCGACCGCATACTGCCTCGCCAGACGAAGTAGCTGCAAACCAGCAAGCTATGAGACTGGCTGAAGAGGCATGGAAAAAGCGTATCACAGACAAGCTTGAGTCATTGGGCTACACCTTGATAACTCCAACTGATCTAGAGCTTGATTGGCGCGATCTGGTAGCCAATTCGAAAAAGATTGCGATCTTTGGAACCTATATCGAAGTTGATGATATCGACTTTCTCAGGGTGGAGAACAACAGAGACCAACCAAACATCATTCTTGACTCCAAAAACGCTCTCAGAGATGCCCGGAAGGCGATGCTAGAATGTCGCAACAGCGAGGGGGAGCAATCCTGCCCCATGATAATTGGGGCAACCGTGAAAACTTGCGTCGAACATAAAGGACAACTCAACGAACGAGAAGTTCCTTGTTTGGCAGTTATTGACGTATTTACCGACTGAATTGAATGCCATCCAGGAGGGAGTTGATCTAAATCCTCTCCGTGGTACAAAGGCTCATCATTCTGAGGAGCTATCTATGGCGGATACCGAGTTCGGCACCTTCCAAGCCTTCATTGACAAAGAACGCGAGCGGCTGAACACCGAACGGGAGGCGATTTTCTCGCAGCAACACGAACTAGAAGCCAAGCTCGCAGAGATCAATCGAGAGATGGGCGCGATCACCGCGTATGAGGCTGCAAAGTCGGGCAAAGCGGCACCGACTGTTCGTGGCCCACGGACTGGCAAGGCGACTGGAGCTACCCCCAGGGGCCGTAAGGGAAGCAAACGGCCTGAAATCCTCAAGTTGCTTGGTGAGCACCCTGATGGGCTGGGTCGAGGCGAGATTCTTGAGAAGCTTGGGTTGAAGGGCGACAAGAGCAGCGAAATGTCGGTCTCGAATGCCCTGACTGCGATGATCAAGGCGAATGAGGTCGGGCGGAAGGGTGCTGGGCGGGGTAGCAAATACGTCAGTGCCTGATCAGCATGCGGCGGAAAGCCGCGTGCCAAGTCGCTCGGATTAGGTAGGGGCGGTTGGGACCGCTACACGGATTTTGCACGGCTCGCTCCGCCGTTTCCTGGTTTGTTCACGGATAAAGTGGTGCAGAGTGGTACAAATTGGTCGGGTGATTTGACGTGCAATCAAATACTTAGCTGGCCTAACCGCTCTCTTGGTAAGGGGGAGGTCGAAAGTTCAATCCTTTCCGGCAGCACCAGGTTCTTAAATTGAAAACCCGCCGTGGTGGCCGCATCCGCGAAGCGAAATCGCCGCAGCCAAAGTCCTCGGCCCGGGCGGCATGGCGCGCTACCATTGGCTCCCTGTGGCAGGTGGAGTGGTGCTGATGGCGAGACTGTGGCTCGCTCTCGGGCTTGCAGCGTTGGTCGCTTTCGTCATTGGCGGTGTCTATTGGTTCGAGCACCGGCCTGCGCCGCCGCAAGCGGCCGAGGCTCCGGCCGTTCCGCCACCGCCGCCCGCTGCCGCCGCGCCGGTGCCGCCGGCCGCATCCCCTGCGCCGTCGGCGCCGGCCCCATCCCCTGCGCCGTCGGCGCCGGAGCCGGGTCTCACCGTCGGGCTGCCGCCGATAAACGGGCGATTGCCTCGCGATGTCGCGCCCCCGCCCCCGCCTCCGCCGCCGCCACTCATCGTGCGCCCGCCGGTGCGCCGCGAGCCGCCGCCTCCGCAACCGCAGCAGCAGCAATCGCCCGGCATCAGATATTGATGCGCGATTGACCTGGGTCAGCGGGAGCGGCGGGTCGTCGTCCGTCGCGGTGAATTTCGCCGGCTTTACCGGCTCTTAATCGCCACGCAGTAGTCTGAGACTTGGCTTTCGCCTCGGGCGGAGCGCGGGATGTCGTTGCGCGACAACAGGTTTCTCCAGCCGGAGAGAGACAACGGCGTCATCAACTGGGCGCTGCGCCAGCTGGTGCTGTGGCTCGTCGGCGGGCTCGCCGTCTATCTCTTGGTCGCCAATCGCGGTGTGCTGACCCCGCATGAGGATGCGGCAAAGCCGGCGGCGCAAGTCGCCGCGCCCGAGAAATCCTCGGCGGGGACGGTTTCGAACTCGCTGATCCTGCGCGCCGCCCATGACGGTTACGTCTATGTCGACGCCTCGATCAACGGCTCGCCGATGCGCATGGCGTTCGACACCGGCGCCTCATACGTTTCGCTGACCCAGGCCGACGCCGCCAGGGCCGGCCTCGCCGGCGGGCTCGATTATTCGCTGGTGTTCGAGACCGCGAACGGCCGCGCCTATGGCGCGCCGGTGACACTGCGCGAGGTGCGCATCGGCCAGCTCGAGATCGACGACGTTCACGCCGTCGTCATGCAGAAGCTCAGTTTCTCGCTGCTCGGCCAGACGTTTCTCAACCGTCTCGAAAGCTACCAGATGCGCGACGGCATGCTGACCCTGACCTGGTAAAACGCGCCGCCGTTTGCAAGTGCGGCGGCACATCCGTGCCGCCTCCGGCACGCGGAGGCGTGCCCGCACCTGCTAATGTATCGCGTAAAGCAAATCCGGGCTCGGCGCAGCCTTGCCGAGCTCGACCTGCTTGACCGCGGCGATCAGCTTTTCGTGGGTCGAGACCTTCCGCCCGATCGCCTTGCCGCGCTCGACGATGACCCCGTTGATGAAATCGATCTCGGTGCGCCGGCCCTTCATCATGTCCTGGCCCATCGACGGGCGTTGGTGCGCGCTCCTCTGCTGCGAGTTCCGCAGCGCCAGCATCAGCGCCTCGACCTCCTCCAAAGCGCCCTTGTCGCCCTCGGCGGCGAGCGCCAGCTTCTCGGCGTCCTGGCCGGCGATGTCCTCGAGCTTGTAGCCCTGCGCCTGGCCCACCCGCACCGCCTCGCCGCCCAGCGCGATGATCAGCCGCCTTATCCGGTCGTCCTGGCGCATGTCGTTGCCCGACAGCCCCGACGCGGCCGAGACACCGTTATGCATGCCGTTGACGCACAGCTTCGACCAGCGCTCGCCCCACAGATTGTCGGTGACCTTGCAGCTGTCGACGGTGCGGATCATCGTGCCCAGCTCCTCGATCCGCGCGGTCACCCGGCCATGCACCTCGCCGACCCGGTAGACCTCGTGCCCCGGCGGGTTTTTCGCGCCGGTGCGGCGGATCTTGCCGGGCGCGTAAAGCTCGGCCGAGAGCAGCGCCGCGATCGCGCCGACGGTCTTGCCCCAGCCGACCACCCCGGCGATCCGTTCCTCATTGATACAGTTCTGCAGCGACACGCAATACCCGCCCGGCGCCAGGTATTGCCGCATCATCACCGTCGCCCATTCGGTGTCGTACGATTTCATCGAGATGAAGCAGATGTCGATCGGCTTTTCCTTGGCGAGGTTCTGCACCTCGGTCAGGTGCAGCGTCTTCGGCCGCGCGCGCACGAATTCATCCGCGCTGACCCCCTCGATCGCTAGCCCGTCCTTGCGGATCGCCTCGATATGCTCGGGCCACGGGTCGATCAGGGTGACGTCAAAGCCGTTATGCGCGAGGTTCCCGCCGGTATACCCGCCGATCGCCCCCGCCCCGAACACGACAATCCGCTTGTCCGCCATCGTCCCGCTCCCTCCATGACCCATTGGCTGACATGATAAGCCCGGATCGGAGCGCGGCAGAAGCTCAAAGCCGCGCCAACGATGTCTGCCCTCGACCCTTCTCGGACACTCAGCTTTTATATTTGGGACGGGCCAAACTTGCGGATGCGGCTTTATTGATAATCATCACTCAACAAGAATCGAATTATCGTAGATAATCGATTCTAGATTTTTGATTTTCATTTGTAACTGATTGACATCGTTCCGGTTATAAACTGTTACCATCCTTCGCTTTTTTGGCACGCGGCCTCTGCGCTATCATTCTTTACGACCGGCATTCAACGCTGGCGCAATCGGGGAGGGAATCAATGCCTAAAAATCTGAAGCATTTCGATGGCTTATCTCTCAAACACTTTGGACTTATGGTTGTGGCGGCCGCGGCGACGGCGCTGGCAACGACGGGAACCAGCGCGTTGGCTGACCCGCCGGACGAGAACCAGGCAGTCCGACAGCTGTTCACCATTCCCGTGCCGGTGGCGCCGACGAATACGACGGGCGGGATGTACGGCTTCGACATCAGCTTTGTCGACTCTGAAACCCAGACATACTACCTCGGCGACCGCTCGAATGCGGCGGTCGACGTCGTCGACGCCAAGACCGGCACCTTCATCAAGCAGATCACCGCGTCACCTCCGTTTGCCGGGGCGACCGGCAACAACTCGACATCAGGACCCAATGGCGTCGCCGCGACGAGTACCTGCCTTTTCGCGGGCGACGGTCCAAGCCGGGTGGTCTCGTTCACCTTGCCCAGCGGCACCCAGGTCAGCAGCGTTAATACCGGCGGGTCGTTCCGCGCGGACGAGATGGCCTATGATCCGCAGGATAGCGTGCTGCTGGTGGCGAATAACGCCGAGACGATCCCCTTTGCGACCCTGATCAAGGTCGGGTCGGGCTGCCAGCTCACCGTCGGCACGAGGATCACCTACACCACCGCCACCAATGGGGCCGAACAGGCGGTATGGGATATCGCGAACGACCGGTTCTATCAGTCGATCCCGTCGATTTCGGGAACGACGTCGGCGCCGGGGACGACAGGCGCGATCTTCCGCATCAACCCCCTGACGGCTAGCGTGGAAGCGCAGTTCCTGGTTGACGACTGCATGCCCGCCGGGCTTGCGCTCGGCCCGAAACAGACCTTCTTGGCAGGGTGCAGCGTCGTCTACGACACCGAGTTCAATCCATGGTTCGGCTCGGACACCGACAGCGCCAACCCATTGCAAGCGATCATAGACATCAATAATGGCAACGTGACGTACGTACAGGGCGTGGGATCGTCGGACGAGGTCTGGTTCAACCCAGGCGACAACCACTGGTACACGGCGTCGCAGAACTCGCCGTATTCGCCGCATCCGGTGGCGGGAACCACGGGTGCCTTATCGACTACTGACGAAGGCGCCGGCACCCTCGGGGTGATCGATGCCCGCAGCCAGTCGCTCGTTCAACTCGTTCCGACTCTTGATGTGCCCGCCGTAACCGCAAAGCATGTTTCGGGAAGCTCGCACTCGGTCGCTGCCAACGCCGCGAACAATTGGGTGTTCGTCCCGATCCCGGCCAACAACGCCATCTTCGGCTGCTTGACCGGATGCATCGCGGTGTACGGCCGACCGGATCATCATCCTTAGGCCACGCTGGCAACTCGCGTGTTGCGGTTGCAGGCCGCAGCACGCGAGGGTCGCGTGCCAGGCGATCCGAACTGACGGATGCAGTCGAGGGCCAGCGTGATTGGCATGGTGAAGTGGCGGGTATCGCCTCCGACAATAATGCTAGGCGCGCTTTGCCTGGCGTTGGGCGGCGCCATTACGGTCGAGTGGCATGACTGGCAGGTAAGCGAGGTGTCGTCCCCACCGCAACAGGCGGACGCTTCGGCGCCAGTGATGGCGCCGAAACTGACTGCGCCGGCCTTGTCCAGCTATTCCGAGGTTCTATCTCGCCCGCTGTTTTCGCCGACGCGGCGGCCCGCGGAAGACGCGCCGGCGGCAACTCCGGAAACGCCGATGACCTTGGTCGCGATCGTGATTGCGTCTCATCGTGGCCCACATGCCCTCGTCCGCTATGGCACGCCTCCCCAGACAGATCGTGTGGTCGAAGGGCAGACCATCGAGAATTGGACGGTCGAGGCGATCAAATTTGATCGCCTCATCCTCCGGAAGAACGGCAGCGTGCTGGAGCTGGTGCCGGTCGATGCGGCCCCGGCAACTCAACCAACACCGCTACCGTCGAGACCGACGCCACCCCTGCCGCCATTGCCGTCCCGCCCGACGCCGCCCACCCCGCCAATGCCGCACCGGCCGGCCGGTTGACGCCTTGGGGTGTCGCTCAAGGGACGAGTTCGCCGGCCAACGTCAAGTGCGCCGGCGCGGTCGTCTTCGAGCGCAGCTCGCGGAAATTGGAGCTGCCCGGCGAGATCGTCCTGCCGCAAGCCATTCCGATCGGCGCGTCGAGCGCCGCCCGAACCTGATCGTCAGCCGCCGGCGGCGCCACGTCCTCGGCGCCCGCGCGCAGGGGCCGTAGTTGATCATAAACACTCGCCAAACCTAACGGCGGAAGAGCAACGCGCATTCAGCCGTCGCGTGTCTTTCGCGACGAGCGCGCGTTAAACTTCGGTCTTCGTCTTATGAGACATCAATCCATGGCAGAGCACCCTCGCATTGCACTCGATCCTGCCGTGCTCGCCGGCAAGCCGGTCATTCGCGGGACGCGGCTCTCGGTCGAATTTGTGATCGGCCTGCTGGCCGACGGCTGGGCCGAGCCGGTCATCCTGGGAAACTATCCGAGCCTGACGCACCAGGACATCCTTGCCTGCCTCGCCTATGCGCGTGACGCGCTGGTCTCGGAGAAGGTCTTTACCAGCGCCGCGTGAGATGCGCGACCTCGCCGATGAGAACTTTCCAGCCGTCACCCACAGAGGCGCACGGTGTTGGGACAGCAGGTGAAACAAACGGAAAGAGCCTTGCGGAAGACTTAAGCGGTGACCTATGCCACAAATAAAGATTTCTGCGGTGACATTTGAGAATTTTAAGGCGTTTGATCACTTTGCGCTATCGCTAGAAGACATCAATATCCTCGTGGGGCCAAACAACGCCGGAAAATCCACCATCATAGGGGGATTTAGGGCATTAGACAGCGCGATTAGATTTGCAAGATCACGTCCACCCAATCGAGTCTTCTTTGGTTCTGGTTATCAAATTGGATTTCGGATTCCTGAAGATAGTTTGCCGATCTCGTTGGAAAATGTTCATACGAATTATAATTCTGAAGAATCAAAAATTACCTTCAGGCTTAGCAACGGAAACAAGCTAAATCTCATCTTTCCGGAAGATGGGGGTTGCGTCCTGGTACCAGAAGCGCAAGACACTTTAGTTACCACGACTGCTGATTTTAAAAGATGCTTTCCCATAAACCTTACAGTCGTGCCGGTGCTCGGTCCGGTCGAGCATCGCGAACTTCGACGCGAAAGAAGCACGGTGGTGGCAGGACTATCGACACATCGGGCATCTCGTCATTTTCGGAGCTATTGGTATTATTTTGCAGAAGAATTCTCTTCGTTTTCGCAGCTTGTTGAATCGACTTGGCATGGAATGGAGGTGAGGCCGCCCGAATTTGACCATTCCAGCGGCGAGCTTTCGATGTTCTGCCTGGAAGATCGAATAACGAGGGAATTGTATTGGGTCGGGTTCGGTTTTCAGATTTGGTGTCAGCTTCTCACCCATCTATGCCGGGCGAAGGGGAGTTCCATTACGATCATAGATGAACCGGAAACCTATCTTCATCCCGATGTTCAGCGCGAGTTGATCGGTGTAATCCGGGACATCAATACGCCGTTGCTGATAGCCACTCACTCCAGTGAGATTATGTCAGAGGCGGACCCCAGCGAAATCGTGCTCGTCGATAAGCGACGACACTCTGGAGAGCGCCTAACAGCCCGTTGCTGAAGTCCCTTTTTTATCGGCCAGGGTCGACGGTAACGGCCACGACCAGGATGGCGAACCCGTCGGGGGAGGCGGCGACAAGGATGATCGCCACGGCCGGCCCGGT
>Ga0181530_10007445_pt1 | contig 10430 bp, 10 predicted proteins | sample PEATcosm2014_Bin_42_FD_119769 | JGI IMG/M metagenome (GOLD analysis project Ga0181530, IMG submission 119769) | Peatland microbial communities from MTU Mesocosm Facility, Houghton, MI, USA - PEATcosm2014_Bin10_60_metaG | ecosystem: Environmental > Terrestrial > Soil > Wetlands > Peat | place... | reverse complement strand
GGTGCATCCTGGACGGTGACCGGCACTGAGCGAGGTGATCACCATGGCAGCGACCATTGCGCCGCCCGGCAAGGGCCGGATCATCACCTGCCCCGACTGTCGCGGTGCCGTCGGTCGCGACTGCCCCGAATGCCACGGCCAGGGCCGCTACATCCGGCGCGCCTGCCCGCTCTGCGGCGACGTCAGCTGGGACTACATCAACGGCGCTGACGACCGCGATGGCATGGCCTGCCGCATCAGCTGCGGCTACACCTGGACCGCAGACGCCCCAGCATGGCGCCTCCAGATCCTGCCCAGCAGCGGGTATCCGTAGAGAGCTATGTGTAGGTGCCAGGCGTGGTCTCTGCCAAAGCGGTCGGCCATGCTGGCACGCCCGCCTCGAGCTCAGCGACATCATTGCGCGCACCTTGGATCGGCGAATCCATCCTTGAACTCATCGCGCGTGTACCGTGCGGCAGCAAAGTCATCCCTGCAGTTCCCAGCTTCACCAGAAGTAGTGAAGGGCGAATTGCAGTAAGAACGTCCGCGATGGAACCGTCAGAACCGAACCTTCACGATCCGGGCCGATAAGTTATAATCCTGTGAATCGTCCTAATTCGGGCGTCAAGCCTTATTTCGGCCATTCCCATCTATAGTGCCTGGCCGTATCATGTAGTCAATTGATATTCGACAGGGCGTGACCGCCTGCTAATGTCAGCGTTTGTGACGCTCCCTCAAAGCGTGGCCATCGACTTCGGCGCTTCTGCGACCAAATCCGCCTGGCGTGATGAGGCAGGTACCATCCATCTCGTCCGCTTCGGCCCGGCAATGCAGTTCGAATCCGTCGTACATTTTTCCAGGGATCTCACTGTAAGCGTCCTCAGTGCGGGCGGATCGGCGTGGCAGTTGCACGGCGTCAAGCAGCGGATCGGAGAGCCAGGGGGCCCACTGCTCGAACGCCGGATCCCGGTCGGCGCGAGCGATGAGTCCGTGCAGCTCGTCGAGCCGGCCGGCGCGATACTGGCCCATGCTCTCGCGATCTGCCGTGAGGCCTGCGAAGTCGGCGCGACGGTGGGTACCTGGGAAGAAGTGCCGCTGGTCCTGACTCATCCGGTCTTGTGGGGAGAGCCCGAGAGGCAGTTCCTCAGCGAGGCCCTGCGCATGTCGTCCTTGCCGCTCCGCTGGGATCCCGCCGCGATCCACTTTGTCACCGAGCCCGAGGCAGCCTGTGCCTACGCTGTCTCGCAGGGCATCGCCTCTTTCGCGGACGGTCCGATCGCGGTGTTCGACATTGGTGCCGCAACGCTCGACGTCGCGGTGATCAGCAGGGACGGCGACGAAAGCATCACGCTCGCGAGCGACGGAAGCTTCAGCGGCGGGGACGACATCGACAATGCGCTGCTGCGCATGGTCGAGAAGAGGCTAATAGCTGATTACGGCCCAGGCGTGTCCGCCGCGTTCCTGCGAGCCTGCCGGGAGCTGCCGTATAGGGCGCGCGCGGAGGCGCGGAGGACCAAAGAGGCTCTGAGCGCGGAAAAGGAGTGCACGTTCGTCGCCACTCTGGCGGATGACGGGGACGGTGACGGAACCAACGTTGACGTTGACGTCGAGCGCGACGAGTTCGAGGAAGAGATCGGCTCGATCCTGGGAGGCTGGACAGCCCTGCTCGGGGAGTGCCTGGCGAGCCTGCCGTCGGCGACGACCCCTGGCACCATTCTCTGCTCGGGTGGAACGGCGCTGATCCCCGCGCTGCAGCGAAAGCTGGAGGATATCGCGCAGGAGGCAGGCGCTAGCCTTGTCGTCCTCGGGTCGAAGAAGATCGGGCCCGGCCAGTGCGTCGCGCCAGGCGCACTCGAGGTGCTGCTCGCCCGCGAGACCGCGAAGTTGCGCGAGCAGGAGCGGCAGCGCATTGAGGAGGAGGAGCGCCGTGAGGCGCGGCGAAGACGTGACCGGCGGATCCGCAGGCACAACGAAGACATCATTGACGACGCGATCAAGAACTCCCCCAGTCTGCGCGACCGAGCGGACGCGCTCTTGGACCGGCTGCCGTCGGACGAGGAACTGATCAGAGTCATTCGTTTCACGGCCTTCCAGGGCCTCGGCATCTTGTCCTTTCTCGATCAGTGGTCCCTGATGGCGCTGAGTCATTATCGCATGACGATAGAGCCGGAGATCGGGGACGGGTGGTGGCGATATAGCGAGGTTAAGTATTACAGGCATGGCGTCATGAACAACATAGTCATCCAGTTCAACAACGATGATCGGCTGTGGATCGGCACCATTTCCTCGTCCGAGCGACAAGCCATCAGCGAATGGGCCGATGGCGACCTTTACTAGCTGCCGTACTGCAGGATTTCAGTGCTAGTGAGAGAGCAGCAGGAGCGGTCGGCCACCGAGTGGTTCTCCGATCAATGTGAAGCACTGGCTCTCGATGGCCGTGTCAGATCCGAGAGCGCAACGCTGCGGGATATCGCGGTCCAGGCATCTGAGCCGCTCCGTGTCGCGGTCGTCGGAGCGGTGTCGGTGGGGAAGTCCGCGCTGGTGAACGCGCTGCTCGGAAGGGAACTGGCCTACGTCGCGCGCGAGGAGGCGACTTCGCGGGTCGCCTGGTTCCGCGATCCCGGACTCCAGATCCCGCCGCCCCTCGGCACGGCCCACGACCTCATGCAGGTCACATTCCCGCTGTCCGGGAAGGTCGTGCTGATAGACACGCCCGGCCTTGACACCGCCTCGGGCAATCAGGTCCTGACCGAGACCCTGCTCTCCGCAAAGCATGCCGCGGCGGGCGCGGCGACGGCGTTGGTCCTTCTGGTCGGCTCTTCCGCCATCGGCGAAGGGCTGAGCTGGATCAGGCGCTTCGCCGCGCTGAACGGTGGCCCGTTCGAGCTGCACAAGGGGATTGTGGTTGCCGGCTCGAAGGCTGACCTCTACGAAACCGGGGGATCCGCCCAAGGCAGTAGGGAGTCGAGGGAGGGTCAGGTCGATAATCTGCGAGATGACATCCAGCGGGGGGCAGGGCATCTGGTCGGCCATGTGGCTGCGATCATGCCCGCTCTGGCCGCGCTAGCGAGGACAGACGCGTTCAGCGACCATGTACTCGCCCAGATCGAGCTGGTGGCGAGCACAGAGGAACTACTGAACTCGGCTCGCCACGGCTGGCCGTCTCTCGAAGTGGCCGCCAAGTCCTACGCGCCCGCGCTGGACGTCAGCAACTTGAATTCGCTCTTCGGATCCCACCTCGGATTGACGAGCGCGGCCAACCTCCTGGTTTCGGACAAGCCCGCGGATCCCCGCGCCGCGCTCCGCCGACTCTGGGTCGAGATGTCCGGCCTTAAGGACTTGGAGAGTCAGCTTTCCGCTGTGGCCGCGGCCGGGAGCACTCTCACCATCACCGCGGTCGTGCGACGCCTCGAGCGGCTCGCTACGAGGCTACGCCCCCACCTGGGCAGTCCCGTGCGGGAGTTGCTGGCGCAGTGGCGCGCACATCCCTTGAGAGAGTGCCACGACCGAAGCTGTGCGGCACTGGTTCTCGAGGGCAATGAAATGGCCTATCTGCCGGCCGAGGATCGTCTGGCAGCCGTGCGGCTGCTGCGCGGCGAGGCCGGCCCGCCCTCGCGCGAGGCGCGTGCCCGTTGGATCGAGGCAGGCGCCAGCTCGCAGGCGACCAGCCGCGACGCCCAGATCATCCGAATGGTGCTTGACCTCTCTCTCAAGGAGGCCGGTTCCACTGCCTCCTGACCGCCGCGACCGCTCAGTTTCCAGGGGCTGACAATGATTGCTTACGTGATCGGGGCGCTGATCGCTGGCGCAGCGATAGGCATCGGGATAGGTATCGCCATAGGCGGTTCGCGCGAGCGTCGAGCGATCCAACCTCTTGCGCTAGCAGGCGTGGCTCCAGGGTCTGCGGAGCCAGCTGCCCAGGGGCTAGCGCCAACGGCGCCCGAGTCCGCGGCGGACGCAGCGCAGAGCAACGCCGGACCTGAGCTGCCGGCGCCCGGAACAACCTCAGATGGCGCCGCGCGTCCGGCCGAGCCCGGGCAAACGGCCAGCCTGGATAGTCACCTGGCTGTCACGAGCACCAATCTGCAGGTGGCTGAGGCAGTGCTCGATGTCGCCGACAGGCTCGCCAGCCAGGAACTGAGCCGTCGGCTAGGCGATGCTCTGCGGCAGCTCGATGGAGTGAGCATTCTGACGCCGGAGGTCGGCGCCGACTTCGAACGGGATCTGCACGAATGGGTCGCGACCCGGGCGGTGACCGAAGGCCACATTGCCCACACGATCGCCGCCACGAAGGTCCCCGGAATGGCGCGCGACGACGGAACTGTCATACGCAAGGCACGTGTCATCGTCTTTGAGTAAGGGATATTTGCCGCGATCGTCCCAGGGCTGAATGTCCCGCCAATTGACCACGAGGAGCCCATAATGAACACGACGCACGATAGCGACTATGACGCGAGAATCCTGGCCCTTGCGGAAGACACGCTGCGCCTGGCAACGGCTCATTCGGCGGACAGCCGGTCGCTGGAAGCGCTCACTGACATGCTCAGCCGCTGGCTGACGCCTGTCGCTCAGCTCGCAATCGCTGGCCCGATCAGCTCGGGCAAAACCATGCTGATCAACGCGATGCTGGGGCGTCGGCTGCTGCCCACGGACAGCAAGACCTGGACGTCGACATGGGTTCAGGTGTACGACGCCCCGGAGTTCACCGCCCTTGCGATCATCCGCAAGCGCGACGGGACGCTCGAAGAGCACCAGATCCGTGAGAGCGAGCTCGAGACGTATCTGACGGTTGGCGGCGAGGCCGAGGTCCACCGCTACCACGGCCGGGGCGCGACGGTCGTATCTGTCACCGTAGGCGTCCCGTTCACGGCCGTGAGCAAGAAACTGAGGCTGCTCGACACACCGGGATCCGGCGGCCTGCGGGACGCGCACCTGCACATGGCCCGCGCGGCGATTGCCAGGGCGGACGCCATGCTTTTTGTCTCCAGGCCCGACGCCCCGATCAGTGTCTCGGAGCGCCGCTTCCTGGCCGACGTGGTCAGGCGAGTGACGACCTGCATTCTCGTGTTCACCCACCGGGACATCCGGACGGCACAGCAGGCCGACGACGCCGTCGTCGCCGATACCGCGGTACTGTACGACCAGCAGCAGTGGGAGCAAATCGTCTCCGATCCCGGGGAGGCGCGCGACCTCGCCGAGCGGTTCAAGTTGGTCACAGCGGTATCGGTCTCCTCGAAGAACTGGCTCGACGCGTCGCAGAAGCCCGAAGGAGCCGAGCGGGCACGGCTCAGGGACGTGTCGCGCATCCCGGCCCTAATCGACGCGATCGACCAGGAGATCATCCAGGGCATTGATGCGCTGCACCGCAGGAACGTTCTTCTTCTCTGCGACCTGCTGAACATTAACGTTATCGACCGCGTCGACCACACCCGCCGCCTGCTGCTCGGCGATCCGCAGGCCGAGGCGGCCCAGGCTAAGCGCGAGAAGGACATCGCGAAGTGGATGGCCGACAATGGTGACGCCTGGGCGAGTGAGCTCGAGAAGCACCGCGGCGCGCTCCATGACAAGCTCGCCGAACTGGCAACTGACAAGGCTAAGGAGCTGGACGACGCCTACCGGCTGAAGTTCCAGCAGATGAGGACCGCGGACAGGGACGCGGCGATCAAGCGCCTGAGCGAGCAGCCCGAGGCGCTGCTGGAGGACATGACGGAACTCGTTGCGCGCGAGATCTCCAAGGCGCTGGAAGCGATCCGTGATCTGCTCGGCCAGGACGACCTGGCCCAGCCGATCGAGCAGCTCATCGCGTCCCGCGCTGTAGCCTCCCGGCTGGGCGAGCCGGACCGTCCGGAGGGCGCCACCGACGTCACTCTCGATGCGAACGATCTGCGCACCGTGATTGCCGGCGCCATGGTAGGCGGCGGCGCCGCCGGGATCGCGGTCAGCGCCGGCCTGGTGGCGGCGTCGGCCACGGTCTTCCTGCTTCCGATCGCCGCTGGCGCAGCCCTGTTCGCTGGTCTGGCGTGGAAGCAGCGGACGCATAACCAGGGCGTAGCTGAGGCGGTCGATTACCTCCTCAAGATCGAGCAGCTGATCCGGTCCGAGGTCGTTCAGGAGGCCGTCGGCGCGGCCGACTCCGCCATCGAGGTGCTGAAGAGCGAGATAACGCTGGCGCTAGCCGGCCTCAAGGCCGAAATCGACGCCAACCGCAAAGCGAGCCAGGACAAGCTTTCGCCAGAAGAACGCCAGCGGAAGATCACTGAATGCGAGAACCTGATCGGCCAGGCGACCGCGCAGCGAGATGAAGGAAGGAACTTCGCCTGGGCGTGGAGCAGCTCAGCGCCTTAGCTGCGGCAAGCATCAACGGCCAGCAGCCTTACCGCGGACAACGTCAGCCGGAATCGCCGGTCCAGTCGCCGCCGGCTCCGTCAGGACCGGACGTGGAGCCGCCATCGACGTGATGCACACCACTGTGATCGCCTCCGGCACTGACATCGCCGGCTCCCGGCGTCGTCTGGAGCCCGTGCACGGGCGCCTGGACCAGTGGATCCATGGCTTGAAAGGGGACGGCGGCGCGGGTAAAGTCCGCCAGCGTCTGCGGCGTACCGAGACCGGGATCGATGTGCTGGCTGTAGAGCCAGCTGGCGGCCGCCGTTACCGGCACGGCGGCGAACGCGAACGCCAGGCCATGGACCGCTGCCGCACCGGCCTCGGCCGAGCCGGGGCCCGAGCCTGGCCTAACTGTCGACCCGGCGCCGGGTCTCATGCTTGGCGCCGGGCTCGCCATCGGCCCGGCGATCGGCGGCGTGGCGTCGGCCGGTGTGTAGAGCCAGCCTCGCGAACCATGCGGGATTCCGGGCCCGGCCGCGCCAAGCGGGCGGAAGTCCTCCGGGCTAAAGCTTCCTGGTGCCTGGGAGCAGATCAGCCGGTAGAGATCGTCGGCGAACGCGATGGCCACGGCCGCGTCTGCACGAAGGCGCAGCCGGTCGCGCAGCGCCGCCGAGTCGAGCATGTCGACGACCGTCGAGACGGCCGGGCCGGCGTACGCGCCGGCTCTCGGGCTCACCTGGCCGTGGGCGAGGGCCAGAGCGATCCGGACATGCTCCGTAGCGTCGGGAGATGCATTCGCATCTCGCGCCGCCAGTTCCATGCCGCGCACGAGGGCCGGAACTGTCGAGGCGAGATGCACGCCAGCTGGCAGGGTGATGACGTGCCGGCCGTCGAGCTCGTCCTGCCGCGCACACGGTTGCGTGTCGATTCCCGCCGCGCGCAGCCCCGCCACGATGATCCACGACAGCCTGTCCCGCGCCGCGTCCGGCAGCGGGTGCCCCTCAGCGCGCACACCGAGGCAGAGCCTGTCGCGTGCAGCCGATGACTGTGGGAGCGCGACCGGCGACAGCGCCCAGAGAGGCGCCGAAAAGCCCAGCTCGGTCATCACTGCGGCCGCGGCCGAATCGCCCTTCCGGGCGGCCTGGGCGATCCGCTCGACCGGCAGGATCGTCAGGGCCGCTCCACCGAGCCACGGCTCGTGCTTGACGACCACGCCCAGCGCGTAACCAGCGTAGAAGACGAGGGCGCCCGACAGCCCGTCCCAGGGCGAGGCTAGTGTCTGCCCGGATGGAGCCAGTCCCTCGGGAACGCCGACGTCCGGGAGCAGCGGCACCCGCATGATCAGCTGACCGGTCTCGCGACCTTCCATGGCACTGATGTGGCCGTGAAGGTCAGCGATCTGCCGGTAGAGGTTGTCCGGGTTCACCTTCCAGAGCGGGACGCCGGCCGCCTGGCAGCCCTGGAGCTGGGCTGCGTGATCCCGGTCTATCTGGCCGAACACAGGCGGCTCCAGGGTCGCGCCTGCCGCTGCGCGTGCGGGATCAGTCCAGGAGATTCCCAGCAGTCCGACATCAAGGGCGCTGGCAGCGACCTGCGCATCGGCCATCGCTCCGTCCGAGAGCCGGTACACCCGCAGGCTCAGCGCCGGACGGTCGGATTCCTTGTCGCGAGTGCAGTGACGCGCTGTCAGCACCTTGTCACTGGCGATCAGGTAGCCCGATCCGACCTGATTCGTTCCAGTGTCGAGGCGGGCCAGGACCCCGACAATCCGGTCGGCCGCGACACCGGGCCAGTACGGCGCGTCGCCCATCGGCATGACTCCTTAGGTTCAGCGCATTCCTCAGAGCGTCAGCCCTGAGGACCGAAGCCCGGATTCCGCTCGTTCTGGTCGGCGATCAGGAAATCAGGAGAATAGGAGCCGTCTTCTTGCCGCCACACCGGCTCCAGTCGTAGCTTCAGCGTTTGCGTGGTCGCCGATTCATGCGAGCCGCCCAGGCCCAGCACATTCCAGCCGATCTTGCCTCCGGCCTCATTGGTGACCGCGAGCTGCAACGACAGCTCTATCGGAGCCAGTTTGAATCGCATCCGCGGGTCGTCGCCCGCATCGATCGCTCGCAGCAGCTCAGTCCGGAGGGCCTGGATGGCTGACGACAAACCGACTAGGACATTTGCCATATTTTAAGGGTAGCTTGGAATGCCGTCCCTCACTCGTAGTACTCATGAACGTCGGGCAGACCGAGCCGGATCACGTAGGCGGCATGGCCGGGATCGTTATGATCGATCAGGAATCGAACCCGCTCACCAATTCGGACGGTCCGGAAGCCTCGGTCACGCTGTCGGCGTGGCTGAACGATGCAGGTCTCGCCGCTTTCGTCGTCCCTTGATCGGGGCTTGCACGTGGCCGAAGTCACTGAGTCTGAGTGGTGGAGTAGCTTGCAACTCGTGACGGAAGCATTCGCGGAGACCTCGGCTCTTGATCCCGGCGGCTTCACGGAGGCGAGCACGTGCGGGACGCTGGTGCGGGCGTGTGAGCTGGCGGGGTTCGATGATCGAGGTGCTCGTCTGATCCGGCTGGGTGAGCATGCGATGTTCCGCCTGGCTGAGTCAGTCGTGGTGCGGATCGCGCGGACGGTGGCCTATGAGGCCGATGCGCGCCGGGAGGTGGGCGTCGCGCGGTGGCTCGAATCGGAGTCCTATCCAGCCGTCCGGGCGCTAGACATCAGCCAGCCGCTGGTGGTCGATAGCAGGGTCGTAACGTTCTGGAAGTCGATTGCCGACGGCGAGCAGTTTGGCACCACTGCCGTGTGGGGTGCCAGAAGTCTGTCTGGCCTGTGAGCTGCAGCGATGCACCAGGGTCATCAGTGGGCCATGATGATCAGCCGTGTCCCTCCGTCTGCTCTATCTGATCTTCATCCGGCTATGCGGCTGGCTGGTCCTGCTCGGCCGCTCATCGGCGTCGAAGAACGCGGAGTTGCTGGTGCTGCGGCACGAGGTCGCCGTGCTCCGCCGCACCACGCCGCGGCCCCGGCTGGACTGGGCCGACCGCGCCGTCCTGGCCGCGCTGATCCCGCACCTGCCCAGAAGGCTGCGCGCACACCGGCTGGTCACGCCCGGCACGGTGCTCCGGTGGCACCGCCGCCTGGTCAGAAAGAAGTGGACCTACCCGAACCGGACGGGCCGGCCGCCGGTCAGCACCGAGATCAGCGCGCTCATCGAGCGGCTCGCCACCGAGAACACCTCATGGGGGTACCAGCGGATCCAGGGCGAGCTGCTCAAGCTGGGCCACCGGACCAGCGCATCCACGATCCGCCGGGTCCTCAAGGCGCTGCGGATCCCGCCCGCTCCCAAGCGGCGTACCGATACAACCTGGCGGCAGTTCCTGCACTCCCAAGCCGCGACCATGCTGGCCGCCGACTTCTTTCACGTGGACTGCGCGATGACCCTGCAGCGCCTGTACTGCCTGTTCGTCATGGAAGTCGGCTCCCGCTACGTGCACATCCTCGGGGTCACCGCGAACCCGGACGGGCCGTGGACCACGCAGCAGATCCGGAACCTCCTGATGGACCTCGGTGACCGGGCCGCGGACTTCCAGTTCCTGATTCGCGACCGGGCCGGGCAATTCACCGCGTCCTTCGACGCGGTCCTGGCCGGCGTTGGCATCGAAGCGGTGAAGATCCCGCCCCGGAGTCCCAGGGCGAACGCCTATGCCGAACGGTTCGTGCTCACCGCCCGGACCGAGGTCACCGACCGGATGCTGATCTTCGGTGAACGGCACCTGCGGTCGGTCCTCGCCGGGTACGCCGGGCACTACAACGGACAACGACCCCACCGCAGCCGCGAACTCCGCCCGCCCCGGCCCGACCACCCCGTCGCCGACCTCTCCCAGAAGCGGATCAAGAGCCGGCCCGTCCTCGGCGGCCTCATCAACGAATACGAGCGGGCCGCGTAGATGCCCAGGTCAGGAACGGTGGCACAGTTCTGGCACCGCACAGGGCAAACTATGGTGGGCGGTACTGGGATTGAACCAGTGACCTCTTCCGTGTCAGGGAAGCGCTCTCCCGCTGAGCTAACCGCCCGCGAGGCGGAAGCGGGAATCGAACCCGCGTACAGGGCTTTGCAGGCCC
>Ga0181530_10007443_pt1 | contig 10431 bp, 15 predicted proteins | sample PEATcosm2014_Bin_42_FD_119769 | JGI IMG/M metagenome (GOLD analysis project Ga0181530, IMG submission 119769) | Peatland microbial communities from MTU Mesocosm Facility, Houghton, MI, USA - PEATcosm2014_Bin10_60_metaG | ecosystem: Environmental > Terrestrial > Soil > Wetlands > Peat | place... | reverse complement strand
CTGGGCATACTTGAATTCCACAATCGGCACCCGCTGAATCGTTTCCTCGCGCACACCGAAAAGTCCCGTGGCAACCTGCGTAATCACATGGTCGTCGTACGGTCGCATGCGTTCCATGTATCCGCCCTCACCGGTGCAGGTAAACGTGTTCCACGCCACGGCTGCGCGGGCCTTTGACAATTGAGTCACATTGCTGACCGACCCGAACGACATGCCGCCGCCATACCAGGGGACATCAATTTTGATTTCCGGCCGGCCATCAGCCCGCTTGTTCAGCGAGATGCTGGTGTCAATCTGGTCCGCGTCGATTTTTACGGGCGGCTGTTTGGGGAATTTGAACCGGAGCTTGTCGAAGCCGCCGCCGGAATTGCCGCACTCATAATTGTAGTCGTATTCTTCAGAGGGCACCTCGCCGGTCTCGGCCATTTTCCATGTCGCCAAAATCAAATCCGCCGACCAGCGATAATCACCGAGCGCCCGGTACATGGGATTTTCCCGGATTTGCAGCGCCTGCTGCGGGCAATGGGCCACGCAATAATGCCCGTTATTTGCGCAGGCCGGTCCGATGCACAAGTGATGGTTGGGCTCGCCAAAATATTCAAACCCGGGTTTTCGCACATGGACGCCATGGGTACAAACCTCCACGCACTTGCCGCAGCGTTGACAGTCCAGGCTGCGATGGACGATGTACTTGGCGATCTCGTTGCGATAGCGGGACGGCGCGGGTTTGACAACCCGTTCCACTTCCTCCTGCGGCACGCGCGTCTTCAGCGTATTTTCAGGCAAAGTGTTCATAACGCTCCCTTTCTGGCGCCGAAAAGTTTGCCGAAGGTTTCCTCCTCCAGGTTCTCGAAGAACATGGCGCGGCCGACATCGCCGCGCAGGCGGCGGGCCTCGCGCATGCCCATGGCGCCCATCAGCTCGATCAACTGGTCGTGCCACGCGGCGATCAAATTGGTCATCCGGCCCACGGCGTATTTAAAATCAATTTTTTCGAGCCGGGCCGGGCACGGCATGCCGGGCTGGCAACTGTCACACAGATGACATTCCAGCGCGACCAACAGCGGCAGGTTGATGGTCACCAGGTCGGCGCCGCAAATGATGGCCTTGGCCAGGTGTTCCGGCAGCGCGATGCCGCCACCGGCCATGAGCGTGATTTCATCCCGGATTCCTTTTTCAATGAGCGTGGTGTGAATCTGCCGGACCATCTCCTTCAAAAACCGCGGCTTTTGCGCCGTCAATTCGTTGCCGTTGGCATCGGCCACGACGTGGATCACCTCGACCTCGCCCAGTCCGGCCAGTTCGATGGCGCGTCCGATGCCCGCTGCGGTCAACTCCACGCGGATGGCAACCACGATTTCCGGATGGATTTTTTTGATTTCCTTGATGCGCTCCGCCACCGCCGGGTTGTCGGCAATTTCCACCAGCCGGGTCTTTCTCAGCATCGCGTCCGGCACCGGCGGGCTGTCCGGGCCCAGATAAAACGCGATGTTCTCCAGGTTGGCCTCGTCAGCCGGCCGGTAACGCGAATCCATGATGGCAATCAAGCCGGTGTCGCCGGCGGTCTGTTCGATCACCGCGTCCAGCTTCGGCAGGGTGTGCGCCGGCGAACTCAAATCAATGATCAACGGCAGCGGAAGCGAAACCAGCGGCGGCAGGCCGGCAACCGATTTGGTTCCGTTCAGCGACAGATACGAAGGCTTCCGGCCGAGATCAACCGACGTGCTGATGTATTCGCGTCCATGAATGCCGTCGCGGGTGGGGCGGACGATTTCCGACATGTCCGTCCACATGGAATCAAAACCAAGACCGGAAAACGGCCCGCGATAGCCCGCGCCCGAAACCGGGATTTTCGCGGTCTCGGCCTGAAGCCACGTCGTTTTGATGATGTCGGGTTTCCAGTAATGGTTTCCGAGTTTTTCGTAGGCCGGATTTATGGACAGGCACAGGATGCCCTTCGTGCAATTCTGCACGCAGGAAAAACATCCCATGCACTCAAAAAACAGCGCATCCACGTCGCTGAGATTGCGGATGTAATCCGCCTCCTGTTTGTAGCGGTCATAGACACAGGCTTTTTTGACGCAGTTATGACACCGGGCGCAGTCTTCCCGCCAATCCACCACGCCATGTTTGCCGATGCGCGGACGCCGCGGCGGAACCGGCTGGGTCTTGATGTGATATTTTTCCGGCATGATCTCTCCCGGTAATTACAGTCCGGCTGCGGCCAGGATCTCCGGCACCAAGGCCTCCTTGCCGCCCGAAAGAATATGTATCCCGCGCAAACCCTCGAGCGCCTTGAGCTGCTTGATGGTTTCAACGCAAATGGCGAGTCCCTCCTTTTTCTGCGCACCGTCATCGCCCGCTTTTTTCAGCCGTTCAATGACCTTGTCCGGAATGCGAAATTCGGCGTAAGTGTCACGGAGCTTCTGGGCTTCCGCCGCGCTGCCCAGGGGAAAAACACCGGCCAAAATAGCCACCTTTTTGGTGAGACCCTCTTTGCGGACGGCGTCAAGCCATTGGCTGAAGGCCTCGAGGTCAAACACCGCGTGGGTTTGAATAAACCTTGCGCCGGCTTCGATTTTTATGCCGAGCCGGAACAGGTTGAGATCCAGCGGTTTCAGGAACGGATTCGCCACCGCCCCGACCAGCATCGAAAATTGCCCGTCAATTTTTGTCCCGTCGGCCAGGACGCCGGGTTCGGACATCCGGGTGGCCAGATCGATGAATTGGGAGGAATCCACGTCGAAAACGTTGGCGGATTCCGGACAGCCGATCAGCATCTGATGATAGCCGGACATGCAAAGCAGATTCTTGATTCCCAGGCTGGCGGCGCCCAGCAAATCGGACTGAAGGGCGATGCGGTTCCGGTCGCGGGTGACCATTTGGAGGATCGGTTCGGCGCCGAGTTTTATGGCCGCCATCGCCGCGGCCACCGATGAGATCGCCACGCCATGTGAGTTGTCCGGCAGGTTGATGGCCACCACTTTGCCGTCGAGGAATTTCAAGGCCGCTTCGGCGGTGGCGCCGGTCGCGGTGGCGCCCGGCGCACACTCGGCGGTGACGATAAAATCTCCCGACTCAATTTTTTTTGCGAGTTTGCTGTCTGGTTTCATGCAACCGTGCTCTCCTGTTTGTTTGCGCCGTCGCTGCGGGCGGGCGCTGGAGGCAGATTTCTCACCCGGTCAATGAACTGCTTGATTTCGCCGAGGACCTGGCCGGCGCCCTGTTGCCCGCACTCAAATACGGCCATCCGGCCCGCGCCCAGGCCAATTTCTTCCAGCAGCGATTCAACGGCCTCGGCGCGCTTGTGCGCCCGCAGGTTGCCCTCGAAGTGGCGGCACTCGTTCTTTGGGCAGGTCACAATCGCCACGCCGTCCGCGCCGGTTTCAAACGCCTTGATCAAATAAGGAACATCCACCTTCCCGGAACAGGGCAGGCTGATGGTTTTGATGGTGTCGCCCTCCAGGCCGTGGCCAAGGCCGGCAAACTGGTCGGCCGCCAGATTGTTTGAGCAATAAAAAACATACGTTTTCAAAGCGCGTTGGTTCATAAAACGTATTTCTATTTTGTCTAAAAAATCAATTGCGCCGGCCGACCCAGCCGAGGTCACGGCTGGTCTGCGCTGGCGGCGTCGTTACCAACCGGCACCGGCGGCACATCTTCCTGACTAAAGGTTAATTGGGAACCCAGGCGCGGGCTTGACTATTATTGCCATTTGTTTGCCATTTTTGGGGAAAAACAGTTTGGACAACTTTGCGCAGGCTGTTGCCCGCGCGCGAGTGCGACCGCTGCCTGACAAGCGCAACGGAAACCGCGAAAACCGAACCACGCGAAAGGTGGGGCGGCGCTGCCGGGACGGTCTCAAAAGTATCGGAGCGGCGGGTTATACGAGTCCCCATTTTCAGAGGCATTGTATGAGTCAGGGACTCGTGTAACTCGCCCCTCCGACGAGAAATTGTTTTGAGACAAACTCTGCCGCTCCGCCGGCGGCGGGGCACCGCCGCCCTGCCAAAAACGTGGGACCGGCATCCTGCCGGTCTCTGACCGGAGCCGTTCCACCGCAGAGATCGCAGCGCGGCATAGCCACAATCCCAGTGGCACAGACTTCCAAGTCTGTGTACCCCGAAGGCGTTCGGGGCTGGTCGCGTCCCGCTCTGCGGGACAAACCCGCTGACGTCACGCCGCATCCGACGCCCTGCCGACTTGGCCGCCGTCGCGCCGGAGCGGCGCTTTGGCGCGCCGCAAAGGCGGAAAGTCGGCGATACAGCAGGTTAGTCCCGCAGGGCGGGATGCGCTACAAAGGCCGGCGGTCGTTGCCTTGAAAAACCCTCGCGGCTGGTGACGATTCTGACGGATGGGTCGGAATCATCGTGCGCCGCGCTCCATTGTTGGCGGCTCAAAATCAGATGATATTTTTCCGCTTTACTTTCTCCAATAGTTGTCCAATCTTCTTGCATGGGTTACGCCCTGGCCAAAGAACAACAGGATTTCGTCTCCCGCCTCGTGAAATCCGGGAGATTCAACAACCAAAGCGAGGCGGTGCGGGAGTCCCTCCGCCGGATGCAACGCCAGGAGACAGATTATCTCACGCCGCCGCCGCTCACACCGGCGCAGGTGGAAACCATCTACGGACGCGCCGATAAGCAGGCCGCCGCCGTCGGACGGGGCGCTTTCAGGGCACTGAAGGCCGCCGCGCGCAAAGGCGCCAAACCATGAACGCCTGGGAGGTCTATGAAGCCGATTGGGGATGGCAGACCCATCCGGTGGTTGTCGTTTCCCACCCGGCGCGCGCCGCCCGAAAGGATTTTGTCGAAGTGCTGGACTGCTCATCCCAACGGGCAAACCGTCCCTCGAATGAAAATGAAGTGATTCTGGACAAAGCCGACGGCATGGACTGGCCCACGTTTTGCAAATGCGATTGCCTCTACGCCATTCCGCGCGACGAATTGAAAAAGCATCGCGGCACAGTGGCGCTGGAACGTCGGCGGCAAATCGTCCGCGCCATCATCATCAGCCACGGGTGGAACGCCCTCTGATGTGGAAGGTTGCCCGGCGCCAGCCGCCGTCGCAGTGCTAGCTCATAACATCGTTCCTTTCTGAAAAGATTTTTTACCACGGACCTGCCACGACGGGCGCGAGCACGGCGGGTGGACACGGCGTAAAGCCGCGTGGCGGCCACGCCGCTATACGCGGATTCACATGGATCGGAAAGAGGGGAGCACCAGGCTTGACCCGAATTGCGCGAATTATCGCCAACTGAATTCGCGTCAATTCGCGAAATTCGCGTCTCGCCCTTGTCCGTGTTTATTCGAGTCCATCCGTGGTTGAGGAAAAAGCTTTGCGGCTCTCTGCGTCCTCGGCGTCTCTGCGTTGAAGGCTTTTCCGTTTGGTTGCGGCTCCGCCGCGCTGTGCCTTGGTGGTTCAAATCTCCAAACGTCGGACCGGCATCCTGCCGGTCTCTGACCGGAGCCGTTCCACCGCAGAGATCGCAAGGATCGCAAAGAAGAAACCCCTGGCCGCGCGGGAGCTTCATCGCATCCAGCCGCGAAAGCGGCGCGGAACTGGCGGGGAAGCTGTTTTAAACCGCCTCGGCTTTTAGCTTGTCCGCCAACCACGTTTTGATTTGCGCTTGTCGCGCAATTCCGTTCCGGCCAGCTACGCGATCTATCCTTTGAATCATCCACTCCGGCAAGTCCAGGTTGATGCGGGCTTTGGAGTGGTTGCGGCGCACGGCTTTGGCGGTGTCGAAGTAATCCAACCCGTCTTCGCCGGCATCGAACCGGGATTCAAGATTCCGCGCTGTCGTCCTCGGTTTGCTCATCAATTGCCTCTTCCTGGGTGCGGACCCGTGCGGGAAATTATTTTAGCGGGTTGACCGCGCGGACCCCGAGGGCTTTGAAGTGATCAACGTCAACCGTGACGACGGTCAAATCTTCCAACGCCGCAACTGCGGCATGAAAGCCGTCGCCGAGCGGCACGGTTTTTCCCCTGCGGCGGGCATCCGCCAGCAACTCCCCGGCTTTTTCACAGACCTGATGATCCAGTGGGACGGACTCCAAAAGCGAAACGAACGATTCCCAGTAATTCTGCCAGCGTTGCTCCTTTCCCGCGTCTTTCAACGGCTGGCCCGCGATGTATTCCGCCACCGTCGCATCACAAATAAAAACTTCATGCCGGGCGGCGACCACCCATTCGCCCAGATCAAAATTCCGGCGTTCACCTTCCACCAGCAAAGCAGTGTCAATCAGGATTCTCATTGGGCTTTGTCCGTGGCGGCGAGGTTGGCGGAAATTTCAGCCGCGGTGGCCGGGTCCAAAGGAGTGCGGGAACGGTAGATCCGGGCGAAGGCCTCCGCGCTCATGCCGCTTTTTTTTAACCGATGTTTTTTTTCGGGTGTAATGAACCAGCCGCCGGGCTGTTCGCGCACGATGTATTGATCTCCGTCCACCAGTCCGCGAATGGTCAACCGGCTCTTGTCAGCTTTGGCTACAGTTGTCATATGGGAAACTTCCCATAAAATAATGTTGAGTCAAGCTCGTTTGGTCGGACATGCCGTTTTACGAGGTTGAGGGCCTGCTCGCGATTGATCGGAGTTGAGTGCTCCGCGTTTACGCGGCTCCTGGGAGCGCCGGCCTGTCGCGCCGAAGCTTCAAAGCGAAGGCTGACGTCCCGCCGGCAGCGCATCCGCGCACTGCGACGGGAACGCCGTCCCGCTCGAAGCGGGACGGCAGCAGGCACGCGCGATTAAATGTCCTGCCGGATGAATCCGGCGTTCCTTCCGAAACCGTGCAACTTGGCTTGTCGCAGTGTCAAGGGCGTGTTGCCCAAATGGAACGGAGCGCGGGTCTGCGACCCGCAGCAGCACGGAGTGCCGAACGGGCGCAGGAAATTCCATGGGTTTTCGAACGGTTGAACGTGCTGCGGCTCACAGAGCCGCGCTCCGCCGTCACCGAAATCGATTTGAGCAACACGCCCTCAAGGTGCGCCCTCTCGTTCGGCAGATGCGTCGTTTACACAACCCCACCAGCCGGCGCCTGCCGGGTCGTAGCGTTCGGCGCGAAGGCTGGTGAGTCGGCTCTGACTTTCCCCCCTCAACTCCTTGGCGCGGCGACTTGTCTCGGCGAAGCAGTGCGAAGACGGAAGCGGAGCGGAGACGGCTCAACCCTCAACCCCGTAAAGGGGCGCGGCCTCTCACATTCGATGTTGAATGCCCGCTCGCGCGACAGCGGAGCCTGCTCGCGTGTCAACGGAGCCTGCTCGCGTGTCAACGGAGCCTGCTCGCGTGTCAACGGAGCCTGCTCGCGCGACAGCGGAGCCTGCTCGCGTGTCAACGGAGCCCGCTCGCGTGTCAACGGAGCCTGCTCGCGTGTTAACGGAGCTGCGTTCCTTCGGACTCCGCCGGTCTGCCGGGATGCCTGCTGTCGCCGCCTGAAGAGCGTTCTTGGCAGTGGCGAACAATTGGTGTAATTTCTTTGCATGACGAACGACAATCTGCTTTCACGCATCACGGTGGACCCGGAAATCTGCCACGGCCAACCCTGCGTTCGCGGCCTGCGCTATCCGGTGGAATTTCTGCTCGAACTGCTCAGTGGCGAAATGACCGTCGGGCAGATTCTGGCGGACTATCCCGACCTCGAAGCGAATGACCTGCGTGCCGCCTGCGCCTATGGCGCGCGTCTCAGCCGGATCAAGCGGGTGGAACCTGTGGCGGCATGAAATTCATCGTGGACGCGCAACTGCCGCGCCGTCTCGCCCGGGAACTGGTGGCGGCAGGACACGATGTCGCCCATGCCTTGGAACTTCCCCTCGGGAACCGCACACCGGATGGAGACATTGCCGCGCTGGCGGTCAGGGAAGGTCGTGTGGTCGTGACGAAGGACAGCGATTTTGTGACGACGTTTCTGCTCCAGGGCACTCCGCCAAAACTGCTGCTGATCTCAACCGGGAACATTTCAAATGAAGCCTTGTCCCGACTCATCACCGCGAACCTGACCGCTTTGGAAACTGCCTTTGCAAAGCACGATTTCATCGAATTAAGCGCTTCGGCTATAATGATTCACGCCTGACAGATGATGCAGGGCCGCCACCAAATTAAGACGCCGCCTTCCACTATGCGCCTTTGCGTCTCCCGCTCGCGTGTTAACGGAGCCCGCTCGCGTGTCAGCGGAGCCCGCTCGCGTGTCAACGGAGCCCGCTCGCGCGACAGCGGAGCCCGCTCGCGCGACAGCGGAGTTGTTCAAATCTGAAAGTGCGCCTTGGCGTTCCCCTTCCGAGTCTTCTTTCGTGTAGTTTGTATTTCGCGGTCTCTCACATTCGATGTTTACCCTGTGGAATACTGGGCGGCAATTCCACGGGGTTAATGTTGGATGTCCCCCCGTTTTTCTGGCCCTCACCCCCTGTCCTCCATAGCGCTCGCGCGACGGAGGATCATTCCCTCAACCACAATTCTGGCAGGCGGACCGTCTGCATATGGTATAGTGGTGGCTGGGAAAACCATTAAATGATGGCGGGGAGGCCATTTTCGCGGTCCATCAATCCGGATTTTCCTTTTTCGTCACATCCATTCTTTGCATTATTATGGCTAAACCCCTGATAAACAAGGACTTTGCTTGTCCGAAAAACCGTTCAAAAAAAGTAAAAAAAATGTTGACTTCCCCCTACTGTTTTGAGACATTGTGATTACACACGGTAACAACAGAACAAAAAAACAGGAAAAAATATGAGAACTAAAACACTACTGATTGCGGTCGCTGCCCTCGCAGCGGGGATTCTGGCCTCCTCGGCTCAGACCTATTCACAAAACGTTGTTGGCTATTGTACCGTCGTCCTTCCGGCCGGCCCCAGTTATACCCTTTTGGCCAGTCCGTTTGATGACGGCAACGGCAACTCGGCCACCAACTGGCTTGACCCCAATAACACGCTTCCGAACAAGACCGGGATCTTGACTTGGAATGGTTCAGGTTTTACTAGCTTGGCAAAAATTGCAGGAGCTTGGCCTGCCGCCGCCGCCACCACCACCATTCCGCCGGGCTCGGGTTTCTTCGTCGTTTTGCCGGCGACTCAAACCACGCCCCTCACCTACACGTTCGTAGGCAGCGTCATTGTTAACTCGGGCGGAAGCATCACCAATGTGATTCCTAGCGGCTATTCATGCTGGGGTAGCCCGATTCCTTATGCCGGCGATTTGATCAGCAGCGCCAATCTGGGTAGCATAGGTAGTCTTTTGACGGTTAACAAGAGCGCGATTTTGACTTGGAACGGGACAGGTTATACTTCAGTCTCATTGATTGGTGGTTCATGGGGAGCCCAGACCGCGCCTCTTAGCGTGGGTTCCGGCTTCTTCATAGTTAACAAGAACGCCACCCCGTCAAACTGGGTTCAAAACGCCACTTATTAATTTCCGAAAATTGGAAAAAACAAAAACAATAAACAACTCAACAATAACACAATATGAAAAAATCATTAGTCATCGGAATTCTCGGCCTGGCGGTCGGGGCGGTATCAAGCTACGGCCAGGGCAACATCTTTCTGGATAACTATCTGAGCAGCACCTACAATGGAATATTTGAAGCTGTTATTTTAGGTGGTGGTTTGGTTCCCACTTCGTTCACTGCAGGCATATATTATGATACTACAGCTAATGCGAATATCACTGCTTCCGTTGCTGCTGACCCGACCGGGACGGCACTTCCGGGATCATTGAATCCATCCTTGGTTCTGGCCACAGGCCCTGGTTCCACCGCACCATTCGTGGTACCGGGGTATTTTTCGGCTGGTCCTGCATTCAATATTCAACCGGGTTCTCTAACGCCGGCGCAAGGTAGTTATACGTTGATGATTGTAGCGTATAATGGAAGCAGCTATGCCACTTCAACCATTCGTGGTCACTCGGCTGCAGTCTATGTTCTGGACGCCGCCCCAGATATAGCTTATGGTGGTGATCTGGGCACTTTCTTCGCGACAGGAGTCCCGATGTTCAGTGTGGCTTCGGTTCCGGAACCCACGACGCTGGCGTTGGGCGCGCTGGGCGGTCTCGGTCTCTTGCTGTTCCGCCGCAAACAGGCCTAATCAGACAGGTCGTTTTTGTTATTTCCTCTTCACAAGAGCCGCTCTTCGGAGCGGCTCTTTTTTTATTGGTAGGGACATCGCGTCCAGGTAGGGACATCGCGTCCACCCTCCGTAGCGAGGCTAGGGCGGTTCCAACTTTGATGTAGCGCAGACATTCTTGTCTGCGGGTTTGCGGGACATTCTTGTCCCGTGTTTCATTCTCACGAAAGAGGCGACTGGAAAGTCGCCTGAACCCGCAGGCTGGAGAGCCTGCGCTACGTAATAACTGGAAATGCTCTAATTGCGACTGAATGAAAACCGGGCGCACCTGGACACTGCGACGGAACGCCGCATTCATGCGGCAGCGGACCCGCGTGATTGAAT
>Ga0181530_10007440_pt1 | contig 10436 bp, 13 predicted proteins | sample PEATcosm2014_Bin_42_FD_119769 | JGI IMG/M metagenome (GOLD analysis project Ga0181530, IMG submission 119769) | Peatland microbial communities from MTU Mesocosm Facility, Houghton, MI, USA - PEATcosm2014_Bin10_60_metaG | ecosystem: Environmental > Terrestrial > Soil > Wetlands > Peat | place... | reverse complement strand
TCAACATCTGGCTTGCGGGAATACAAGGCCTGATGCAAATCGCCATCATTCTCGTGATGGCAAAATACGTAAGCTGAGATATTCGACGTGGACACCAACCGCATCGGTAACGATTGGCCCTCACGGCCTCGATAGCGGTTGACTGGCGTGGCGCCTTTCGCGGGTCTTTCCGCTAGTAAAGTCAGTCCAAGTCCTGGCGAATTGGTTGAAGCACCAAGGTGACCGGCATTTTGGATACCCTGAATTGTCGTAAAGCGAGGGGTAAAGCTGATACGGGAATTTTCGGGGCGCTACGTCCGCTTAGACCCGAAGGCGTTCCAATTCATATTCGGCCGCGACCTGATCTGCTATTTTGGGTAGCCGACCGCACATCATGTCATAGCCTCCGCGGCGGCTGCCGAAGAATGCGTCGGGAGCTCCATCGTCACTTGGAGATAAATTGGATGAACATCTCAGATGATTTATTGAAGAAGGAGGATCTTCGTTCGCATCTCTTCCAAGAAACTTGGCAGAAATTGATTCCCGAAGTTTTTCGGGACGTGCCGACCTACTACGACAAAGGCAATGCGGTCGCATCGCTCGGAAATTGTTCACGATGGAGCAATACGTTCGCTACTGCAATCCATAGACATCTGCCGCACGGAGCGTGCGTACTCGACGTTTGTTCGGGTACGCATGACATCCCGCTGCGGCTTCTTGCGATTGATCCGACGCTTCAGGTCCATGCCGTGGACAGAAGCGAGCATATGACAGCCGAGGGTCAGCGCCGCGCTCGTGAGCGCAATCTGACGATCCATGCGCGCGTCTGTGACGCCCATGTGCTGCCATTTCCCGACAACTTGTTCGATGCCGTCACGCTACAATTTGCTTCACGCCATCTTGAGATTATTAGGGCATTTAAAGAGATCTATCGGGTTCTCAAGCCCGGCGGCATCTTCTGTCATAACGACATGCTTCGCCCGGCTTCAAAGGTAGTTGAACCGCCGTACTTGGTCTATTTGCGTTTCTCGGTATGGTTCACGGCAATGATTTTCGGCAGTTCCGCCGAGAGCAAGAAATGTGTTGGTTACTTTGCGAACGCGATACGACATTTCTACACACCGTGTGAGTTGGCAATGCTTCTCGATGGGGTTGGTTTCGCTAGCATCGAAAGTTGTGATTTTCTCACCGGCGTTCTGACCTACCACATCTCGCGTAAGCCGAAAATCTAGATCTTAATGGGCCCTGCTCAGTGAGCATTCTTTTATGTCACCGCAGGTCGCCGTGCGCAATCTTATCACTAATGGCGATAAGACGAGGTAACGTGGCCAGGGGCTGCGCTTACCGATGAGTGGCGTAAAGTAGCAAGATCACGATGACTATCAATATGCCGCCGAGCATCCAAAGACATCCCGCAACATTTCGGCGATTTCGCAGGGATGAGTTTTCATCGGGCATTCGCAAGCCGAGCATGCTTGAAGCACTTTAGCTATATATATTTTTGTGTACCGGCAATGCTGAAAATGATCCTTGATTCAGATCAATTCTCGCCGCGCGTTGCCCTTGGTTAGGCGTTTGGTGCGGTTCGATGGCTGGTAACTCCTTGATAAAAGTCGCGCAACCTGAGCAGCGTTTCGTAATTCACTAATTTCAGTGAAGGCGAGATATTTGTTCTTAAATTCCCAAGCGACCACTACCGCGAGCACCGAACAACCACCATGACAATCCTCATGGACGAAATTCTTCAGGAAATTGTTGATCAAGCCTATGGAGCTGCCTGCCTCGGGCGAACCAGCGATTTTTCGGACCAAGACATGGTTTTTGCGAATGTGCTGGCTGAGCTGGAAGTGACCGGGGATGCAATGCGGTACGTAGATGCCGAGGGTCGTATTGCGTGGAAGGCGACACCATGCCTGCGCGACTATCTCATGGACCTTCAGCTCGATGCCGAGGCCGAATTCGAAGCGGAGGACGTCTAGCTATGCTCGACCGTCCGACACCCGCCCCAGTGCGCTGTTCGATGGAAGCCCTCGAAGCAACGTTGCGTAGAATCGAAGGCGAATGGGAGCATTATCAATCTACACGGGACAGAGATGCGGTTTATCAATATTTAAGTGCCGTATTCGAGCTCGTCGCGGTGTGGGAACACGAGGGGAAAGCGGTCGATTTCGCGCGCGTGATTCTATGGCTGCGCCATCGCTCAGTGCAGAATAAACTTGAACCATTCGCGGCCGTGATCTTTTGCACCGCAGATCGCCAGAAAGTGGATTACCGGACGCGCAGTAAGTGGTCGCGAGTGTTGCGGTATGCGGCGGAATTCAAAGACCTGGATGAACCGTTGGTTGCCTACATCAAGCGCAAGGGTGGCATCAACAAATGTGCCGCTCGGTTTGCCCGGCGCCTCGGACGAGGTCGCCGTACTGAGGTAACAACGCACAGACCGCTGGACCGGCAGCTTCGCCAGCGGACTTTTTTGTAATGCGGGGCAACCACAAATCCGCTAATATCTGCCTGGGCTGAAGGGGCTTCCAATAAGGGAGTTCTAGAGATGTGTGACTTTAGCCTCCAAGCTGTACGTTCGCGGCCCGCGAAAGTCGGCGATAAGCTCGTCACGCGCGACTTTGGCACTGGGACGCGCGGCTTCGCCGCCGCGGATGATCCCGGACTGGCAGTGTGTGTGATGCCGGGAACGGAGCTAGCCTTCGCCGGGGAAGTTGCGTGCCTGTCGAATGGTCTACTCGGGTGGAAGACAAAGACGATCAGCCACCAGACGGCGATCTTTCGACAAGTCAACAAGGAGAAGTTGGCCGCCCATCACGATGCCCTCGAATTTCCGGATGGGCGTACCGTGTTACTGACCTTCTTGTGCGATTGTCAGGCGGCAACCGTGCTTCAGCTCCCTGCGCAGCCAGCGACTGCGGCCGAGGCGCAAGCCCAGAAGCGCGTCGCCTACGTGGGCTGACGGTTGAGGACGGACCTGGGTAGGCCGCCTTAGGAAGCGGCCTACATTTTTTCACGCGCTAGAGAAAATCTCCACCTGTGGCTGGGGGGAAAGATACGCCATAGAAATGCGTCCACCACAATCGTGTCCAACGATCAGGAAATGGTCATATTCCAACCGCTCCATGACCTCGACCTGATCCTGCGCCATCGGCATCGCTGTTGCGCCGTCTTGCCGACATTCGTTGACCGCGCCATGATTGCGTCTTGGGACGCGACCCAGCCGAGCTACCAATACCCGGCCTCTTATCAACAGATGAGGCAAAGGCCGCCGTCCCATCGTCGCCAAAGGTAGGTGCAACAAAAGAGGCGATTGAAGCCGCACTTCGCAAGACCGTTGCCGATATTCAAATCAAACTTGGGCTGTCAGTAAATGATCACAGATGCAAGAAAATAGTCTCACGCGCAGTCGCGCTGGTCAGGAAAAATTCAAACTGAGACACTACCGAAGATCGACATCGATAGGCTTGACCATCCACAATCGGCCAATCTTGGACATCGTCTACCTTACCGGTAGATCAGAGCCTTAGGATTATTGTAGGCGGTCTGTTTTAAACCGAACCTAGCGTCAGGTCTTTTTCGCGAACGGGCTGCTGGCTGGCTTGCCCTGGCCTTGCGCCGCCTTGTAGACCGACACACTGGCCTTAGACTGGTTTTTGTCCGCCTTGGGTTTCCTATTTTCCTTATTGCCTTTTTGAGCCTTCGACATGGCGATCCTCCTGATTGAAAGCCCGAACGCTTTGCGTTAGTGTCTCGATTGTTTTTAGGCTGCGCCTTTACCGAGACAGAGTCGAGCGAAATGGCGGACAGGTGCTGTCCTAATTCCGAGCTTTCCGTTCTATTTTGATTTGGACGATGTCCTAATTTGTGATCGGTCTGAGAAGGGCACAACGGCAACCCTGCCGCCCAGCCTCATCGGTGACCACGAACGCCCAATGCTCAAGGCCGCGCGCCGGTGTCCGCCACCGCTTTTACCTTCACGGCGACCTTCATGGCCAGATGATCCGATGCCGATCCGTACCAACTGCCTTGGACCGGGATCGCCTCGCGCGGGTGATGCGCGACCGCGACGCGGACGAGATTCCGATTTCCCACAATGCCGCCCGACGGATCGAAATCGACCCAGCCAGGACCGGGCACGTAGACTTGCACCCAGGCGTGCGTGTTGCCGCCGGTCATCTCATCCTCGTCATCATCGTCGGCAAGATGCACGTATCCCGAGACGAACCGCGCGGCAATTCCGCGTGAGCGCAGTGCCGCGATCATCAGCACTGCGAGGTCGCGACAGCTGCCGCTGCCCAGCGCAAGCGTGCGCAGCGGATCCTGAACCCCCTTCTGGTGCCGCGAGCCGTGCTTGAAGGTCCGCCGGATGGTCTGCGTCATGCCGACGAGCAGCTCGTGCGTGTCGGCGGAGCGGTCGTTGCGGAAGAAGCCCGCGCTCCAGCGGTCGAGTTCGCGGCGTGCGGCGGGCGGAAGGGTATATCGTTTGAGATCGGGCCAATCGTCCGCGGTGTAGGCAAACGGATAGCTTCGAGCGGAATCGTCGATATCTGCGGCGTGAAAGCCGGCCGGCGCATGGTCGAGACGGATATTGCTGACAACGCGAAGCTCGGCGGCGCGATCGTCAAACCGGGCGGTCGCCACGTGATTGCCGAATCTGTCGCACGACCACTTTAGCCGCAACGGCTTGGGCGTGATCTCGATCTCGGATTCCAGTACTTTCTGGTCCTGGTCGTCGCGCGGACGCAGCATCATCCGGTGTTCGCCGAACGCGACCGGTTGATGATAGCGATATGTCGTAACGTGTCTGATATTAAGAATCGGCATTGCCGTTCCATGATAGGTCGGCGATATACACCGGGATTCTCCAGATGACTCCCGAACTGGCGTGAATACTCCCGTTTTTCCGGCCTTCCTGCAAGACAGAAGCGAGGTTCGGACGGCTACCGTCAACTCGGGCAGCTCGAACGGTGGTCGAGAGACTGATCTGGCTATTTTCGATGGCATTTGGACGCGCTCCTCCCGTCGGTAGCTGTTGAACGCATGACCATCGGGCGCCTCACGCCGGCGCTGAACTACGGCCGTGAGACCGAGATCTCGACCATCGGCCGCCACGATCCGTGCGTCGGCATCCGCGCGGTGCCGATCGGCGAGGCCATGGCGGGCCGTGATAGATCGAAAATCCCCAAGCGGCGTCAAGAGCCTGTGGCCAATGGGTGAGTGCTGGCAGGAATGCCGCCGGCTCCTGCCGGCGCGCACTCCCCGGATTTCATTCCGTTATTGTCCATGACCGGCCGGCCCTATATAAGCTCGCCCGCAAGCAGGGGGGCGCTTTATTCTGCAAGGGTTGGAAACGCAAGTGGACAAGACGAAGAATGGCGTCGCTGTTGTTCCGGACAGACACAAGAACGGGGTCGCGGTCCAAACGGATAAGAACAAGACCTACCGGCCCTCCGACAAAGAGCCTTTCATGAACGAGCGCCAGCGGGAGTATTTCCGCGACAAGCTGCTCGCCTGGAGGGAGGATATCCTCAAGGTAGCCAAGGAGACGCTGCAGCATCTCCAGGACGAGAACCAGAACCATGCCGATTTCGCCGATCGGGCGTCCTCGGAGACCGATCGCGCGATTGAGCTGCGCGCGGGCGACCGCCAGCGTAAGCTGATCGCCAAGATCGACGCTGCGCTGCAGCGGCTCGATGACGGCACCTACGGCTACTGCGAGGAGATCGGCGAGCCGATTGCGCTCAAGCGGCTCGAAGCTCGCCCGATCGCTACGCTCTCGGTCGAGGCGCAGGAGCGTCACGAGCGCCGCGAGCGGGTGTACCGCGACGATTGATGCGGCCCCCTCGAATTCGTCGATTACCTGCGCACATCGCGCACGTTGACCGAGCGTTTGCGTCCACCGTGTCGCGCCGGCGGGATCATCGGCGCGACAATAACCCATTCCTCATCGGTCAAATCGCTCGGATAACGCAGGCCGTTGCGGTTCGCAGCACGGCGATGATCGGGTGTCCACATCGGGCGCTCCTTCGCGAATCAAGCGCCCAACAAGGAATCACAACTGACACATTCGACTCAAGAACTTTCCGGATCGGCTCTCAGGGGCGTAGTATCCTTACCCCTATAGTGTGAATTATCGGCTGGTAGATGTGCTATGCAACCTACAGCCATTGTCCGAAGCGCCGGATGTAGAGCGTTTTAACCAGTTGCGTGAGCACGCAATAGCTCAGCAGAATTCCGGCCAGCCAGCCGAAATACGCCACCGGCAACGGCACCATGCCCAAATGCGCACCAAGCGGCGAGAACGGCAGGTAAATACCGAATGCCATGATGCTAGCGGTGAGCATAATGACGGGCGTGGCAGCACGGCTTTGAATGAACGGGATATGCCGCGTACGGATCATGTGGACGATCAGCGTCTGCGTTAGCAGCCCCACGACAAACCAACCGGATTGAAACAGTGACTCCTTCTCGACCGTGTTAGCGCCAAACACGTTCCACATCACAAGAAAAGTTACGACATCGAAAATGGAGCTGATCGGGCCAATGAACACCATGAAGCGCGCGATGCCGCTTGCATCCCATTTCCGAGGTTGTTTGACATAATCCTTGTCGACATCGTCCCACGGGATTGAGACTTGCGAAATATCGTAGAGCAAATTCTGGACTAACAACTGAATAGGCAGCATCGGCAAGAATGGCAGAAAAGTGCTGGCGATCAGCACACTAAACACATTGCCAAAATTCGAGCTTGCCGTCATCTTGATATATTTGATGATATTAGCGAATGTCCTGCGGCCTTCGATGACGGCGTCTCCGAGGACCAGCAAGTTCTTTTCTAAGAGGATGATATCTGCCGACTCTTTGGCAATATCGACCGCCGTATCGACCGAAATACCAACATCTGCATCCTTGAGTGCGGCGGCGTCGTTAATCCCGTCCCCAAGATAGCCGACCGTATGGCCATTTCTTTGCAGCGCGCGGATTACCCGTGACTTCTGCACCGGGGCCATCTTCGCAAAGATCGTGGTCAGTTCAGCCGCTTCCTCAAGTTGGGCCTCCGATAATTTTTCTACGTCCTTACCCAACATTGCGTGCTCAATAGGCAGGCCCACTTCCTTACAGATTTTGCGAGTGACGACTTCGTTGTCGCCAGTAATGATCTTGACGGCAACGCCATGCTCCCGGAGTGCGGCGATGGCTTCACGTGCGGTTTCCTTGGGCGGATCAAGGAACGCGACATAACCAGATAACACCAATTCCTTTTCATCTTCGACTGTGTAGTTCCGATCTTCGGGCGGAAGCCACTTATAGGCTACGGCCAATGCGCGAAGGCCATCCTGGTTTAGTCTCCGGGTAACGCGGCGAACCTCCTTGCGCATTTCGGTCGTGAACGGCACCACGCCCCCCGTTGCCTCAGCTTTCCGATCATCGGCGGAGACGCACAGCGGCAGCAGTTCTTCAATCGCCCCTTTGCAGACCAGGAGGTTTTGATTGTCACCATTGTGCACAACGACCGACATGCGACGGCGCACGAAATCAAATGGGATTTCGTCGATTTTCCGATAATGCTTCAGCTTCTCCACAAGCTCTTGCTGCTGCGCGTATTCTAAAACGGCGACATCAAGAAGATTTTTCAGGCCCGTCTGATTAAAACTATTGAGCCAAGCATATTCGAGCACCCGAATGTCCTCGTGGCCGTGAACATCGAGGTGTCTTTCGAGGATGACTTTGTTTTGAGTTAGCGTGCCGGTCTTATCCGTGCAAAGAATATCCATTGCCCCGAAGTTCTGGATGGCATTCAACCGTTTCACGATGGTCTTGCGCCGTGCCATCATCACCGCGCCCTTTGCGAGGTTCGTGGTGACGATCATTGGCAGCATTTCAGGCGTTAGTCCCACCGCTACCGAAACCGCAAACAGCAACGACTCCAGCCAGTCGCCCTTGCTGATGCCATTGATGAGGAATACCAACGGCGTCATCACCATAAGAAAGCGGATCAGCATCCAACTAACTTTACTGATACCCTTGTCGAAGCTGGTGAGCGGCCGAGCACCAACGATGTCTGTCGCCATCGCACCAAAATTGGTGACGTTGCCGGTCGCTGCTACGACGGCCACCGCCGTGCCGCTCACGACGTTGGTGCCCATGAAACAAGCCGTTTCGCGTTCCAGGACATTTTGCGATGCATCTGCTGGTTTAGTCGCCTTTGTCGGCGGTACCGCATGTTTTTCGAGTGGGATGGACTCCCCGGTCAGCATCGCTTGGCTGACGAACAAGTCTTTTGCCGATAGCAGCCGAACGTCGGCAGGAACCATGTCGCCGGCTGACAAATAAACGATATCGCCCGGAACTAGGCTTGCTATCGGCATCTCCTGTGGCCGATCCATTCCAGCACGCAACACTGCGGTGGTCGATGTCACCATCGCTTTCAATTCTTCCGCCGCCTTATTGGAACGAAATTCCTGCCAGAAGCGTAGCAACGTACTGAGCAGCACCATTGTGATTAGAACGATAATTGTCCTGAACGAACGATCTTCGGGCGCGGCGAAAATCACATCGGAAAATAGGGACACCACGCTCACCGCAAAAAGTACGCCGTTAAACGGTGTCAGGAACGCATGAAATAGCTGCCGGTACCATGTCGGCGGCTTCTCATGCGTCACCTCATTGGGCCCGTATTGCTCCAGGCGTGCTTCGACCTGTTCGGGCGTCAACCCGCTTCGGTTGGCGTCGAGACGCGCAAGGCCCTCATCAGGCGTGCAATTGCATAGCTCCGAAAGCGGAGACGGGGTTCGTTTAGCGTTGCTGGCGCTGGAGGGTATCGGCCGATTTATGAGTTCTTTATTCATGGCACGGCGTTCTTACGTTGGAGTCGCGTTAAGTCCCATTGAAAGCGAAGGGTTGCGGCGTTGTCACCCAGCCCACACCACTTAAGACAAAACCAGTATAATTGACTATGACAATGACAGCCCTCGTGTCGGCTGCCGAGAACGCCGCCGAGGTACAGGCGAAGCCGACATCATCATCATCGTCGGTCGCCCCGACCGCCCGAGCTCCATCGTCGCCCCGATCCGCAATTCGTAAAATGGAATCGGCGACGTCGCCCACCAGCCGCAGCGCCGCCCAGCCGTCGAGCCGGTCAGTCTGCCGGCGGCGCCTCGCGCGCGCGCGTGAGAGCATCCGCTACATCTGCGCGGAATGATCTCTCCATCCCGCGGGCTACCCACGATCCGCATTGTCAATGTGGCCAAGAGGGCATCCTAATGCTCAGAAGGCGTGTCATATCGAGAATGTCGGCCTAATGGTGCGATCCCAGCGCTTGCAGTAGAATTTTAACATGGCCGGTGCTGCCGTGCTCGCCCGGCTTATGACTGATGGTGCCGGTGATTTTCAGCACCTCGAACGTTTCAAAGGTGAGCTTAGCGTGATGGCCCTGGGGGTCGGTGAGACCAGCGACGCCGTTGGAAATGGCCTCGTCGACGGTTTTGCCCAAGGCAACTACTTGCACGACGTGCTGATGGACATGGTGATCAGACATGGTTTTCTCTCCTCGCCAACTGCTGGCGGGGAAATAATGCAAAATGATTTCGGATTAGCCTTGACTTGAATCAAACTGGCTCGGTGTTAGCCGATATTTTCCATTCCGCCGGTACCTGCCGAAATTCGGGGTCAAGGTCAGCGTCGCCACCCCGCTGCATCGCTGCAAGGGCGGACAATTCGTCGCCCATGTCGCAGCGCTCCCCGGCAACCCGTATGATGGCCATACCCTCGCTACCGTCATCCCGGCGATGGAGGCGATAATCGGCAACACCCTTGAGCGCGCCATCATCGATGACGGATACCGCGGACACAACGCGCCGCCCGATTACAAGTTCAAGGTCTACTCCGCCGGTCAAAAGCGTCGGGTGACCCCACAGATCAAGCGCGACATGAAAAAGCGCGCTGCCGTCGAGCCGGTGATCGGGCATCTCAAGGCTGAACACCGCATGGGCCGCAACCACCTCGCTCACCGCGCCGGCGATGCCATCAACGCCGTGCTCGCCGCCGTCGGCTATAACTTCCGTCTCCTGCTCAACTGGCTGAGGCTTTTGTTGTGCGCGATCCTGCTCGCCCTACTTGCACCATTCAGACTTCAAACTACGTGAAAATCGGCGCCTTCGTCGCTGACGATCGTCAGTGAATCGCGAACCGCCGCAGATTGCATTCTCATACGTTCGCAGCCCTACACCAAAGCTACGCTGCGAACGCAAGCTCCGCCACTTCTGTGTGCGGGGCTTTCTTTTGTTCGATCAGTACCTATATATCCTGACCGACATATTGAACCGATCAGCGCCACAAAGGGCGAAGTGTTTTTCGGCGTGATCCGGCCGCACAGGAGAAAATCGGCATGATTTCAGATAAGGCCCGACAACAGGCAGAAAGAAATTTCAAGCAGGAAGAGCGCAGGCGGGATG
>Ga0181530_10007439_pt1 | contig 10438 bp, 7 predicted proteins | sample PEATcosm2014_Bin_42_FD_119769 | JGI IMG/M metagenome (GOLD analysis project Ga0181530, IMG submission 119769) | Peatland microbial communities from MTU Mesocosm Facility, Houghton, MI, USA - PEATcosm2014_Bin10_60_metaG | ecosystem: Environmental > Terrestrial > Soil > Wetlands > Peat | place... | reverse complement strand
GGCAGGACGTTGTGTTCGTCGTCCAGCACGGCCGCGCCGAACGCCGCGCCGTCACGGTGATTGACACGCAAGGTGACGACTCCGTGTTGAGCGCGGGCGTCTCCGCCGGCGAAAGCGTGGTCGCGGACCCGCCCGCCGGTTTGATCGATGGAATGCCAGTCAGGGCAAGGAAGCTATGAACGAAAACCAATCAAACAATGGCGCGCTGGTGCGCGTTGAGAATGTGGAAAAAGTCTTCCACCGCGGTTCGGAGGATATTCACGTGCTGGCGGACCTGCATCTTCAGGTTCCCGCCGGCGAATTCCTGGCGTTGATGGGCCCGTCGGGTTCAGGTAAGAGCACCCTGTTGAATTTGATCGGCGGCCTTGACCGGCCGACCAAGGGCCTCGTTACCGTCGCGGGTGAACGCCTCGACCAGTTGTCCGACCACCGGCTGGCCGCGTGGCGCGCACGGCACGTCGGGTTTGTCTTCCAGCTCTACAACCTGATGCCCGTGCTCACGGCGGAACGGAACGTGGAACTGCCGCTGCTGCTGACGCACCTGTCCAAGGCGGAACGGATGAAGCACGTGAATGCGGCGCTGGCGGTAGTTGGGCTGTCGCATCGCGCGAAGCATTATCCGCGGACGCTCTCCGGCGGCGAACAACAGCGCGCCGGCATCGCCCGCGGCATTGTCACCGACCCGACGTTGCTGCTCTGCGACGAACCGACGGGCGACCTTGATCGCAAGGCCGGCAACGAAATCCTGGATTTGCTCCAGGCACTGAACCGGGAGCATGGCAAAACCATCATCATGGTCACGCACGACCCGCACTCCTCGGCGCGCGCGACGCGGACGGTGTATCTGGACAAAGGACAATTGAGCAACGAACCGGTGAAATGAAGAGAATGGCGACATACACTCGCCCTCATCCCGGCCCTCTCCCCCAGGAGAGGGAGAATGCTCGGCAGTCTGACAGCGAATCATACGCCGTTGAAATTTTCGGGCGACGAGCATGGCTGTTCCCTCTCCCCGAGGGAGAGGGTCAGGGTGAGGGGAAACGGGTTGCGACAAAGATTTAAATGGTCCCATGAAATTTTTCCACCTCATCTGGAGCAATTTGAAGCGGAAGAAGCTGCGCACTTCGCTGACGCTGCTCTCGATCCTGGTGGCGTTTGTCCTGTTTGGTTTTCTTTCGTCCATTCAGCAGGCGCTGGTCGGCGGCGTGGCCATGGCGGGAGCGGACCGGTTGATCGTGCGTCACAAGGTGTCCATCATCCAGTTGCTGCCGGAGAGTTACCAGGCGCGGATGGAGCGAATCCCCGGCGTGACCCTGGCGACACACCAGACGTGGTTCGGCGGCATTTACCAGGACCCGAAGAATTTCTTCATGCAAAACCCCGTGGTGCCCGAGGAGTTTTTGGCCATGCATCCTGAGGTCATCCTCTCACCGGAACAAAAGGAGGCGTGGCTGAAAACGCGGACGGGAGCGATTGTCGGGCGAAAAACTGCGGACCGCTTCCACTGGAAAATCGGCGACCGGGTGCCGATCCAATCCACCATCTGGTCAACGGCGGCCGGAAACCGGACCTGGGAATTCGACATCGTGGGTATTTACGACGGCAAGGACAAAGGGACGGACACGACACCGCTGTTCTTCCGCTATGATTATTTCGATGAAAATCGCCAGGTGAACCGGGGCAAAGGATTGGTTGGCTGGTACACCATCCGGGTGAAGGACCCGGCCCAGGCGGCGGAAGTCGCCAAACGGGTGGACGAGGAGTTTGAAAATTCGTCGGCGGAAACCAAAACGGAGCCGGAGGGCGCGTTTGTGCAGGCGTGGGCGAGTCAAATCGGCAACATCGTGTTAATTGTGGCCGCCATCCTCGGTGCGGTGTTTTTCACCATCCTGCTGGTGACCGGCAACACCATGGCGCAGGCGGTGCGCGAGCGGACCGGTGAGCTGGGCGTGCTCAAGGCCATCGGCTTCACCAACGGACAGATCGTCGGGCTGGTGCTCGCCGAGTCGTGCCTGCTGACGGTTTTGGGCGGAACACTGGGGCTGGGGCTGGCGTGGCTGGTCATTTCCCGCGGCGATCCCACGAACGGCCTGCTGCCGATGTTTTTTTTCCCGACGCGCGACCTGCTCGTTGGCCTGGGCCTCAGCGTCGTGCTCGGCCTGGTCACCGGAATTTTTCCCGCGCTACAGGCCATGCGCCTGCGCGTGGCGGACGCCTTGAGGAGGATGTAAAATGCCAGCAATTGAATTATTCATTGGTAGGGCGCGTCACTCCGTGCGCGCCGAAGCTGGGCGGTTCCAAAACGGCGCGCAAGGGACTGCGCGCCCTACCCTGTCTTGACTATGGCCGGCCCCATCAATTGGTTTTCACAAATCGTCTCCATCACGAAGTTCGGGTTGCTGAGCATCCCGCAACGGCGCGGCGCGGTGGCGGCCACGGTCATCGGCATCGCCGGAGTCGTTACCGTGCTCGTCGGCGTGCTCTCCATCGCGGCGGGTTTCCGGCAGGCGATGACCGTTTCCGCGTCGCCCGACGGGGCCGTCGTTCTGCGCAGCGGGGCCGACAGCGAAATGGTCAGCGGCCTGGGCCGCGACCAGACGCGCGTGATCGCTGACTCGCCCGGGGTGGCGCGCACGGCACAAGGCCCGCTCGCGTCCGCGGAATTGTTCGTCATCATCAACATTCCAAAACGCTCGACCGGCTTGGATGCGAATGTGCCATTGCGCGGCGTGGAAAGTGCCGCGTGGCGGGTGCGCGACAACATGAAAATCGTCCAGGGCCGGATGTTTGAATGGGGAAAGGACGAAGTCATCATCGGCGCCGGAGCGGCACGGGAGTTCGCCGGGTTGGAGGTCGGCTCGAAAATCAAGGTGGGCCGTTACGAATGGCCGGTCGTCGGGATTTTTTCGGCCAACGGCGGGGCGGCCGAATCGGAAATCTGGTCGGACGCGAAGGTATTGCAAGCAGCGTATAATCGCGGCGACTCGTTCCAGTCCGTTTACGCCAGACTGAATTCGCCGGGCGCGTTTCAGGAGTTCAAGGATTCGTTGACTTCTAACCCGCAATTGAGCGTGAAAGTCGTCCGGCAATCCGAATATTACGCCGAACAATCGGAAACCATCACGCGGTTGATCACGACGCTGGGCTTCCTGATTGCGTTTTTGATGGCCATCGGCGCGGTGTTTGGCGCGCTAAACACGATGTACAGCGCAGTCTCGGCGCGGACACGGGAAATCGCCACGCTGCGGGCGCTCGGCTTCGGCAGCAGCGCCGTGGTGGTTTCGTTGATGCTGGAATCGTTGCTGCTGGCGCTGGTCGGGGGCGCCATTGGCGGCGGGCTGGCGTATTTCGCCTTCAACAATTTCCATACTTCGACGATGAACTGGCAGAGCTTCAGCCAGATCGCCTTCGCCTTCAAAGTCACGCCGGAGTTGCTGGTGCGCGGAATCGTGTGGTCGGCGCTGATCGGTTTGATTGGCGGCTTGTTCCCGGCCATCCGCGCGGCGCGACTGCCCATTGCAGCCGCATTGCGGGAATTGTGACACCAAATTTACGCAGTAACGCAGACATTCCTGTCTGCGGGTTCACGGGACTTTTCAGTCCCGTGAATCGGGCGACAAGAATGTCGCCCGAACCAGCAGGCAGGAATGCCTGCTCTACATGGCAGGACGATTTGCACTGCTCCATTTCCAATCTTCCGGACGTTCGCACAAACCCGCGTTCACGGGATTCATTGTCGTATAATGGCAACAACGATGCAGATCGTCGTCATCACGGACAAGGTGGTCAAACGATTCCACCTGCCAAAAGGTTGTTCCCGTGCGTTTCAACAATCGGTTGGCTTCGCGGGCGGCAAATCCTTTCCAACTTTTCAGCATCTCGCTCAACGTCCAGTCCGGCTTTGGACGCAGCACGGCGTGCACAGGGTTCGGCATCACCACCCACGCATGAAGATCAAAGCGCTCACCGGCGTGGAATTTCATTGCTCCCGCAACCAGATCGGCGATTTCGGGACGTGCCAGCCAGCAATCACCGTGACCCGCGTCGAGATATTTATCCACACGTGCAGAATACCAGCGAAACAGTTCTTCCTGTTCGTGCCACGTCAACGGGCGTTTGGCGGCCAGTGCTTGTGCCGTGATGACTTCGCGCTCGCCTTTGAAGCGCAACAAAACGTCTTTTGGCAGCGTTCCAACCAGGCGAAAAGTCACAAAGTTAGAAGCGCCTTCGCGTTTGAAATGGGGCAAAACACCCCGGGAATGAAAACCCGATGCAAGGGAACACGGATCGGGTTTCACGCTGCGCGGATTCACGAACGAGAGAATGTCGTCTCCACTTGTCGCAAGCAAGCACGTGCTGGTGTTGTAGCGCAGACATTCCTGTCTGCGGGTTCACGGGACTTTCCAGTCCCGTGTGAACCGGGCGTCAAGAATGTCGCCCAACCAGCAGGCAGGAATGCCTGCTCTACAGTTCAATACCGATAGTGCTCCGGCTTGTTTCATCAAACCCCGATCAAGGCGGCGCCGATGACGCCGGCGGAATCGCCCAATTGATGTTTAACGATGGGCGTCTCGAGGCAATCGCTGAAAACATATTTTGCCACTGCCGCAACGCCTTCGGTGTAGAGCGCATCGAAGTTTGAAACGCCACCGCCAAGGACGACCACGTCCGGGTCCAGCACGTCAATGAGGTTGGCCAGCGACCGGCCGAAGTTGCGGAAGAAAACTTTCATGAACTCCACCGCCTTCGCATCGCCCGCGTAATAATTCTGCACGATTTCCTTGAATGACCGTTTTACCCCGAACTGTTCGGCGTAGCGCGCCTCCAGTCCGCCGCCGCTGATGAACGTCTCCACGCAACCGCGCTGGCCGCAATAGCACAGCGGGCCGTCCGGGGCGATGGACATGTGGCCCCATTCACCGGCGATGGCCTGCGGGCCGGTAATGACCTCGCCTTGGCGGACGATTCCCCCGCCGCAGCCCGTGCCCATGATGACGCCGAAGACCAGTTTCTTTCCTTTGCCCGCGCCGTGCAACGCCTCGGCCATGGCGAAACAATTCGCATCGTTCTGGATCTCAATTTTCCGGCCGAGAATTCGTTCGAGGTCCGCCTTCAACGGCTGGCCGTTCATGCAAACCGTGTTGGAATTTTTCAACAAGCCGGTGCGCGGCGAGATGGCTCCGGGCGTGCCGATGCCGAACGTATGCGGCGCGCTCTGGATGCCCGCAACCAGTTCGTCATGCAGCCCTTTGATGCGGTCCAGGATGTGGCGATAACCCTTTTCCTGCTGTGTATCCACGCGCTTGCGGAGAATTTCCCCAGTCGCTCCTGTCGCGCCGGCCTGTCCGCCATAGCCTTGGCGACGGCGGAAGCCTTGGCGAAGACGGATCGCCTCTTCATCCAAAACAATGCCTTCAATCTTCGTACCACCAAGATCTATGCCGATGCGAAACATGTTTTCAAATCATCCGCAATGATAGCGAACGATTCAAGCCCGCAACGGGATCATAGCGCAGACATTCCTGTCTGCGGGTTCACGGGACTTTCCAGTCCCGTGTTGAACTGGCGACAGGAATGTCGCCCAACCAGCAGGCAGGAATGCCTGCTCTACATAACCTATTTGATCCGTCCCCGCGGCAGGGAGAATTGATATGTTCCGGCAACGAGCGGGAGCCGGGTGATGTGATCGTCCGATGCCGGGGGTGGCCGGCCCGATTGCCGGACGTCCGATGGCGGAACGGGCAACGTGAGCGTTGCGGTTGTGTTCGGAGGAATGGTGACCTCGTAAAGGATTTGGTCGTTCCCGACCTGCCAATGGGAAGCAATGAGACCGTAGGGCGAATCGAGTGACGCTTTGACCTGGGCGAGCCGGGTGGTGAACTGGGGGTTCAGGAAAAAGTGTTTGTAACCCGGATTTGACTCGTCCGGTTGAATGCCGGCGGCGCCGGAGTAAAGCCACGCACCGACGGAACCCAGCGAGTAATGATTGAAGGAATTCATCGCGGAATCCTGAAAACCATGCTCCGGGGTCCAGCCATCCCAACGTTCCCAGATGGTGGTGGCGCCGTTTTTCACGGAAAACAGCCACGAGGGATAGGTATTGGTCAGAACCAGCTGCCAGGCGAGGTCGGAACGGCCGATTTGCGTCAACGTGGGACAGATGAGACCAACGCCCACGAACCCGGTGGTCAGGTGGCCGTTCTGTTCAACATCTTCGGCCAGACGCCGCGCGGCGGCGGCCCGGCGGTTTTCGGGCAGGAGATCGAATTGGAGCGCGAGGATGTAAGCCGTCTGGGTGTCGCCCTTGATGATGCCGTTGGTGGAAACGAAGGACTGGTTGAAGGCCTCGGCAATGTCGTGGAAAAGTTTGTCGTACCTGGCAGCGTCGTCCGTCTTGCCGAGCGATGCCGCCGCCCGGGCAACCAGGTGCGCGGAGTTCGCAAAGTAGGCGGTGTCCACCACATCCGCGGGCGTGCGCCGCGGCGCCAGGTGATCGCCCACGCCGCCATTCAGGATCAGGTTGGTGGAACGGCGAAGGCTGAATTCAACCCACCGCACCATGAAGGGATAATTGTCCGCCAGAAACGCCCGGTCACCGTAGGCGGTGTACATGACCCAAGGGATGATGACGCCGGCGTCGCCCCAGACCGGCATCGCCGGCTGGGTCCGGGCAACGCGCGGCGAGACGTCGGCGTAGTCGCCGTTGGAACCCTGGCCGTCATCAACATCCACCATCCACTTGGCAAAGAAGGCGGCCATATCGGCATTGCGCGCGGCGGTGGGCGCGAACACCTGCGCGTCACCCATCCAGCCCATGCGTTCGTCGCGTTGCGGGCAGTCGGTGGGCACGCTCAAAAAATTACCGCGTTGGCCCCAGACAATGTTTTCGTAGAGGCGATTGAGGTCGGGGTTGGAGCATTCGAAAGTCCCCGTTGACGGCGTGTCGGAGCCAACGACGATGCCGCGAAGATCATCCGCGGTCAGGGTACCGGGGTAACCGGTGACTTCGACGTAACGAAAACCGTGGAAGGTGAAGTACGGCTCAAAAGTTTCCCGATCCGGTGCGCCCCTGAGGATGAAGGTATCGGTGGCCAGGGCGGGCCGGAGATTTTCAGTGTAGAGGGAGCCATCGGGGTTGAGCATTTCGGCGTGGCGAAGCGTGATCGCGGCACCGGCGGGACCGCGAGCAGCGAGGCGGACGTAACCCACCAAGTTTTGCCCGAAATCAACAATCCAGGCGTCGCCCCAACGGGTGATTTTTTGGGGTGAAAGCTCAAGCAACCGGCGCACCGGAGGGCCGAGTTGCGGAACGAGCGCGATGTCGTGCTGCTCGACGACGGCATCCCCCCACGACGAATCTTTGAAAGAAGGTTGGTTCCAATCGGGGACGGCCTTGCGCGCGTCGATGATTTCGCCCCATTGCGCGTCCGAGCCGACAATTTCGCTCGGACCCGCCTGCCAGGAATTGTCCGTGGCGATGATGTCCCTGGTGCCATCGGCGTAGGTGATTTCGAGCTGGGCATTGAAGACCGGGCGGCTGCCGTATTGCGCAAGACCCATCCAACCCAACCGGCCGGCATACCAGCCATCACCGAGCACGGCCCCAACGGTATTTTCCACGGCAACGAGCAGTGACGTGACGTCATAGGTCTGGACCATCACGCGCTTGTGGTAATCGGTCCAACCGGGGTCCAGCACCGAATCTTGATTGACGCGCCGGCCATTGATTGAGGTTTCATAGACACCCAGCGCCGTGGCATAAAGACGAGCCCTGGCGATCGGGCCTTTCACCGTGAAATTCTTCCGCAGGTAACGGCCCGGCCCGATGGTGTTGTCCGTGTATTTCGAGGTCGCCGCAGCATACGGCCCGAGGCTGGTCGCGGCCAGCCAGGCGGAATCGTCGAAAGTGGCCGCAAACCAATCGTTGCCGGGAGCCACCGCGGCTTTCCAGGAACCATCGGTGTTGAACTCGATACGCCGTCCGTTTCCCAGTTCGATGACGCCGTGGGCGGCAATGGCGTTTCTTCCGGTATCGCCGCGGTCACGGCGAATGGCATCCCGCACCGCGGCTGAGCCAATGGCGATGATGTTTTTGCCGGGCGCCAATTGAGTGCGGACTGCCGCGTGCAACGGCGCGGTGCGGCTGCTGGCGCCCTGGCGGGTGGGCTGGCCGTTGACATAAACGGTGATGAGACCGTCAGCCACAACATCGATGGCGGCACTGCGAATGGTTGTGCCGGCCGGAAGATTGAGGACAAAGCGGACTGCGGCAGCCTGATGGGCAGCGGAACCGGCATTGATCCAGGACGACTTCGCGAGAGCGGACTGCTCGATGTCATACCGCGGCAGGTCGGCGGTAATCCATTGGCCTTTCCATTCGGTGGCGGGAGCAAGCAGTCCCGATTCGAATGAAGCGACTTCGCTCCAAGGAGAAGGACGGCCGTCCTTGTCCCAGATGCGGACCTGCCAGAAAACTTGGGAGCGCGAGGCCAGCGGTTTGCCCGCCCACGGAACGAGGACGGATTGGTCGGAGACGATTTTTCCGGAGTCCCAAAGATCCGGCGGGTTGGTATTGAGGCCGGAGCTGGAGGAGGCGGCGCGGATTTGCCAGGCGGTCTGGACTTCACCGGTGCGGTCGGAACGGAGTTTCCACGACAGGCGCGGCGGTTGGATGCCGATGCCGATGGGATTTTGCAGGTGTTCGCAGGTGAGCGCGTAAAGGCGGACCGGGGAAAGATTCTCCGCGTGTACCGAACCCACCAAGAGGCAGGTAGCCAGAATGGAAAACAAGCGGGGAATCAACAGGGTGCGTTGGGATTCAATCCTCGTACCACCGAGATCTATGCCAATGCGAAACATGTTTCCAAATCTTCCGCAATGATGGCGAACTGTTCAAGCGCGCAACTCGCATGTCTGCGGGTTCACGGGACTTTCCTGTCCCGTGTTGAACTGGCGACTGGAAAGCCTGCGCTACACCGCCGGACGCGTGTGAGCACGTTTTTTTATGGACGTATTTTCGTCGAATTCCGACTCGCGAGGGTTTAGGTTGTGGTCATGTTTCTGGCCATGACGAACAAAGCGAAACGGTTGCTCTACTTTGGTTACATCCAACAGGTGCGGACCAAGGACCTCCAGCGCGGACTGGAAGAGCTGCCGGCGCTGCTGGCCGATTTGCCGACCGGCTTCCACTTGCTGGTGGACCTGGGCCGGCTGGAATCCATGGAACCCGCCTGCGCGGCACAAATCGGCAAGGTGATGGAATTGTGCGACCAGCACGGCGTGGGACTGGTGGTCCGCGTCATTCCCGATCCGGCGAAAGACATCGGGTTTAATATGCTTTCCATATTCCATTACCCGCATCACCCGCGGACGGTCACCTGTAAGACCATGAGCGAGGCGGCCAGGCTCCTTTCAATTTAACCCGAAAACCGAAATTGGCTTGCTTGTGGCTGCGACGCCCTCGTCGCAAAAGGTGATGGCGACGCCTCGTCGCCGGTTGGACAACCGCCCGCCCTTGGCGGCTGGGAAAAATGCGCCGGGGGCGGCGCATTCACCCTTCGGTGACGCGGCGTCACCGCTACGATCACTCCGGCCAATTTCGATTTTCGGGTTTAGGGTGTCACCTCCCCGCCGCGAGAAATGAAAAGGCGAACGGAACTTCCGCCCGCCTTCAAGGTAGGTCAGGCATCTTGCCTGACTCTGAATAATTGGCGACAGGCTGGAAGCCTGTCCCACGTCAATACCGGTAGTGCTCGGGCTGGTATTGGGAGATTCACTCCTTCCGCTTGCGCTTGTCCTGGTAATCTTTCCAAAGAATGCCCAGGACCAGCCAGCCACTCCCGCCAAGTGCAATCAACAAACAAATCATGGCGATGCCAGGGTAGCCAAAAATCTGAAATGAGGAGTTGATGCGCATCATCAGCGCCGCCCCGACAATCAGCGCCGCGAGAATAATGCCGGTGGTGACTCGATTGGCGATTTTTTCGAAGCCGTTGAGCAAATGACGCGCGTCGGGAGTGTTGACATTTACTTCCAATTCAGAATTGCCGACGGCGTCCAAAATCTTGTTTACGCGCCCCGGCAGGCCGCCAACAAAATCCTTCATTTCGAGAAACGATCCCAATAAATGCCCCGGCGTAGCGGCTTTGCGCATCCGGGTCGTCATGATTTCGGCGACATTCCGGCGCACTGAAGCGTTGGTGTTGAAATTCGGACATAAAATTTTCCCGACCCCCTCCAGTTGCAGCAGGGTTTTCCCCAGCAGGGTCAATTCGGTTGGAACATAAAGTCCGGTTTCGGCAGCCGTTCTGGCCACGTCCATCAAGGCTTTGCCCACGTCCTGGTGATTCAAAGTCTGGTCCCGCTGTTCGGAAACAAATTCCGTCGCTTTTTTGGTGAACTCCGCCTCGTCGAAGTCATCCGCGGTTTCGCTGATGCG